>Ga0097691_1001513_pt1 | contig 17007 bp, 26 predicted proteins | sample NGESurdeep072012_8_FD_72858 | JGI IMG/M metagenome (GOLD analysis project Ga0097691, IMG submission 72858) | Arctic peat soil microbial communities from Barrow, Alaska - NGEE Surface sample 210-1 deep-072012 | ecosystem: Environmental > Terrestrial > Soil > Wetlands > Peat ... | reverse complement strand
AATCGAAGAAGGGATTGCTCCCCACGTTGGCGAAGCCGCGCTCACGCGCAGAATTGAAAGCAAGGTGTGGACGCCGGCATATACGTCGTATGTTCGGTCGCGCTGACGGACCCCTGCCAAACAGAGACGTGAATTCGGATCACCCGCGTTTCAGCGCGGCTAATATGCGGGTGTTAGTTAGCACTACTTTGGCAGATTTATTCACGCCGTTGCTTTTCGCCGATTTGTCTTCTGCAGTGAGGGCATCGCTGAGTTGGCGGTCGAAGAATGAGATCGACGATGGCGTGGCGTACGGCCGGCAAGCTCGGCTGAGGCGGTGGACCGTTGATTCTTTTTTTTCCGCCCCGCTTGTGCGAGACGGCGATGCTGGAGGAATGCGTAAGCGATCATGGTCATGAGTGCATGACGATGGAGGCCTTGCCAGGATCGTCCCTCGAAGTGATCAAGCCCGAGTTCCTCTTTCAACTGCTGATGGGCCTGTTCGCAAATCCATCGCGCTTTGATCGTGGCAGCTAACGTTCGCAGATCCGTCTTGGCCGGCAGATTGGCAGATAATATTTCTTCTCTCCCGACGTCCGGTGTTCACCGATGAGCCACGCTTCGTCTCCTGGAAGGTGCTGCTGGCCCTTGTCCCTGATCCGCTGCGGAGGTCCAGCGGCGGTCCGCACGCGAACAGCGGCGAAGCGAGCTTCCAGCCGACCCTTGGTCCCGTTTCGCCAACTCACATTTTGCCACTTGGCATTGGCCAGCATGTCTTCGGCCGCCCTCGATAGGATGTCCGGAATGTGCCGCTTGCGAGGACGACTATTGCGTGGACGTCTTGACGCAGATCAATGCCGTCCGGGCGGCTTTGCATAAGGTTGAGGAGCAGATTCTGCGGGATCACGTATCCCATTGCGTCGCGGACGCATTCGCGACGGGTGACGTGATCGAGCAACGGAACAAGGTAGAGGAATTGATTGCGACAATCGGACGGATGACGAGGTAACGACGATGCCGCAAGGCATGGGACGACGGTTCAGGAAAGATGATTTCAGGGCTGCTGTGCCTGAGCGTCCTCGTCATGTCCATTGTCCAGGCACATGCGACGGTTTTGCCCGTCATGCATGACGCCGTCAATACATCGGCGGCCATCCATCATGACGGCATGGCAGACGCGATGGCGCCGCCCTGGGCCCACCATCACACTGGGTCGCCTTGTAAGGGCCACGATGGGGCATGCGGTCTGGACGCTGCCTTCGCAAACCCGGAGACATACGAATTCCTCGAAGCCGAGGGCTACAAATACACGATCCGGCTGCCCGCTGAGGCGGGGCGGTGGTCGCCCCCACACTGGCGAACGGTTGGTGAAGATCGGCGCCAGGATCGTGCGTCATGGCCGGTCGATCAGCTTCCAGATGACCGGGGTCATGGTGCCCTGCGGTCTGTTCCAGATCATCCTGGGCGCCATTGCGGCGCTCCGCCCGTTGCCGCCGGCCCGATGCTGACGAACATGCCGGCCTCGGTCGCCCGATTGCCGGCAGGAGACGCATGTCTCGATGCAGACCGGCGGGCCGGCGTGTTCCTCGGCGCGACGCTCCTGAAGCGCTCAGCGGTCGCTGGCAACTCCATCGGTCGTTTCACGATTGCGGCCAGGAACGCTCTGGCAGTAGGTTGTCCGCCAGGAGGGGCAGCTGGGCCGCCCATCCGGGAAATGTCGGATTAGTCCCAACGCGGATAGACGGCCCGCCGCCCACAAGAGGAACGAAGGCCGCGCGGACGATCCCGTCCGACCAAGAGGAGAAACGTCATGACGATTTCCCGCCGACAATTCGGCCGCCTCGCAACCGCTGGCGCCCTGACCGGTACCGGTCTCGCTGCCGGCGCTCTCCCCTGCCCGGCCTTCGCCCAAAGGAAAGTCTTCAAGATGAAGATGGGAACCCCGTTTCCGACGACGCATCCGGGCGGCAGCCGCACGGTCGAGGTCTGCGACCTGATCCGCGAGGAAACCAAGGGTGTCATCGACATCGGCGCTTTCCCGAACAACCAGCTGGGCGGCGAAAGCGACATGGACTCGCAGCTGCGCGCCGGCGCGCTCGAGTTCATGACGACGTCCGGCGCCGTGCTGCAAACCGTCGTGCCCACGTCAGGCATCAGCGCCGTGCCGTTCGTCTTCAAGAACTACGACCACGTGTGGTCGTCGATGGACGGCGCCCTCGGCGAATACATCAGCGACGCCGTCGCCAAGTACGGGATCTACATGTTCTCGAAGGCGACGATCGACAACGGCTTCCGCAACATCACGTCATCCACCAAGCCGATCAATACCGTCGAGGATCTCAAGGGCTTCAAGATCCGCGTGCCGGTGACGCCGCTATGGGCCAACGCTTTCAAAGCATTGGGCGCAGCGGCAGCGACCATCAACCTGCCTGAGCTGTATTCCTCTCTGCAGACCAAGATCGTCGACGGCCAGGAAAACCCGCTGGTGCAGATCAATGCTTTCCGGCTTTACGAGGTGCAGAAATACTGCTCGATGACCGGCCATGTGTGGGACGGTAACCTGATCGTCGCCAACACCAAGAAGTGGGAAGCCATCCCGAAGGAACTGCAGGCGATCATCACGCGCAATTTCGAAGAGATGGCGGTCAAGCAGCGGGCCGATGTGTTCAAGATGAACAATGACCTGGTCGGCGAGATGAGCCAGAAGGGGCTGGTTTTCAATACTCCGGATCCCGAACCGTTCCGCCAGACCTTGATCAAGTCCGGTTTCTATACCGAGTGGAAGGGCAAGTACGGTCCCGAAGCCTGGGGCGCGCTCGAGAAAGCCGTTGGCGCAACCCTCGGCTGAACAATGCCGGTTCCGCCAGCCGATCACGCATAAGATGGATGTGACGCCGCCCGTCGACAGTCGACGGGCGGGTTTGATGTGATGCCCGCTGTGGTGTCGGAAGGTCCGGCAGGATTTATGGAGTGAGAGACGTGAACACAGAGGGCGCGCGCTCGGAAGCGACGTGGGGGAAAGTCCGGCCTGAAGGCGCCGCGGCCGTTTTCGGCAAGCTCGAGCGCGGGATCGCGACGGTCGTGGAGTGGCTCACCGTCGCGCTGACGATCGCCGACATGCTGGTGCTGCTGGCCGGGGTGGTCGCCCGCTACGGCTTCAACCGGCCGCTGATGTGGTCCGACGAGGTCGCGTCGTTGCTCTTCCTCTGGCTGGCCATGCTGGGCTCCGTGGTCGCCCTGCACAGGAGCGAGCACATGCGGATGACCGCCGTCGTCAAGGCGCTGCCAGAGGGATGGGGGAGCTTCGTGGAGACGATTGCGCTCGGCGTGATGGCCAGTTTCCTCGGCATCCTGGTGCCACCCTTGCTGCAGTTTGCCCACGAAGAGACGGTGAACATCCTTCCGGCGCTCGACGTGTCGAGCGTTTACCGGGTCGCCGCGCTGCCCGTGGGGGCCGCCTTGATGGCGCTGCTGGCCGTGGTGAAGCTGTTCCAGACCAGCTCGCTCGGCAAGGCGCTCCTGGCTCTCGCCATCATCGGCGCCCTGGCGGGCGTCAGCATGATGACTCAGGACGCGGTGCAGGAGCTGTCGACCGAGGCCCAGTTGCTGATCTTCTTTGTGGGCGTCATCGGAATCCTGGTCGCCCTGGGCGTGCCGATCTCGGCATGTTTCGGATGCGCCACTATTCTCTACCTTGTCCTGGCCGCCGACGTGAATCTGTCGGTGATCGCCAACCGTTTGAACGAGGGCATGTCCTCTCTGATCCTGCTGGCCGTACCCCTGTTCATCTTCCTCGGGTTGCTCCTCGACTCGACTGGCCTCGCCCGTTTGATGGTGGGCTTCCTGGCGAACCTTCTGGGCCACGTGCGCGGCGGGCTGTCTTACGTGCTGGTCGGCGCGATGTACCTGGTTTCCGGGATCTCAGGCTCGAAAGCCGCGGATATGGCCGCCATTTGCCCGGTACTGTTCCCCGAGATGATCAAGCGCGGATCCAAGCCCGGAGACCTGATCGCCCTGCTGGCGGCGACCGGCGCCCAGACCGAGACCGTGCCGCCCAGCATCGTTCTGCTGACCATCGGCGCGGTCTGCGGAGTGTCCATCAACGCCCTGTTCACCGGCGGCCTGTTGCCCAGCCTCGTGCTGGGTATCACCCTGTGCCTGCTGGTCCGCTGGCGCTACCGCAAGGAGGACCTGTCGGGCGTCAAACGGGCAACCCGCAAGGAGATCTGGAAGAGCTTCCTCGTCGCGCTTCCGGCGCTCGCGCTGCCGTTCTTCATCCGGTTCGCGGTGGTCGACGGCATCGCCACGGCGACCGAGGTTTCGACCATCGGCATCGTGTACTGCCTGGGCGCCGGGCTTTACTATGGCGGCCTGGAACTGCCCCGCTTGAAGAAAATGCTGGTCGAAACCGCGTCGCTGACCGGCGCCATCATGTTCATCATCGGCTGCGCCACGGCCATGTCCTGGGCGCTGACTCAGAGCGGGTTCTCGCGTGACCTCGCGGCCATAATGCAGAACTTGCCGGGCGGGGCCCCCACGTTCATGGCGGTGTCCATCCTGCTCTTCATCGTGCTCGGCAGTGTCCTGGAGGGCATCCCCGCGATCGTGCTGTTCGGCCCGCTGCTCTTCCCGATCGCCAAGTCGATGGGCATTCACGAGGTGCACTACTCCATCGTGGTCATCCTGGCGATGGGCGTCGGGCTGTTCTGCCCGCCGGTCGGCGTCGGGTACTATTTCGCCACGTCTATCGGCAAGGTGAATCCCAATGAGGGAATCAGGCCGCTCGTCGGCTACATGATCTCGCTCCTGCTCGGCCTGGCGGTGGTCGCCGCCGTGCCGTGGATCTCCATCGGCTTCCTGGGCTGAGACCGTCCAACAGAGGGAAGAAGGAGGTTCAGAAGGCCGCACATGGCTCCCGAGTTCTGGGGCTGGGTTTCATCGCCCGAGGTTGAAGGGCGGCTCCGCAGCTTCTCCAGACCAGATCGGTCGCGTTAATCTCTTTTATCACCCTTATGCGCGCGCGAGGCGTCGACAGCCATCGGTCTGCGCGGAGCTACGGGGTCGCTCGCTAACAGAAGGGGTCGCGCAAAAATGGCATGGGGTGGCCCGCGTTAACTCATTTTGTCACCCTCACACCGGAACGTGTCAATGACTTTGAAACACCTGGTGTCATGAGATTAGTGAGCAAGCGGGTTTGATTGATTCCGGTTTTGGCTGCTTTTTCGGCGGATTGATCCAGGCGGCGGCAGGGAGAGCTGGCGGCTTTGGGGCGACGCCCTTGAAGCGGATGGGATGGGCTGCGAACGCGGCATCAAGCGTGATGGCGCGGTTTTTGGTCAGCGCCGCGGCGGTGCCGTCGTGGACGGCGGCCGGTGCCATCAAGCCGATTCCACCGTGGCGGTGTTCGTGGTTGTACCATTGGAAGAACCGTCGGCAGTGAGCGCGGGCGTCCTCGATCGAGCCGAAGCGTTCGGGGAAGTCGGGTCGGTATTTCAGAGTTTTGAACTGCGCCTCGGAGTATGGATTGTCATCCGAGACGTGCGGGCGACTGTGGGTCTTGGCGACATCGAGGTCGATGAGCAGCGCGGCGACGCCCTTCGATCGCATGCTGGTGCCGCGATCGGCATGGAGCGTGAGGGTCCCGGGAGCGATGTTTTCTTTCTCCAGGGTATCGGCGATGAGTTGCTCGGCGAGTTCGGCGGACTCCCGATGAGCGATCAGCCAACCGACGACATAGCGGCTGTAGATGTCGAGGATCACGTAGAGATGGAAGCAGGTCCACTTGGCCGGGCCCTTCAGTTTAGTGATATCCCAAGACCACACTTCGTTGGGCCGGACCGCCAGGAGCTCGGGTTTGGCGTAGAGCGGATGGATGCGCTGAAGCCGGCGCTCGCCGGTTTGGCTGCGGGCGGCCAGCAGCCGATACATGGTGCGGATCGAGCCGTGATAGCAGCCCTCATCGAGCAACGTGGCATAGACCGCGGCCGGCGCCACGTCGGCGAAGCGCTCGCTGTCGAGAACGCCGAGCAACAGATCCTGCTCGGCGGCCGAGAGCGCCAACGGGGGCCGCGCCCGCGATGCGCGCGGTGACGCGGTCACGTTGTGCCGGTTACGATCGCGGTACACGAAGCCGCGGTTCAGCGCGAACGCCTGACAGGCACTGCTCAAGCCGACATGTGAGGCGAGTTCGGCCACGGCGAGCATCACGCGTCCCCGCTGGTGTCGTCCGCCGTCGGCAGCCCCAGTGCAACGCACAGCTTTTTTTGGGCATCGATAATCAATTCGGCGCGCTCGAGCTTGTGGCGCAGACGAGCGTTGTCGCGCTCCAACTTTTGGATTTGTAGTGCCGAGCCATCCGGCTTCGGCCCCCGCCGTTTTGGCGCCAGCGCCGCCTGATCGGCCACGCCGACCTGCTTGCGCCAGGTCGCGATCATCGAGGAGTAGATGCGCTCGCGCCGCAGGAACGCCCCGAACGTACCGACCTCCTTGCACCGCTCGGCCTCGGCGAGCAACCGCCGCTTCTCGCTCCCGGAGAAATTGCGCCGCCTGGCGATCGCAACGACCTCCGGGTCACGGCGCGCCGCTTCCGGCGAGACCATCTCTCCAGTCGCCCTGCGGGCTCCTTCCGCGACGGTCTCGCCGGAAGAACCAGACAATCCGTCCAAAGAAGACTTCAACAATGAGGTCATGTGCATGTCCTACCTGTACTCTAAATTGCCCGAGACAGGTGTTTCACCTCACATTGACACGGGGGGAGCTGATTAAACCGATTGCTTCGATCGCGCTCGGAACCACGTGGCTATGTAGTACATCTAGCAATCACCACAACACTCGCCACTCCAAGCTTCACGGCCTTCTCTAATAAGCAGCCATACAATCGCTAGCGAACCAATGCTGTCGATCCACCAAAATCCAAAGAGAGCTTGTGCAGTAAGGCTCACAACCGCCACCAGCGACAACCACCCGCACGTGATTGATTCCATTGCGTCAGCTCGCAACGCGCGGCTGCCCAGCTTATCGGCAAGATCGATCTTGTGGCGTGCCAGGTACCGCATGATGGGGATCGCCAAAGCGGTCAGGATCAGTCCCGGCAAGGAAAACTCTTCGCCATGCTGAGTCCACAGATGCCAGCCAGCAGCAAGGATGACGTAAGCGGCAAGGACAAACAGTAATACCCCGCCAATCCGGCTCGCAAGTCGTTCGGCATCTTCAGAAAATGCTTGCCCATGCCGAAGCTCTACTGAAAGTCTCCACATGAGCACTCCGGCGGATATCAACTCGATAATGCTATCCAACCCGAACGCGATAAGAACGAGGCTGCCAGCAGCTACGCCCGAAATGAGCGCCACGACCGCTTCGATGCTCATCCAGCCAATCGTTAGCCATTCAAGACGGAAGGCATATTGAATAAGTGAGGTGCGGTCCCCTGCCGGGCTGCTCGGCAATACCAACGGCGGCGGTGCGCAACACGCATCCGCGCAAGGTTCCGCAAGCTTGTCCATCTGACTCATTGCAACTCCGAGACGCCTAAACTTGCTTGCTATGCCAGGACAGTAATATGGTCAGCGGCAACTGCGAAGGACAAAGTCTGGAAAATCACCGCTCTGATCGAGTGCCTAGACGGCGGACCGCCAATCAAAGAATACTTCCTTGTCGCTGCTCCCGATCGATACGCGGCAATCGCAGCGCTTCGCAAAAAGCTCCCCTACCTGCTAGATACGCCATGCGATGTTTTCGGGGAGGCGGCCCCAGCATTTCTTGATTGGTTGGATTTTGAGCACAATGAGGTCTTTTGTGTCATGGCGGCAACATATGACATCCCGCCGAAACGCTATAAGGACCCCAACCAACTCGTCAAATCGATTATCGATATGGCGACGGGGCAAAAGCCGGACAGCGATCCTACGCCAGAAGAACAGGGCAAGGATCTGGCTCCGGTCTCGCTGGGCCGTCCGGCCGGGCGTGTTTAAGCCGAACCGATGGGACCGCACCGCCGCTGCAAAATGACGCGATGTACCAACATCCGACATGACGCGAAGGGTCGAAGCAGTTAGTGGCGGGCTTCTTGATGACCACGAACTTTGCAAAGCCAGGAACGAGGAAGACGCCGTTTTTCTTTAGTTCTTTATAACCAATGGTTGCCAGGGTCTCCAGAACGCCCTTAACGTCCTTCTTCGATAGCGCCGAATGCTGCTCATTGATTTTCTCGATCAGCTGGGACTTCGTCATCTGCATTTGCATTTTTGCCTCCTACCTGTTGATTCGGTGCAACGGACAGTATTTTGAAATTCAGCCAGAAACGCCGCTTCCGCCATTATATTCACAGCTTCTTTTAAACCTCAGGCTTCATTAGAGGCCTTCCCAATTCCTGTACCAGGCCGCCCGACGCACAGCATTAGGCGATTGCTCGAACACGCAATATGCTCGCAGGCATCAGCATCATGTTCGCTTTCCGAAAGCAACCCCCGAATAGATAACCGCACCGCTGCCCTTTCTAAGTGCTTCAGAATTGACGTTATCGAGAACTAATATTCGCCATTCTGAAGAAGGAATTTCAACTTCCGTGCCGCCCGCAACATGCGGTTCGCGGAATCCTCTTGCGACAAGCAGGCCGTCCAGCATTTTCTTTTGAAGGTCGTCGCGCAAATCGTTCCACGCGCGCTTCAACTCATCTTTAGCTATATCACTCTGCATAGTGCAAGCCTCAAGCCGCCTACGATTCAAGTCAAGAAGTCGCCCTTCGTCCGTATCGTTTGCTGGATTGGCACCATGCTGTTTTTGAATTTCTCGAATTTGATCCTCAGCTTCATGCCCCTTCGTGTAGGCTTCCTGAAACGTTTCGATCCATTTGTCCCTAGCCGCTATCAACCCCCCTTCGAAGGAGCATGGGCGAAATCGAACCGTCCAGCGATGACGCGAGCCTATCCACCGTCCGGATCGCGTCCGGCGCGGATTTCCAAATGAACTCTGTGGCCGCTTGCCGCTCGACGTGATGGTGTGAGCTTGTTTTTCGGACAGCATATTCAAAGGACGCGACCGCGATTATCGCGGTGAAAATGATTAGCCATGACCACCACGGGAGCCAACCGCTGGTTTCGGCTATTAGCTCGCGTATCTTGGGCGCTTTTTTTGCCAGCGCTTCAGGGAAAAACTGAGAAACGAGCGTGTCGTAAAAGGCGATGAAGGCCCAAATCGTGAGGGCTAACCTGACCCACGGTCTGCCGAAGATTTTGCGCGCCGAAATTACGCGTTCGCGGAACGATCCCATGTGATATATCGTCACTTCTTGTTGAGGAGCGGCACCAACCGCACTCTCTTCGGCGCAAGCGCTCTGTCGATCGCGCGTTCTGCATCGGCCACGGCTGCCGGTTTGCTTTTTGCTTGTCCTGATTTCGTCATGGTCGCATCGGTCACCGCAAACCATTTCCACGTGCCGCGCTCGACGCCTTGGACAACGCTATACTCTACGCCTCGATATTCCATTCGGTTTCCGTCATTTGCACGCAATCAATCATCCAAGTCGCGCGACGTTTCGTCTTTTTCGTTCGCCTTCAGATTTACGAACTTCATGTTTACTCGTGGCGGCACCGCGAAGTCTACATCGAGATCCGTCTTTCGAAACAGGTACTTTCATCTCGGCTCCTACCGCGCGGCCTGAATTGTCCCAATCTAGTATAGCGGCGCGACGAAGGGTTTCGACCGGAATGCACAAATTCTTTAGGTGCGTCGAGCGGCGAGTGGATTGGCCCAAAATCTTTGGGAAGTGCCCCCCAGTTAGACCCTCAGATAACCTTAAGGCCCTAACATCGATCAGGTGTTTACGCGCCCCAGAGGGAAATCCGAATGACATCGCGAACAGTAAAGATATTCACCTACAAAAAGAAACGCGGTTGGGGCTATCAAATAATCTACAACGAGGGGCGAAGCGACCGGGCAGAAAGCGACCTCATCGACTATTCAACCGAGGCGCTAGTCGAACGAGCGGCCCAAGATGCCTTAGCAAAACTCGCGCTCCGTTGGAATTTGCACTAGCAGTCATCATAGAGGCAAGCCCGCCAATCGTCCCAACGAACGAAGCATCAACAACAGCTTCCTCTTCCCCGTCCGACGCAGGCGTAATCGCTTCCTCGACCCCTACAGCGCAGTAGCGCAGCAGGGACCGGTTTACCTACGGCGTCTAATTATTCAAATTAGCACGCAACCTTTGCGACCAATAAGAGTGCTGTAGTCACCTAGTTGATCGTCGTATCCTTGCGAACGCGAAGATAAATTCGTGTTCCTTTGGGCGAGGTCAACAGCAGTTCTTGCATCCGCGTCCCAAGGTCTTCAAACTTTTCAACCTCCTCGACGATGGTGAAGCATTTTTGCTTTTGATAACACTCCGTTGTTTCTCGGTTTGTGGTTTCCTGGTAGTCATCGGAAAAGTCCCCGTTTGCTTGCGGTGCCGAAGCCTCGCCTCGTCTGTGCGATCCACCTTGCTCGGAGAAGCAGGCTGGCATCGGGCTAATTTCGCAGAAACCCGAACTCTTGACGTTGGGGCTGAGACTAGTGGCCGTGGGTCGAATAGGCAAGAGGCGACCACCGCCGCATTGTTCGCGCGGTTAACGGTCACGCGGTTGACTGGCCGAAGTTCTCAGCCGGATACTACCGCTGCAATAGTAAGGAATGAGCAGCTATCGGGTACCTCTCGCCTGATTCATCAGGTCTTCCAACTCTGCCCTCTTACGCGAAATCAGAAGCTGCACCGACGCGCTATCTAAACCAGACTGCTGCAGCTGGCGGATAGCAGATCCCAAATCCACGAGCTGCCCGCGCAGTGTTTCGATCTTCCAGGACAGCGGCTTCACAGCGATTTAATACTGCAACGATGGAACCCCTGAGACCTACGGTTGTTTCACATTTAGCCCTAATGGAGGAAACAGATATGAAAAAATATGGAACGATAGGAGCTGCCTGTCTAGCAGTCGCACTTGCCGCGGCGTCCCCTGCGCTCGCGTTTGGGGGCGGACATGGCGGTGGCGGACATGGTGGGGGTGGTGGTTTCCACGGGGGCGGCGGCTTTCATGGCGGCGGCTTTCGCGGAGGTGGCGCCCGCTTCGCTGGCGGAGGCTTTAGAGGCGGTGGCTTTCGCGGAGGCTACGGTGGCTATGGTGGATACGGCGGATACGGCGGCTACGGCGGCTATGGTGGATACGGCTATGACGGATACGGGCCAGGTATTGTAGGCGGTTTGATCGCAGGCTCGCTGCTCGGCGCCGGTTTGGGATATGGCTATTACGGCGGTTATGATCCCGGATACTATGACGATTCTTACGCCTATACGTCCGGACCCGCGACCGTCGATAGCGGGTACTGCATCCAGAGATACAAATCGTACGACCCGGGTTCGGGAACCTATCTCGGATACGATGGTCAACGGCATCCCTGCCCGTAATAAAGACCCAAACAAAAAGGCGGCCGACTTGGCCGCCTTTTTCACGACCTCCCTTTTTTCCAGCGACCAGCACCTGCACAGTAATCATCGACGCAGGCAGATGATCCCCGCTATGAACTGGGGCGGCGACGCATCAAAGCGCGCCCTGTTAAAGGCCAAGGACATTGAAATGTTCGCAAAGCCGAAACCCGAAACCCGCCCGCTGAAGAAAAGCCCTATTCCCCTGCGAGCATATGTAAGTTCCAAAGCGGCGAAGAAACCTCGTAAGAAGATTGCGAAGAAAAAGAAGGCGAAACGCTAAACATGCCTGATAAGGAAGTCCAAATCAATTTCGATGCTCCCGCAACTCTCAGAAAATGGCCATCACTCAACAATGAACGCGTAAACGCCTCCCTGGGCGCACGTCCCTATTTGATAATCGACGGCACTCTCGATGAATGCATTCGGAAGTTCATGGCGATGCCCGTTGGTCAACATCATTTGTATGAGATCCACACCGCTGCGCAGTCTGATTTAGTTAGCGCGGTTTTGTCGGCGGAGCATATTGTTGAACTCGCCCGGCTGCGGGATTGTCTCTAAGCCTAAATCTTTGCCCGGAGCTTTCCGTCATCGGCACGACGCAGGTGGCCACCGACACCATCGACTACGTCGCCACAGACACCTGGCGCAAGACGAGCACGAGCACTCGAACGGTAATCATCGAGGCCAGCCCATCATTCGTCCCAGCGAACGGAGCCTCAACAGCTTCCTCTTCCCCATCGGCTGATGCGTCGACCGCCTCAACAACCGCTTCGACGACCCCATAACCAAGCCCCCATCCACGGTTCAACTCCACGCCGCGGTGTCCCCACCCTTTGCGAATCTGACGCCCCAACAATTACTACTGGCCTTTGCAAACCCGGCGCCAAGGCAGCCGGCGCTGCTTTCCATTTTCGACGCCTCGCGTGGTATTCTTTGATCATATTATGCTTTCGCGCGCGGGCGACGTTCCGCAGGTCCCAAAGCGCCTTTCGTCAATCAAGCCGCCCGAGCGCTGCACCTACTGCAACAGCACTCGCCTCGTTAAAAAAGGCACGCGCAAGAAGAAGCTTGAGCGTGTCCCGCTCTACCGCTGCCGCGCCTGCGGTCGCACGTTCGCGGCTGGTCCCCTTGCAATCCGCAACAAAACCTATCCCCTTCCGGAAATCCTTGAAGCTTTGACGCTCTACAATCGCGGTAACACGCTCGAAGACACCGCGCGCAAAATTTCATCGCGCTACGGCCACCGTGTCGCGCCATCCACTATCTCCCGATGGCTCTCGGAGCATCCCGCGCTCACCAGCTATCGCCGCCTTCGCGCGCGCGGCCGCCAGCTTTTTTCACCGGCCCGCGTAATTCGAGCGCAGAAGCTTTACCATCGTCAGGTCTACGAGTTTGCTTACCATCGCGCGAAGCTCGCTTTTCTCAGAGACGGAACGCTCGATGACAAGCGTTCAGCTGGCGCGGGTTCAACGGCTCGTTTTTCTGCATTAGCGGATTTTCTGGAAGCAATCCCTACAACCTGTCCGCACGACCTTTTCCGGCGCGAAGACGGCGCCCGCGGCTCCCAGCTCGATTCCTCATTCATCGATCCCGCCCGGCTCATCGTCATTGAGAAGCAGAACATCGCAACCGAAACGGCCGCACTCATCGTTCCCGCGGTCGGCACCAACTACGAGCGCCATCCGAAGCTTCAGCGCTTCATGCTCGCCAACGATAGCGTGACGGTTGCGATTGAAGTTCCGATTTGGCTCACCGCGACTGACATTAAGGCGCTGGAAGCCGAGCACGGCATTATGATCGGCGGCGCCGGCAATTCCATCACCGGTCACATTGACTTCGTGCAGGTTCGCAATGGCTCCGTGCACATTCTCGACTACAAACCAGACGCCCGCACCAACAAGCCGGTCGCACAGCTCACTATTTATGCGCTCGCCCTTTCCCGCCTGACCGGCATCAAGCTCTTCGACATTAAATGCGCGTGGTTTAACGAAAACGAGTACTGCGAATTTTTTCCCCGCAAACTATTCACTCGCTAGTCGGGTGCCAAAAACGGCAGCAACCTGTCTCTATTTGTATTCAGCGCTTGCGGGGATTGTCAGTGATCTCGACGCTCGCGTTCAAGGTGTCACGATGGCGTTTGTTCAAAACATTGAACACCCGATGTGCGAGCGGCTCCAAAACACCCTTGCCCACTCTCTCACGTTGGAGAGCACGCCAGGAAACGGGCGGCCTTTCGACCGCCCGTTAGTCTTATGCCGACTTGGCGAGCCGCTCTTCAGCGACTTGTTTGCTGCCAAGGTGCGTTTTCTCTTTCAGCACATGATTGACCGCGCGCACGTTGATGACATAGGCGGCGGCAATCTGATGTTGGTACTGGCCGCTGAAACTCCGCAACCAGACATCGACAGCTTCTTCAAACGTAAACATCGTCTTCGACAAGGTAAGCTCCGTGAAGCAGGAGCCCGTAGGGGATGACTTGCAAATCGCCGTTGATTTGGGGAATTTTCAGTCGTACTGAAATACTGTCCTCTTAGGCTCTCACAGGTTTAAGGGACACGAAGGAGCCGGGCCGCCTGTCCAAGGGAACGTGCTCGGCTTTTTCATGTGCGGGGTGCCGAAACACCTGCGCAAACCCAATTTATCTTGGATGGTGCGGGAAATACGAAGATAATTCAGCTGTCCCCACCTTCTCCCGGTTTTCCCCATGTGAACCGGCTCCGTGGCCCTTCACGGGTAACTCTGATGGCGCCAAGAAACGATGATTGCCGTGCCCAGTTCGTGCCCAATAAAAAGAGATTGCTCTAAGCCATTGATTTAAAACGAAAGTTTTTGCGTAGCATCGGACTTCGAATCCGAGGTCGGGAGTTCGAATCTATCCGAGCGCGCCACTGATGTTGTTAGATAAAAGACGATTTTTTAAGATTCAGTGGTGAGGGCGGTTTTGGTCCGGGGGAACGCCACGGGTAACCATATAGGGTGATTCATCTATGCCAGATCCTCTGACTGTGGCAGCCGGCATTTCAGCGGTGAAGACAACGTTCGACCTTTCCGATCCGCGATTGGTTTGGTCAACGATGCGAAGGGGCTTCTCCCAAGGGACGATAAGAGTCTCCCTACAATCACAGCAGCACTTGAAGCAGCCGAGACATCTTCAAAAATAGCCGAAGCTGAGGTTGCCAAAGCGCTGGGATATGAACTTTGTAAATGCCAGTTTCCGCCGACGCCCATGCTGACAGTCGGCATGATGGAAGGACGCCCCAAAACCGGGCCGGTGTACGAATGCCCGAGATGCGGTTTCAACACCGCACATCCCTATACCTACGAGCGCATTGCTCCCGAACGAACCTCCCCACCCGCATGAACCGGGCTGCTCTTAGAGCGAAAGAGATGAAATGCCCCTTGGCGAAAAGCCTCGCGGCATTTTCTTTCCAACTTCTGGTAGCCAAGCTAGGATGGCACCGCAAAGAGAATAGCAAGCATGAACGATTCGGAGCTTCGAGGCCTCGTGTTGAAGGCCCTGTACGACATACGCCACACCGATTCGCATTCAATGATCCCGGGTGTGCCAGGGTTACCTGATGTAAACGTTGAGACGCTCCGAAATTTAGTCATCCAACTAAGCGACAAAGGCCTCATCAAATACACTGGGCTGATAGGCGGTCCGAACATTATTGGCAGAGCTTCAATATCTGCCGAAGGTGTGGATGTCGTTGAAGGTAATGCTCGTGCGCCAATATCGGTCACATTCGACCACAGCGTGAATATCCACGGGTCGCAGAGCGTACAAGTCGGTGGTCAAGGTAATACCCAGAACATCACCATGGACGTCGGTAAACTAATAAATGCCATCGACGGCGGTGCTGGCAGTATTCAAGAAAAGGAAGAAGCAAAATCACTTCTCAAAAGGCTTGTCGATAATCCACTTGTAAGGGCCGCGCTTCAATGGTGGGCCAAGTCGCACACCGGAACATAGCGATTTACCAAAGCAGGATTGGCGGACACATTGCCGCTCAGAAAATGTTTGAGGCGATCCTCGAAACGGGGCTCGATCGAGATCAACGGCACCTATTCCTGATCGCCGGGAGACCTGAATATCCTTTCGCTGGCGCCTCACTTGGAGGCGAGGAACACTCAACGGGGATGTTGAGCGCGGCATGAAATCGGACAGAAACTAGGGAACCATGGCATTGGATATTTGGACGCTCACGATTCCAGCAACTGTCGCCGCTGTCGCATGGCTTTATCAAAAGGCGTGGGAACGACAGGAACGGCGAGTGAAACAATATGAAGAGGTTCTCGATACTCTGCCAGGATTCGTCGTCAGCGGTTTAGACCCTGCAAAGATCAACCAGGCTATGGCACTCGGACGACGCCTTTGGTTATTGGGTCCAGACAAGGTGATCCGGGCATTTGATAAATTTACTTCGTCGATAGAAAATATGAGAGGTCACGAGGCTTCAAAGCTTGCACTCGGAGAACTTATTCTCGCGATGAGAAAAGACGCATCTTTTACTGCAGTGCTGGTGCCACGTCTTCAAACCAAATTGCGCGCGAACGACTTTGAGATCAAAAGCGCCAGCCTCATACCGCTTCCCGTTGTAAGTGCCAATCAACAACAGGTCGACGTTCAATCAACGGTGAATGCCACGATCGTATCTAACGGAGCATTCGTAATTGCGCTGCAAGCTGCGATGAGATCGGCCATTCTAAATAATAAGCTCGGCAATTCAGAGCTTGAAAATCTTGTTTCCACGATCGCAACCGACGTGACTGCTGCGACAGCTGAGGGCTTTTCCTTTGCTGACGTGAAGGATGGTAAGGCGCAAACCATGAAATTTGTCGCAATTATTGCAGATGCAATAAAGCGAGAGATCGCATCGGAGCATGCGTGACCGATCCCGTAACGGCTATTCGCCTTCTCCCGGAAAATGCGGGCGCGGTCGATAAGTGGGCCGCGAAACAGGGCTTGGGTGCTATTTGTAACAAGAATCAGGCCTCGTCTCTGCCGACTCTCTTTCGAACCAAAATGCTGCTGGTTGCGGTATCGGTGCCTTCACGGCGTTCAGTCGCCCAGCCAAAAGAGACTACTTTCCTCTGCTTCTCGGCGGTGCCAAATCGGTGCCACGCCCGGAGGCGGCTATCTAAAACTTTTGGGCTAAGTGCTTGAAAAGCTTGGTGGTGGACCCAGTCTAGTGCGAACCCGTCTCCACTGAAATTCCCTGCTAACAGGGAAAAATACAGGGAATTTCACCAATTTTTTGGCCTTTAGAGGGGGGACTTCCGCCTGAGAGGCTTATGACATTGGCCTTTCTTGATTATCTCTCGCGGAATTTAACAGGGAAAAAAATGAAGAGAGCAGGGCTCGGTTTTCAGAAATCAGGGAATTAACAGGCGAACCGGGAATGTACTGCGGCCCGGTTTTGAGACACCCGGCTGAGCTTATTCAGGCGGCCAATGATATGTCGGTTGTGACTGTCTGATCAACCCGGGATTGATCGGCTCGCACCTGAGCTGGGGTACGATAGCCGTGCCGGGCGACGAGCCAGGTTTCGTTGTAGTGGTGGGCAAACTCG
>Ga0097691_1001512_pt1 | contig 17008 bp, 15 predicted proteins | sample NGESurdeep072012_8_FD_72858 | JGI IMG/M metagenome (GOLD analysis project Ga0097691, IMG submission 72858) | Arctic peat soil microbial communities from Barrow, Alaska - NGEE Surface sample 210-1 deep-072012 | ecosystem: Environmental > Terrestrial > Soil > Wetlands > Peat ... | reverse complement strand
GGAAATAATGACGCAAATTGCTTCCGAGTTCGGATTCACCCCAGCGAGCCGCAGTCGCATTTTTTCATTCACGCAGAAAAACTCGATGCTGTTGGACGCCGTGGACGAACCTGATGATGGAAGGCCATGGTGAATTCGCATTGGCAAAGCTCTGGGCGGGCAGGGCAATCAGATTCGCATAATTGGCAGGTTACGGAATATCGCGCGCGAGCGGGTCATCTTTCCCGCTCGGGCGGTCACTCTTCCTGTCCGGAGACATACCTCAGGTCAAACCATTTCAATCAGGGCCGATCAGGTTTGAGTCAATCCGCATGCGCCGATAGCGCCGCAAGACTGCCGATAACTCCGGATTAGTTTCTGACAAGACAATTGAGGGTTACGCTCACGCCTTTGGCACGATCGGACATAGTACGTGCGGGCTTTCATTGCCGTCGAAGCGCAAGGTCGTCTTGCCGCCGTAGATTTCGGGCGGTCGATCGCGCGGATCGTCGTGCACAAAGGGCCCGCAGCCGCACCAAGGCTTGGCGTAATTGCCGACCTTCACCCCCGGCCCGTCCCATTCATAATCGCGGCCTAGAACCGTCAGGCCTATCCGATAGCCAGCCGGCACCACTATTGACGTTGGCCAGATCTCAATATCGAGATCGACCGGCATACCCGGAACGAGCGGCCACCTTTCATCATGGCTGTGGTAAGGTCGATAAGGCAAAGAAAGGGAAGGTTCGAGTTTGCGGTGCGAGGCGCGCAGCCAGCCTTGGCTGATCGGCGTGTGCGGGTCGACAGCGCCGGAGAACAACACTTCTTTGCCAGCGGGATCGAAGACGCGAAGGACTAGAAACAGGTCCGCATCGGTTGTCGACGACGAAACACGCAGCTTGGCGGCAGAGGGGCCGGTGATCTCTGTCTCTTCCGATAGAGGTGACGTCAGGAAGGTCAAACCTTTGCCAAGTGCGTCAAATTCCACGGACTTGGTCGTATTTGCAGGTGTGGGCCCGAGGCTCATATCCTCCGGATTGAGATAGAACTTGGTCCATCGCGTCCGGGTAATCGGCCATTCGGTTTCGGTGCGCTCGACAAACTTGTCGACGTGGCGCACCTGCAGCAGTACGGGCGGGCGCGCCTCCCATCCATTGTTCTTACCTTTCAGGAAGTGATCGAAAAACTCAAGCTGGAGCTTGCGGCCATAATCCGTGTAATAGTGCGTCCAGTGCTCGAGGCCATGGCACTCCAGCCATTTCTTCCGTGACGCCGATCGCACGAAACCCTCGACATTCCCGCGCAGATGCAGGCCTTGGCCACCCCAGTTCGCGGCCGACAGGAAGGGTACCGTGATCTTGTCCCACTTGGGCGCCCGATCTTCGAAATAGCGATCGTAGAACGGGTGGGCGAGGATTAGTTCCCCGAAATCGGCGCGGTTCTGGACCAGCACCTCCTCCGGCAGTGTTTCCGGCCCGCTGACCAGATCGCCATGAACCTTCGAGCGGTAGCCACGTTCCCCGAGGCCGTACTGGATCGTCTTTACCTGGACGGGGTACCAAACATCCCAAAACGTAGATTTGATGCCGCCGTGATGGGTGGAATCGCGATACCAGTCCGCCGCACCTTCCCACATGCACATGGCTGCCAGATGTGGCGGCTGCAGCGAGGCTACCTGCCATTGGTTCATCGCGTAGTAGGAGACGCCACTCAGCCCCACCTTGCCATTCGACCATGACTGAACCCCAGCCCATTCGATGCAGTCGTAGTAGTCGCGGGCCTCGCGCGGCGAGAAATGTTCGATGAAGCCGGGCGAGCGCCCGGCACCGCGCGAGTCGATGCGCACGCAGACATAGCCTTCGGGCACCCACTTCTCCGGATCGCAGACTTCCCAATTCTGGTATTTGTTGGTGGAGTCGGCGGTGACGTCCGGATGGTCGCGCGCCAGGATTTCCCAGATCTTCGCATAGCCCTCCTGGAACGCGAGTCCTTTGGCATAGGGGCCATAGGTAAGAAGCACTGGGTAGTGGCCCTCAGCGGTCGGACGAAATACATCGGCGCGCAACACGATCCCGTCATTCATAGAGATCGGCACGTCCCAATCGATTCGCATGCCATCACGGATTTCGGTGCGGCTCGGATATGGCTTCGACATGGCTCCTCCTACAGCATTCCAATGCGCCATTGGCATGGCGCTCGACCTCTTTTAACCAGAAATCTATTCCGGTTAGAGAGTAATAGCCAATCGAGCGAAATCGCTCCCTGGCCGAAGTTGGCCATGCTGACGATCTTGTTGCGAGCGATGAAATTATTAGCCTTATGCTTATGTGTACCGAAAACCTCATCCGGCGATGAGTTCGGTTTTGGTCGGTAAAAGTCCCTGTTCTTGCGCCAGAATTGGCCTGACGGCTTTTTGTACCAGCGGAAGTGAGATTACTGCATCCCTTATTTTTCCATGCTTCGGATTCGCATAATGGCAGGTTACGGAACAGTGCGGGAAGCTATCGACCACCCACGCCACAGACAATGAACCCATTCCTGCCACCGCTAGATCAGGCCGCGCAAACGCAATAATCTCTCTAACACGCTGGTACAAAAAGTCGTCAGGTCACTTAATGAGCGAGATTAGATCAGCAGCTGGTGTCGAATTTGAAAATTACCCAATCGTCATTATCGGGGCGGGTGCGGCCGGGCTTTGCGCGGCGCTCAGTGCCGCCGAAGCAGGCGCCGAGGTAGTTATACTGGAACGCGACCCTATCCCCTCTGGCTCTACAGGACTTTCGGCGGGTCTGATCCCTGCGGCGGGCACACGTTTTCAGCGAGCCAAGGGCATCTTCGATCAACCACAATTGTTTTCAGAGGACGTTCAGCGCAAAGCCTCAGGTGAGGCCGATCCGGAGTTGGTATCGGCGATCTGCGAGGGTGCTGGGCCGGTAATCGAGTGGCTCGCCGACGACTACGGCATTCCGTTCGAGGTGATCGATGATTTCAATTACCCGGGCCACTCGGCGCATCGTATGCATGGGCTGCCGACGCGGAGCGGGGGAGAGTTGATGGACCGATTACGCATGGTAGTCGAAAACGCCGGTATTCCCATCCTAACCAATACAAAAGCAACGACGCTGTTTGCAGATCACGACGGTCACGTGCGAGGCATTTCCTGCCTGCGAGGCGACTCTACAATAGAAGAAATCGGCTGCTCGGCCTTGATACTTGCCTGCAATGGCTATGGCGGCAATTCCGAACTGGTACGCCGGTTTATACCAGAAATGGCCGACGCGATTTATTTTGGCCACGCCGGCAATCAAGGTGACGCCGTCTTGTGGGGAGACAAGCTCGACGCGGATATCCGGTGCCTTTCGGCGTACCAAGGGCACGGCTCGGTGGCGACGCCGCACAACATACTGATCACTTGGGCCGTAATCACAGAAGGTGGGTTTCAGATTAATATCAGAGGGCAGCGGTTCAGTGATGAGTCGCGTGGCTATTCCGAACAGGCGGCGGAGGTGTTGCGGCAACCTAACGGGATCGCCTTCGATATTTTCGACGAGCGTATAGCCGGCATAGCGCGACAATTTCCCGACTTTCGGAATGCCGAAATCGCTGGAGCGGTGATCAGGGCCGACACGGTCGCGGAGTTAAACAAACGCATTGGCGTTCCACTGTCTCCGCTCAGCGATGAATTCTCCCGGGTTCAGGGCCTCATCGCGGAGGGAGGATGTGATCGTTTTGGCCGAAACTATGCGGGAGTGAGCCCGCTGCTTCCGCCTTATCTTGCTATAAAAGTAACCGGCGCACTCTTTCATACGCAGGGTGGATTAGCGGTGACAAAGAATGCCCGCGTACGTCGCCGTGATGGAGGGACTTTCCCGAATCTGTTTGCCGCTGGCGGCGCGGCGGTTGGAATCTCGGGTAGCTCGGCGAAAGGTTACCTGTCCGGCAATGGGTTGCTCTCAGCCACCGTTCTTGGGCGCTTGGCAGGTGCCGCCGCCACACTCATTATCCGGTAGTGCCCGGCCGCGCCCACGGCCGGCGGCTTTGATCATCCAACTTAAACGCCAATATCCGGTCGCGAAAACTTTCGGTCAGCGCCATATCGTCCCAGCCATTGAGCAGCCGCAGACGGGAAACTGGATCGATGGTGAAGTTATAGCTGCGATCTCCGCACAAGATAGTCTGCTGCTCCAAATCGACGGTAAGCGGAAGCTCCGGCCTCTCACCAAGAGTAGCTATGATCTCGGCCACAACTTCATCGGCAGCGATCGCGGTGAGCAGCCCATTCTGAACTGCATTGCCGGAAAAGATGTCGCCGAATGAGGGCGCGATCACGCAGCGAATGCCGTAGTCATAAAGCGCGTAGACCGCAGCCTCACGCGAGGAGCCGCAGCCAAAGTTCCGGCCGCCGACGATAATCCTGGCCTCGCGCCAGAACGGCCGATTGAGCGGAAACTCCGCCCGCGCGCGCCCGTCAGGGTCGAAGCGCAAATCCTGCAACAGCACCTTGCCCAAACCGGCAGCGCGTGGCCACTTGAGATAACGTGCAGGCAACAATTGATCGGTGTTGAGATTGGTGACGTCGAGCGGACAGGCCGCAGCGGTTAGCCGAAGAAATTTGTCCATACTCTTCGCCTCAGAGTTTGCGCCCGACCAACAGCGGTCGCACGTCGGCAAGATGTCCGGTCACGGCAGCCGCCGCAACCATCGCCGGCGACATCAGGTGTGTGCGCGCGCCAGGGCCTTGCCGGCCGCTAAAATTGCGGTTGGTCGTGGACGCGCAGCGTTCGCCGGGTGCGACAATGTCGCCGTTGATGCCGACGCACATCGAACATCCGGATTCGCCCCATTCAAGACCGGCGTCGCGGAAAACTCGGTCGAGGCCTTCTTGCTCGGCCTGACGCTTGACCGCAGACGACCCGGGCGACACCAGGCCGGGCACCTTGCTCACGCGGCCCACCAGCACGGCGGCCGCGGCGCGCAGATCCTCGATGCGCGCATTGGTGCACGAGCCGATAAAGACGCGATCGATGGCGATATTGGTGAGTTTAGTTCCGGGGCGAAGCCCCATATAGCTTAGCGCGTCGCGAAGATCGTTCGCGCGCGCCGGATCGAGCTCGCGCGCCGGGTCGGGCACGCTTGCCTCAATCGGTAGGGCATGTTGCGGGCTGGTACCCCATGTGACGATCGGCATGATCTCGCTGGCGTCGAGTCGAACCTCATGATCGAAGTCCGCGCCATTATCGCTGTTGAGCCTCGACCAAGCTTCGACCGCCTGGTCGAAGGCGGGTCCCTTTGGCGCGAACGGCCGGCCCTTCACGTAATCGAAGGTCGTCGCGTCGGGCGCAATCGTACCGCAGCGCGCGCCAGCCTCGATCGACATATTGCACAGCGTTAGCCGTCCCTCGATGGACAGAGCGCGGATCGCGATACCGGCGAACTCGATCGCATAGCCCGTCGCACCGTCGGCGCCGATTTTCGCGATGATCGCGAGCACGATATCCTTCGCCGCCACACCAGGAGTGGCCCGGCCATCGATCGTGATGCGCATGCGCTTGGGCTTGCGCTGCCAGATCGTCTGGGTCATCAAAACATGCGCGACTTCCGACGCGCCGATGCCGAACGCATAAGCGCCGAGTGCGCCATGTGTCGAGGTGTGGCTGTCGCCGCAGACGATGAGCAGCCCCGGCAGCGTCAGGCCCTGTTCGGGGCCAACCACGTGCACAATCCCTTGCCGCGGATCATCGAGGCCGAACAGCTTGATGTGGTGCCTGGCCGTATTCTCCTCGACCTGGCGCACCATGCGCGCGATCTCGGGATTGCCGATGTTGGTGCGTGGCGCACGTGTGGGCACATAGTGATCGGCGACCGCAAAGGTGAGATTCGGCTCCGCCACCATGGCGCCCCGCTCCGTAAGTCGGCTAAAGGCATGAAAAGAGCCTTCATGTACATAGTGACGGTCAACCCAGAGCAACGACTCGCCGTCCTGGCGCCGCACGATCTCGTGGGCAGCCCATAACTTGTCGATGAGGGTTTGCGGTTGTGTCATGCCGAAAAATGCCGCCATAGCCTCAGGTCTGAAGGTAAGGTAATATAAGAAATTGTTGGTGGCCAATGTTAGGCTCGTAGCCCAAAAAAAGGGGAGGGATCGAATGACCCAGTTCTCACGCGTGAGCCGCCGTCGATTTCTGCAGTCTACGGCGCTGATCGCGACCGCCGCGACGACAGGCCTGGTCAATGCCCCAGCGGTCTTGCGCGCGCAAGGCGCTCCGGTGAAGCTCGGGGTCCTGCATCCGGTGTCTGGTGCGCTGTCCTATTCCGGCCAGCAGGGTCGGCTCGGAGCAACCATCGCAATAGAGGAGATCAACGCTGCCGGAGGCATCAAGGCGCTCGGCGGTGCCAAGATCGACGCGGTGCTTGGTGACGCGCAGTCGACCCCAGAAGGCGGTAATGCCGAGGTCGAGAAGATGAACTCAGCGGGCGTGGCCGCCATCGTCGGCGGCTATGCCAGTTCGATCTGCCTCGCTGCCAGTCAGACGGCGGCCCGTTACGACCTGCCCTATGTCGTCGACGTCGGCGTCGCCGATAATATAGTCACCCGCGGTCTCAAGAACACGTTCCGCTTCGGCCCCGGCTTCGGCGTGATCGCGAAGACCGCGCTCGACAACCTCGTCGCGCTGAATGACCAGGCCGGTAAACCGGCCAAGACAGTGATGATCGTGCACGAGGACTCGCTCTTTGGCTCTGGGCTCGCCAAGCTGCTCAATGCGCAATTGCCCGAGCGCGGATTTAACGTGCTCGAGACCATGCCGCATCCGACGCCGACCCGCGACTTCAACAATGTGGTGCTGAAGATCAAAGCCGCAAACCCGGACATCGTGATTCCGGCGGACTATTACAATGAATATGTGCTGCTCGCGCGCACCATGCAGCAGCAGCGGGTGCGTCCGAAAGCCATCTATTCGGTGCTCGGTGGCGCCGCATCGTCCTATAAATTCGTCAAGGAGTTCCCGGAAGCCGCGCAATACATCATGGATTGCAATCACTGGTTCGACCCGCGCAATCCGAAGGCGTTGGCGCTCAGGAAGAAGGTCGAGGCCCAGGGGCAGTTCTACACCTACGAGGTGTATATGAACTATTCCGGCGTCCTCCTCGTCGCCGATGCGCTGCAACGCGCTGGTAGCGCGGAGCGCGCCAAGATCACCGCGGCTTTGGAAAGCTCGACGTTCTCCGGCCACGTGATGCCCTATGGCCCGACCAAATTCGTCAACGGTCAGAATACGGGCGCGGCGCCGGCCAACACCCAGGTGCTCGGCAACGATATTCAGGTGATCCTGCCGTCCACATTTGCCACGGCGAAGCCGGTGTTCCCGATGCCCGCCTGAGCGGGTCACACGTGAGGGCGTCGTTCTACGCCGCCCTTGCTTTTTGCGGTCGCATGCTATCACCGATCATTCTCGTTCCCGCTGTCCTCAATGGGCTGCTAACCGGAGCGGTCTATGCGCTGGTCGCGCTCGGGCTGACGCTGATCTACGGCGTGCTGCACATCATCAACTTTGCCCATGGCGCGCTGTTTTCCGCCGCACTGTTCGCCGCGTTCTTCGCGTATCGGCTGCTCGGGCTCGACCCCTATATTGCGGCCATTCTGCTCACGCCGGTGTTCTTCCTGTTGGGTTACGGCCTACAGCGTTTCGTCATAGGCCCTGCCGCCCACGGCGAAGACCGCAATATTCTCTTGGTGACGCTTGGGCTTGCGGTGGTGATCGAGAACACGCTGCTTTACGCCTTTCGTGCCGACACCCGCACCGTCAATCTCGACTATGCATTCAATGTTATCGACATCGGCGTCGCCTTCCTCTCCGTGCCGCGCGTTATCGCCTTCGGCGTCGCGCTCGTCGTGGCGCTGGTGCTATGGCTGATCCTTACTTTGACCGATACCGGCAAGGCGATGCGTGCAGTCGCCAAAGAGAAGCTCGGCGCCGAGCTCGTCGGCATTGACGTAGTGCATATCTATGCAGTGACGTTCGGCCTCGGCACCGCATGCCTCGCGATCGCTGCTTGCCTGCTGCTTCCGACCTATTACGTCAATCCGCATGTTGGCAACGCCTTCGTGCTGGTCGCTTTCACCATCGTCGTACTCGGCGGCATGGGCTCGGTCACGGGATCTCTGCTTGGTGGAATGTTCGTCGGCGTGGTCGAGAGTCTCTCCGGTCTTTATCTTGGAGAATCGCTCGGACAGATTGGTATCTTCGTGATGTTCATCCTCGTGCTGCTCTTTCGGCCGAGCGGCCTGTTTGGGGAACGGGCATGAAAGGGATAACCGTTCCCTGGATACTCACTATCGTCGCCGCGCTCGCCACGCTGCCATTGCTCACTGCCTCCAACGTCGTGCTCAATTTCCTAATCGTTACTTTGCTGATTGCGCTGGTGGCGCAAGGATGGAATGTGCTTGGCGGCTATGGCGGGCAATATTCCTTCGGCCACGCTGCTTTTTTTGGCACTGGCGCCTATGTCACCGCCATTATGCAGATGCGTTATGGCGTCAATGCCTGGGCGGCATTCGCGGTCGGTATCGGCGGCGGCGCCTTGGTTGGTGCCATCATCGGCGCGCTGACGTTCCGTTCCGGATTAAGAGGCTCGTATTTCGCGCTGGTTACGCTTGCTTTTGCCGAGGTCCTGCGCATTCTCGCTAGCGTTGCACCGCTCACCGGCGCCGGCGTCGGAATCCTTATCGCGCTCGACTTGCGCCCGCAGGCTTTCCAGTTTCAGAGCCGCGCGCCATTCTACTGGATTATCCTGGCGCTCGTTGGCGTCTCGCTCGTCGTCGTGCGGATGATTGAGCAAAGTCGGTTCGGTGCCTGGCTCGTTGCTGTGCGCGAGAACGAAGATGCCGCCAAGGCGCTCGGCGTTAACCCCACGCGAGTCAAGTTCGCGGCGATGACGGTGTCCGCCGCGATCACTGCCGCTGGCGGGGCTTTCTATGCGCAATATTACCTGTTCATCGATTCCGGCATCGCCTACGGGTCGTGGATTTCCGTGGAAGCATTACTCGCGCCCATCGTTGGCGGCGTCGGTACTGTGCTCGGGCCACTGCTCGGCGCACTCGTCGTCAAGGCGCTGGGCGAATTGACCAAGCTCGTCACCGGCGATACGCCGGGCCTCGACCTCGTTGTCTATGGCGGTGTGCTCATCCTGATCGTGGCCTTCGCGCCCAACGGAATAACCGGCTTGCTCACTAATCTGCGCGGACACTTCATGCGCCTGCGCGCGCGCGCATTGGGGCGCTCCGATGGCTGAGCCACTGCTTCGCGTTGAGCATGTCAGCAAGCGCTTCGGCGGCCTGCTCGCAATAGACGATGTCTCACTTGCGGTCGAAGCCGGCCGTGTTACCGCCTTGATCGGGCCGAACGGCGCCGGCAAGACCACGCTGTTCTCTATTATCAGCGGGTTCTTGCCGCCGGGCAAAGGCCGCATCCTTCACCGTGGCACGGATATCACCGGCCTGCCGCCCTACCTTATGGCGCGCCGCGGGATAGCCCGCACTTTTCAGATTGTGCAGCCGTTCGCCGGGCTCACGGTACACGAGAACATCGCCGTCGGCGCACACCTATCGCGGCGCTCCCGTGCCGAAGCGCTGAAGGCGGCGGCGGAAGTCGCAAGCGCTGTGGGGCTCGCCAATCTCCTAGACCGACCGGCGGCAAGTCTCACGGTGGCGGGCAGGAAGCGCCTGGAAGTCGCGCGTGCGCTCGCGACCGAACCAGAGCTTCTTCTGCTCGACGAGGTACTTGCCGGTCTCAATCCGACGGAAGTGGCCGCGATGTTGCCGGCAATCCGCGCGCTCGCCGGCCGTGGCGTCACCATTCTGATGATCGAGCACGTCATGCAGGCAGTCATGAGTCTCGCCGAGCATGTTTTCGTGCTCGCCGAGGGCCGCATTGTAGCGCAAGGCTCCCCGCGCGAGGTGGTTAGCAATCCGCAGGTGATCGAATCCTATCTCGGCCGCGGCGCGGCAACGCGTCTTGTCGTTGCAGGAGGCGGGCATGGCTAACGCGTTGCTGTCGGTCAGCGGACTTTCCGCCGGCTACGGCGCGGCCGACGTGCTGCGCGACATAGATCTGAATGTCGACGTGGGCGAAATCGTCGCCGTGCTCGGCTCCAACGGCGCCGGTAAGTCGACGCTCAACCGAACGATCTCAGGCGTGCTACGTGCGACAAAAGGCTCTATCCACTTCGCCGGAAATGCGATCGAGCATGAGACGCCTGCAAGTATCGTCTCGCGCGGACTTATCCACGTGCCGGAAGGGCGCTGCATCTTTCCCAATCTGAGCGTAAGGGACAATCTCGATCTTGGCTGCTATCGACGCGCCCATGATCGGCGACGGCAGAATCGCGAGCAGGTGTTTGAGATTTTCCCGCGCCTCGCCGAGCGGCAATCGCAACGTGCCGGCAGCCTCTCGGGCGGCGAGCAGCAGATGCTGGCGATCGGCCGCGGCCTCATGGCAGATCCGGTCCTGCTGATTCTCGACGAGCCTTCGCTGGGTCTCTCCCCGCTGCTCGTAGAAGAGCTTTTCGCCTTAATTGCGCGCATTAACGCGCAAGGCATAGCGCTCCTTCTGGTCGAACAGAACGTGGTGCAGAGCCTTGAAGTAGCGCACCGCGCATATATCCTCGAAAATGGCAGCTTCGTGCTAAATGGGACATCGGATCACCTCCGCGACGACCCGAACCTCAAACGCGCCTATCTAGGACTATGACCATGATTCATGCGGAAACCTTGCGCGCGCGCCTCATGCGTAAGCCCATCGTCGTCGCGCCCGGCGTGTACGATGCGCTCACCGGGCATCTCGCCGAACAGGCCGGTTTTGCGACGCTCTATGTCTCCGGCGCAGCGATCGCCTATACGCGGCTTGGCCGCCCCGACATCGGGCTCGTGAGTATGAGCGAGGTGGTCGATATCATCGGCATGATCCGCGACCGCGTTGCCGCGCATCTCGTCGTCGATGCCGATAACGGTTATGGCAATGCGCTCAATGTCGGCCGAACCATGCGCCTGTTCGAGCGTGCGGGGGCGAGCGCCATCCAGCTCGAGGACCAGGTCTTTCCTAAGCGCTGCGGTCATCTCGACGACAAGGCGCTCATCCCGGCGGCGGAAATGCTCGGCAAGATCAAGTCCGCACTCGATGCGCGACACTCGCGCGAAACGCTTGTGATAGCGCGCACCGACGCGGTTGCGGTGGAGGGTTTCGAGCGCGCCATTGCCCGCGCCGAGCTCTACCGTGAGGCAGGCGCCGATGCGTTGTTCGTTGAGGCGCCGAAGACGCGGGCGGAGCTGCAGCGCATTCCACCGGCGCTTCGCGGCGTGCCGCTGATGGCGAATATGGTCGAGGGCGGCAAGACCCCGCCGCTCCCGGCGGCTGATCTCGAAGCGCTCGGCTTCTCACTCGTGATTTTTCCTGGCGGCATTGTCCGTGCACTGGCGCACATGGCGAGTGAATATTACGCCTCGCTCGCCGCCCATGGAACTTCCGAGCCGTTCCGCGCCCGCATGCTTGACTTCGAAGGTCTCAATGACGTGATCGGGACCTCGGAACTACTCGCGTTCGGCAAACAATATGAATCGCCCGCATTGCCGTCGGAAAGCAAAAAAGGCAGCGGCTCGTGACGTCACGCGTTTTGAGTGCCGAACGAGCAAAATACAAAACAAGATGCTGCCGATCATAGGCGTGTTGTGAAGGGGCGGCGACGTCGCGAAGGAAAATCTCGCATGGAAAAGCTCTACGATCTGGTCATTAAGAACGCTCGGGTGGTGCGCCCGAACAAGACCTCGGTTGATTGTCTCGACATCGCGGTCAAGCAAGGAAAAGTCGCTCGGTTGGCACCTGATATCCAATCTGAGCAGGCCGAGGCAGTATTCGATGCCAAGAACCGTCTCGCGTTCCCTGGCTGCGTCGACGCGCACATGCATATTGGAATTTATGCGCCGCTCGCGCAGGACGCGGTTTCCGAGAGCAAGGCCGCGGCGTCGGGTGGCGTCACGTCGAGTTTAAATTATATGCGCACGGGACACTACTACCTTAACCGCGGCGGTCCTTATCGCGAGTTCATGCGCGAAGTGTTCAAGCAGTCGGAGGGGCATTTCTGGGTCGATTATGGCTTCCACGTTGCGCCGATCGAGGCCGCGCATATCGATGAAATGGAGCACCTCGTCGTCGACCACGGTATCACCTCGTTCAAGATCTTCATGTTCTACGGAGGCTATGGCCTGCACGGACGCTCATCCCAGCAGAATGATTTTTTGATGCTCGGGGCTGACGAGAGTTACGACATCGCGCATTTCGAATTCATCATGCGCTCCGCACAGCGCTTAATGCACAAATTCCCCGATCGTGCCGCCCATATCAGCGTCAGTCTGCATTGCGAGCTCGCAGAAATCCTCAACGCCTATACGAAGCTCGTCGAGCGCGAGGGCAAGTTGACCGGTCTGCATGCCTACAGCGCCGCCCGTCCGCCGCACTCCGAGGGGCTCGCCATCTGGATCGCGTCTTATCTCGCCAATGAAACTAATTGTCTGAACATAAATCTGCTGCACCTGAGCTCGCGCAAAGCGGTGGACGCCGCATGGACCATGCAACAAGTGTTTCCGCACATTGCGTTCCGCCGCGAAGTGACGGTCGGCCATCTCTTGCTCGATACCAACTGCGAATGCGCAGTGCATGCCAAGGTCAATCCACCGATCCGACCACGGGAGGACGTCGAGGCTCTGTGGCAGGCCGTGCTCGACCGCAAGATCGATTGGATCGTTAGCGATCACGCCTGCTGTTCAGCCGAGCAGAAGTGGTCGAAGGACGATCCAACCAACATCTGGCTCGCAAAATCAGGATTTGGCGGCACCGAATATCTGCTTTCAGGCGTGCTGAGCGAGGGTAGCAAGCGTGGTATGTCGTACAACCACATAGCCGAGCTCTTGAGCTGGAAACCGGCGCAGCGCTTCGGCTTGCTGAGCAAGGGCGATATTGCTCCGGGCTACGACGCCGATATTGCGATCGTTGATCCACACGAAAGTTTCGTGGTGCACGCCTCAGAATCCGAATCCAAGCAAGGCTATTCACCATTCGAAGGCGTCGAACTCACCGGACGGGTGAAGAGTACGTTTCTGCGGGGGGCTCTCGTCTATGACGGTGGGACAATTGTCGGGTCGGCTCGAGGTAAATATCTGCGGCGCCCCGCAAGCTTGGAATGATGCGTTCAGCCCGCTATCAGGCTTGCGATCTTAATTTTAAAGAGCGCTACGGGGAATTCGGCAATGGCTTTTTTGAAGTGCATCTCTTGCGGCCGATTGCGACGCTGGAGGAGGGGGTTGCGGTCACTTATGATATAGCGGCTGACTTTGCGGTGTTATGTGCCAACTGTCACCGCATGATTCATCGCAGTGCCGATCCAAGCAATTTGAGTTTGTTTCAGACAAACCTTGCCTCGCCTAAAACTGAAATTGGCAAATCCTTGCGCGGGCAGGGCAATCAGATTCGCAGATTGAATGAAATGGAATATTCGCATGCGGGCGGTTTGGGGACATCCTCTTGCGACGTACGGATTCACCATACATACTGGATCAATCGACAAATCATTAGGAAAAATCTTCAACCACTGATGGGCGTTGGGCGTACTGAGAATTTCGACAAGCACCTATAAAGGTCTTGCGAGCTCCGCCACAGTTCACACGCATCCTTACGGAACTCGCGATGGATTTCACATGCCTGCTCGATATCCGTTGCGCGCTGGGCGAAAGCCCGGTGTGGGATGATCGGCGCAAGCTTCTGTTCTTCGTCGACGTTATGGGCCCGGCTATCCACGCCGTCCGCCTCGACGGCACGGGTTTGCAGACTTGGCCGATGCCAAAGCCCGTGGGTAGTATCGGCCTCGCCGAGAGCGGGCACCTGATCGCCGCTCTCTGGCATGACCTGGCCGTGTTCGATACGGACACCGGTGCGCTCACGTTGCTAGCGACGCTCACCGACGAGCCGGCCACAAACCGCCTCAATGACGGAAAGGTTGGGCCGGACGGCGCCTTCTGGGTCGGCACCATGGACATGTCGAAGCCGCGCCGGCCAGTTGGGTCGCTCTACCGGCTGACCGGGGACGGTCGGATCGAGCGCAAATCCATGGGCTACGGCGTATCCAACGGCCTTGCCTTCTCGCCTGACGGACGCACCATGTTCCATTCCGATTCTTATTCGTCGGCCCCCATCATAGACCGCTGGGCGCTCGACCCCGCGACGGGGGAGATTACCGGCCGCACCCGCATCGCCGTGCTCGATGAGAAAACCGGCTTCCCCGACGGTGCCGCCTGTGACGCCGAGGGCCACTACTGGAGCGCCGGCGTGTTCGGCGGCCTGCTCAATCGCTTTACGTCAAGGGGCGCGCTGATTGAGAGCCACCCCGTGCCGGTGCCTGCCCCGACCATGCCGTGCTTCTGCGGCCCGGACCTGCGGACGCTCGTCCTCACGTCATTGCGGGAAAGCTCGGGCCCCGTAAAAATCGCGCCGAATTCGCAGTCGGGCTCGCTGTTTGCCGCCCGTGCGCTGGTAGCGGGAACCCCGGTTGGACGAATGCAGGGATTGTGATGCGCCGATCGTCGGCCTGCGCGACGAGTCGACCACAAGTCCGGCGGCGATCGGCGTTTACGGCTTGCCTGCTCGCCGCCGCACCTCTTCGATGACAACGCTATTGTCGAAATCGCCGTCGCCATTCCGCACACAGGCTGTCAAAATCTGCTCATGGATTTCCAGCAGCGGTAGTGTTTGCCCGACTGCCTTGGCCTGGTCGAGCATGAGGTGAACATCCTTCAAGGTCTGTCGGGCGCGTGCTTCCGGCTTGAAATCGCGGCGCACCATCTTCGGACCTTTATTTTCCATGACCCGAGAATAGGAGGCGGCGCCGCGCGCCACCTCGAGGAATTTGCCGGGATCGAGACCAAGCCGCTCGGCAAACACTAGGCCCTCAGCCAGCGCCAGACGGTTGAGGCCGAGGATCAGATTGACCGCGAGCTTTGCGCGTCCGCCGTCGCCAATCCGCCCGATGTGGAAGCAGCGGGTACACAGCGCATCGAGCACCGGCTTGACCTCATCCACCACTGCCCCGTCGCCGCCTATCAGGCCAACGGCGTCGCCTTGGCGTACCTCTTGGCTGGTGCCGGAGACCGGTGTGTCAAGAAAGCGGATACCGCGCCGGATCACGCGCTCGCCGAGCGCGGCGATGCGATCGGGATCGCAGGTGCTCAAGCACATCACAATCTTACCTGAGCCGTCGCCGAGTGCCGGGAGTAGATGATTCTCGACCACATCCTCGACCTGATCGGTGCTGAATACCGAAATCAGGATGCAGCGCGCCGACTGCGCTAAGTCGGCGATCCCTACGACGGACTTGCCGCCGAGTTCATCGAGCCGAACACGTCGCGCCGGATCAATGTCGTATCCGATTACGGAAAATCCGGCATCAATCAGCCGTCGAGAGAATACCTCGCCCATAAGCCCGATGCCGACGATGGCGACCGGACGCGTGTCGTTCATGGTCGTTCCTTCAGTCGAGCGGTGCGATACCAAACTCTTTAACGACAGATTACCTGCGCTCAATGCTTTATCGGAGTAAAGGGAACGCGCAGTTCGCCTGACTTGTAACGCGGCGGATACACGATGACCTGTTTACCTGCCTGCTTAAATTGGTTGATATCGTTGCCGACAATATCGCGATACTGGACCAGGAGAACGCGCGGTTCAGCCCATTCGCCCCGATTGCCGAATTTGATATCTCCGACGATGGTCGAGAAGCTGTGGGCTCTGATGTAATCGGCAAGCGCCTTGTCGTCGAGTCCTCCGACGGCTTTTACGGCGGCCTCGAGTATTTGCATCTCGGCATACGCAAAGGGTGGAATGTAGAAGCCGAGCGGATCGACGCCTACCTGCGCCGCACGCTCACGATACTTTACCAAGAACTGCTCGACGCCCGGAAATTCCATCGTCGGCTCGGGAACATAGATGTCGTATGCCACGATATCGTTGAGCCTGGGACCAAGTTGTTGCTTCAATGCACCATACTGCAAGCCGGTCATGAAACCGCCGACCATACGCGCGCCGAAACCGACCTCGTAAATGGAGCGAACCACACCCGCAGAATCTGGTGGGTATGATGCTATGAAGAGCAGGTCAGGATTGGTCGATTTTATCGACCGCACGATCGAAACAAAATCGACGGAATTCGGCGGATAAGTTTGATCGTAGACGATCTTGATGCCGGCATTCTTGGCGTTTTCTCGTGCGCCTTCAAGGGCGAGGATGGAGAACTCGGCATCAGCGCCCACGAGCGCAACCGTTTTTGGCTTCGGATTTAAGCCGGCCGCGAGTTCGAAAAATCCCTTCGAGATTTCGAATTTTGCAGTTGGTCCGTTCGGAAACACCTGAAAATAACGATCATAATTGAACTGATCGTTCACAGCGAGTGCACCGATCGAGAGGAAGAGTTTGCGGCGCCCGATGATCGATGGCATCGCCGCAGCCGTCATTACTGTCGCGTAACCCGAAACGACCAAGTCGACTTTGTCGATATCGAGCAATTTCGAATAGATGCCTGGTACCGTCGCCGGCGACGATTGATCATCGTAGTAGACGAGATCAATCTTGCGTCCGAGCAGGCCGCCTTTCGAGTTCACCTCCTCGGCCCAGATTTGATAGGCGAGCAGGGCGGCCTTGCCGCCGCCCGCAAGGCCACCGCTGAGCGCCATGCAAAAGCCTATCTTAATCGGATTTGTCGATTGCGCCGCGGCAGGAAAGGCTAATGTCGCAACAGCCGTCCCTGCAATCGCCAAAGTCTGGCGTCGAGTTAGATCAGCCACGTATCCTCCCTCGCGCGGGTAGCGCTTATGTTTATCGTTGTATGTCTTTTATTCGATATATACGCCGACTCCCCGAGAATCCGAAGAACCCCCTTGCCAAACGGCGCGATCCGGATTCTACCGAATGGATGATACGGCCCGGGTTTCTGGACA
>Ga0097691_1001511_pt1 | contig 17031 bp, 14 predicted proteins | sample NGESurdeep072012_8_FD_72858 | JGI IMG/M metagenome (GOLD analysis project Ga0097691, IMG submission 72858) | Arctic peat soil microbial communities from Barrow, Alaska - NGEE Surface sample 210-1 deep-072012 | ecosystem: Environmental > Terrestrial > Soil > Wetlands > Peat ... | reverse complement strand
GTGCACTCACGCCTTGCCGGTCAGCCGAGACGATGTGGCCGACGCGCTCGGGGTGCCACGCCGAACGGCGGCCTTCCATCTCGACCGTCTGGCCGAGCTGGGGCTGCTATCGGTCTCGTTCGCGCGTCGCAGCGGGCGCAGCGGTCCGGGTGCAGGACGTCCAGCCAAGCTTTACCATCGCTCCGCAGGTGAGGTGGCAGTCTCGCTGCCGCCGCGACAATACGACCTGGCCGGACGTCTCCTTGCCGGTGCCCTGGCCCAGGCACAAGAGTCCGGCGAGCCTCCCAGCGAGGTCCTCGGCCGGCAGGCACATGACTTCGGCCGGGCAATGGCGCGAGGACAATCGGGTCTGGGCGAGCCGCTCGGTCAGCCAGAACAGTCAAGCCAAGGCGACACGGGTGTTTTGATGAGCCTGCTCGAGGCCCACGGCTTCGAGCCACATCTCGCGGGAAGCGACATCGTCCTGCGCAACTGCCCGTTCCATGCTCTTGCCCAAGAACACCCCGAGCTGGTCTGCGGCATGAACCTGCATCTGCTCCAGGGAGTTCTGGAGGGGCTCGGCCAGGAGGGGGTGCGCGCCTGCCTTGACCCGGGACCGTCGCGCTGCTGCGTCCGAATGGAGACTTCCGCCCAGATTTGATCGGCTCACACTCGGGCTCTCAAGCGTGCCGTCGGCGATCACAACGAGACCAAGCGGCCGTCCATCGGGCACCATGGAACATGCTCAAGAGCAGGAAGGACCTCGATGCGGCTCGTTGACGACATGGGTAGTCCGGCAGACATCGCGAGCAGCGTGGAGCGGATTGTCTCCCTGGTCCCCTCCCTTACAGAAGCCGTGGCGGCGACTCATCGGGATTCGCTCATCGGGGTAACGGACTGGTGCACCCACCCGGCCGACCTCAAGGTCACTCGGGTCCGAGGCACGAAGAACCCAGACTGGCGCACGATCGTCGCACTCGAACCGGACCTCGTGTTGGCCAACAAGGAGGAGAACCGCCAGCTGGATGTCGAACGGCTCCGTGATGCAGGGGTCCAGGTCTGGGTCACCGTGATCGAAACCGTTCCCCAGGCTTTGGCCTCTATGGACCGGCTCTTCACGGAGGCGCTGCACTGGCCCGTCCCCGATTGGCTCGTCGAGGCCCGACGCCTGTGGTCAGGGCCGGCTCCGAAGGTTCGCGCCATGGTCGCCGTCCCGATCTGGCGGGATCCATGGATGGTGGTCGGCAGCTCCACCTACACCGGCGATCTTCTGCGCCGCGCCGGGCTCGGGAACGTCTTCGACAGCCACCGGGATCGCTACCCCAGCCTGGGACTCGATGAGATCGACCGTCCCGACATCGACTGCGTTCTCCTTCCGGACGAGCCATACGCCTTTGCCGCCCATGACGGCCCGGAGGCATTCCAGAACGTCCGAACCGAGCACGTCAGTGGGCGCCTTCTCACCTGGTACGGGCCCGCCATGGTCGAGGCAGCCCACGCGCTCAAGGCCGCGCCCCACCCGGTGAGCGAATAGCTGAGCTGGCCTACCGGTGACAATTCGCCGGAATCATGACCGGACCAGCGATGTCCCCCTCGGATAGGCGCTGCGTCACGAGGTCAGCGTGGTGGTGAAAGCCCAGCCTGGTCAGAGTGTGCGGGAGGGCTCACGTGTCGGTCTGGGTCACCTTGTTGAGCCCGCGGGGTGCGTCAGGATTGAGCCCGAGAGCGAGGGCGAGGCTCTCGACGACCAGCTGACCCGCGACCACCAGAGCGATGGGTGCGACCATCTCAGGAAGGTCCGGCCCGGCCACGCTCACATCTGCTGCAGCGGCAAACCCGCTGTCACCACCGATACCGATCGTGAGCGCCCCGCGCGAGCGAAGATCATCGAGCAGGTCGGTGAGCCCCTCGAGCAGGGGTCCGTCCTGGGCGGCCACGACGATCGAGACCAGCTGGGGGTCAACGATCGCGATGGGTCCGTGCTTGAGGTCGGCGTAGGACAATCCGCGAACCGGCCGCAAGCAGGTCTCCTCCAGCTTGAGCGCGATCTCGACGGCCGCGGCATAGGCCAGTCCGCGTCCGTTGACGAGCACCTCGTTGGTGCGTGCAAGCATCGTTACGGCCTCGTCGACACCCGAGCGGTTGGCGATGAGCTTCTCGACCTCCTCCGGCACACGGTCCAGATCGGGGTCCAGCGCGCTCGGGTTGGATGCCAGCGCCGTGGCCAGCACCGCCATTGCAGCCATCTGGGTGGTAAACGTCTTGGTCGCCGGAACCGCCCACTCACGGCCCGCCATGGTGACCAGTGCCAGGTCAGCGGCCTGCGCCAGCGGGCTGCCCTGGACGTTGGTGACGGCAATCGTGGCGGCACCGCAGCGCCTGGCCCAGTCATGGGTCTGGACGATCTCCTCAGTCTGGCCGGACTGCGAGATGCAGACCACCAAAGCGCCAGTCAGGTCGAGCTCGCGCCGGTAGTGTGTCGCCACACTCGGGGCAGCCATGGAGGCAGGACGTCCGGCGTGCACCTCGAGCAGGTAGCGACCGTAGATGGCGGCGTTGTCCGACGAGCCGCGAGCAACCAGGAGGATCTGCTGACGGTTCTGGGCCAGCTGCGCTATCTGTTCCCGCAAGGGACGCAGCGCCGCCAGAGTTGCCGCAATCGCGGCCGGTTGCTCAGCGATCTCCTGAGCCATGATCGTCTTCACTTGTCGCTCCAAAGTTGTTGCCCTGGTTGTGATCGAGCCTGGGGCGCACCGATGCCGGCAGGCGCCCGATCAGTCCTTGACGGCGCCCTCGATCATGCCGCGGATGAAGTAACGCTGCAGGACGAGATACACGACCACCACCGGAAGGGCCACGAGCACTGCCGCTGCGCCCATGAGGGCGGTGTTGGTCGAGTACTGCCCCTGGAAGAAGGCAAGGCCGAGCGGGGCAGTGCGCATCTGCCCGCTCGGGGACATGACCAGGGGGATCAGGAACTCGTTCCAGGTCCACATGAAAACGAGGACCACGAGGGTCACGATCGCGGGACGGGCGACCGGCACCTGAACGTGCCAGAGGATCTGCGCGCTGCTTGCCCCGTCGATGCGCGCAGCCTCCGAGATGGACCTGTTGCTCGAACGGAAGTAGGTGCGCATCCAATAGGTTCCGAAGGCGATTGACTGCGCCACCTGGGGCATGGCGACGGCCCAGATCGTGTCGGTGAGCCCGAGCTGGCGCAGGTCGAAGAACAGCGGGACGACGATCGCCTCGGCAGGAACCATGATCCCGAGCAGGAACAGGTAGAACAGCACCCCGCTACCGCGAAACGTCATAGTGCCGAAGGCATAGCCGGCAAGGACCGAACACACCACCGAGAGGACCACGACAAGGGAGGAGACCATGACCGAGTTCCGCATGTACTGGGTGAATTGCCCCTGGTCCCAGGCTGTCGCGAAGTTCTCCAGATGGATGCCCATCAGGCCACCGCCAGACGCGGGCCCGGCCGACCCGAAGGCGCTCACCAGGATCGAGATGACGGGCCAGAGGGCAACGACCGAGAAGACACCCAGAATCAGGTAGTTGACCGAGATCTCGCGGCGTGACGTCATGTGGTGGCCTTGTCGGCTATCCGGTTGATCACCAGGTTGATACCGAAGATCAGGACAGTCAGCGCGATCCCTATGGCGGAGGCCGTGCCCACCTGGCCGAGCTGGAATGCCTGGTAGTAGACCTGATAGGAGGGAACCGTTGTACTGGTCCCGGGCCCACCTCGGGTAGTCATGTAGATCAGGTCGAACGTCTTGAGCGCGGCCACGATCGTCAGGGTGAGCGCCACCGCGATCTCGCCGCGCACCGAGGGCAGGGTGACGGCAAAGAACTCCCGAACGGCGCCGGCACCGTCGAGGCTCGCCGCCTCATACTGTTCCTTGTTTATTCGCCCCATACCTGCGAGCAGGAGGATTGTCACCAGTCCCGTCTCGACCCATGAGCCGATCAACCCGACTGCGGGCAGCGCGAACAGGTAGTCCCCGAGCCAGGCGCGGGACCAGGAGCCCAGTCCGATCAGGTTGAGCAATGCGTTGATCGAGCCGTCGGTCGCGTAGAGACGGGTCCAGGCCACCGCCACGACAACCATCGCGATCACCTGCGGCAGGAAGATCACCGTTCGGAAGAACGCCATGCCGCGGACCTTCGCCCGGTTCAGTATCGCCGCGATAACCAGCCCGACGGACAACGGCAGGATCGCGTAGAAGAAGATCAGGACGAACGCGTGCACGAAGGAGTTCCTGAGGTCCTCGTTCCGCGTCAGGTCGACATAGTTCTGGAATCCCACGAAGACGGCAGGAGAGATGGTGTCCCAAGAGAACAGGGAGAACTGTGCAGCCCGCACGAGCGGATAGAGGATGAAGGCGGCGTAGATCGAGAACGCCGGCAGGATGAATAGATAGGGGGTGAGGACGCCATGACCGTGGGAGGCGGCGTGGCGAACGCGCCCCCGCCTCCCAGCGCCCACGGCCCTACTTACTGACGAACTTGCCATAGTCGGCCTGCAGCGTCTTGGTGAACTGCTCCGGCGTCTGCTTGCCCGCGATCAGGTCCTGCAGCGCTGCTCCAAGGGTGTCGCTGAAGGTCGGGGTTGCGTAGTCCAGGTACGGCAGCAGGTTGCCCTTGCTCGTGACGGTCTCATATGCGGCGTAGACGTCCTTGCCGCCACCGGATGCCGGAGCCAGCTCGGCACTGTGCAGGACCGGGAGGTTGCCGGCCTTGGCAATGACCTTCATGGCGTCGTCGCTAGTGAGGAAGTTGATGTAGGCCGCGGCCGCATCCGGGTGCTTGGAAGCGCTGGTGATCGTGAACGGCAGCGACGTCCCCCCTGTGGTCGACGCGGCGCCGCCGGCGGTGACCGGCGGCGGGGCGAAGAATCCGAGGTTGCCGGCCATCACCGGTTCGAGAGTGGCCGTGTTCCACGAGCCGGCGATCAGGTAGACGCCGGTTCCCGCACCGAACTTGGCGACCATGTCGTCATACTTCGACCCGTTGACGTCCTTGTTGAAGTAGCCGGCCTTGACCCAGTCGCGCAGCTCGGTCGCCGCGGCTGTGTTGGTGGCGTCCGTCCAGTCGCCACCGGCGTTGCCCATGGCGAGGGCCTGCACCTCTTTGGCGGGCGTGTGCGCACCCTGGATCGGTCCGATGACATGGATCGCCGGCCACTTCTCGAGGTCTCCGAGCGTCAGCGGCGTCTCGCCACCGGCCTTGATGGTCGCGAGCTGTTTGTTGAACTCGGCCCACGTCTTCGGCACAGTGAGGCCGAGCGCCGCGAGCTTCTTCCTGTTGTAGTAGACGCCGACAATCTCGCCCATCTGGGGAAGGCCGTAGATGTCCCCGGAGCCAAATGTCTTGGCGTCGGCCGAGTACGAGGAGAGCTTTGTCACCGACTCGGGGAAGCGGTTGCGCCATCCGTAGGCCTTTGCGTAGGGCTCGAGGGAGACGATCTGCTTCGCCCCGACGAACGCGCCCATCTGGCTGCGTGAGTTGTTGGACTCGACGACGTCGGGGGCGTCGGGACCGCTCAGCGCGAGCCGCAGCGTCTTGGCGAGATCGTCGAACGACTGCGAGTTCCGCTTGATCGTGATGTTCGGGTACTTCTCATGGAAGGACTTGTTGAGCGCCTCGATCTCAGTCTTCTGACCGCCTCGGACCTCCTGGTCCCAGACTGTCAGCGTGACTTTGCCCAGCTTGCTGGCATCGGTCTGGACCTTCCCCGGTGCAGTGCCGGTCGCGGCTGGCGTCGTGTTCGCGCTCGGCGCACATCCGGCGGTGAGGGCAAGAGCGGCCACCGCCATGGTGGCCGTCAGGAGACGCGCCCGGGAGAGCCTCTGCGTGATCATGTCGTCCTTTCCATCACTTCGTGCTTCGGGTCATGTAGTCGTTTGTCGAGGTCGGAGAGTCTGGCAATCGTGGCCTCGGCGCGTCGAAGTGCTTTTGCCGGCTCCGCCGGGAGGACACCGGGCAGGAAGGCGTAGGACTCTCGAAGTCGCCGCGCATCTGGGTCGCCGGCCACAACCTTGTCGTTCAGGGCCGCCCACCAGTCCGCGATGTCCCCCCACCCGGGCGCAGCCAGGGCGCCTCCGAACTGCTGGACCGCGAGAGAGGCGCACAGTGATGAGAACCGCAGACGATGCTCGAGCGGCCAGCCCGCGAGCGTGCCCACGACCAGCGAGGCGCCGAAGACATCACCCGCGCCGGTGGGGTCGATCGCGGTGACCGGCAGGCTGGGAACCTCAACGCGCTCCCCCGTCTCGGCGTCCAGGGCCAGCGCCCCGCGTGAGCCGCGGGTCACCACGGCAATCGGCACAAGCTCGGCAAGAGCAACAAGGGCCGCCTCGGGAGTCGTCGTCCTCGTGTACGCCTGCGCCTCGACCTCGTTCGGCATGAAACAGTGACAACCGTCGAGCTGATCGAGGATCCGCGGGTCCCACACTCCGCTGGCATCCCATCCGATGTCCGCGAAGACGAGAGCACCTGCTTGCTGGGCGGGCCGCCACCAGGGATCGTCTTCGAGCTCAACGACGACGGCACGGGTGGACGGCGGCTTCCCGATCATCTCGGTGGTGCTCATCGGCGCGCGATGCCCGTGGGTCACCATCGCGCGGTCGTTCTCGAACGCCATCGATACCGTCACCGGGGTATGCCAGTGTTCGAAGGTCCGGGACAGGCTCAGGTCGACGGACTCCTGGTCGGCCAGCACCCGCCGACACCACTCGCCGTACCCGTCGTCGCCGAATCCAGCTATGAGGCTGGTACGCAGACCGAGTCGTGCGGTGGCGACAGCGAGGTTCGCGATTCCGCCGGGCGATGAGCCCATACCACCGGTCCAGACCTCGGTGCCCGGTGCAGGCGGGCACGGCAGATCGGTGAACACGATGTCCAGGAACACCATGCCCGAGATCAGGACATCGAAGTCCCGCTGATCGGTCCGTCCGGCGTCGTCCACCGATCCTCCCTGCTCGTTGGAGCAACGAACCGCAGCCGTCATGTGGTGGCAGGGGCCGCTCTTCTCGCCACCAAGGATGCTTCCATGCGCCTGGATGACGCATCATGCACATAACAGCTTGCCTCGCTGTGCGCACCTGAAGATTACACGGAATGAAGGGTGAGGCAATGGGGACTCAAGCTACTCATGGTCATGACGTTTCGTGTTCTAAGTTGCGTGTTACCGTTGTTTCGTGCTCAGTTCGACACGTCAGGATGCAATCCTCAAGCGGCTGCGGTCCGACGGTGAGGTCCTGGTTGCGACACTCGCCACGCAGCTGAGCGTCAGCACGTCGACCATCCGGCGGGATCTCGACGCGCTGAGCGCAGAGGGGGTTCTGCGCCGGGTTCGTGGCGGGGGCAGCCGCGTCGAGCCCGACGCAATCCCTTTCGCTGAGGTGTCCACCCAGTCCAGTGGCGACAAAGATGCGATCGCGTTTCGCGCCGCCCAGCTCGTCCCCGACGAGTCAGTGGTCCTGATCGACATCGGCACCACGACAGCGCGGCTGGCCCGCCAGTTGCGCGGGCGCCGGCTCACCGTCATCACCTCCAGTCTTGCGGTCGTCGACGAGTTGCGGGACGAAGACTGCATCCAGCTGATCGTGCTCGGAGGGGTCCTGCGCAACAACTACCTCTCACTAGTCGGAATGCTGACCGAGCAGGCACTGGGTCAGCTGCGCGCCAACCTGTGCTTCCTGTCCGGTTCGGGCGTCCGCCCGGCGGGGCAGGTCATGGACAACACGGGCATCGAGGTCCCGGTCAAGAGGGCAATGGTGGCTGCAGCGGAGCGCACGATCCTGCTTGTCGACCGCACCAAGTTCCCGGGGACAGGGCTGCTTTCGGTATGCGGGCCGGACCAGATTTCGACACTTGTCACCAACCGGGGCGCAGACCAGGCGACTCTCGACGTTTTCGAGGCGGCAACCACGGAGGTCATTACTGTATGAAGCTCACCATTCTCGGCGGAGGTGGATTCCGAGTCCCCCAGGTCTTCGAGGCGATCGCGGCCGAGGACGCCGTGGTGCGCATCGACGAACTGGTGCTCTACGACACCGACGCCTCACGTCTCGGGGCGATCCGTGCTGTCGTCGCACAGCTCGAGCAGGACTTTCCTCACGCACCCCGCGTCAGCGCCACGACCGACCTCGACGCCGCGCTGACCGGCGCCGACTTCATCTTCTGCGCGATCCGGGTCGGGGGCGCGTTGGGACGGACGTTCGACGAGCGCCTCGCGCTCGAGCTGGGCCTCCTCGGCCAGGAAACCACCGGGCCGGGCGGCCTCGCCTACGCGTTCCGGACTCTGCCGGTCATGTTGAGAATCGCCGAGCGCGTGCGCGCGCTTGCCCCCGAGGCGTGGTTCATCAACTTCACCAATCCCGCGGGCATCGTTACCGAGGGTCTGCGTCAGGTGCTGGGCGACCGCGTCGTCGGGATCTGTGACACTCCGATCGGTTTGATGCGGCGCGCCGCTGTCGCACTCACGGGGAGCTCCACCGCGGGCACCTTCGACTACGTCGGGCTCAATCACCTCGGGTGGTTGCGCTCGCTCGAGATCGACGGTCGGGACAGGCTGCCCGACCTGCTCGCGGACACCTCGCTGCTGGGCGGCATCGAGGAAGCCCGCCTGATGGGCGTGGACTGGGTCAGAGCGCTTGGGGCCCTGCCCAACGAGTACCTCTACTACTACTACTACAACCGCGAGTCGGTGCAACGGATCCGAGCGAGCGAGGCCACACGCGGAGAGTTCCTGCTCCGCCAGCAGTCCGACTTCTACCACCGCGCGGCCGGCCAGCCCGCGCACGCCCTCGAGCTGTGGAAGAAGACCAAGTACGAGCGCGAGTCCACCTATATGGCCGAGGGCAGACCCAAGGGGCAGGAGCAGGCCCGCGAAGAGTCCGACGTTGATGCCGGCGGCTACCAGCAAGTGGCCCTCAACCTCATGGCCGCCTTGGCGGCCGACAAACCTTCAACCATGATTCTCAATGTCCGCAACGGGGAAACCGTGAACGGGCTGCCGCCCGAGTCGGTCGTCGAGGTGGCCTGCACCGTGGACGCAGCCGGGATACACCCGCACCGCATTGCGCCCGTCCAGGGCCACATGCTTGGTCTCATGCAATCGGTCAAGGCGGTCGAACAACTCGCGATCGAGGCGGTCGTCAACCGCTCGGCCACGCTCGCCTGGAAGGCAATCGCGCTGCATCCCCTCGTGGACTCCGTCGAGGTGGGACGTGACCTCCTGGAGCGTTACCGCCAGGGGATACCCGGCGTCGGCGCAGCCCTCGGCTGAACGAACCCGGGCGAGAGCGACGAGCATCGTGGTCGCCAGGCACCGGCAACGCAACCATCGTGGGATGGCTGGTGAGCACAGACCAGCAGACTCACGCCAGGACATCACGTGCCCACCGCGAGCTGTCCTGTCTCAGGCCACTTTGCGCAGCGCCAACGTTGTCGATAGGAGCTCTCGGCGCCCTGCCTGTTCACCGAAGCTCCGCGCCCCTGCACCACCTGCGCCAAGATCGAGACGTGGCGCGTCCGGGCGAAGTCCTCCTGGCCACGTGCCTGTCCCGGAGAAACTCGAGAAGGGCACACCGCTTCGTAGGCCGTGGCGCAGCTCGCGCCGGCGATCTGCTGCCATGCCCTCTCTTGTGGCGGGCTGGTCAGCAGAGTCACGGCCCTTGAGGTGGCCGCCACGCTGGCACCACAGCCGTTTTCGCGGTCTCCTGGTCCTCAGTCCTGCGGCGTGGCATCGGCGACCGCTAGGGCAAGCGTCAGCCGTAGGACGCTCTCTGGGTCATCGAGCAAGTTGCCGAAGAGCTCGCGAAGCTGACCCATGCGGTAGCGGACCGTCTGTGCGTGTACGAACAAGTCGTCCGCGACCAGCTGACGCCGCCCGTGGTGTAGCAGCCAGGAGCGCAGGGTGTCCTCCAGCCGCTGCCGCACGTCGGGTCTGAGGTCGGCCAGGGGTGCCAGCGCGGCGGTCCTCAGGTCGCGGTAAGCCTCCGCGTCTGCACGCAGGACCAGCTCAACCAGCCTCTCGTCGGTGTCAACGACCTCATGTTCCGAAGTGCGTGCAAGCCCCCTGGCATGCACCGCCCGGTAGTACGAGATCCCAGCCTTCGCCCAGGGCCGTTCGGGACCGATGGTCGCGTCACGCCCGCTCAGCAGCTGCGCCAGCCGCGCACGGTCAACCCCACGGGTGTCGGGCACCAGCAGTGCCGCGACGTCGGCGTCGTCCCCGACCTCGGGCAGGTCGCCGCTGATGTGCAGGGTGCGGGCGTCGAGGTGCCTGATGACGGCTGGGACCTGCCCGTCCGGCAGCAGGACGGCGGTCAGGGTTGCCGGTGGGGCCCAGCCAGCCCGGCTGGCTGCTGCATGCAGGACCTCCTCCTCGCTCCCCGCGACCAGATGATCCGTCAGTTGCTGGAGATAACGCTCACGAGCCCGCCCGGTGGTGGCCAGCTCGTCCCGGTGCCCAGCGACGCTTGCTGCGGACAACTCGTCGATGTATGCGAAGACCAGCCCGGCAAACCGGCCCAAGGTCGCCGCGGGCACTTCAGCCGCGACCGCGACGTCGGACAGCCCCCGCCAGCAGACCCGCGCGCCGATCCGATAGGCCGCAAGCAAAGCGTCCATCGAACGTCCGCTGCGCGCCTCGCCCCGGCCGAGATCGTATGCCGCGGCCGTACTCTGCGCGATCGGCACCGAGGGGTCGGACCCGTCGGCGCTGCGCGACACCTTGAGGAAGTTGCCGAGGGCGAGCTGCACCGCGCCCCGTATGACGTGCCCCATCCGGCCACTGAGCGCGCCGGTGTAGCTGGGGACCTCTCTGATGATGGAGTCAACGGCCTCGTCGGCGACCGCTGTGACCGCAGCGCTGAGCCGCTCCATGGTCCCTGCGTCCAGATCAAGCAGCGCGGCTTCGCGGGCGACACGGTGCTCAGACTCTTCCATGTTGTTCCCTGAGAGTAGTTCAGAATCCATGTTTCACGCCGAGTGGTCAGAATTCTAGCTAATTGAGCGCCCATAGTTGAGAGGGTGACACTCCCCTTTCTTACGCAATGGCCGGCAGGCACCGTCGCTGACCGTGCGCGTCGGCTTGTGGAGCTCGTGACCACGCCGCTGGTGCCCGCCGACTACCTTGACCTGGTCAGCCCCCTGCGGGCGGGGGCAGACCTGCGTGGCCGCATCGTCGAGGTCCGCATGGAGACCCGCGATGCCGCCACCCTCGTCATCAAGCCTGGCCGGGGCTGGCGCGGGCATCGTCCCGGGCAGTACGTGCGCATCGGCGTTGATGTCGACGGGGTTCGCAACTGGCGCGCCTACTCGCTGACCTGCCCGACCGCGGCCCCTGACGGCTGCATCACCGTCACCGTCAAGGCGATCCCAGACGGCAAGGTCAGCCACCACCTCGTACGCGAGGTCACTGCTGGCACGATGATCATGCTCGACCAGGCCGCCGGCGACTTCACCTTGCCGCACGAGAGCCCTCGCAAGGTTCTCTTCTTCACCGCCGGAAGCGGCATAACGCCAGTGATCGGCATGCTGCGCAATGCTCTGGAGGGAATGCAGGACGTCGTCCTGCATCACTCCGCACCGACCGCTGCCGATGTCATCTTCGGGGCCGAGCTGCGGGCGTTAGCCGCCCAGGGCCACATCCGCCTCATTGAGCGCCACACCGCCACTGAGGGGATGGTCACGGTCGACGACGTCGCGGCCCTGGTCCCCGACTGGGAACAGCGTCAGACGTGGGCCTGCGGGCCGACCGGGCTTCTGGACGCAGCCGAGGAACACTGGGGCGCAAAAGGAATCGCCGACCAACTCCACACAGAACGGTTCCGCCCGACGGTGCTGGCAACGGGGCAGGGAGGCACCGTCACGTTCGCCAGGAGCGGGGTCACCCTCGAGTCCGACGGAGCCACCCCGCTGCTCGACGCCGGTGAGAATGCCGGCGTCCTGATGCCCTCCGGCTGCCGTATGGGCATCTGTTTCGGCTGCGTCGTACCTCTGCGTGAGGGCGCTGTGCGGGACCTACGCAACGGCGGGATCACCACCGCGGCACCCGGGGACGCCGTACCCATCCAGACCTGCGTGTCGGCCGCTGCCGGCACCTGCGACATCGACCTCTGAAGGAGCCGATCATGACCACCGCAGTGACCCAGACCCGCACGACCGACCAGAGGTCGGTGCCGCAGCCACCTGCCCGGAACGGAAGCCGCCTCAAGGTCACCCGTCCGGCCGCACGCGTGCCCCAACAGAAACCCTCGGGCAAGCCCGACCCCACCGCGCACCTGGGCCCCCAGCAGATCGAGCAGCTGGGCAAGGAGCTCGACGCGATTCGCGCGGAGATCCTCGCGAGCCGCGGAGCCAGCGACGCGGCCTACATCCGCAAAGTCATCAAGGCACAGCGGACCCTCGAGATGAGCAGCCGAGCCGTCCTGCTCTTCTCCCTCTTCCCGCCGGCCTGGCTGCTGGGCACGGCCGGTCTGACCGTGGCCAAGATCTTGGAGAACATGGAGATCGGCCACAACGTCATGCACGGTCAGTGGGACTGGATGCGTGATCCCAAGATCCACTCGCAGTCCTGGGAATGGGACCACGCCTCTCCGGCAGACATGTGGAAGCACTCGCACAACGAGCTCCACCACACCTACACCAACGTCATCGGCCGCGACAACGACCTCGGCTACGGAATCATGCGCGTCGACGAAGACCAGAGGTGGGTGCCGGCGTACCTGGGACAGCCGCTGTACAACTTCGTCAACGCCTGCCTGTTCGAGTACGGCATAGCTGCGTACGACCTCGAGATCGGCAAGCACCTCAAGGGTCGCAAGAACAAAGAGACCTTCCGCCGCGATGGCAAGAAGGTGCTGCACAAGATCCGCCAGCAGATAACCAAGGACTACGTCGTGCACCCGTTGCTGTCGGGTCCGTCATTCTTGGCGACCCTCGGGGCCAACGCCACAGCCAACCTGGTGCGTAACCTCTGGACTCACTCGGTCATCATGTGCGGCCACTTCCCCGAGGGCGTCCAGACCTTCGCCAAGTCCTCGATAGAGGGAGAGACCCGCGGCGAGTGGTACCTACGCCAGATGCTCGGATCGGCCAACATCAGCGGCAGCAAGACCATGCACCTGATGACCGGCAACCTCTCGCACCAGATCGAGCACCACCTCTTCCCGGACCTGCCGAGCAACCGATATGCAGAAATCTCTCCGAAGGTCCGCGACCTCATGGAACGGTACGAGCTTCGCTACGTCACCGGCCCCCTCCACCGGCAGGTCGCCTCGGCGTGGAAGCAGGTCATCATGCTCTCCCTGCCCAACGGCACGTGGGAAACAGCCAAGAGTGATCCTTCGGGGGTTGCCAAGCGGGGGGCCGCCGCAGCGGCTCATTACGGCGCCAAAACGGCGACCCGACTGCTGCGCCGGGTCGCCGTACGGACTGTGTGACGTCAGCTGCGGTGGGTTATGAAGTTCACGATCTGTTGAAAGGTCGGGCGGTTCTGCCAGTCGATCCCCCGCACCCCGACGACGCCGGCCGTGGCGGACCGGATGAAGTCCAGCTTCTTGTCGTATGTCAGCGTGGCCAGGTCCGTCTTCGACTGCTTGGCCAGGGCTGCGCTCCCGGCAGCGTGTAGCGACGCGATCACGTCAGCCCGGCAGGTGGCCAGGACGCCCGAACCGCAGTAGGTCCGGCTGTAGCGGCCGAGGACCGTCTGCCCGAGGACTTGGCGCAGGTCCTTGCTGACGTAGCCGTACCACGCAACGCCGTTCCAGGAGGAGCCGATGCCTTGACGTGGGTGGTCGTCCAGAGCCTGTGGAAGGGCATCGACAAGGTCTCCGAGAGTGCCGCGAAGAACGTCCTTCGCCAGCGACTGGCTGCCCGTCACGCCGGCGCCGGCAGGATCCCACCACGCGTCGAACCGTGCGATGGCAGCCTGGTGCGGGTAGCTGCCGCTGCGCGCCCTGTCGACACGGTGGGCGCCGTCGGCCAGCCAGGCCCGAAGCAGTCCCACGGCTTTGGCATCCTGCGGGTCTGAGGGGGTGCCCAGCAGGGTCAGCAGCGAAGGCAGCAGGTACGCGGCGCGGACGTCAACGGTCCCGCCGTCCATCATCGCCTCGACCAGCTGCGGGCGGGTGACCTTGGCGCCCCCCGCGATCCGCGCCTTGACGCGGTCCTCCAGGGCCAGCGAGCGGTAGATCGCGCCGTACCCCCATTGGTTGTCGGCGGCGGAGAAGCCAGGCGCGGTCTTGTTGTTCCACGACACAAGGTAGCCGCTGGAGGGATTGGTGGCGCGGGGGTGAGCAGCGAAGGGCAGGGTGCCTTTGTCGTCGTAGGCGAGGTCACCCCAGCGCGGCAGGTCCCAGTCGAAGCCCGTGGCCCGGTTGGGAAGCAGGCCCGAGCTGAAGTATGAGATGTCCTTGTTATCGGTGTAGAACCAGTTGAAGGTGTAGTCGATCGCACCGACCGCCTGCTGGAACGTCGAGCCGAAGATGCCGCCGACCAGAGAGGCGACACCCGCCGCCGCGGCGAATGCTGGCGCGGTCGGTAAGGCCGCCACCACTACCAGTACCGCCACCACTGCCGCGACAGCAGGGCTGTTGCTCTGGGCCCTGGGTATCGGCCTATTGGGCCTGCTGGCCGGGTCGCTCGTGATCGCCGTCGGGTCGCGTTGGCGCAAGCACCGCTCACCGGCCAGCGAGCCTGGTGAGAGGACGGGGGGTCGCTCCGCCATGACCAGCGGCGGGTCGGGAGGCGGACGGTTCGGGCACAAGAAAGCGCCCGCTATCGAACCGGCTACCGTCCCAGAGACCCGGTTCAGCGACGTCGCCGGCTGCGACGAGGCCAAAGCCGAACTGCTGGAGCTGGTCATGTTCCTCAAAGAGCCGGAACGCTTCACCCGCACCGGCGCCACCGCACCCAAGGGCGCTCTACTGACGGGACCGCCCGGGACAGGCAAGACCCTCCTGGCCCGCGCCGTCGCAGGCGAGTCCGGGGTACCCATGTTCACCGCTGCGGGCTCAGACTTCGTGGAGAAGTACGTGGGGGTCGGGGCCCAGCGCATACGGGCCCTGTTCGCCGCCGCGCGCAAGCACGAGCGGGCCATCATCTTCATCGACGAAGTGGACGCCGTCGCACGCCGTCGCGGCGGGAACGGCGAGATAGCCCACATCGAGTCGGAGACGACCCTGGTCGCGCTCCTGTCCGAGATGGACGGCTTCCATGCCACCCACGTCCTCGTGATCGCGGCCACCAACAGGGCCGACATGCTGGACCCGGCCATCACCCGCCCCGGCCGTCTGGACCGCAAGGTCGAGGTGCCCAACCCGGACCGGCGTGGCCGCCAGCAGATCCTTGCCGTGCACACCGCCGGCAAGCCGATAGCAGACGGGGTGGACTTCGCAGCGCTCGCGCGGCGGACCATAGGTTTCTCCGGCGCGCAGTTACAAGCCCTGGTCAACGAGGCGTGCGTGGACGCAGTGCGGCGCGACCTTGCCGAGGTCACTGCCGAGTGCTTCGAGCACGCCGTCGCCACGATCGCCATGGGCCGGGCCCGCACGTCGGCTCTGGTCACCGACCACGACCGCGAGGTCACCGCCTGGCACGAGTCGGGTCACACGCTGGCCGCCTACCTGCAGGAACAGGCCGACGACCCGGTGCAGGTCACCATCATCCCGCGCGGCCCGTCCGGCGGCGTGACGTGGATGTCCGGCAACGACGATCAGTTCCTGCCGCGGCGCAAGGCGCACGCCCAGCTCGTAACCGCACTGGCCGGGCGCGCCGCCGAGGAGATCCTCCTGGACGGAGAGTTCACCCAGGGTGCTGCCGGCGACCTTCACTCAGCCACCGAGCTCGCGACCTCGATGGCGACCCGTTATGGAATGACGCGACTGGGCTACCAGGTCCGGGGCGGCGCCTCGCCCCCCACCCAGGAGGTCAGCGACGTCGTGGAGGAGCTGCTCGGCGGGGCGCACACAGCGGCCACCAAGCTTCTGGGCGAGCACAAGACCTTTCTGGGTGCCGTGGCCGCCGAGCTCTTGGCTGAGGAGACCCTGACCCTGGCCGACGTGCACAAGATAGCCACCCAACTTGGTGTGACCCGCCACGCCCTCGTGCCTGCCCCGCGTCTGCCCGTCCAGGTCAGCGCGGCCAAGCCGGCGGTAGCCGAGGAGGTCTCATCGGTGGCTGCTGCGGCTGCCGCTGATCCCGTGGGCGCCGGTCGGTGGCCGCGGACCGGCGCGTCACGGCGCAGGCCTTTGGCGCTGGTATCGGCGCTGCTGCCCTGGCGCCGGAGGCGGGACTACGGGCACGTCATCGCCGGCGGCTGACGCCGGGCTGGCGGCAGATACCGGACAACGCTGCACACGAACTCACTTGGCGCGAACACTTACTCCGAATCTGCTACAGGGCGAGCTTGGCTTAGGTCACAGCACCGGAACGGCCTTCGAGGCGACCCCGGCTCATCATCACCACTGATGGCGCCACGAAGATCAAGCACGAGGACTCGCAGTTGTCCAACCGTGCCGGACGCGGGGCTCCGAAGCATCAGGATGCCCGCAACAGGCGCAACCATCCGCGGCGTCCCGGGCAACCACATGAGCAGTACCAGCCCCGTTCGCAGTCCGGGTGCGGGCCTTCGTCATGTCCAGACAGGAGGAGAACAACCATGTTGATCAAGTTTGTGTCGCAACAGCGGCCGCCGTCGCAGTCTTGGTATATGCGAAGCGGCAAAGGTCTCACCGAAGGCCCGTACCGCACGGCTTTGGGCAGTCCACGTACTGGCCGCGGTCATGCTGGTCATCCTCAAAGGCCCCGGCAGGGGGCACCTTTGGATTGCCGACACGCGGTCGCTCTGCGCGCCTCACCAAATTGGCACGGGATCGGATGGACGATCTTCGATGGGCGCTGACCTTCGCGTGAATGCCGTCTGCACTGAAGGCCCGTTCCTGTTGGAACGGGCCTTCGGGTGTGGTGACGTGTCAGAGGTGTCAGACGTGTTTGGTGTTGCGGTAGTAGTTGCGCCAGATCAGCCGGTGG
>Ga0097691_1001510_pt1 | contig 17039 bp, 15 predicted proteins | sample NGESurdeep072012_8_FD_72858 | JGI IMG/M metagenome (GOLD analysis project Ga0097691, IMG submission 72858) | Arctic peat soil microbial communities from Barrow, Alaska - NGEE Surface sample 210-1 deep-072012 | ecosystem: Environmental > Terrestrial > Soil > Wetlands > Peat ... | reverse complement strand
CGTCCCGGCGACCTTTCACCGCGCCTGGTGGAGCACCTACCGCGTGGTCAACCATCGCTTCGCCCAGGCCGTCGCCGACGTGGCAGCGCCCGGCGCCACCATCTGGGTGCACGACTACCAGCTGCAGCTGGTACCGGCCATGGTCCGGGCCATCCGGCCAGATGTGCGCATCGGCTGGTTCAACCACATCCCCTTCCCGCCGGTCGAGCTGTTCTCGCAGCTGCCGTGGCGCCGGGCCCTGGTCGAGGGTCTGCTGGGCGCCGACTACCTGGGATTCCAGCGTCTCCCCGACGCCAAGAACTTCCTGCGTTGCTGCCGGAGCCTGTTGGGGATGGCGACCAAGGGCGACACCGTCACCTTCACGCCGCCCGGCAACGACCCCTCCGAACACCGAACGGTGCGGGCCACGGCGATGCCCATATCGGTGGACTTCCGCGGGCTTGACGAGCTGGCCAGGACGCCGGAGGTGCTTGCCCGAGCGGCGGAGATCCGTGTCTCGCTCGGCGACCCGAAGGTCCTCATGCTCGGTATTGACCGGCTCGACTACACCAAGGGGATCCGGCACAGGTTGAAGGCCTACGAGGAGCTGTTGCAGGACAAGGCGATCGGCCCACCTGACGTGATGCTGGTGCAGGTGGCCCTGCCGAGCCGCGAGCACGTCGACGCCTACCGCCAGCTGCGCGAGGAGGTCGAGGGCACCGTCGGGCGGATCAACGGGGAGTTCTCCGCGATTGGCCAGCCCGCGGTGCACTACCTGCACCACTTCTACCCGCGGGCCGAGATGGTGGCGATGTTCATGGCCGCCGACGTCCTGCTCGTGACCCCGTTGCGGGACGGCATGAACCTCATCGCCAAGGAGTACGTCAGCTGCCGGTACGACCTGGGCGGCGCACTGGTCCTCAGTGAGTTCACCGGTGCGTGGCACGAGCTGCACCAGGCCTTCATCTGCAACCCCCACGACATCGAGGGCATCAAGCAGACGATCATGCGCGCGATCACGGTCCCCGAGGAAGAGCGCCGGCGCCGGATGAAGGCGCTGCGCAAGCGCGTCGCCGACCACGACGTACAGCGCTGGGCCTCCCAGTACCTTGAGGCGCTCGCTTCAGCTCCGCTGAGGCCGCGCGGGTCGACCCGCGTCAACGACGAGGAGCAGCGAGTCGAGCGGGCTTGCAGGGCCAACCAGCTGGCCTCGGACCAGGCGTCCGAGCGGGTGAGTGGGTGAGTGGAGCGGGCACCTCCCGCAAGGGTTGGCACGCGGCGCGGATGGGTGCAGGCTGAGTTCTTCGCTGCAGTCCCGACCCGGCCCAGGGCCTGGATGCCGACCGACCCTGGAGGACTTATGGGCAATCCCCGCTTCATCACCGCGTCGCTAACCGCTCTGGCGACCGCGCTTATCGGCGCCACTGTCAGCGTGGCCGCCTCCCCGCCCACCATCGACACCATCGTGTCGGTCGGCAGCCCGGCCACGCCGTTCTCGCAGAACAAGCAGAACGAGCCTGCCGTGGCCATTGACGCCAACGACCCCAATGTCGTCGCCGCTGGCTCCAACGACGAGATCGACCTGGAGTCGTGCGCCGCCGGCACCGCGAATACCTGCCCGTTCACCCCGGGTGTCGGCGTCTCGGGCATCTACTTCTCGTTCCATGGCGGGTCCGACTGGACCCAGCCGACCTACACCGGCCTGACCGCCCGCGACTGCGCCGCCGAGGTCCCATGCGCTGCGCACACCGGACCGATCGGGACCTTGCCGGGTTACGCGGCAGCGGGGTTGGTTTCCGATGGTGATCCGGCGCTTGCCTTCGGCCCCCGGCCGGACGCCAACGGGAGGTTCTCGTATACGAACGGCTCACGCCTCTACTACGCAAACCTGACGTCGAACGTCGGCGCCACTCGCGCGACGGAGACGTTCAAGGGCTTTGAGGCCGTCGCGGTATCCCGGGTCGATGACGTGACCGCCGCCGCTACGGGGTCCGCTGCGGCATGGAAGGCGCCGGTGCTCATCTCCAAGCAGTCTTCGACGACCTTCTCCGACAAGGAGCAGGTCTGGGCCGACAACGCGTCATCAAGCCGGTTCTTCGGCAACGTCTACGTCTGTTGGGCGTCCTTCCGTAGCAACAGTCGCGGCGATGCCCTCCCGACCCCTCTGACCGTTGCTCGTTCCTCCGATGGTGGCACCACCTGGACCACCGCACAGGTCGGCCCCGCCACTGACAATCGCAACAACGCGCAGGCCGACGGTTGCACGATTCGCACGGACAGCACCGGCAACGCCTATGTCTTCGGCGTCGGCGCGCGCAACGGGCACACCGTGCAGATGATGTACAAGTCCAGTGATGGCGGTGCCCACTGGGTCGGTCCGACCATCGTCGCCGCTGCTGTGGCGCCGGGCAAGCTGGACCCCGTCCTGGGTCGACCGGTCATGGACGGTGTCGCAGGTGCGCGAGTCGACCTCGCCGTCGGTCCGAGCGTGGACATCGCCAACGGAGCTCCCAACGGGGCCGGTGCCACCAACGAGATCTTCATGACGTGGTCCGACGGACGAGCCGGCCTCGACCACGAGCAGCTCATGCTCACCCGGTCGACCAACGGAGGCACGTCTTGGGTGGGCCCGATTGTCGTGCCCACACCTGGCGACCGGCCCATCTACACCGCACCCGCGGTGTCTCCGGATGGCACCGACCTCTACATCGTCCACAACTCATACACCACGCCGTATCGGAACGACACAACCAGTGTCCGTGGTCTGGTGGGTGAGGTGTTGCATGCCAATGTCGATGCTGGCGTTCCGTCCTCGTTCGACATTCTTCACACCGGTGTGGTTGGTGACCCGCGTGGGACGAGCCAGAACGGCTTGACAGCCGAGTTCCTCGGCGACTACGTGTATGCCGCTGCCACCAACGACGCTGTCGTGGGCGTCTGGAACGACGCTCGCTTTGCGGACGTCTGCCCGGCAATCAACGCCTACCGGGCATCGCTCTACACTGCATCGCCGACGGCGGCGCCTGGCGTTCTGGGCTCCTGCTCTCCCGCGCCCTCTAGCGCGCCGAACTTCGGCAACAGCGACATCTTCGGTGGGAGGTACGCCGACCCGACACCGTGACCGGATGACACCAGCGGAGGACGCGGGCATACCGAGGTATGCCCGCATCCTCCGGCTGTCGGGCGGGTCGTCTGTGCGACCCAGGAACCCTGTCCTACTCGGTCAACCCAGCCTGCTGCTCGTAGAACGCCCACGCCTTGCCGGAGGCGATGACGTCATCCAGGCAGTCAAGGTACTCAGAGCAGGCGAGGCACTGTCTCGCCATACGCTCCCGTTCCTCTTTCGTCCCAGCCCCATCGGTGACCAGCACTTGCGTATAGCGGTAGTCGTCCGTACATGCGCGGTAGGCGTGTTCCGCCCGCTCATTCGTCGTCATCACGGCGGCTCCGCATTCCTCTGTTCGACCAAAGCCGGTCTGGGTTGATCGATTCTATCCGGGAAACGAGACGTCTGAGAGGTGTTTGAGCACGAAGTCAGCGGGGCTCGGTAGCTGGTCCGTCAGGGCTCCATCCCCGCGGCCAGCACGGCTGCCCGGGCGTCCCCGTCGGCACCCAGGAGGACGGGCATGTCCATCGTGTCAAGCATTCGCATCATGCCGCCGCCGATGTGGTTCGCGACCACGGCATCAACGTTCTGGTCTCGCAGGAAGGAAACCACCCGGGCGTGGTGCGAGCCGGGTGTGCCCTCGTCGTGCAGCCGGCTCCAGGAGACCTCGACCTCCCGCCAGCTGATGAGCTCGCCTTCGACCACATCGGCCAGGGCGACCCGGTCCTCCCGTCCCCACCCGGGAGCGATCATGCCTTCACGCGTCACAGGGGCACAGATAATCATGTCAGTGCAAAGCCTTTCGTCTCGTCCTGCACGGTCAGCGCGTCCGCCCACGCCCACCGTTCGCGCACGAGGATTATTGTGCCATCTACGCCAGTACCACGGCGGGAGCGTCGTTGACGGCCTCCAGCTGTGTCCGGGTGTAGTGACGCAGCGCTTGCACCTGGGCGGGCTCCAGCCGGTCGCACACCCAGTCCCAGTGCAGTGAGCACCAGTCGCCCGTGGTGAGCGCACGGGTGAGGTGCATGGTCCCCTCACCCGTCACGGCCACCTCGTCGCGGACCGCGCCGAGAGCCAGTCGGTGACCGTCCCACTCCAGTGGCTGGGACTGTACGACGGCGTGGTCCCCGGTGACCGCGACGACCTTGCCCCACCGGATCCGGCATTGATCGAGAACGCGCAGGGGCTCGCCGACGACGCCGTTGCGTAACAAGCCCACGAACGGGTACACGCCGAGCACGTGGAAGCTGTGGTGGGGCAGCGCGCCGTTGGGGATGGACTCCGCGAGCCGCGGCCAGGACCGGCCGGCCCGGTGGCGGAAACGCTCGTCCAGCGAGCCGCCGAGCAGGGTCGTTCCGACCCGCTCGAGCAGCGGGCTGCCCAGCCAGTAGGCCTCGACCACCCGCGCGTCGAGCGGGTCGTCAATCCCGTTGGCGGCGGCGATGAGCTCAAGGTAGGGCCAGGCGCCCTCGAACGCCCGCAACGCCTGACGCAGGCCCCCGTCGACCACACCGGCGGACGTCTGCTCGAGCAGCGCTCCGGGGTCGTCGCCACCGCAGTACCCGAGCTGGTTGGGTGGGTATGCATATCGCGCGAAAAGCAGGGGCCCGTCCGCTCGTGGCCGGGGCCGGCTCACCCCACACCGGCGAGGGTGTCGCGACCGAGCCTCCCCGGGAGCGCAGCAAGGCCCGTGCCCACGATGATGAGGGCCAGCCAGCCAAGCTGCGGAACCAGGGGCGAGCCCTTCACGCCAGCGGCGAGCAGGGCGGTGATCACGGCTCCAACGACCAGTACCGCCGTGACGTCGACCGCCGGAGCACGTGACAGGGCCGCGAACCACGTCGAGACGTAGCCGGCGAGGATCAAACCGGTCAGCAGAACCCACATCCACTGCGTTCCCGTCAGCGCTGTGAGCGCACCACCTTTCCCGCGCAGCAGGGTCCAGGCAATCAGGACAACGGATCCGGCAACCATCCGGGTCAGTCCGACCGTCCATGACGACAGATCCGCAAGCAGCCGTTTGGCAACGACCACCTCGAACGCCCAGATCAGGGTGGCCCCCAGCACCATCAGCTGGCCCTGGCCGAGGAGCGTCGTGGCGCCTCCGGCCAGCCCGATCTGGCCGATGACAAGGAGCGCGATGGCCGCAATGTGCATGCCGCTGAGCCGCTCACCCAGCAGCGGCAGAGCGAGCAGGGCCACCCAGACCAGCAGCGTCTTGTGCAGGAAGGCGGCATCCGTCGAGGACGCCCTGGCCAGGCCCTCGAAGAAGAGCAGGAAGGCGACCGCGCCGCCGAACACGCCGACGAACGCGAGGCCCGCCCACTGTTGTGGCCGCGACGGCCGGGTGAAGACGGTGCCGCGTCGGCGTGCCGCTATCGCCGCGGTGAGCGCGGCCAGCACCAGTGCCGCGACGACGTTCTTGGCGGTCGTGTATGTCGAGGCGTCCCCGAATGCCTTGACCCCGTAGGAGTTCAGGAAGACGGCCACCCCGCTGATGCAGGCGGTTCCCAGTGCCAGCAGCAGGCCGGTCCGTCGGGTCGCCTTCGGTTGGGCGGCACTGCGTCGGATCGTGTTCGGTGGTGTCGAATTCATCGGACTCCCTCATTGGTCGGGTTGCGTAGTGCGAGTGCATCCTTGGCTTCCTGCTCGCTCAGCAGGCCGAGCACCAGTCCTGAGTGCATCAGCACCCAGTCGCCGGGTGCTACGGCGTCGGTCATGGTCAGTAGTGAGGCGGTGATGACCCGGTCACCGGTGTCGACGTCGACGCGGCCGGCAGCATCAGCGGCGGTGACCTGGCCCACCGTGCCGAGGCACATCAGGGCTCATCTTCGGGGTCATCGATCGCGTCGAACACCGCGACGGCAGCGGCCGGCACTGCGGCGGCGACGGCTTCTGACAAGGGGGCGCCGTGGTCGAACTGCGCAGCCTCGACGCCGACCACCACGAGCCTTCGGGGGAGCTGACCGAGCGAGCGGGCGAGCTCCACGACGGCGGCGAGACCTAGTGCGTGAGTGCCTCCGGCGGCCCAGCCTCCGGTTGGCAGCTTCTGCGCGATCGCGTCGATGACCTGGATGTCGCCGGGGACGCCGCCGGAGCTGATCGCGTCGGTGAGGATGACGGTGTCCTCGGGCTCCCATGCGTCGAGCGCCTCGCTGGGGTCGTCGAACTCGAGCACGTTGACACTGAGACGCTCAGCCGCCACCTCGCGGGCAACCTGAACACCAACGGCATCGTCGCCACGGTCCGGGTTGCCGAGACCGATGACGAGAACCTGTCCGGTCATCGGTTCTCCACCGTCAGGTCGAGGAAGTGCGTCGCACAGGAGATGCACGGGTCGTAGTTGCGAATCGCCTGCTCGCACTGCCGGACCAGCTCGTCCCGGGGGAGGTCGAGGCGGTCCTGCACGAATACCCGCAGGTCCGCCTCGATGCTCCGCTGGTTCTGCGAGGTGGGCGGCACGATCGTGGCGTCCAGGATCGTGCCGTCCTCCGCGAGCTCGTAACGGTGGTAGAGCAACCCGCGCGGTGCCTCGGTCGCGCCATACCCGATCCCGGCGCGCGCCGGGACGTCCACGAACGGTGCCGCGGCGCCTTCCCAGCCGTCGATGATCCGCAGCGCCTCGTCGGTCGCGTGGACCAGCTCGACGGCACGGACGACGATCGACTGGAATGGGTTGCGGCACTCGTCTCCCAGCCCCGCGTCACGCGCGGCCTCCTGAGCGAGCGGGCCGAGCTGGTCGTGGTTGAGGGCGTAGCGCGCCAGCGGCCCCACGACATACGACTCCTGCCCGTCGAGCCGCGCGTGCAGCGCGTTGGACCTGGCCACGTGCTCCTCAACCACGTGTGTCCCGAAGTCGGCGACCTCGAAGGCGCGGCCGGTGCTCGTGACCACCGAACCGCCCTCAAGGGGGTACCCGTGAGGCGACCGCAGGGCGACGTACTCCTGGTGCTGAACCATGTCGGGGAAGTCGAAGCCGGCCACCAGGCGGACGGTCTCGACGGCGTCGTCGCGGGCGCGTTCCAGCATGGGACGGATGCCGTGGAGCTCGTGCGGGGTCGGGAGGCGGTAGAAGCCACCGACGCGGACGTTGACGGGATGGATCGCGCGTCCCCCGACGAGGGTCATCAGGGCGTTGCCGGCCTTCTTCAGCCGCAGCCCGCGTTCGACGACGGGGCCGTGGTCGGCGGCCATCTCGATCGCGCCTGGGTAGCCCAGGAAGTCCGGTGCGTGCAACAGGTAGATGTGCAGCGCGTGGCTCTCGATCCACTCGCCGCAGTAGAGCAGGCGGCGCAGCAGCCGCAGCTCCTCCGGAACCGTTACGCCGCAAGCGCTTTCGATGGCCAGGCACGAGCTCATCTGGTAGGCGACCGGGCAGATCCCGCAGATGCGGGCGGTGATGTCCGGCGGTTCCGTCCACGCCCGCCCGCGCAGGAACGCCTCGAAGAAGCGGGGTGGTTCGAAGATGCGCAGCTCGACGTCGGCCACGAGGCCGTCGTTGACGACGACGTGCATGCTTCCCTCGCCCTCGACCCGGGCCAGGTTGTCCACGTGCAGGACGTGATCGCCCTGAGTGAGCTTGTGAGTCACGAGGTCACCTCCTCACGCCGTTTGCCGTCATGGCGCTCGCTCTCGCGTCTGAATGGCTCGGCGCCGGCGTTGAAGGTGCGGAAGATGCGGAGCACCTGGGCCTCGTCCATGCCGAGCACTCCCAGCCGGTCCGCCAGGGAGCCGGTGTTCGGGGTGTCCTGAGGGCCGAAGCAGCCATAGCAGCCTCGCGAGTAGGTCGGGCACAGGGCGCCGCACCCGGCCTGCGTGACCGGTCCGAGGCACGGCGTCCCGTGGGCGACCGCGACGCAGATCGCGCCACGGCGCTTGCACTCGACGCACACGCTGTTCGAGGGGATGCGGGGTCGGCGGTCCTGGACGAAGGCGGCCAGAACCTCGAGGAGCTGCCTGGAGTCGATAGGACAGCCGTGAAGCTCGTAGTCGACGGTCACGTGCGCGGCGATGGGCGTGGAACGTTCGAGGGTCTCCACGTACTCGGGGTGCGCGTAGACGATCGAGCGGTACTCCGCGACGTCCGCGAAGTTGCGGAGAGCCTGGATGCCGCCGCTCGTCGCGCAGGCACCGATCGTTATCAGCGTGCGGGAGACGCGGCGGATCTCGAGGATGCGCTTTGCGTCAGCCGGGGTGGTCACCGAGCCCTCGACGAGCGAGACGTCGTAGGGGCCCTCGACCACGGAGCGGGTGGCTTCCGGGAAGTAGGCGATCTCGACCTCTCCCGCCAGCGGGATGAGCTCGTCCTCGCAGTTGAGCAGGGTGAGCTGGCAGCCGTCGCAGGAGGCGAACTTCCAGACGGCCAGCTTCGGGTGGCGGTGTTCTGTCATGTCAGACCTCCCGGAGTCCGAGGAGCCCGGTGACCTGGGCGAAGGGCAGCACCGGCCCGTCGACACACACGAACAGCTCGCGGTACTGGCAGTGTCCGCACAGACCCACCCCGCAGCGCATGTTGCGCTCGAGCGAGACCCGGATGCGGTTGGAGCGGACGCCCCGGGCGACGAGCGCCAGCGCCGTATGCCGCATCATCACCTCGGGACCGCAGATGAGAGCGAGCGTGGACAGGGGGTCGAACCCTGCTCGCGCGACGAGCGTGGTCACAAGCCCGACGCGACCGGTCCAGGTCGTCGGGCCGTAGTCGACCGTGACGAGGACCTCGACGCCCTGACCCTCCCACTGAGCCAGCTCGTCGGTGAAGAGCAGCTCGTCGGGGCTTCGGGCGCCGTAGAGCACGACCACCCGGCCATAGTCCTCACGGTGGGCGAGCACCTCGAGGACGGCAGGACGCAGCGGCGCCAGCCCGATGCCTCCAGCGACGAAGACGATGTCTCCTCCCGGACGGGCGTCGGATACGTCCCAGCCGGTGCCGTAAGCCCCCCGGACGCCCAGGACGTCGCCGACCGATGCGCGCGCGAGGGCGTGCGTCACAGCGCCGACGTCGCGCACGGTGTGCTGCAGCGGGCCGGGGGCGTTTGCCTCACCGCTGACAGAGATCGGCACCTCTCCGACGCCGAAGGCTGACAGCATCGTGAACTGGCCGGGAGCGAAAGCAAGAGGGACACCGTCGTTCGGCTCGAGCAGGAGCGTGAAGGTGTCCGCGGTGTCCTGTCGCCGGCCCACGAGGCGGAAGAGCCTCGGGACCATCGCGCCGTCGACCGGCTGTCGTGCGGTCGCCTCAGCGAGACGCGGCATCGGTGGCTCCGCTGGCACTGTAGAGGTCGAGCAGCCGTACCTGGGCCGCCACCAGCCGCCCGTTCATCACCTTGGAAACCCGCTGCATGAGCTCGTATCCGAGGCGAGGGTCGTTCTCGCACTTGCCGCGCAGGCATGCCCCGTCGAAGGCGACCACGCCGGTGGGCTCGGCGGCACGGGCGTCGAACGTCGATCGGTATGGCGGCACGAGCCACGACCAGCCCACGACATCTCCTTCATCGGCGGTGTCGAGCACCAAGGTCCCGGCGGAGGGGCCGTGCACCTCGATGGCGACCCTGCCGCGCCGGACGACGAAGAACCGGTCAGCGGGGTCACCCTCGCGACACAGGTACTGGCCGGCGGGGATGCTGATGTTGGTCGCGCAACCAGCGACGAGCGCCAGCGTTGGCGCGTCCAGTCCCTCGAAGAAGGGGTGGTCGGGCAGGTACTGCTCGATGGTGCGCATGTCATTCCTTTCCTGAGCGGATGGCCGCGACCTCTGCGGTGAGGTCGATTGCGGCCGGGCACCACGTGATACAGCGGCCGCAACCGACGCATCCCGACGTGCCGAACTGGTCCACCCACGAGGCGAGCTTGTGCGTGGCCCACTGGCGGTAGCGCGACTGCACCGAGGTACGGACGCTTCCGCCGTGGAGGTAGGAGAAGTCGGTGGTGAAGCAGGAGTCCCACACCCGCCAGCGCTGTGTCGAGCTTCCGGTGAGGTCGCTGACGTCCTCGACCGAGGTACAGAAGCAGGTGGGGCACACGAGCGTGCAGTTGGTGCAGGACAGGCAGCGGCTCGCCACGTCGGCCCATTGCGGGTGCTCGGTGTGCGCGTACAGCAGGTCGCGCAACCCATTGGTGTCGAGCGACCGCCCCATGTGCTCCGCCGCCGCCGCGCCGACGTCGCGGGCTGCGAGATGGTCAGGTTCGTCGGCGGCCGTGACCTCGTCACTACCCGCGCGGCTCCTCAGCTCGTCGAGGACCTCTTCGCCGCGGTCGCTGCCCGCGACGACCAGGAAGCGGTGGCCGGCCTTGTCGAACAGCTCGGTCAGCGCGAGATCGAAGCCCTCGTCAGGGACCGGCCCGGTGCCCATCGAGACGCAGAAGCACGTGCCCCCGGGAGTCGAGCAGGTCACCGCGACAACGAAGTTGGCCTCGCGTCGCGCAACGTATGCCGCGTCGGTCACGGCCCGCTGCACGAGGACGCGGTCGTGGATCGCAATCGCATGCAGGTCGCAGGACCGTACGCCGAACAGGGCCAAACGCGGTGCGTCGATGACAGCCGCCTCGACCTCCACCTCGGCGGCGGTCCGTCGTCCGCTCCACAAGAGCTCGCGGGAGGGAAACAGCTGCGCCTTCCACGCCTGGGGACCGGCGGCGTAGCCGAACAGCGCCTCGTCACCGCGCTGGGACAACCGGTAGGTGCCGGCGTCCTGGAGGTCTCCCACCCCGCGCGGCAGCTGGTCGACGGACTCGATCTCGGCGTGGACGACCGCGCCGTCCTTGACGGTCGGCCCCATCACGACCCACCCGCGCTCGCGGAGCAGGTCGATCAGCGACTGAAGCCCGGCAACCTTGAGGACCATTCCACTGTCGTCGTTCTTGACCACGTGTTCAGCGATCCTTCCGGCCACGAGACACTGACGCTTTGGGCTCAACGTACCTCTCACCTGGATGCCCCACGGCGCTATTGGGCCAAGTTCCACGGTGTGATCTTGGCCAAAGTCCCTCGCCGTGGTCCGGGCCGCCAGTCACGCTGTCACCAGGGATCGGCGAAGTCGAAGGGACGCGATGCCGAGCAGCACCAGGGCATACGCAGCGAGGATTGCGAGGTAGCCCGCGATGTCGGCCAGGCCGCCGCCGCGCGAGAGCAGCGTTACCCAGGCATCCACCGCCCAGGCGTGCGGAGTGGCGTGCCCGATCAGGCGCACGGACTGGGGGACGATCTCGAGCGGCCACATGCACCCACCCAGCATCCCGAAGGCGATGCCCACCGCCGGGCCGATCGCGCTGGCCTGCTCGGGTGTGCGGAAGAGCGTGCCGCTGGCCATGCCCGCTCCCGTGCCCACCATGGCCCACATCCCGATCAGGGCGGCAGCGGCCAGCGGGTTGCCCCAGCTCACCCCGAACATCACCGCTCCCACGACGACGATGAGCAGGGCCTGTCCGAGTGTCAGCGCGAGGTAGCAGAGAGCCTCGCCCAGAACGAGGTCCCGGGGTCGGATCGGAGCTGCCAGAGCGCGTGCGAAGATCCCGTACCTCCGGGTCTGGATCATGGCAGCGCCCCCCGCGACCGCGTTGATGAACACGAACAGGATCAGCATCGTCGGCGCGCTGTAGTTGTAGCCCAGGGGCAGGAAGTTGCTCTGGCTGTTGACGACCTCCGTGCGAACCGGTACGACGGGGGTCTGGCGCTGCAGCGTCGTGGTCGTGGCCAGGTTGGCGTCAAAGCTTCGGGCCGAGTGGGTGGTCGCGAACAGTGCGGCCTGCACCGCGGCGCCGTGTCGCGCCACGACTGAGGAGACCGCCGTCACCGCTGCCTGGCTCGTCTCGAGGGACCCCGAGACCAGAACCGGAACCTTCACGGTACGGCCGGATCGAAGGTCGGCATCCAGGGTCAGTGGGACCAGGACGACGGCGGTCACCTCGCCGCGGCGAAGGGCATCGACGCCGTCCGCCCGCGTGGCATACCGCTGGGTTGTCAGCGCCGCGTCACCCTCGATGTTCTCGACGAGCTGCGTTGCCAGCGAAGCGGATTGGCCCGGCACCAAGCCGACACGGATGCTGGTGCTGCTGGCCGTCGTCACCCCCACGAGAAGGATGACGAGGATCGGGAGCAGGACGATGAAGAACAGGAACGTCCGGTCGCGGGTCACCCGCTTGAGCTCGGCGGCCGCGAGTGCCAGGGCTGTCATCGGCCCACCACCCGCCGTCGTAACGCAAAGGCCACGGCCCCGGTACCGAACGCGAAGGCCAGGATCGCCATCAACGGTGTCATCGCCGCGGTCCAGTCGGCTCCGCCTGCGAGGTCGGTGAACGCCCGCAGGGCCCAGCCGTTGGGGGTGAAGAGCGCAAGGGTTCGGACCAGCTGTGGCGCCCCGCCGAGAAAGACGAAGTTGCCGCCGAGCAGGACCAGGCCGAACGTCAGCATCGACGCGAAGGCCTCGGACTGTCGCTCGGTCCGTGCTGCCGTGATGACGAGCGCGGTCAGGCCAACGAGGGTCAGGGCCAACGCCACGACGAGAGCCGCCACGACCAGCGGAGGCCCCCAGTCCGCCTTGAAGACCAGAGACGTCACGAGCGCGACAGTGCCCAGGCTTGCCACCCCGTAGACGAAGGTCGCCAGGGACTTGCCGGCCAGGATGGCGCCCGGCCCGATCGGGGCAGCGGCGAGCCGCTCGAGCGTCCCCCCGGTACGTTCGAGGAAGAAGCCGCGCGCGCCGAAGCCGATGGCGAAGAACATGAAGAAGATCCCCATGGCGGGCGCGTAGTAGCTGGTGCCGGTTGGTGCTCGCGTGCCCGAGGGGAGCGTGGCCGTCTGCTCCGGGAGCTGCGCCGCAGCCGCCTCAGCGGCCAACGCGGCAGCCGAGGAATGGGGAGCCCCCGCGCGCACCGCGGTCTGGACGGAGAGCTGGACCGCCTCGATCTGGGCCGTGAACGACTGCGCGAGCGAACGCGATACCTGTGCTGCCACCGATGAGTCGACACTGGCCAGGACGGTGATGGGTCGCCCCTGCCCTGAGTCGATCGCCGCGGAGAACCCCTTGGGGATGACGAACGCGGCGCTGACGTCGCCCTTGGCGACCTTTGACCGAGCGTCCGCCTCGCCCGCCACCGACGTCACGGTGAGCAGGTCGGCGAGCTCAGGTCTGTGCAGGAAGGAGGTGAACGCGGTCGCCACCCCGCCTCTGTCGAGGTCGACCACAGCCACGTTGGCGTGGAACGATCCGGTCGACCCGAAGGCAACGCTGATCAGCCCGGCAACGGCCATGGGCGCGATGAAGCCCAGCACGATGGCCGAGCGGTCACGCAGTCGCTGCCGTAGGTCCTTTCGGGCAATCGCGAGGATGGCACTCATGCCTCACTCCCGAAGTGCTGTGCCGGTGAGGTGAAGAAAGACCGCCTCGAGGTCCGGCTCGTCCACCTCGACGGACCGCACCGACGTGCCGGCCCGACCCGCGGCCTCCAGCACCTGGGGCAGACGGAGTCTCCCGTCTCGGGCGAGGAGCTCGACTGTGGAGTCGGTCGAGTCGACGCGCTCGATGCCCTCCAGGGAGCGGCACGCCTCGGCGAATGCTGCGAGAGAACCATTGGCCGACAGGGTGATTCGATCCCTCTCGCCTACCTGCGCGACGAGCTCACGGCTGGTCCCCTCTGCTATCAGTCGACCATGGTCGATGATGCCGATGCGGTCGCAGAGCCGCTCGGCCTCCTCCATGTAGTGAGTCGTGTAGAGCACCGCGAGACCTGATGACCCGAGGGTGCGGATGCTCTCCAGGATGGCGTGCCGACTTTGCGGGTCGACCCCGACCGTCGGCTCGTCCAGGATGAGCAGACTGGGTCGGTGCAGCAGGCTGGCGCCGATGTTGAGCCGTCGCTTCATGCCACCGCTGAAGGACTCGACCCGATCGTCACCGCGGTCCAGCAGGTCGATGAGGTCCAGGACCTCGTCGACGCGTTGGCCTAGCGCCGCGCCCTTGAGCCGATAGAGCCGCCCGAAGAAGGTCAGGTTCTCCCGGGCGGTCAGGTCGGGATAGAGGGACACGTCCTGAGGCACATAGCCGATGTGCGCTTTCGCCCTTGGGTCCGACGTGCTGACCGGCTTACCGGCGACGGTGACCTCGCCGCCATCCGCGGACAGCAGGCCGCACACCAGGCGGATGGTCGTGGTCTTGCCGGCGCCGTTGGGGCCGAGCAGACCGTAGGTCTCTCCCGGTGCCACCCGGAAGGTGACATCGTCGACCGCGACGCGGCTGCCGAAGCGCCGGGTGAGATGAGCCGCCTCCAGCATCGCGATGCCCCGCTCCGGCATCGCGATGCTTCGATCCCGCAACGCGGTGCCCCACTCCGGCATCGCGGTGCTCGGCTCGAGGTGACTGATGGGATCCTCCTCCTCGTGTCCGGATGCCAGCCTCCAACGCGCCCATCGCGAGCGGTAGGGACCAAGGTCCCGTCAGGTCGGCGGTTCAGGCATCAGGGGCCGTCTGCCGGCCAAGTGCGGCAGGGGTACCCGGCGGCTCGCCATACCGGGGCCGTCTTCCGGCCAAGTGCGGCAGATGTACCCGGCGGCTCGCCATACCGGGTGGCCCACACCGGCGTGTGCGTTGGCTGTCGGTGGCACGTCGTAGCCTGCAGCCAACATTCGGATGGTGCTGGCAACGAGGAGGTGAGCTTTGTGAATCGGATTGAGGGACAGCTGGTTCTGAGCCCCACGGACCTCACGAAGCACCTCGCCTGCGCGCACGTCACCACGCTCGACCTGGCGGCGCTCGATGACCCGGGCAGTGGCGGCGCGAAGATCGCTGACGACGCCCTCAACCTGGTGTTCAGCAAGGGCATGGACCATGAGCGGGCCTATCTCCTGCGCCTGCGCGAGGCGGGGCTGGAGGTCACCGAGATCCCTACGCGGTTCGACGTGACCGGCCGCATCGAGGCGGAGCAGCAGACCCTCGCCGCGATCCGCACAGGGGTGGACGTGATCTACCAGGCGACCTTCTACGACGGGAGTTGGGGCGGCCAGGCCGATTTCCTGCTGCGCACCGATCGACCCAGCGACCTCGGCGAATGGTCCTACGACATCGCCGACACCAAGCTTGCCCGTCGGCTCAAGGTGCCCGCGCTGCTCCAGATGGCCACGTATGCCGAGCGGCTGGCTCTGCTCCAAGGGGTTCATCCCGAGTTCCTCAGCGTCGTCACCGGCGACGGCGTCGAGCGCCCCTGGCGCCTGGCCGATGTGGCGTCGTACGCCCGGAGAGCTCGAAGCCGACTGCGCCTGGCCGTCGAATCTCGATCCGCCACCCAACCGGTGCCGGTGGCTCACTGTTCCCAGTGCCGATGGTCGACTCGTTGCGGTGACCTCTGGGAGGCGGCCGACGACCTCTCGTTGGTCGCCGGGATGCGCAAGGACCAGCGGCAAACCCTTGTGGATGCAGGGATCTCGACCGTCGCTGATCTCGGCAAGGCCGATCCTGCCGACCTCCCGCGCAGCATCGGTAGGCCCTCCCGGGAGCGGCTCACCCAGCAGGCCCGCCTCCAGGTGGCCGAACGCACAACGGGCGTGCCGGCATACGAGCTGCTGTTCCCCGAGATGGGCAAAGGTCTTCTGGTTCTGCCCATGCCCAGCCCGGGTGATGTCTATCTCGACTTCGAGGGCGACCCGTTCGCGCAGGACGGGACCGGGCGTGAGTACCTCGCGGGTCTTTGGGATCGCCAGGGGATCTTCACATCGTGGTGGGCGCACAGCTTCGAGGAGGAGCAGGTGCTCACCGAGCAGCTCATCGATGACCTCATCGGCAGGCTCGAGGCCGACCCTGACATGCACGTCTACCACTACGCGGCATACGAGCAGACGGCGCTCAAGCGCCTGACAGGTCGGCATGGGACGCGCGAGACCGCGCTCGACACCCTCCTGCGCGGTGAGCGGTTCGTCGACCTGTATGGCGTGGTCCGGCGCGGGATCCGGATCAGCAAGGGGTCCTACTCCATCAAGAAGCTCGAGGACTTCTACTGGGGGCGGACGCGCTCGGCGGGCTCGGACGCCGAGGTCGCCGACGCCATGACCAGTGTTGTTGAGTACGAACGGTTCCTCGTCGATGGGGACACCGCGATCCTGGACGCGATCGAGGCCTACAACCGTGATGATGTGCGTTCGACCCACGACCTCCACGCGTGGCTGGAGCTGAGGCGGGACGAGCTCGATGCCAGATACGGTGTGCAGGCTCGCCCAGATGTGAAGGACGGTCAGGCCAGTGACGAGGCATCCGCGGCCGAGCAGGCCGAGGCAGACCTGGCCGAACGGCTGCACGAGGCGGGGCAGCCACTCCTGGCGGGGCTGGTCGGATGGCACCGGCGCGAGGACCGTCCCAAGTGGTGGGAGTTCTTCCGGGTGGAGGATCTCGACGACGAGATGCTGGTCGAGGACGGTTCGACGATCGGTGGGCTGTCCACCCCCGTGCAGGTGGGCGAGGTCAAGGCCTCCTTGCTGTGGCGCTATGACTTCGAGCCCCAGGACTGCAAGCTGGCTGTTGGCAACCAGGCCATCGACGTCGACGAGCCGCACGCGGCGTTGGGCAAGGTGATCGAGCTCGACCCCGTCACCGGCTACATCGTGCTGCGGAGATCCAAGAGGCTTGCGCCGGCGCAGCCACGTGGGTTCGGACCCGACGGTCCGCTCAACGTCAAGGTGCTGCAGGCGTCGATCGCCCGGGTCAGCGCACAGGTCCTGGCGGGTGAATCGCCTTTGGGCAGAGCGCTCCTGGATCGTCGGGTGCCGCCGCATCTGGTGCCGCTCCAGCTCGGGGCCAATGCCGGGGAGACTCCGGCCGAGATGGTGGTCCGTGTGGGGCGGGCCCTGTCCGGGCAGGTCCTGGCTGTCCAGGGCCCTCCCGGTTCAGGCAAGACGACCACGGGTGCGGCGCTGATCCGAGTCTTGCTCGTCCACGGGCTCAAGGTCGGGGTTACTGCTCTGTCCCACAAG
>Ga0097691_1001509_pt1 | contig 17048 bp, 17 predicted proteins | sample NGESurdeep072012_8_FD_72858 | JGI IMG/M metagenome (GOLD analysis project Ga0097691, IMG submission 72858) | Arctic peat soil microbial communities from Barrow, Alaska - NGEE Surface sample 210-1 deep-072012 | ecosystem: Environmental > Terrestrial > Soil > Wetlands > Peat ... | reverse complement strand
GTTCGGGACGGGACGGCGGCGCGCTGCTGGACACCGGCTTCCGGGCCGACCACCACGACCAGCACGACGTCTGGGTGCGCGCCCTGCGCCACCTCGCGACTCCGGCCACCCCGGGCGCCACCACCAGTGCCACCACCAGTGCCACCACCAGTGCCGCCACCGAGGTCGCGCCGTGACCGCGCGCCCCGCCCTGCTGGTGCTCGAGGACGGCCGCACGTTTCGCGGCGAGGCATACGGGGCCGTCGGGGAGGCCTTCGGCGAGGCGGTCTTCAACACCGGCATGACCGGCTACCAGGAGACGCTGACCGACCCGTCGTACCACCGGCAGGTCGTCGTCATGACCGCGCCGCACATTGGCAACACCGGGGTGAACGACGAGGATCCGGAGTCGGCCCGGATTTGGGTCGCCGGGTACGTCGTGCGGGACCCGTCGCGAGCCAGCTCCAGCTGGCGCGCCCGCCGGCCGCTGGCCGATGACCTGCGCGAGCAGGGCATCGTCGGGATCAGCGGCATCGACACCCGGGCGCTGACCCGCCACCTCCGCGAGCGCGGCGCCATGCGGGTGGGCGTCAGCAGCATCGAGACCGACGCCGACACCGTGGCGGCCCGGGTGCTTGCCAGCCCAGGCATGACCGGCGCCGACCTGGCTCGGGAAGTCTCGACGCCGCAGCCCTACGCGGTCCCGGCTCGCGGCGAGCGCCGGCACCGCGTCGCCGCCCTCGACCTCGGCATCAAGCGTTCCACCCCGGCCCGGATGGCGGCGGCGGGTTGCGAGGTGCACGTGCTGCCGGCGACCGCCACCGCCGGCGACCTGCTGGCCGAGAAGCCCGACGGGGTCTTCATCAGCAACGGCCCGGGCGACCCGGCGACCGCCGACTACGCGATCGAGGCGCTGCGCGGCGTGCTCGACGCCGGCGTCCCGGTCTTCGGCATCTGCTTCGGCAACCAACTGCTCGGCCGCGCGCTCGGCCTGAGTACCTACAAGCTGCGTTACGGCCACCGCGGGGTGAACCAACCAGTGCAGGATCGGGCTACCGGGGCGGTCGCGGTGACCAGCCACAACCACGGGTTTGCCGTCGACGCGGCGACCGACGGACCGACGCAGACGCCGTACGGCGCGGTCGAGGTCAGCCACGTCGACCTCAACGACGGGGTGGTGGAGGGGCTGCGCTGCCTCGACGTACCGGCGTTCAGCGTGCAGTACCACCCCGAGGCCGCCCCGGGGCCGCACGACGCCACCGGGCTGTTCGCGGCGTTCGTCGCGCTGATGGAGACCGGGCGGGTGCGGGCGTGAGCCCGCGGCGGGCCGACATCGACCACGTCCTGGTCATCGGCTCCGGCCCGATCGTCATCGGCCAGGCCTGCGAGTTCGACTACTCCGGCACCCAGGCCTGCCGGGTGCTGCGGGCGGAGGGGCTGCGGGTCAGCCTGGTCAACAGCAACCCGGCGACGATCATGACGGACCCGGAGTTCGCCGACGCTACCTACATCGAGCCGGTCACCCCGGAGGTGGTCGCCCAGATCATCGCCCGGGAGCGGCCGGACGCCGTGCTCGCCACCCTCGGCGGCCAGACCGCGCTGAACACGGCGGTCGCCCTGCACGACGCCGGCATCCTGGAGCGGTACGGCGTGGAGCTGATCGGTGCCGACATCGACGCCATCCGCCGCGGCGAGGACCGGCAGCGGTTCAAGGAGATCGTCGCCTCGATCGGCGCGGAGTCGGCCCGCAGCGCCATCTGCCACTCGATGGCGGACTGCCTGACCGCTGTCGCCGAGCTCGGCTATCCGGTGGTGGTCCGGCCGTCGTTCACCATGGGCGGCGCTGGCTCCGGCATGACCTACGACGAGGCCGACCTGCGCCGGATCGCCGGTGCCGGCCTGCTGGCCAGCCCGACGGCCGAGGTGCTCCTGGAGGAGTCGATCCTCGGCTGGAAGGAGTACGAGCTCGAGCTGATGCGCGACCGAGCAGACAACGTGGTCGTCATCTGCTCGATCGAGAACGTGGACCCGATGGGCGTGCACACTGGCGACTCGGTCACCGTCGCGCCGGCGATGACGCTGACCGACCGCGAGTACCAGCGGATGCGCGACGTCGCCATCGACGTCATCCGCGCCGTCGGCGTGGACACCGGCGGCTGCAACATCCAGTTCGCGGTGGACCCGCGGACCGGCCGGCTGGTCGTGATCGAGATGAACCCGCGGGTGTCGCGCTCGTCCGCGCTGGCCAGCAAGGCGACCGGCTTCCCGATCGCCAAGATCGCGGCCAAGCTGGCCATCGGCTACACCCTGGACGAGATTCCCAACGACATCACCCGGGAGACCCCGGCCAGCTTCGAGCCGAGCCTGGACTACGTGGTGGTCAAGGTGCCGCGGTTCGCCTTCGAGAAGTTCCCCGGCGCCGACACCACGCTGACCACCGCGATGAAGTCGGTCGGCGAGGCGATGGCGATCGGCCGGTCCTTCGCGGAGGCGCTGCAGAAGGCAATGCGCTCGGTGGAGACGACAGCTGCCGGGTACTGGACGCTGCCCGACCCGCCCGGCGCGACCGTCGAGTCGTCGCTGACCGAGGCGCGCACCCCGCGCGACGGCCGCCTGTACGCCGTGGAGCGGGCGCTTCGTCTGGGCGCCAGCGTCGCCGAGGTCGAGGCCGCCACCGGGATCGACCAGTGGTTCCTGGCCGAGATCGCCGGGCTGGTCGAGCTGCGGGCGGAGTTGCTCGCCGCCGGGCCGTTCCCGCGGATTGGGCAGCCGCTGCTGCGCCGGGCCAAGCGGGCCGGCTGCTCGGACCGCCAGCTGGCCGCGCTGTTCGGCGTCGCCGAGCCGGACGTGCGCGCCCGCCGGCACGCGCTGGGCCTGCGGCCGGTGTTCAAGACCGTCGACACCTGCGCCGCCGAGTTCGCCGCCGACACGCCGTACCACTACTCGGCCTACGACGAAGAGACCGAGGTCGGCCGCACCGGCCGGCGCAAGGTGCTGATCCTGGGCAGCGGGCCGAACCGGATCGGCCAGGGCATCGAGTTCGACTACGCCTGCGTGCACGCCAGCTTCGCGCTGGCCGCCGCCGGCTACGAGACCGTGATGGTCAACTGCAACCCGGAGACGGTCTCCACCGACTACGACACCTCCGACCGGCTGTACTTCGAGCCGCTGACCATCGAAGACGTGCTCGAGGTGGTCGAGGCCGAGCGGACCTCGGGGGAGGTCGTCGGCGTGATCGTCCAGCTCGGCGGCCAGACTCCGCTCGGCCTGGCGCAGCGGCTCAAGGATGCCGGTGTCCCCTTGTTGGGTACCTCGCCCGAGGCCATCCACCTGGCCGAGGAGCGGGGCGCGTTCGGGAAGGTGCTGGCCGCGGCCGGCCTGCCGGCGCCGCGGCACGGGGTCGCCATGTCGTACGACCAGGCGAAGGTCATCGCGGACGAGATCGGCTACCCGGTGCTGGTCCGCCCGTCCTACGTCCTCGGCGGCCGCGGCATGGAGATCGTGTACAACGACGCGATGCTCGTCGAATACATCGTCCGCGCGACAGCCGTCAGCCCCGAGCACCCGGTGCTGGTCGACCGGTTCCTCGAGGACGCGGTCGAGATCGACGTGGACGCGATCTTCGATGGCAGCGAGCTCTACCTGGCCGGGGTGATGGAGCACATCGAGGAGGCCGGCATCCACTCCGGCGACTCCGCCTGCGCGCTGCCGCCGATCACGCTGGGCCGGCGCGACTTCGATCGCATTCGTGCCTCCACCGAGGCGATCGCCCGCGGCGTCGGCGTGCGCGGGCTGCTCAACGTGCAGTACGCGCTCAAGGACGACGTGCTCTACGTGCTGGAGGCCAACCCGCGGGCGTCCCGGACGGTGCCGTTCGTGTCCAAGGCCACCGCGGTGCAGGTCGCCAAGGCGGCCGCCCGGGTGATGGTCGGGGCCACCGTCGCCGAGCTGCGGCTGGAAGGGCTGCTGCCGGCGGTAGGGGACGGCGGTGATCTGCCGTTGGACGCGCCAATCTCGGTCAAGGAGGCGGTGCTGCCGTTCGGCCGGTTCCACGGCATCGACACCGTGCTCGGCCCCGAGATGAAGTCCACGGGCGAGGTGATGGGCATCGACGCGGTCTTCGGTACGGCGTACGCGAAGTCCCAGGCCGCGGCGTACGGCTCGCTGCCCACCAAGGGTCGGGCCTTCGTCAGCGTGGCCAACCGGGACAAGCGGGCCGTGGTCTTCCCGGTCAAGCGGCTGGCCGACCTCGGCTTTGAGATTCTGGCCACCGAGGGCACCGCGCAGGTGCTGCGACGCAACGGGGTGCCGGCAACGGTCGTCCGCAAGCACTCGGCCGGCCGGGGGGCCGACGGCGAGCCGACGGTGGTCGAGAAGATCCTGGCCGGCGAGGTCGATTTGGTGGTCAACACGCCGTTCGGAGTCGGCCCGCGGGTGGACGGCTACGAGATCCGCACCGCCGCCGTCGCCCGCGGCGTGCCCTGTGTGACGACAGTGCAGGGCGCGGCCGCCTGCGTGCAGGGGATCGAGGCGCTGGTGCGGGGCGAGGTCGGCGTGGCCCCGCTGCAGGAGCACCACGCGGTGCTGCAGGCCGCTCGGCTGGCCGCGGCGGCGGGTGCCTGATGCCGGTCCAGGTGGCCGGTCGGGTGTTGACCATGCGGCGGGTGGGTGCCTACCACGCGATGACGCTGCTTGCCGACGGGATTGCCGAGGAGTTCCGGCCGGGGCAGTTCGTCGCGGTTGCCGTCGGTGGGCCGGACTCCAGCATGCTGCTGCACCGGGCGTTCTCCATCCACGCCGTCACCGAGCGCGGCCAGTACGGCGGCACCGTGACGTTCGTCTTTGCGGTCATCGGCCGGGGCACTGCATGGTTGGCGCGCCGACGCCCCAACGATGCGGTCGACTTGGTCGGGCCGCTGGGGCGGTCGTTCCGGCTGCCGCGAGACCGGGCCACCGCGACCCTGGTGGGCGGCGGCTACGGCTCGGCGCCGCTGTTCCCGCTGATCGACGCCCTGCGGGCGCGCGGCTGCCGGGTCGACGCGGTGCTCGGCGCGGCCACCGCCGACCGGCTGTTCGGTCCGCTGGAGGCCAAGCGCCGGACCACCAGTGTGGTGTTCACCACCGAGGACGCAACGATGGGGGAGCGGGGCCGGGTCTCCGACGTGCTGCCCGCCGTGTTGGAGCACACCGGGTCCGACGTCGTCTACGCCTGCGGGCCGATGGGCATGCTCCGCGCCGTCAGCGCCATCGCCGCCGCCCGCGGGATCCCGTGCCAGGTCGCGGTCGAGGAGTCGATGGCCTGTGGGATCGGGGTCTGCATGACCTGCGTGCTGCCGGTCGTGGGCGACGACGGAACGACCCGGATGGTGCGCTCGTGCGTCGAGGGACCGGTCTTCGGCGGCGACCGGGTGCGCTTCGGCGACGTGGGCACGGTGCCGGCGGATGCCCTGGGCGCCCCCGTTGCCCCGCTCGCCGATGCAGCGCCACCCGGAGCTACGCCGTGACCAGCACCGTGGCCCGGCCGTCGGTGGCCCCGGCGGTCGACCTGAGGACCACGCTGGCCGGCGTGCGCTTCCCCAACCCGGTCTTCACCGCGTCCGGGTGTGCGGCGGCCGGCCGGGAGCTGGCGCAGTTCTTCGACGTGGCCGCCCTCGGCGGGGTGGTGACCAAGTCGATCATGGTCCGCCCGCGGAGCGGTCGGCCGACGCCCCGGATGGCCGAGACGCCCAGCGGCATGCTGAACTCGATCGGCCTGCAGGGACCGGGCATCGACGCCTTCCTGGAGCACGACCTGCCGTGGCTGGCCGACCGCGGCGCGCGGGCGGTGGTCTCCATCGCCGGTGGCTCGGTGGAGGAATACGTCCGGCTGGCCACCAAGCTGCGCGGCGCGCCGGGGCTGGCCATGGTCGAAGTCAACATCTCCTGCCCCAACGTGGAGGACCGTGGACAGGTGTTCGCCGGTGACTCCGGTGCGGCGGCCGCCGTCATTTCCGCCGTACGTCGCCAAAGCCCCGCCCACATCCCCGTGTTCGCCAAGCTGTCGCCGGACGTGACCGACATCGTGGCGATCGCGCGCGCCTGCGTGGACGCCGGTGCCGACGGGTTGTCGATGGTCAACACCCTGCTCGGGATGGTGATCGACACCACCACGTTGCGACCGGCACTGGCCGGAGTCACCGGCGGGTTGTCCGGGCCGGCGATCCGACCGGTGGCGCTGCGCTGCGTGTGGCAGGTGGCGCAGGTGTTGCCGGAGGTGCCGATCCTGGGCATGGGCGGGGTTCGCACCGGGTTGGATGCGTTGCAGTTCCTGCTCGCCGGCGCGTCCGCGGTCTCGGTAGGGACTGCGGTTTTCGGCGACCCGCGGGCTCCGGTGCGAGTGCTGGCCGAGCTAGAGCAGGCGCTGGCCGAACGCGGCATCGACCGGGTGGCCGACGTCATCGGGCTCGCCACCGACCGTCTGCCCAGACCCGATATAGCGAGGACCGAGGAGGAGCAATGACCACCAGGGGTTCTGCTCCCATCGCGGTTGCCCTCGACGCCAGCGACGTCGAAACCGCGGCCAGCTGGGCGCACGCGGTCACCCCGCACGTGTCCATGGTCAAGGTCGGGCTGCAGATGTTCTGCCGGCACGGTCCGGATGTGGTCGCGGTGGTCCGTGGCGGCACCGGCGTCGGCGTCTTCCTCGACCTCAAGCTGCACGACATCCCGGTCACCGTGGCTGGCGCGGTCCGCTCGGTCGCGCGGTTGCGGCCGCGGATCTTGACTGTGCACGCCACCGGCGGCGCGGCAATGGTGCGCGCCGCGGTGGCGGCCGCCGACGAGACGGCCGAGGGGGGGACCGACGGGCTCGACATCGCTGCCGTCACCGTCTTGACCTCGTTGACAGCAGCGGACCTCGGCGCCGTGGGGGTTGCTGGCGCGTTGCCCGACGCAGTCCGGCGGCTGGCCGTGCTGGCGGTGGACGCCGGGGCGCGAGCCATCGTCTGCTCGCCCCAGGAAGTTGCCGTCGTGCGGGCCGAGGTGGGGCCGCACGTGAAACTGATCACGGCCGGGGTGCGGCCGGTCGGCGCGGCCGTCCATGACCAGGCTCGGGTCGCCACGCCCCAGCGGGCGCTCGACGACGGCGCGGACCTGCTCGTGATCGGCCGGCCAATCACCGCGGCGGCGGACCCCGGCGCCGCCGCGGCCGCTATCGCCGCCACCCTGCGCCCCCGTCCGCGCTCCTGAGCCCCGCGTGCGTCCGGCCACAGCGCACCCACCCGGCCGGTCGGCCCGCCCGCGATCGTGGTGCCGTTGACGTGCGCCGGTACGGCGGGTCGCGGGCATTCCCCGCACCAGGATCACCGGGGAGACCTCGCACAATGATCACCGGGAAGACGTGGTGCTCACGCCCGCCCGCTGCCCAATTGCGGGCCGCGTTGCCCTGCCGGCCCGATTCTCGCTAGGTTCGCCGATCGAGCCACCCGACCCGAGCGACCCGGCTTTCCCTGCAACCCATGCGACCTGAGGTGACCTGGCGTGGCCCTGCCTTCGTTGACTCCCGAGCAGCGCGCCGCGGCGCTGGCGAAAGCCGCCTTGGCCCGACGTGCCCGGGCCGAGCTGAAAGCCCAGCTCAAGCGCTCGGGCACCTCGCTGGCCGATGTCTTGACCAAGGGCGAGACCGACGAGGTCGTGGGCAAGATGAGGGTCTCCGCCGTCCTGGAGGCCATGCCCGGGGTCGGCAAGGTCAGGGCACAGAAGATCATGGAGCGGGTCGGTATCTCGCCCACCCGCCGGGTCCGGGGCCTGGGCGTGAACCAGCGGCGCGCGTTGGAGCGGGAGTTCGCCCAGGAGGATGTCCACGGCTGACCCGGGCGCGGAGCCCACACCGGGCCGAGAGCCCACACCGGGCCGAGCAGCCCGGCTCACGGTGCTGTCGGGCCCGTCCGGCGTGGGCAAGGGCAGCGTCGTTGCCGAGCTTCGTCGCCGGCATCCCGAGGTCTGGGTATCGGTGTCGGTGACCACTCGGTCGCCGCGTCCGGGCGAGATCGACGGCGTGCAGTACCACTTCGTGGATGCTGCGGAGTTCGACCGGATGGCCCGCGCCGGCGAGCTGCTGGAGCAGGCGTCGTACGCCCAGAACTGCTACGGAACCCCGCGCCGGCCGGTGGAGCAGCGGCTGGCGGCCGGCCTGCCCGCGCTGCTGGAGATCGACCTGCAGGGCGCCCGCCAGGTACGGGCGGCGTTACCGGACGCGCGGCTCGTTTTCCTCACCCCACCGAGCTGGCCGGAGCTCGTCCGCCGACTTACCGACCGCGGTACCGAGGACGACGAGCGAGTCCGGCGCCGGCTGGAACACGCCCGGGCCGAGCTGGCCGCGGAGCCCGAGTTCGACCGCGCGATCGTCAATGACACGGTCGGGCAGGCGGCCGAGCGGCTGGTAGCCTTAATGCTGATCTAGTCGAGGAGACGCATGTCCGGCACTGTCGCCGCCCCCGAGGGCATCACCAACCCGCCGATCGACGAGCTACTCGAGGCGACTGACTCCAAGTACAGCCTGGTGATCTACGCGGCCAAGCGCGCCCGCCAGATCAACGCCTACTACTCGCAGCTCGGCGAAGGGCTGCTGGAGTACGTCGGGCCGCTGGTCGAAACCGCTGTGCAGGAGAAGCCGCTCTCGATCGCCCTGCGCGAGATCAACGCTGGCCTGCTGACCCATGAGCAGGTCGAGGTCTAGCCGGTTTCCTCCGTCGTTCCGGCCGCTCCCACGACCGTGACTGTCGGTCGCCGCGTCGTCCTCGGCGTGGCCGGAGGTATCGCGGCGTACAAGGCGGTCGAGCTGCTCCGACTGCTGACCGAGTCAGGTCATTCCGTTCGGGTCATCCCCACCGCCAGCGCGCTGCGGTTCGTCGGCGAGCCGACCTGGGCCGCGCTGTCCGGCAACCTGGTGGCTACCGACGTCTGGGCGGACGCCGACTCCGTGCCGCACGTGCGCCTCGGCCGGGAGGCCGAACTCGCGCTGGTGGCCCCCGCCACCGCTGACCTGCTGGCGCGCGCCGCCGCCGGTCGGGCCGACGACCTGCTGACCGCGACGCTGCTCACGGTGTCGTGCCCGGTGGTGTACGCGCCGGCGATGCATACCGAGATGTGGGAACACCCGGCCACCCGGGTCAACGTCGCCGCGCTGCGCCAGCGCGGCGCGGTGGTGCTCGACCCGGCCGTCGGTCGCCTGACCGGCGCCGACTCCGGTGCCGGCCGGCTCCCGGAACCGACCGAGATCTTCGCCGTCGCGCGGTTGGTGCTGGCGCGGGGAGTCGCCGGACTACGTGCCGACCTTGCCGGCCGCCACGTCGTGGTCAGTGCCGGCGGCACCCGCGAGCACCTGGACCCGGTGCGCTTCCTCGGCAACCGCTCGTCCGGCCGCCAAGGTGTGGCGCTGGCCAAGACCGCAGCCGCCCGCGGCGCCGAGGTGACGCTGGTGGCGGCCAACCTCGCCGTACCGTTTCCGGCCGGCGTCACCGTCGTACCGGTCGTCTCCACCGCGGAACTGCGGACGGCCGTGCTCGCTGCCGCGCCCGGCGCGGACGCGATCGTGATGGCCGCGGCGGTGGCCGACTTCGCCCCGGCCGTGCGGTCGGTGGTCAAGATCAAGAAGACCGACGCCGCGGAGCCACCGTCGCTGGCCCTGGTGCGCAACCCCGACATCCTCACCGAGCTCGGCGCTGACCGGGTGCGGCCCGGCCAGGTCGTCGTGGGCTTTGCCGCCGAGACCGGGGACGACAGTGGTGGCGTGCTGACCCACGGCCGGTCCAAGCTGGCTCGCAAGGGCTGTGACCTGCTGGTCGTCAACGAGGTCGGGAACGGCCGCGGTTTCGAGGTGGCCCACAACGCGGCGGTGATCTTAGGCGCGGACGGCAGCGAGACGGCCGTACCCGACGGCCCGAAGGAGTCCCTCGCCGACGTGGTGTGGGATCTCGTCGTCGCCCGGCTGGCCAATCGCCCGGCTGGCCAATAGTGGCGTCCGGTAAACTGGCTTGATCACGGCGCCGGTTTTACTCCAGCGCGTCCCTGTATGCCTCTCGCCCTAGGAGCAGCGTGTCCCGGCGTCTCTTCACCTCCGAGTCCGTCACCGAGGGCCATCCCGACAAGATCGCTGACGCCATCAGCGACTCCGTCCTGGACGCCTTGCTCAAGGAGGACCCGCGCAGCCGGGTGGCCGTGGAGACCATGATCACAACTGGCCAGGTGCACATCGCCGGCGAGGTGACGACCGAGGCGTACGCCGACATCCCGGCGATCGTGCGGGACCGCATTCTCGACATCGGCTACGACTCGTCCAAGAAGGGTTTTGACGGGGCCTCCTGCGGCGTGAGCGTCTCCATCGGCTCGCAGTCCCCGGACATCGCCCAGGGCGTGGACGACGCCTATGAACACCGGGCCGAAGGCGACAGTGACCCGCTGGACCGCCAGGGCGCCGGCGACCAGGGGCTGATGTTCGGCTACGCCTGCGACGAGACGCCGGAGCTGATGCCGCTGCCGATCGCGCTAGCGCACCGGCTGGCAAAGCGGCTCGCTCGGGTGCGCAAGGACGGCACCGTCCCCTACCTGCGACCGGACGGCAAGACGCAGGTCACCGTGGAGTATGTCGATCACCGGCCGATTCGCCTGGACACCGTTGTGGTCTCCAGCCAGCACGCTGGTGACATCGACATCGAGACCCTGCTCAAGCCGGACATCGCCGAGCACGTGATCGCTCCTGAGGTGGCCGGGACCGGGATCGACAGCGACGGCTACCGGCTGCTGGTCAACCCCACCGGTCGGTTCGAGATCGGCGGCCCGATGGGCGACGCCGGCCTCACCGGCCGCAAGATCATCGTCGACACGTACGGCGGGATGGCTCGCCACGGCGGCGGGGCGTTCTCCGGCAAGGACCCGTCCAAGGTCGACCGCTCCGCGGCGTACGCCGTGCGGTGGGTGGCCAAGAACGTGGTCGCCGCCGGCCTGGCCCGCCGATGCGAAGTCCAGGTCGCCTACGCCATCGGCAAGGCGCAGCCGGTGGGGCTGTTCGTGGAGACGTTCGGAACCGGCAGCGTGTCGGACCAGGAGATCCAGGACGCCGTCGCCGTTGTCTTCGACCTGCGCCCGGCAGCGATCATTCGCGATCTCGACCTGCTCCGGCCGATCTACGCCCAGACCGCCGCCTACGGCCACTTCGGCCGGCCGGAGCTGGACTTCACCTGGGAAGCAACCAACCGGGTGGAGGCGCTGCGGGGGGCCGTCGGCGCCTGAGCGTTGTCGAGCCAGCTGGCCGGGTCGGGCTGGGCGGCGACGGCCGGGTCGGTGGCCAGCCCGTCGAGGCGCTGCTCGACGCTCTACAGCTGGCCGCGGAGATCGTTGACCCGCTGGTTGAGCTGGGGGAGTTTCTTGGCGAGGTCGCGCCAGCCCGTCGAGGCGTGCACGGCGGCCTCAGCGGACCTGGTGCTGGGGCGGGTGTGGCGTCGGTCAGGCTGAGGGACGTGCTCGCCCTCCTTGCTAGCACGCCTCCTCGCGGAGACGGACTTCGGCGCTCCGGACCTGTGCCAGGGGCGCAGGACGGCCGCTCGGACAAGTCCGATGAGGCGGGAGTACGCGGATGTTTGAGCCGCCGCAGATGAAGTCATCCTTGTCGGCGCGTAGCCGGCTGGTGCATGCTCTCGGTTCCACCGCCGGAGCAAGGGAGCAACATGGCAGCGTTCGTGCAGATAGTGGAGTTCACGACCTCGCGCATCGACGAGGTGGAGGCGCTGGCTGACGCCATGCGGGCGCAGCGCGAAGCTGGGACGGTTCTTCGCGGGACGTTCACGTCCGATCGGGACCGTCCGAACCACTACCTCAGCGTGATCGAGTTCGACTCCCACGAGTCGGCTATGGAGAACTCGAACCGCCCGGAGACAGCCGAGTTCGCGTCGAAGATGGCGGCGCTCTGCGACGGACCGCCCTCTTTCTACAATCTCGACGTCAGGGGCACCTGGCCCGAGTGAGCCGCACGCCCGATCGAACGATTGATCGCCGGTTCGGCCTGGCTCTACGCCAGGGGACGGGTCGGCGAGACACATCTGACGCGACCAGCGGCATAGGTGACCGTGTTCCTGCGCTGGGCCGCCCGCAACGGCCTCACCGGTCCGTTGGGCCCGACCGCCACCAGGCGGTTGGGCCAAGCGGCATTCATGCCGAGCGACCTGCACTGGCAGCTGGCCAGACGGCTCCCGCACGACGAGGACATGCCAGCTGCTGCGCCGCCTGTCGGTGCTCCGCCGCGACGACGTCACCGTCCACGACAGCCAGACGACGATCAGATCAGACTCGGCAGCCAGGCGTCGTGCTCGCCGAACCCCTCGACCGGATCGCCGCCGACCTGGCCGCCGGCCACGTCTATGCCCGACCGTGGCCGGTCTCGCGCACTCGTTCCCGAACGAACAGGACTGGCTGCTCCCCGGACGCCGCGCCGGCCAGCCGATCGGCGACAAGGGCCTGAACCGGCGACTGAGCAAGATGGGGATCCCGGCGCGCAGCGCGGGGAACACGGCGCCGCTCGAGCTGGCCCGCGATGTACCAACCGCGATCATGGCCGACCTCCTCGGCGTATCGCCCGAGACCGCGGTCAACTGGCGCCAGCTCGCCGGCGGCAGCTGGACGACCTACGCCTCGGTGAGGGCTCGCCCGGCTCGGCCCGCCTACCCCGACGGTGGCCCGCACTGAAGGCCGGCGGTACCGGACACGGATCCGCTGCCGGGACTGATTGCCTTGGTTGGGACCCCGGCCGCCGCGCCCGTTAGGTTACGCCGTCCCCTGACGTGCAGCCAACTAGCGGTGCCTTCAGGCTAATCGCCGGTGAGGAGTTTGCACCCGGTCGACGCCGTTGGAATTGCGTATCCACAGCCCGCCAAGGGAATCTGCCTCCCGCCAACTGTGCCGGAGCGACGGTACAAGGAGCTTGGCGAACGCGCGGGCCGCGGTCACCGGTAGGGATCGGTGATCTCCCGCAGCCGGGTCACCGCGTCGCGCAGTTGGCCCCACCGTCGCTCACCGAGGTGCGCTCGCCACTCGGCCTCGACCTCGGCGACGACGGCCTCGGCGACCGGCTTCGCGGCCGCTCCCCGCTCCGCGATACGGACCAGCCGCGCCCTGGCGTCCGAGGGATCGGGCGTCCGGCGCACGTACCCGGCCCGCTCCAACTGGTCAATCAGGAAACCGGCGGTCTGCTTGGTTACCTGCGCCGCCTCGGCGAGCTCGGTTAGCCGTGTGCCCTCCGGGCCGATCCGCTGCATCACCCGTGCCTGGGCCGGCGTGAAGTCGGCGAACCCGGCCGCGGCCAGCGCCTGGAACACGCGGGTCTCCATCGCCCGGTATGGGATGAACAGCAGGAGCCCGACATTGAGCTGGTCGACCTGCTCCTCGGCGCCGGCGTCGGCGGCCACGGCACCTCCTTGACGAAGGTCAGGCTCTCGAACTAATCTGGTCAGAGCAGCGTACTAGTTTCCCGCCTCGATCCGGGAGCCCGCAATGATCCGTCACCCGACTGCAGGCATGGACGAGGACGCCGTCTGGGCGGCCATCGACCGCGAACGACTCGACCTGGCCGATCTACTCGAGGACCTCTCCGACGAGGAGTGGGCACATTCCTCGCTGTGCGCAGGGTGGCGGATCCGCGACGTCGCAGCTCACCTCGCGCTCGCCCACACCGGCCGCGCACAGGCGGCGGTCGGCATCCTGCGGGCGGGCGGCAGCTTCGACCGCATGATCCGCGACACGGCCCGCCGGCACGCCACCGTCCCGACGAAGCAGGTGATCGCCGAGATCCGGGCGATGGGCGGATCACGCAGACGCGCACCGGGAGTCACGCACCTGGAGCCGTTGCTCGACATCCTCGTGCACGGCCAGGACATCGCCATCCCGCTCGGCCGCCCGCGCACCATGCCGGTGGACGCCGCGGCCACGGCGGCGACCCGGGTGTGGACGATGGGCTGGCCCTTCTCCACCGCCTTCCGGGCCCGCACTCGTCTTCGCGGACTCGAACTGGTCGCCACCGACACCGACTGGTCGGTCGGCGAGGGCGCGCAGGTCGAGGGGCCGGTCGAGGCACTGCTCCTGCTGCTGACCGGGCGCACCGCCTCAGTCAGCCGGCTCTCCGGTACCGGCGTCGGTCAGCTAGCCCCCGCCGTCCGCTGACGGCCCAGGCCCCGGCGACTGCAGTCCGGGGGCGCGACCGGTGTCAAGAGGTCGGCCCTGGTCCCGGCGGCCGGCGTTCGCCGCCATTGGGCGGGAACTCGCGGGTCATCCAGCAAGTTCAGTCGCTGTCTGCGACGATCGAGCCGACGCGGTCGGCCAGACCCGGCCGACGCCTCGCCAGCACCGCGCCGTACAGCACGGCCACAACGATGATGGCCGCACAGATCAGCGGGAAGCGGTTGTACGGCGCGGGCTGACCGGGCTTGACCAGTTCGTAGCGCGGGAACGCGATGGGCGCCACCCCGAGCAGCGGCAACACCGCGTGCCGGAGCCCGGAGAACTCCGCCGGCCGGTAGCGCCGGTAGTAGACCGGCAGCCCGAGGTTGGCCACGAGGTAGACGACGAGGACGAGGAGCGTGCCGAGCGTCGAGGACTGCGAAGAACTCCAACGGGTCGGTGCGCCCGCCCCAGGCGAACACGAGCAGCAGCGAGAAACCGAGGAAGACGCACCGGACCACAACCGGCGTACGGCGGGTCGTATGCACGCGACCGATTGCGGCGGGCAACAGTCCCTTCCGGTCGGCGTTGAACACCATCCGGGCCTGGGCGTTCACGCCGGCGATCAGTACGCCCAGCGTCGAGGTCAACCCGGCCAGGTAGGCGAAGAAGGCGAACGCGTGCAGGGTGTCGTCGGCGACGCTGATGAAGGGGATCTCCGTCTTGCCAAGGGACTCGACGTTCTGGCCGAACCCCTCCACCGTGACGTAGCTGAAGAGCACGTAGCTGGCGGCCATCAGGATGATGCTGGCGAAGACGGCCCGGGGCACGTTGCGGCGCGGGTTGTCCGTCTCCTCGGCCAGCGCGGCCGAGTTCTCCCAGCCGATGAACAGTTCTCCCAGCCGATGAACAGATAGACCGCCAGCGGGAAGCCCAAACCCAGACCTTCCAACCCGACGACAGGTTCCCCGGAGAGAACGGTGCCAACGACAGTTGCCCGGCGTGGTCGATCAGTACCGCGACGCTGACGATCAACAGCATCAGCATCTCGAAAGCGAAGAAGAGGCCGGCCCACCGCGTCGACAGGTGTACGCCGCGGACCATGAGGAACAGGGTTCCGGCCACGACGGCCAAGGTGAAGGTGGGCCACGGGACATGCGTGTGCAGGTAGCGCTGCACGACGATGGTGGTGAAGCCGCCGGAGATGGCGACCACCGAGGCCATCGCGATGATGTAGCCGATCCCGGCGACGAGCGCGGCGGTGATGGCGCTGTTCGGCCCGAACGACATGCCCACGAAGGTGATCAGTGAGCCGGTCGAGGGGTGGGCCTTGGAGAACTCGGCCAGCGTGTTGCCCAGCAGCGCGATGGCGATGGCCGCCGCGACGATGGTCAGCGGCGAGGCGACGCCGGCGGTGGTGGCGATGAGGCTGAAGCCGAAGTAGAAGCTCATCGCCGGGCGGATCTTCGCCATCGTCGCCGTGGCGATGTCGACCAGCCCCAAGGCTCCGCGGTGCAGTCGCTGCGGATGGTGGTCCGGATCCGAGACGGGCGTCTTCGACTCGACGTACTCCAGTGGCGGGTCCGAACTGCTCATGACGGCATCCTCGATCCGAGTGCGGTGATGAAGGCCTTGGCGAGGATGGTCAGCCCCTCCTCCAGCAGGTCCTCCGGCATGACCAGCGGCGGCAGGAACCGGCTGACGTTGCCGTAGGTCTCCGCGGTAGCACGAGCAGGCCCTCGGCGTGACAGGCCCGCACCACTGCCTGGATCGCCTGTGGGTCGGGTGTGGTTGTGCCCGGCCGGACTAGCTCGATCGCGAGCATCGCGCCGCGGCCGCGAACATCTCAGATGACCGGATGTCGCTCCTGCAGGTCGTGCAACCGCGGCAGCATGATCGAGGCGATCCGCTGGGCCGCGGCGGTCAGGTCCTCTGCTCGCGCATCGTGCGGATCGCCCCCAGCCCGGCGGCGCAGGCGACCGAGTCTCCACCGTAGGTGCCGCCGAGGCCACCGACGTGCACGCTATCCATGATCTCCGCACGGCCGGTGACGGCAGACAGCGAGCTCCTCGCAGACCGCGACGTAGGGCTCGTACGGCGAGAGCATGAAGCAGGTGTACCGCGCCACCTGCTCTTGCACTCCGGCGACGACGTGCGGGGCGGCGGTGCCGACGCTGACGACAGCGATGCCGGCCCCGAAGTCGATGAAGGAGTTGCCGTCGACGTCGACGATCACTCTGCCGCCGGCGCGGTCGACGAAGACGGGCAGGGTGGCGCCGACGCCGCGGGCTACGGTGGCGTCCCGCCGCGCCTGCAGTTGCAGCGACCTCGGTCCAGGCACGCTGGTCACGAGCCGGCGTTCCTGCGGCAGCGAAGGTCCACCCAGTTCACGCTGCACCGCCATGTGCGCGCCCCCTTCTCGTCTCCGGCGCGCCGCACCTGGGCCCAGTTCACCAGGGGGCGGTTGCCGGTTTGCCGCCGGTCTGTCGCCGGTGCTACCCGCTGGGCGGCCGGGTGCACCCTTCGCCGGCTCACCTCGGCCGAGCGGCTGACACCTAGCAGCTAGCGGCTGACATCTAGCCCGGGCTCGGCTTTAGCCGACCCGGCTGCGGGAACGTCGAGGAGCGACTCGACTCCAGGAGCTGCCATGTCGATCGCGACAGTGAACCCGGCCACCGGGCAGACGCTGAAGACGTTCGACGCCTTGTCGGACAACGAGCTGGATAATCGGCTGCACCGCGCCGTGGAGGCGTTCGCGGCGTACCGCCAGACCAGCTTCGCCGAGCGCGCCGCCTGGATGCGCGCCGCTGCCGACCTGCTCGACGCCGAGCGCGACGAGGTGGCTCGGCTCATGACGACCGAGATGGGCAAGACCCTGGCGGCCG
>Ga0097691_1001508_pt1 | contig 17056 bp, 16 predicted proteins | sample NGESurdeep072012_8_FD_72858 | JGI IMG/M metagenome (GOLD analysis project Ga0097691, IMG submission 72858) | Arctic peat soil microbial communities from Barrow, Alaska - NGEE Surface sample 210-1 deep-072012 | ecosystem: Environmental > Terrestrial > Soil > Wetlands > Peat ... | reverse complement strand
AATGTCAGCCGTTGAGAGAGTTGTTCGCAAAGCGAGTGAGGAAGACCTCGACGCGGTGCTAGTAATCGACGACATCGCGCCTGTCGGCCATGAACATCGTGAACTTCTTACTCGACGAGTAGAAACTGGAGAGTGTCTTGTCTACGAGGATCACGGCGTCGTCGCTGGATACGTAACGCTCGGCACTCGTTCTTTCTTCGGACGCGACTTCATCGAGTTACTCGCGGTCGCTCCCGATGAACGTCGTAGGGGTGTCGGGAGATCCCTGCTTCGCGGGGCTGTCGACCAGTCGACGACGTCCGACGTCTTCGCCTCGACGAACGTGTAGTGTCCGCCCTCCATCTTCACCGAGAGATCGAGCGTGACGTGGTCAGCGGGCTCGCCCACGGTTCCCTCGAACCTTCGCGTGCGCGCGCCGGCCGCCGTCTGCTTCATCCCGATCGTCGGGAAGAACGCGTCAGCGTCCGCGAGCACGGTATCGGGAACGACGGTTGTGCGATGAAAATGCTTCATGGCTTGGAACTCCCGGGTTCCGCAGCGACGAGTACGGTCTGTCGCCAGTCATTGTCGGGTTTTTGGAGGGCCTTCGTGGAGTCGCGGCGGAACTGGACGTTCATGGCCCAGTCGCCGGCGGTGATGAACATCAGGGTCGCGTGGTAGACGCCGACCTCCGGGCCGTACCGGAACCCGTCGTTGATCGAATGCCCATCGGCGTTCGTCGCGAAAATTCTTCCCTGCCCGTTCGCGATCGGCTCGTGCGTCTTGTTGTCACGCACGGTGATCGTGTAATGGATCTGCTCGAGCGCCTGCGGCGGCACGACGTCGGACGCGATCCGGAATTCGAATTCCGGGGTCCAGGCGCGCATATCGGCGTTGGACAGCGACGGCCCGCAGGCGATGCCGAAGATCACCAGCGCGTACACCGCTGCGTGAGCGAAGTAATGCTTCTGGGAGCTGTCACCTGACAGCTGTGAGTTGACAGCTGTCAGGAAGTTGCGAAACCGCCCTGTGCTCATGCGTAATACTCCAAGCCAAGATGCGTGATCTGCTCTTCGCCCATGAGGTGTCGCAGCGTGTTCTTCAGCTTCGTCTGCTGAATGAAAAGATCATGCTCCGGCTGCAGTCCCGCAGCAGTCATCGGCGATTTGTAATAGAAGCTTAACCATTCCTGAATCCCCTTCATCCCGGCGCGGTGCGCGAAGTCGGAGAAGAGGGCCACGTCGAGCACGATCGGCGCCGCGAGAATCGAATCGCGGCACAGAAAATTCACCTTGATCTGCATCGGGTAGTTCATCCACCCGACGATGTCGATGTTGTCCCACCCTTCCTTGTTGTCGCCGCGTGGCGGGTAATAGTTGATCCGCACGACGTGCGAAAAATCCTTGTACAGGTCGGGATACTTGTCGGGCTGCAGGATCGTGTGCAGCACGGAGAGCTTCGATTCTTCCTTCGTCTTGAACGACGCCGGATCGTCGAGCACCTCGCCATCGCGATTCCCCAGGATGTTCGTCGAGTACCAGCCCTTCAGTCCGAGCATGCGCGCCTTGATACCGGGAGCGATGACGGTCTTGAGCCAGGTCTGCCCCGTCTTGAAATCCTTGCCCGAGATCGGCACGCCCTTCTCGTTCGCGAGCTCGATCAGCGCGGGAATGTCCACGCAGAGATTCGGCGCGCCGTTGCAGAACGGGACGCCCTCCATGAGCGCGGCCCACGCGTACAGCATCGACGGCGCGATCTGGTCGTCGTTGCTCTCCATCGCCTTCTCGAAGGCGGCGATGGTGGCGTGCTGCGGTCCGGGCTTCAGGTAGATCTCCGTGGATGCGCACCAGACGATCACGAGCCGGTCGAGCGCGTGCTTCGCCTTGAAGTCGCGGATGTCCTTGCGCAGTGCTTCGCCGAGCTCGCGCTTGTTCTTTCCCTTCTTCACATTCGCGCCGTTGATGCGCGTCACATAGTGGTTGTCGAACACCGCCGGCATCGGCGTAATGGCCTGCAGGAACTCGGCGACCGGCGCGAGGTCGCGCTCATCGAGCACGCCCGCCTTCCGCGCCGCCGTGAGCGCGTCGTCGGGGATCGGGTCCCACGCGCCGAACACGATGTCGTCGAGCGACGCGAGCGGGATGAAATCCTTGATGAGCGGCGAGCGATTGTCGGTGCGCTTGCCGAGCCGGATCGTCGCCATCTGCGTCAGCGAACCGATCGGCTTGCTGCGTCCCCGGCGGATGCTTTCGACGCCGGCCATGAACGTCGTCGCGACCGCGCCGAGCCCCGGCGTGAGGATCCCGAGACGGCCGGTTGCCGGACGGACTGCGCTGTTCTTCTGCTTCGAGGTCATGGTCGCGGGGAAGGCGCGTGCACCGCGGCGCGCGCGCCGTCCGGTGAGGCGGTGGATTGAGAGGACAGGTCGACGGACTTCTCCCGGCGGTCGGCACGCGGCGTGGTCGCGGCGTGAACGAATGCGATGCGCTGCACCGCCGTGATCCACGACGTGACCGCGAGCAGTATGACGATCGCCGCGAGCACGAGCCCGTGAAAGGCGAGCCCGAAGAACGCCTGCGGCGCCGAGAGCAGCACGACGCGCTCGGGACGCTGGAGCATGCCGACCCTGGCGTCGATGCCGAGCGCATCGGCCCGGGCGCGCGTGTACGACGTGAGGAACGTGCCGATGATCGCCAGGAGGCAGATGATCACCATCGCGACGCTGTGACGCGGCGTGTCGGTCGCGTAAAAGACCGTGAGGCCGCCGAGGATCATGCCGTCGGAGACGCGGTCGAGCGACGAATCGTAGAACGCGCCGAATTTCGTCTCGCGGCCGGTGCGGCGCGCGACGGTGCCGTCGAGCACGTCGAAGAGCGCCGTGAGTCCGAGGACCCAGCCCGCGATGCTGATGTGGCCGAAGGCGTAGATCACTGCCGCCGCGATCGTGCACAGGGTACCGATCGTCGTGATGACGTTCGGATTCACGCGGTGGCGGACGAGGTAGTCTGCAACGGGCTCGATCAGCCGGAGATATCCTACTTTGATCGAGTCCCAGAGAGATTTCATACTCCGGCAAAGTTACGGGGGTGACTCGAGGGCGGCAACGGGAGGGCGGTCACCTGTAGAGCAGATACGCCTTGATCGACTCCCTGAAGGCGATGGTGGCGGGTAGTTCGCGATCCAGCACGCTGTCGGGATCCTCCCCGCGCAGCAGCGCCTCGCGAACCCGCGCCGCGCCGAACCGCTCGTCGAACGCGGCATCCCGAATCTTCAGCGAGTCGCGCGAGGTCTGCGCGATCGCCCAGAACAGCGCCGCCCCTACTCGCGCCGCGTTCACGCGGTCTCGATCCGTGACGACGATCTTCACTCCCGGAATCGATTGTCCCCCGAACTTCCCGTCCGTCGGCGCGCTCGGCGTGAAATGCTCCGCAAGGAATTTCACACCGGGGATTCCGCGATCCTCCAGCAGGTCCACGATCTCCCGCGCCCGGAGCCAGGGCGCCCCGACGTGCTGGAACGCATCCGAAGTTCCCCGCCCCACCGAAACGTTCGTCGCCTCGAACGCGACCAGCGCCGGATAGATCAGCGCACTCGTGAGCGTCGGAAGGTTCGGCGATGGCCGCACCCATTTGAGACCGGTTTCGTCGTACCACGCCGAGCGCCGCCACCCCTCCATGGGAACGACGGTGAGGTCGGCGCCGATCTTCAGCCGATCGTTGAACAGCAGCGCCATCTCGCCCATCGTCATTCCGTGACGCAACGGCACGGGATATAATGCGAATGCCTTTCCAGGCTTGCCGGGCGCGGGATCATCCGGATTCGCGATCGCGGAATCGAGGAGCGGGCCCTCGGTGCGTGTGCCGGTGATGGGATTCGGCCGGTCGAGCACGAGGATCGGGATGTGGTGGCGCGCCGCGGCGCGCATGGTGTACAGCATGACGCCGGTGAAGGTCCACGTGCGCGTTCCGATGTCCGGCAGGTCCACGATGAGCGTCTCGACCCCGGCGAGCAGCGAATCCGGCGGACCGATGGTCTGCGACCCGTACAAGGAGTGCACGATCAGCCCGCTCTTGGCGTCGACCTCGCTCGCAACGTTGCTGTGGTCCTCGGTGCCGCGGATTCCGTGCTCCGGCGCGAACAGCGCGACGAGCCGGACGCCCGCATTCACAGCGCGCGGATCTGCGCGCAGGATATCGACGTCGGACCGGCCCCGCTCGTCCTGCCCGGCCTGATTCGTGACGAGGGCCACCCGGCGATGCTGAATGAGCCCGACGCGCTTCTCTAGCAGAACCGTGATGCCCGGCGTCACTTTCGCGATCGTGAGCCGTTCCGGTTCGGACGCCCGTTGGGCGCCGAGCGCACCTGCACAGACAGCCAGGAGCCCGATCGCGCGATGAAGATTCACCGTCTGCTCCCGTCGTTGTTTGTGGTCGGCTCGATCGTCCCGTTGAACCTAGCGCGCGATGCGTCGATGTACGACTCGATGCGCGCTTCGCTCGATCGCGCCGTCGCCGACAGCGCCTTCCCGGGAGCGTTCGTCATCGTGGGAACGCACGACCGAATCATCGCGAAGTACGGTGCCGGCCACCTCGACTGGGCGCCAAAAAAGTCGCCCGTCCCCACCGAAAGCACGATGTGGGACATGGCCTCGCTCACCAAAGTCATCGCGATGACCTCGTCGATGATGCAGCTCGTCGAGGCGCACAGGGTCGAACTCGACGCGCCGGTGCAGCGCTATCTCCCGAACTGGACGGGCCCGAACAAGGAGAAGGTCACGGTCCGCCATCTGCTCACGCATTCGTCCGGCCTCCCCGCCTGGCGGCCGTTGTACAAGGAGGCCACCGACGCGGACGCTGCGATGAGTCTGGCATACGCCACACCGCTCGACACGCTCCCCGGCGTCCGCATGGTCTATTCCGACATCGGCGGCATCCTCATGGGAGAAATCGTCCGCGCGGTGAGCGGCGACCGTGTCGATACGTACTTCGCAAAGCACATCGCGGGTCCGCTGAAATTGCACGACTCGATGTTCCTCCCTCCCGCGTCACTGCTTCCGCGCATCGCCCCGACCGAGATCGATCCGTGGCGCCAGCGCCACCTTCGCGGAGAGGTGCACGACGAGAACGCGTCGATGCTCGGCGGAGTGTCCGGGCATGCGGGACTCTTCAGCAGCGCGCGGGATCTGGCCCGCATCGCGCAGGTCTACCTGAACCGGGGCGAACTGCAGGGAGTTCGCATCTGGAAACCGGAGACGATCGAGGAGTTCACCACGGTGCAGGACTCGGCGTTCTCGAACCGGGCGCTCGGGTGGGAGACCCCGACCGGAACGAACTCGGCGGGTCACCTCATGAAACGGCCGGCATTCGGTCACACGGGGTTCACGGGGACGTCGATCTGGATCGATCCGGCGCGCGACCTGTTCATCGTGATGCTCACGAATCGGGTGAATCCGACTCGGGCCAACACTAAGATCACGGCGGTGCGGCAGGCGCTGGCGGATTCGATCGTGAAGTACAGCGAGGCACCGAAGTGAACGGTGCGTACTCGCTTTTCCAGCCCCACTCCCGCCTCGCCTCCCGTCAACTCACCCGATAGAACCATGCATATCTCTCCGATCGACTGGGCCATCGTAGTCGCGTATTTCGCGCTCAGCACCGGAATAGGCTTGTGGTTCACCAAGCGCGGCGGCGAATCACTCGACCAGTACTTCCTCAGCGGGCGCCAGGTCCCGTGGTGGCTCGCGGGGGCCGCGATGGTCGCCACGACGTTCGCCGCCGACACGCCGCTCGTCGTCACCGGACTCGTCGCGACGAAGGGCGTCGCCGGCAACTGGCTCTGGTGGAACTTCGTCATGAGCGGAATGCTCACGGTCTTCTTCTTCGCCCGCCTCTGGCGGCGGGCGAACGTGATGACCGATGTCGAACTCGCCGAAGTCCGCTACAGCGGGAAGCCCGCCGCATTCCTGCGCGGCTTTCGCGCCATCTATCTCGCCATCCCCATCAACCTGATCATCCTCGGCTGGGTCACCCGCGCGATGATCAAGATCCTGACCATTTCCCTTGGCCTGCGGGACGTTTCGATCGCGGGCATGACCGTGAGCGGCGAAGTCGTCGCCGTCGGAATCTGTTTTCTCATCACCGTCGCGTATGCGGTGGCCGCGGGCATGTGGGCCGTGCTCTGGACCGACCTCGTGCAGTTCATCATCAAGATGACGGCCGTGATCATCCTCGCCGTGTTCTCGGTGCGGGCCGTCGGCGGAATCGATGTGATGAAAGTGAAACTCGCCGAACACTTCGGGAGCGAGAAGGCAGCGCTGTCGGTGCTCCCGGTGAGCGTCGGCCCGCTCGGGCTGCACGCCTACGCCTGGATGCCGCTGCTCACGCTCGGCGTCTATCTCAGCGTCCAATGGTGGGCCGCGTGGTACCCGGGAGCGGAGCCGGGCGGCGGCGGCTACATCGCCCAGCGGATCTTCGCCGCGAAGACGGAACGCGACGGCGTCCTCGCCACGCTCTTCTTCAACATCGCGCACTACGCCCTGCGCCCGTGGCCGTGGATCGTCACCGGCCTCGCGACGGTGATTCTCTATCCGAACCTGAAGGACAAGGAAGCCGGCTACGTGCAGGCGTTCGTGGACCTCCTGCCGACTCCCTGGAGAGGCTTCATGCTGGCCGGCTTCGCCGCCGCCTACATGAGCACCGTCGGCACGCACCTCAACTGGGGCGCGTCGTATCTCGTCAACGACGTGTACAAGCGATTCCTCAAGACGGACGCCACACAGAAGCACTACGTGGCGGTGAGCCGCGCGACCACCGTGCTGCTCTTTCTCGCGTCCATCGCCGTGACGAGCCAGCTCTCGAGCGTCGAGAAAGCGTGGGAGCTGCTGCTCGCGCTCGGCGCCGGCACGGGCCTCGTCCTGATCCTCCGCTGGTACTGGTGGCGCATCAATGCGTGGAGCGAGATCTCGGCGATGACCGCGAGTTTCGTGGTGAGCGTGCTGGGCTTCATCTACATCAAGCCGCGCTTCGCGCCGGACGACCCGAACGCGACTGCGACGGTGATGCTCGTGACCGTCGTGATCAGCACGGTCGTGTGGCTCACGGTCACGCTGCTCACGAAGCCGGAGCCCGACGAGAAGCTCGACTCGTTCTATCTCCGCGTTCGCCCGGGTGGCCCGGGATGGGCCGTCGTGTCGAGGAGGCTCGGGTTCGGAGTGGAGTCCACGCCCGGCGGCGCGCTCGCGTGGACCAACTGGATCGCCGGAATCATCGCCGTCTACGCGACGCTATTCGGGATCGGCAAGATCATCTTCGGCTACAACGGCACCGGGCTCACGATGCTGGCGGTCGCGGCCGCGAGTTTCTACTGGATCTCGCGCTCGTTCAGGGACGAACAACCGCCGGCGCAGTCTTCTGCGACGCACCCTCCGGGGCCACGATCATCACGAACTCCATCGTCTGCCTCGGCGGCACCGTGATGCCGACGCTCGTCGCGCCGGAGCGCGTGAAGGTGCTGCCGGTCCAGCCGATGGTTATCGTCTCGCCGCGCAGGTCGGGCGACGTGACGCGAAGCCTGTAGTCGCCCCATACCGGGTTCTGCAGCGTGATCGTGGCGGTGCAATCGCTGTCGTCCTGCTTGCCCGACCCGAATCCGGCGCAATCCACGCGTCCCTCGGCGCCGGCGGCGGGCGTGATCGACGTGTCCCGCCGCGAGGCCGTGTGCACGCGGCGGCCGTCGGGCGCGATGAGTTCGAGATCGACCGCGGCGACCGCGACGGTGAGCACGCCCGGCCCCAGCCTGTCCGTCTGGACGATGACCTGCTTGGGCCTGGGTTGGGGCTTGGTCAGTCCCTTCCACGCCAGCGCGGCGCTGCCGACCAGCACGCCGGTTCCGAGCACGATTCGTAACCCTATACCCGCGCGCCTGACCAGCCGGTTTCCTTGAGATTCGATTTCCATTGGTGTATAATTACGGCGTAGCGCGAAGAATCGCTCGTCAAGGTTGCACCAAGGAGGTTTTGAATCATGAGCACGATCAATCAGCCCGAAATCCTGCTGGCGATGACACCCGCCGCGGTGGTCGAGGTCAAGAAATTCATGGTGGCGGAGAATGTTGCGCCGGACGTCGGCGGACTGCGCGTTTCAGTGCAGCCCGGCGGTTGCTCGGGTTTCAAGTACAGCCTGCTGATCGAAGACAAGCCGGCGGACGATGACACGGTCGTTGCGCAGGACGGATTCAACGTGTTCGTCGATCCGTTCTCGGTGCAGTACCTGGGCGGTATGACGGTCGATTACGTCACGTCGATGCAGGGCTCGGGCTTCACCTTCAAGAACCCCAATGCGACCGGTGGCTGCGGTTGCGGTAGTTCCTTCTCCGCGTAAGCCTGGAACAACACTTTGCCGGCGAGCGGGTTCGGCGCCGTAGACTTCGCAGTCCTCGTCGCGTACCTCGCCGGCACCACCGCGCTCGGTGTCTGGCTCGGAAGAAACCAGAAGGACGCCCAGAAGTACTTCGTCGCTGACCGCTCACTGCCATGGTGGGCGGTCATGTTTTCTATTGTGGCCTCGGAGACGAGCGCGCTCACGTTCATCTCCATCCCGGGGCTCGCATACGCCGGGAATCTCGGATTCCTGCAGGTGTGCGCCGGGTACATCATCGGCCGGGTGGTCGTCGCGCGCGTGCTGCTCCCGCGTTATTTCGACGGCAAGCTCGTGACCGCGTACACCCTTCTCGAGACGCGATTCGGCCCCGAGACCCGGCGGTTCGCCTCGATCGTGTTCATGGTGACGCGCGCGATGGCCGATTCCGTGCGCGTGTTCGCGACGGCGATCCCGATCGCGCTGATCATGGGCCCCGTGCTGCCGCGCCAATACCTGATGCCCGCGGCGATCCTCGTGCTCGGCGCGCTCACGATCGTGTACACCTGGCGCGGCGGGATGCGCGCGGTGGTGTGGACCGAGCTGCTGCAGGCCGCGATCTACGTGACCGGTGGAATTTGCGCGGTGGTCATTCTCGGCCACGCCGTGGGCGGAGGCTGGGCCGCGATTCTATCCTCGGCCGGCACGGCAGGAAAGCTCAAGGCGGTGAGTTTCTACACCGGCTTCGATCAGCCGCACACGATTTTCGCAGGGCTCATCGGCGGTGCGTTCCTCGCGATGGCGTCGCACGGCACCGACCAGCTCATCGTGCAGCGGCTGCTCTCGGCGCGTTCGCTGAAGGATGCCCAGCGCGCGATCATCGGCAGCGGGCTCGCGGTGTTCGTGCAGTTCACGCTGTTTCTCATGGTGGGGATCGGACTCTGGGCGCTGTACGCCGGCCGCGATTTTGCGACGCCCGACGCGATTTTCCCGACCTTCATTCTCGAGCGAATGCCGCACGGGCTCCTCGGCCTGATCGTCGCGGCGATCGTCGCGGCGACGATGAGCACGCACTCGGGCGCCATCAACTCGCTCGCGGCGGCCACTACGATGGACATCTGGGTCCCGCTGACGCGGCGCGGGCCCGACGATGTCGCGACGTACCGGGCGGGGCGGCTGTTCGCGCTGATGTGGGGCGTGGTGCTCACCGGCGGGGCGTTGCTCTACCCCGAGAGCCGCACGCCCGTGGTGATCGTTGCGCTCTCGATCGCGTCGTTCACGTACGGCGCCCTGCTCGGCGCGTTCTTCCTCGGGATCTACAACGTCCGCGCGAGGCAGCGCGACGCGATCCTCGGGATGTCGGTCGGGATCGTCGCGATGGCCGCGGTGGTGTTCGCGAAGCAGCTGTCGGTGGCTTTCCCCGCCGTGGCGACCGTGCTCGGCCCGTTCGCCGGCATAGCGTGGCCCTGGTACGTCCTCATCGGCACGACGATCACGCTCTTCACGGGCACACTCTCCGCGTTGCGAAAGAGTCCGTAGACACTTTGCTTTCATCGCATATGACAAACATCGTGGTTGGAGTCGATGGCGGCGCATCGAAGACGCACGTAATCGTGGCGGACGGAACCGGCGCAGAACTCGCGACGGTCACCGGTGTGGCGAGCGCGGTTCGACCGGGCGAAGCCGAACATTCCGCCGACGTGATCGCGCGGCTCGTGGGCGAGGCGCTCGCGGCGTGCGACATGGACGAGGCGATGCCGTCTGCGATCTGCGTGGGCGTCGCGGGTGTGGGTCGCGATGCGGAGTACTCGGCGTTCGAGGAGGCGCTCTCGAAGCGAGCTCTCGCCGACGAGCTGGTTGTCCTCCCCGATGCGGTGATCGCGCTCAACGATGCCTTTGCCGAGGAGGCTGGGATCGTCCTGATCTGCGGCACGGGCTCGATGGCGTACGGCCGAGGTCCGAGCCAGAAGATGGCGCGCTGCGGCGGATGGGGCCCCGTGTGCGGCGACGAAGGAAGCGGCGCGTGGATCGGACGCAAAGCGCTGAGCGTCATCACGGGTTCAGCCGACGGTCGCGAGCCCGAGACCGGACTGCTCGCGGCGATCCTGACGCATCTTCAGCTCGAGAGTCCGGACGAGCTGATCCCGTGGGCCGCGAACGCGACGCCGAGAGATTTCGCGCAGCTCGCGACACCGGTGGTGACCGTCGCCGCAACGGGCGATCTGCGCGCGAACTCGTTGTGCACGCTCGCGACGGAAGAACTCGTGCTGCACGTGCGCACGCTCGCCCGTCAGCTGTTCACCGATGAGCGTGCCGCGGTTCCGGTGGCGCTCGCCGGCGGGATGTTCGGTCACGGGAGCTGGCTGCGCAAGCTCGTGGAGATGCGCCTCAAGAGCGCCATTCCAGGAATGGTGCTGCATGCCGGGGATGTGGTGCCGGCGCGCGGGGCGGTTCGAACCGCCCTGGGCTTGTTGGCTCGCGCTTAGCGCGGCTTACTCGGGATCGGGCACCACCGGCAGCGTGTACACTTTCTTCAGCGCCTCCTGATACTCCCCGAACAGCGCGTGGATCCCTTCGAATTCCTTCTTGACCGCCGCGCGATAATCCGGATGCGTCGCAAAATCGAATAGCAGCGACGCCATCGCCTCGGCATCGATCACGAACCCCTTGTGCCCGACGTCCGTGAGCGCATCGGCGAGCATTTCGTAGGTGTGGTTCGGCGCGCTGCTCGTCTGCGCGCTGAAGCCGAGCCCCGGAACTGCGCTCGCGACAGTGCCGGTCTCCTCAAAGCCCTGCACCTTTCCCGGTTCTGGCAGCACGTTGGTTCCGCCGTACTTCTTCAGGTAGGCGAATCCAACTTCCGCGAGTGTCGATTCGGATACTCCATCGCGCGCCTCGCCGTAGTGGTCGATCTTCACTTTCGTGCCGGTTCCGAGCGCCGCCGCGCGCGCCGCGTCGTCGACCATTTTCGTCAGCTGCTCGAGATAGACGGCGTCGGGGTAGCGAATATAGAAATCGGCGACCGCGTGGTCGGGCACCACGTTCGGCGCCGCGCCGCCCTCGGTGATGATCCCCTGCACCCGCGATTCCGGACGGATGTTGCTCCGGATCCCGTCGATGTTGTCGAAGAAGTGGATCGTCGCCGTGAGCGCGTTGCGTCCGTTCCACGCCGTCAACTGGTGCGCGGGCGCGCCGCTGAACGTGTACTTGGTGCCGTTGATGTTCATGCAGCACGATCCGAATCCCGGCGCGGGTCGCGACGTTGCCACGCTCGAGTGCGAGCGCACGATGATGTCCGCCTCCTTGAACACGCCCGCCTTGAACATTTGCGTCTTCGCCGCCGGCGGCATCATCTCTTCGCCGGGCGTGCCGTACATGATGACGCTGCCCGGCAGGTGATTCTTGGTGAGGTACTCCGCCATCGCGATCCCGGCGGCCATCCCGATCGGTCCCTGCGTGGAATGCTGGTCGCCGTGGAATGCGCCCTTGGTGCCGCGCAGCGCGTCGTACTCGAGGATCACGCCAAGGTTGGGCGCGCCGTTGTTCTTCTTGTAGCGCGCGATGAACGCCGTTTTCAGGCCGCCCACTCCGATCTCGACGTCGAAGTCGTGCGCCTTGAGATAGTCGGTCAGCTTCTTGACCGATTCGTACTCGACGAACCCGATCTCGGGATGTCTGGTAAGGTCGTCGCCCATCGCGAGCAGCTCTTTGTCCATGAGCTCTTTCGCGCGCGCCGCGACCTGATCGCGCGCCGGGTTCGCGACGGTGAGTTTCGTGACCCAGCCGGGCACGTCGAGCGACTGCTCGAGCGCCGCCATTTTCTTGAGGACGTCTTTCGCCGCCTCGCGCTCCGTGGGAGTGTCCTGCGCCGCGAGCGACGACGCCGCGGCGAGCGAAAGCAGAGCAAGGAGTCGGAGCGAGCGCATCGATATTCCGGGAGAAGGGTGTCCCGGAATCTGCCTGCCGTGATGTATTATTAGCAATGTTCTCTGCGATCTCGCGACGCGTTCCCGGACTGGCGCTGGTCGTCGCGGTGTCGGTTCTGGCATGGATCGCCGAGCGGGCGCTCACGGCCGCCGTGGGTCACCCGACGCTCGAAGCCATCGTCCTGGCCATCCTGATCGGCGCGATCGTGCGCGCGTTCTGGTCGCCGCCCGCCCTCTTCGCATCGGGCGTCGCGTTGGCCGCCGGATTCCTTCTCGAGCTCGCGATCGTCCTGCTCGGATTCGGCGCCGATCTCCAGCAGTTCATCAAGGCCGGCCTGCCGCTCGTCGCGTCGATCGTCGGCGTGGTCGTCGCCGCGATCGTCACCGGCGTCGCCATCGGACGCGCGCTGGGCCTGTCGCCGGTGCACGCGCTACTGGTGGCCTGCGGCAACGCGATCTGCGGCAACTCGGCCATCGCGGCGCTGGCCCCGGTGCTCGGCGCGAAGAAGGACGAAGTCGCCTCGGCCATCGCGTACACCGCCGTGCTCGGCGTCGTGGTGATTCTCGGCCTCCCATTCCTGGCGCCGATCTTCGGGCTCAACGACTACCAGTACGGCATCCTCGCCGGCCTCACCGTGTACGCCGTTCCGCAGGTCATCGCGGCCGCGTACCCGGTCAGCCTCCTCGCCGGCAACACGGCGACGTTGGTGAAGCTCGTGCGCGTACTGCTCCTGGGTCCACTCATCGTCACACTCTCGTTGCGCGAGCGGAACCGCGCGCGACGCGAACACAAAGCGCTGGCGGAGACGCCCACGCACGCCCTCGTTCAGACGGGATTCGGCGCACTCGTTCCGTGGTTTGTGGTCGGCTTCATGATCGCAGGCGCGATGCGGTCGGCTGGGGCGGTGAGCATGCCGTTCGTCGACTCGGCCCGAGATTCGGCGAGGGCCCTGACCGTGCTCGCCATGGCCGCGCTCGGCCTGAACGTCGATATCCACGCGATTCGCAAAGTCGGCCCGAAGGTCGCGATGACTGTTACGGGCTCACTCGCCGTGATGGTGACGATCGCGCTGGTGATCGTGCGGTGGCTTCCGCGCTGAGCGGCGGGTCAGGTTCGCGACCCGGTCAGAAGATCCTGCTCAGGCCAGCGCCTTCCGGAGAAAAGTCAGCGTCCGCGAAAACGAGAGCGCCGCCGCGGCCGCATCGTACACCTGCGGCCGCGTGTCATTGAAGAAGGCATGATCCGCCTCGTACTCGTACACGTCGAAACTCCCGCCGGCCTTCTTCACCGCGTCGGCCAGTGCGTGCACAGAAGCCAGCGGCACACCCTTGTCCCGAGTCGCGAAATGTCCGAGCACCGGCACCTTCACCCGCGCCGGCACGATCTCCACCTTCGGATGGATCCCATAGAAGTCCACCGCCGCGTCGATCACATCCGGATGCTCTTGAGCCGCGAACAGCGCGAGCTGCCCGCCCATGCAGAATCCGAGGATCCCCACCTTCTTCGGTTTCACCGCGCCGAGCGCCCTCAGATACGTCGCCGAACCGCGCATGTCCTTTCCCGCCTCCGCGATGTTCAGCGCCATCAGCAGTTTCCCCGCCTGATCCGGGCTCGTCGTGCGCTCGCCGTGATACAAGTCCGGCGCCAGCGCCACGAATCCCTCGGCGGCAAATCGGTCGGCCAGTGTCTTGATGTGATCCACCAGGCCCCACCACTCCTGAACCACGATCAATCCGGGTCCGCTTCCCTTGGGCGGGAGCGAGAGATATCCGTCACACGTATGCCCGTTCGCCGGGAACTGCACCATCGATCCGCTCATATCGGTGCTCCTTTGACCTTGTCCGGGAACTCCCCTTCCCACCGCGCCATCACGGCGGTCGCGAGACAATTACCAAGCAGATTCACGCTCGTGCGCGCCATGTCCATCAGCGCGTCCACACCAAGAATCACGGCCACCGCCTCGAGCGGAAGCCCGAACATCGCGAGCGCGCCCGAGAGAATCACGAGGGCGGCGCGCGGCACCGCCGCGACTCCCTTCGACGTGAGCATCAGCGTCAGCATCATCACGATCTGATTGCCGATCGGCATGTGGATCCCCGCCGCCTGCGCCGCGAAGACACTCGCCACCGCGAGATACAACGTCGAGCCATCGAGGTTGAACGAATATCCCGTTGGCAGCACGAACGCGACGATGCGCTTCGGCAACCCCATCGCCTCGAGATTCTCCATCGCGAGCGGCAGCGCGGCCTCGCTCGACGCCGTCGAGAACGCGATGAGCCACGGCTCCTTTACGTATTTCCAAAAGCGCGCAATCGGAATCCGCGCCACAAGCGCCACGGGGAACAGTACCAGCAGGATAAACAGCGCCAGCGCGCCATAGAGCGTCCCCACGAGCTTGCCGAGGCTCACCAGCACGCCAAGCCCGCTCGCGCCCACGGTAGTCGCGATCGCAGCGCCGATGCCGAACGGCGCGAACGCCATTACGAGCCCCACGAACTTGAACATCACGTCCGACAGCGACTGGCACAGCTTCAGCATGAAGTCCTTCGACGGCCCCTTCACACGCGACAGCGCGACCGCAAACAGAATCGCGAAGAATACGACCTGGAGCACTTCGTTCTTCGCCGCCGCATCGAAGAAACTCTGCGGCACCATGTGCTCGATCACCCCGGTGAAGCTCACCTCGGTCTTCGCGAACTCGGCGCCCTTGTCGGTGCTCGCCACCGCGAGGTTCACGCCCGCACCCGGCTTCACGACGTTCACCACGAGCAGGCCGATCGCCAGCGCGAGCGTCGTCACGACCTCGAAGTAGAGAATCGAACGAAACGCGAGCCGGCCGACTTTCTTCATGTCGTCGCCGTGGCCCGCGATCCCCACCACCAGCGTGCTGAAGAGCAGCGGCACGATCAGCGACTTGATCATCCGCAGGAACACGGACGACGTCGCCTTCTCCACCATCGCGACGGTCGGATGGCCGGCCGCGGGCAGCGCGACGCCGAGGATGATGCCGACCACCATCGAGATGGCGATCCACTGCGTGGAGCTGAGTTTCTTCATCTCAGTTCGTTCTGGGTTGGTGCTCAGGAACGCTGGGGAGATCCGCTGCGAAGCGTCGAGTTCTTGTACCCATAGAAGAAATACAGCACGAGCCCGATCACGAGCCAGATGCCGAACCGCTGCCACGCCTGCACCGGCAGGCCCTGCATCACGTATACGCACGCAAGCGCGCCGCCGATGCACACGGGCCACACGAACGGAACCCGGAACGGACGCTTCCGGTGCGGATCGGTCTTTCGCAGCACGAGCACGCCGATGCACACCAGCGCGAACGCGAACAGCGTGCCGATGTTCGTCAGGTCGTACGTCTCGCCGGCGTCGCCGATCAACGCCCAGGTCGCCACGAACACGCCCGTGATGATCGTCGTGATGTGCGGCGTGCGGTACTTGGGATGGATCTTCGCCGCAAACCGCGGCAGCAGTCCGTCGCGCGCCATCGCCATGAAGATGCGCGGCTGACCGTACTGGAACACCAGCAGCACCGCCGACATCGAGATCACGGCGCCGAGCGAAATGAACCAGCTGAAGCGCTGAAGCCCGGCCTGGTTGAACGCCGTCGCGAGCGGGTCGTTCGAGAGCAGCTTCTGGTAGGGCACGATGCCCGTGGCCACGGCGCCCACGATCACGTAGATGACCGTGCACACCGCCAGCCCGATCAAGATCCCCCGCGGCATGGTCCGCTGCGGATTCTTGGTCTCCTCGGCGGCCGTGGAGATCGAGTCGAAGCCGATGTACGCGAAGAACGCGATCGCCGCGCCCTGGTGGATCCCTTTCCAGCCGTGCGGCGCGAACGGGTGGTAGTTCGCCGTGTCGATGTGCTGCACGCCGATGAACACGAACACGGCGAGCACCACCAGCTTCACCGCCACCATCACGTTGTTCACCCGCGCGCTCTCCCGCACGCCGCGCACGAGCAGCCAGGTGATCAGTCCGACGATCACGAACGACGGCACGTTGATCAGCACCGCCACGCCGCCGACGTGCGGCGCCGTGTGCATCAGCGCCTTCAGCGGCGAGTCGGGAGGCGCGAGCAACACCTCGCGGTATCCGTGCACCAGCCAATCCGGCATGGTGATGCCGAACCCGCTCATGAGCGACACGAAATAGCCGCTCCACGCGATCGCCACCGCCACGTTGCCGACGGCGTACTCGAGGATCAGGTCCCACCCGATGATCCAGGCGACGATCTCGCCGAGCGTTGCGTACGTGTAGGCGTACGCGCTGCCCGCCTGCGGAATCATCGAGGCAAGCTCGGCGTAGCACAGCGCGGCCAGTGCGCACACGCCACCCAGGAGCAGGAACGAGAACACCAGCGCGGGACCCGCACCGCTGCGGATCACGTGACCCGCCGCGTCGGTTTGGCCCGCCGCGGCCGTGCCGATCGCACCGAAGATACCGGCGCCGATCACCGCGCCGATCGCGAGCATGATGAGGTCGCCGGCGCCAAGGACTCGCCTGAGTCCATTGGCGCTCTCCTCCAGCACCGCAATCGGTTTTCGTGCGAAGAGCGAGTTCATTCTCGTGGGGGCGGGACGCGTTAGATGAACAGCGGCGCGAGGACAAGCGTGATCGTGCTGAGCAGCTTGATGAGCACGTGCAGCGACGGACCCGCCGTGTCCTTGAACGGATCGCCGACCGTGTCACCGACCACGGCGGCCGTGTGGGCGTCCGAGCGCTTGCCGCCATAGGCGCCAGTCTCGATGTACTTCTTTGCGTTGTCCCAGGCGCCGCCACCGTTG
>Ga0097691_1001507_pt1 | contig 17057 bp, 15 predicted proteins | sample NGESurdeep072012_8_FD_72858 | JGI IMG/M metagenome (GOLD analysis project Ga0097691, IMG submission 72858) | Arctic peat soil microbial communities from Barrow, Alaska - NGEE Surface sample 210-1 deep-072012 | ecosystem: Environmental > Terrestrial > Soil > Wetlands > Peat ... | reverse complement strand
GCCGCCAGAAAGTGCACACCAAACGCCTCGAATTTCTCGGCGTCGCTGGCCAGGTCTTCGTAGCCTTTGGTGCCTGACGGCATGAAAGCGATGTCGAGGCGGCCCGCATTCGTCACCAGGTTCCACATCGTCGCGCGCGCGAGGGCGGCGGCGGAGCGATCGAAGTGAAGTCCCTCGGGAACTGATTCGGTGTAGACTCTGGCGTCGAGATCCTTGAGTGCGGCCGCCAGATGCTCGAGGTTTTTCTTGTCGCTGGCGGGCGTGATGTCAGCGTCAGCGGTGAGCCGGGGAAAGCCATGGAGCCGTGCCGCGAGCGCGCCGATCAGTACGAATCGGACGCGATGGCGGCTCAGCGTGCGAATCATTTTCTCCGGGTCGAACGGCGCGACGTCAGACACGCCGGGCGGCGGCGATGAAACGGCTCACCTGGCCGGCTTCGCGCAGCCGCTCCTCGGGGGTGAGGCGCAGTATCCGCGGCACATCATCGAGGAGAGCAGGATCGACGTGAATTCTTTTGAGACCCGCGGACAGGACGAACCCGGCCGCCTGGAGGAGTCGGCTCAGCGTCGCCCAGGATGGGCTGGTGTCGCCAAGCTCGATGCGCGCGACGACGGACTGAGCGGTGCGGGCCTTTCGGGCCAGCTCGCGCTGCGACATTCCCGCCCGCTCCCGGGCCAAGGCGAGCAGCTCCGCGGCGGCAACCCTATTCGGCATGTTTCATGATAGCTAATTAGCTATCAGGGCGCAAGAGTAGTGATACCCTCCGCCGTCTCTCGCGCTTGTCCAGATCCAGGCGTATGATGTCCATGGCGCCTCGCGATGTAGTGCGCGCCATACAGTCCAACAACCCCGCAACTTCCGGAGCCCCTGTGAAACGCATCATCCTCGGCTTCGCCCTGCTCGCGCTGCCGCTCACCGCGCGCGCTCAGGACGCCGATTTCATCCGCGCCAATTTCACCAAGAGCGAAGTCCTCATCCCAATGCGCGATGGCGTGCGGTTGTTCACATCCATCTTCACGCCCCGCGACACATCCACGCGCCATCCCATCGTCCTGACGCGCACGCCGTACAGCGTGGCGCCGTACGGGCGCGACAGCGTCCCCCAGGCGGTCGACAATCAGGTCCGCGCCTACATGCATCAGGGGTACATCATCGTCCGGCAGGACGTGCGCGGACGCTACATGTCCGAAGGGGAATTCGCCGACGTGCGTCCCGTCATCGTCGCGCGCAAGTCGAATCGCGACATCGATGAGTCCACCGACACATACGACACCGCCGAGTGGCTGATCCACAATGTGCCCTTCAACAACGGCAACATCGGCGTGCGCGGCACGTCGTACCCGGGGTTCTACTCCTCGATGGCCGCGATCTCGGCGCACCCCGCGATCAAGGCGGTTTCTCCGCAGGCGCCGGTGACCGAGTGGATGAGCGGCGACGACTTCTTTCACAACGGCGCGCTGCTTCTCCCGCACGCGTTCGACTTCTACAGCTCTTTCGGCTGGCCCCGCCCCAGTCCCAAAAGCACGCCGGACCCAGGCTTCGACCACGGCACGCCCGACGGTTACGCGTTCTTCCTGAAACTCGGCGCGCTCTCGAACGTCAATCCGCGCTACTTCCACAATCGCGTCGCCTTCTGGGATTCACTGTCGAGCCATCCGCAGTGGGATTCGTTCTGGGCAGCGCGAAGCGCCAGACCGCATCTGAAGAATCTCAAGGCCGCGATGCTCTGGGTCGGCGGCTGGTTCGACACCGAGAACCAGTGGGGCGCGCTCAACGCGTACGCCGCGGCTGAAAAGCAGAATCCCGGACTCGTCAACCGGCTGGTGATGGGACCGTGGTCCCACGGCCAGTGGAACCGCGGCAGCGGCGACACGCTCGGCGTGCTGGGCTGGGGATCGAAGACGGATGACTTCTTCACCGACAGCATCGAAGTGCCGTTCTTCAATCACTATCTCAAGAACGGACCCGCTCCCCGTGCCTATGAAGCCGCGATGTTCGAGACGGGCACCAACCAGTGGCTCTTCCTCGACAAGTGGCCGCCAGCCAACACGACCAACACCAATCTCTATCTACAGGCTGACGGCCGGCTCGCATTCACCGCGCCCCCTACCGGCGCAAGCTTCGACGAGTACGTCAGCGATCCGGCCAAGCCGGTTCCCTACACCGCCGAGACGAGGCACTGGTACAACCCCGCGTTCATGGACGAAGACCAGCGCTTCGCATCCGAGCGCCCCGACGTGCTGGTGTACGAGACTACAGCCCTTACTCGCGACATGACCATCGCGGGGCCGATCGTCGCGGACTTCGTGGTATCCACGTCGGGCACCGACTGCGACTGGATCGTCAAGCTGATCGATGTCTTCCCCGACACCCTCATGTCATCGGGCACGCGCACGCCGTCGGGCCCGGGGAACTGGGCGCGGCCGTTGGGGGGCTACGAAATGCTGGTGCGCGGCGACGTGCTGCGCGGGAAGTTCCGTGAGAGCATGTCCGCCCCCAAGCCGTTCGTTCCACGCGCCGCGACGCCGGTCAGGTTCACGCTCAACGATGCGTTCCATACGTTCCGCGCGGGCCACCGTATCATGGTACAGGTGCAGAGCACCTGGTTCCCGATGATCGACCGGAACCCGGGCACGTTCATGAACATCTTCCAGGCGAAGGACGCGGATTTTCATCGCACGACGCAGCGCGTATTCCACTCGGCAGATCGCGCGTCACACGTGGTCCTCCCCGTGATGCCGTAGGAACACCGCGTCAGGATACAGGCCTTTCGAGGGGGCTTCGCGCTCCGGCAGCGACAGCCGCTATGCCGACGGAGGGTTCATTCGCCAAACCTGCGAATGAACCAGGTCTTCACCACCTGTGTCAGAATCGCATAGCCCAGCAGCATGATGGCCAGATACAGCCAGTACCGCGGCGGGAGCGGGACAAACCCGAGCGTGTTTGCCAAGGGCGAAACCGTCAGCCAGGCGCCGACCGCGACGATGATCACTGACGTGAGGATGAGGGGCCAACTCGCCCGGCTTTCGATGAAAGGGATCTTGTTGGTGCGAATGACATGGATGATCAACGTCTGGGTGAAGAGCGACTCCACGAACCAGCCGGTGCGGAACAGGGCCGGGTTGTGCCAGCAGTTGAACAGGTACAGCATCATGAAGAACGTCAGGTAATCGAAGATCGAGCTGATCGGCCCGATGAACAAAATAAAACGCAGGATTTTGCTGATCGTCCACTGGCGCGGCTTGATCAACCACTCAGCGTCCACCTGGTCGGTCGGGATGGTGGTCTGCGAGAAATCGTACAGGAGGTTGTTGGTCAGCACCTGGATCGGCAACATCGGAAGGAAAGGCAGGAACGCGCTCGCCCCCACGACACTGAACATGTTTCCGAAGTTCGAGCTCGCCGCCATCTTGATGTACTTGACGATGTTGCCGAACACCCGCCGGCCTTCCAGCACGCCCTGCTCCAGTACCAGCAGGCTGTTTTCCAGCAGGATGATGTCGGATGACTCCTTGGCGATGTCCACCGCGCTGTCCACCGAGATGCCCACATCGGCGGCCTTCAAAGCCGGGGCGTCGTTGATGCCATCGCCCATGAACCCCAACACGTGGCCCTTACTTTGGAGCGCGCGGATGATGCGCTCCTTGTGAGCCGGGACCAGCCTGGCAAAGACGCTGGTGACGCTGGCGGCGGCGGCCAGCTCCGTCTCGCTCATCGCCTCGATTTGGGAGCCGAGCAAGAGATGCTCTACCGGCATGCCCACTTCCTTGCAGATGTAGGCGGTGATGATCTCATTGTCGCCGGTCAGGACCTTGACGTCCACGTTCCGGCTGTGAAGCCGCTTCAACGCCTCTGTCGCAGTGTCCTTGGGCGGGTCGAGGAAGGCCAGAAAACCCAGTAGGATCAGGTCCGATTCATCCTTGACCGAATAGACTGGTTCATCCGGGGCATTCGGCATTTTCTTGTACGCCAGGGCGATCACCCGGAAGCCCTGACCGTTGAGATCGTCCGCCAACTGCCGGCGTTTGGCGTCGTGCTCGGGCAGAACTTCGATGACCTCCCCTTTGACTTCCACCCGGGTGCACAGGCTCATCACTTCATCCACGGCGCCTTTGCAGATCAGCGTGTTCAACCCGGTTTCATCTTCCACCACCACCGACATGCGCCGGCGCACGAAGTCGAAAGGAATCTCGTCGATCTTGCGGTACTGCTCTTTCATCTTCAGGCGTTCTTCCAGCTCCTCGTGGTCGAGAATTGCTTCGTCGAGCAGGTTCTTCAACCCGGTATGGTGGTAGCTGTTCAGGTAGCCGTAATGCAGCACCTTCTCGCTGGGATTGCCGTGCACGTCCAGATGCTTTTCGAGAACGATCTTGCCCTGGGTGAGGGTGCCGGTCTTGTCGGTGCACAGCACGTCCATCGCCCCGAAATTCTGGATGGCGTTCAGGCGTTTGACGATCACTTTCTTGCGCGCCATCGCCAGGGCGCCTTTGGACAGGTTGACGGTCACGATCATGGGCAGCATCTCGGGGGTCAGCCCGACGGCCACTGCCAGGGCAAACAGGAAAGCTTCCAGCCAGTTGTGCTTGCTCAGTCCGTTGATGAGGAAAACCGCCGGGACCATCACGGCGATGAAGCGGATCATCAACCAGGTGAACTTGTTGATTCCCTTGTCGAAGCTGGTTAGCTGGCGCTGTGCGACAATACTGATGGCCAGTGATCCGAAGTAGGTCCGGCCCCCGGTATGGATGACCACGGCCGTCGCGGATCCGCTCTCCACGTTGGAGCCCAGGAAGCAGATGTTGGGAAGTTCCAGCGGGTTCTGAACGTTCGCCGGCGCCGGGGCGGCTTTTTTCTCCACCGGCAGGGCTTCGCCGGTGAGGGCCGCCTGATTCAGGAACAAGTCTTTGGCGGAAAGCACGCGCACGTCAGCGGGCACCATGTCGCCGGCTGCCAGCCGGACGATATCGCCAGGCACCAGCATCTTGAGTGATACTTCTCCTTCCTTGCCGCTTCGCACCACCGTCGCCGTGTTGCTGACCATCGCCTGGAGCTTCTCGGCCGCGTTATCGGCACGCATCTCCTGGACGAAACGCAACACCACGCCCAGAACGACCATCACGAAAATGACCACCGTCGCCCGCAGGTCGCCGGTCAGAAAGGAGATTGTGCCCAGCGCCAGGAGCAGAAGGACCAACGGATTTTTGATGTTACCCAAGAGGCGCATCAGGGCCGATTGACGCTTCTCTCGGGCAATCTCGTTCGTCCCGAACTGCTTCAGGCGGGAATCGGCTTCCGCCTCGCTCAGGCCGTCCAGTTGCGATCCAAGCTCCTTCAGGACGGTATCGGTATCGGCACGCGCCTTTTCCAATAGTTGAGTGGAATGATCCGCCCCGTTTTCGCGGGGGATCGGCACGGGGGCGATGTCAGGGGGCGTGGCGTTTGCTGGCTTCGAGGGCGCCGTCTCGGCTTCGGATTTATTTGGGGTCGTTCGCATTGTGAACATCCTTACTGGCGCCTGCCTGGTTTACGCCGCCTCGGGAACCGGTGTGCAGCTTCGATAAGATATCTATCCAACTCTGAATGGTGTCCGTTGTGGCTGTGAGCCACTCACCATAACGAGGCCCCGGCGCGCGCGCTTGGTGATCAGCGCGGCGTGTGTAGGGGAATTCCTGTCAAACAATCAGGTCAAGCCCGAGAGCGCTGACTGTCGGCGCGTCCTATATGTCTGGGCGTGATCGGCGCGGGGGCCCGGAAATCGGCTCGTCGCGAGCTGGTTCGCATGATCATCACACGGAGTGCGTCCGATGTGCCTGGGCATTCCCGGCAGGATTGTCGAGCTTCGGGACGACGGCGGATTCCCCATGGGAGTGGTGGACTTCGGCGGCGTGCGGCGCGAGGTGTGCCTGTCGTACGTGCAGGCCGACGCCGGCGTGGGTGACTACGTGATCGTGCACGTGGGCTTCGCGATCTCGAAGGTCGACGAAGCCGAGGCGCGCCGCACCTTCGAAGTGCTCCGTGAGATGAGCCGGCTCGACGAACTCGACTGGATTGGGGAGGTGGCCGATGCGGCGCTCGCCGAACAATCCGCTGCGCCCGCACCCGGGAGCAGGGCACCGTGAAGTACCTCACCGAGTACCGAGACGCGACGATCGCGCGCCCGCTGATCGAGCGGATCAAGCGCACGGCCACGCGCTCGTGGACGCTCATGGAAGTGTGCGGCGGCCAGACGCATACCATCGTGCGGGAGGGACTCGACGAGCTGCTCGATGGCGCGATCGAGATGATCCACGGACCCGGTTGCCCGGTGTGCGTGACCCCGCTCGAGCAGATCGACAAGGCGCTCATGCTTGCCGCGCGTCCCGACGTGATCTTCACTTCGTTCGGTGACATGCTGCGTGTGCCGGGCAGCGACTGCGACCTGCAACAGGTTCGTGCGCGCGGCGGCAACGTGCGCGTCGTGTACTCGCCTCTCGACGCGCTCGAGATCGCGCGTCGCCACCCGGATCGCGAAGTGGTCTTCTTCGCCGTCGGGTTCGAGACCACGGCCCCCGCGAACGCGATGGCCGTGTGGCGGGCCCGCGAGCTCGGCGTGCCGAACTTCACCGTACTCGTCTCGCACGTCACCGTCCCGCCCGCGATCAGCGCGATCATGCAATCGCCGGACAACCGCGTGCAGGGGTTTCTCGCCGCCGGCCACGTCTGCGCGGTGATGGGATGGACGGAATACGAGCCCCTCGCGATGCGATATCGCGTCCCGATCGTCGTCACGGGGTTCGAGCCGCTCGATATTCTCGAGGGGATGCTGATGGCCGTGCAGCAGCTCGAGGCCGGCCGCTACAGCGTGGAGAACCAGTACGTGCGCTCCGTGCGGCGGGAGGGAACGCCGGCGGCCCGCAAGCGCGTGCAGGATGTCTTCGAGCTCGCCGACCGGAAGTGGCGCGGCATCGGCGAGATCCCGATGAGCGGCCTGCGGCTCAGGCCGGAGTTCGCCGCATTCGACGCGGAGCTGAAGTTCGGCCTGGGCGACGTTCACGTAAACGAACCCGCCGAGTGCCACGCCGGCGAAGTGCTCACGGGAAAGCTCAAGCCGCCGCGATGCCCCGCGTTCGGCACCCGCTGCACTCCCGAGCATCCACTTGGCGCGCTGATGGTATCCGCCGAGGGTGCGTGCGCGGCGTACTACCATCTCGCGAAGTATCGCGGGTCCGGCGACCCCGCGGCGGCAGGAGCGGTGTCGTGACGGCCGTGAGTTCGGTCACGCTCGCCTGCCCGGCGCCGCTCGATGCTTCCGACCGCGTGCAACTGGGCCACGGCTCCGGAGGGAAGATGAGCGCGGCGCTGCTTCGCCAGCGCTTCCTTCCCGCACTCGCCAACGAGGCCCTGGCGCAACTCGGTGATGGCGCGGTGGTGAATGTCGCGGGAGTCGAGGTCGTAGTCTCGACCGATACGTTCGTCGTGAGTCCGCTGGAGTTCCCGGGAGGCGACATCGGGTCGCTTGCCGTCCACGGCACGCTGAACGACATCGCAATGATGGGGGCGCGGCCCGTGTGCCTGGCGGCCGGCTTCGTACTCGAGGAGGGACTCCATCTCGACATCCTCGACCGCGTCGTTCGCTCGATGGCGGATGCGGCGAGCTTGGCGGGGGTGCCCGTCGTGGCCGGTGACACGAAGGTCGTGGAGCGCGGCAAGGCCGATGGTCTCTACATCAACACCACCGGCATCGGGGCGGCCGACGCGCAATTCCGCCCGGCGCCGGAGCGCGCGCGGGCCGGCGACGTGGTGATCGTGAGCGGCGCCATCGGCCGCCATGGCATGGCGATCATGGCCGCGCGTGAAGGGCTGGCGTTCGAGACGACCATCACCAGCGACAGTGCATGCCTTGTCGGCCTCGTCGAGCGCCTGCGCACGGCGCGCGTAGACGTGCACGTGCTGCGCGATCCAACGCGCGGCGGCGTGGCGAGCGCGCTCAACGAGATTGCGGCAGCATCCGGAGTCGGTGTCGAGATCGACGACACCGTGCTTCCCGTGCCGGACGACGTACGCGCTGCGTGCGAAGTGCTAGGGCTCGATCCTCTTTATGTAGCCAACGAGGGCATCCTGCTCGCCTTCGTCCCCGCCGGCGACGCCGAGCGTGTGCTGGCGGCGCTGCGCTCGCACCCACTGGGCGCGGGAGCGCTCCAGATCGGCCGCGTGATCGCCGGTCACCCCGGGGTAGTGGCCCTGCGCACGTCGCTCGGCGGTACACGCATCGTTGACCTCCTGCCTGGGGACCAGCTTCCCCGCATCTGTTAGGGGAACATTTCACTCTGGATTCGGGGCGATTCGCGGTGTGCGGATAACCTGTACGAGCATTCCTCCTTTTCCTGACAGTCGCGTCGCACATCGTGTCGTAGGGTGACTCACGCCATCCCGAGGTTCCGATGATTACTCCCTCCGCGTACGCTTGGACCGAAGGCGAAACCCTAGGTCAGCATTTCGAGTCGCGCGGTATCTCGCGCCGCGATTTTGTGAAGTTCTGCACTGAGATCGCTGTCGTACTCGGTCTCGGCAGCGCCGCCGGCCCGCGCGTCCTCAAGGCGCTCGAAGCGGTGAAGCGGCCGAGCGTCATCTGGCTGCAGCTGCAGGAGTGTACCGGCTGCGTCGAGAGCGTGCTCCGCACCGCCAACCCGACCATCGGCGACCTTCTCCTCGACGTCGTCTCGCTCGACTACAACCATACGCTCATGGCAGGGGCCGGTGCGGCTGTCGAGCGGGCCAAGCAGAGTGCGATGGCCGCCAACAAGGGGAAGTACGTGCTCGTGGTGACTGGGTCGATCCCCACGAAAGAGGGCGGCATCTACACGATGGTCGGTGGACGCACCGCTGAAGATCTGGTGAAGGAAGCCGCCGAGGGCGCCGCCGCGATCCTTGCCGTCGGCGCGTGCGCGCACTGGGGTAGCGTGCAGGCGGCGCGCCCCAACCCGACGGGCGCGGTGGGCGTGCGTGACATCATCAAGAACCGGCCGATCGTGAACATCGCGGGCTGTCCACCAATCGGGGATACGGTCACCGCGACCGTCGTGCACTACCTGACGTTCGGGCGCCTGCCGTCCGTGGATCGCGAGGGGCGGCCGCTCTTCGCCTACGGCAAGCGCATCCATGACCAGTGCTCGCGCCGCGCACATTTCGACGCAGGACAGTTCGTCGAGTCGTTCGACGACGAGTCCGCACGCAAGGGATGGTGCCTGTACTCCGTGGGGTGCAAAGGTCCGGAGACGTTCTCGCCGTGCCCGATCTTCCAGTGGAATACGCGCACGAGCTGGCCCATCGGCGCCGGCCATCCCTGCATCGGCTGCACCGAGCCGAACTTTTGGGACACGATGACGCCCTTCTACGGACGCCTCCCGAATGTGGGCGGATTCCCGGTGGAACAGCGCGTCGACACTATCGGCGCCGCGCTCGCCATTGGCGCGGCCGCCGGCATCGCGACGCACGCAGCCGCCACCGTGTACACGCAGATCAGGCGCCGCAAAGCGACCCACCAGGTGCCGGAGACCGGGACCGAAACGGAGAATGACGATGGCTAGAACCAGGGTTGTCGTAGATCCGATCACCCGCATCGAGGGCCACCTGCGCATCGAGGCGCAGTCCGAGAACGGGAAGATCGCCAAGGCGTGGGCGTCGTCGACGCAGTTTCGCGGCATCGAGATCATCATGCAGGGGCGCGATCCGCGCGACGCGTGGGCATTCACACAGCGCATTTGCGGTGTCTGCACCGTCGTTCACGCTGTGGCTAGTTGCCGCGCCGTGGAGGACGCCCTGAACATCAAGATTCCGGCGAACGCGAACACCATCCGGAACCTCGTGAACGGGATGCAGTTCATCCAGGATCACGTCATTCACTTCTACCACCTGCACGCGCTCGACTGGGTGGACGTGGTGAGCGCGCTCTCGGCCGATCCTGCTGCCGCGGCGAAAATCGGGCAATCCCTGTCGCCGTGGCCCAACAATGGCGAGTCGGAACTGCGGGCCGTGCAGACCCGGCTCAAGAAGTTTGTCGGCACCGGCCAGCTCGGTATCTTCACGAACGGCTACTGGGGCCACCCGGCGTACAAGCTGCCACCCGAGGTCAACCTGCTCGCGGTGTCGCACTACCTCGAGGCGCTCGACTGGCAGCGCGACGTGATTCGCCTTCACACCGTGTTCGGCGGCAAGAACCCGCACCCGAACTTTCTGGTGGGCGGCATGGCGTCGGCGATCAACCTCGACAATGCATCTACGATCAACGCCGAACGGATCACCGACCTCACCGGCATGATCACGCGGGCGCGCGCGTTCGTCGAGCAGGTGTACTGGCCCGACCTCGTCGCCATCGCCGGCTTCTATAAGGAATGGGGTGCGATTGGCGGCGGCGTGCCCAACTTCCTCGCCTGCGGGGAGTTTCCCGAGGGTGACGTGCGGGACCTGGACACGCTCTACTTTCCGCGCGGGATCATCCTCGACAAGGATCTCACGAAGGTCCACGAGTACGACCCGAAGAAAGTTCGCGAGTTCATCCACAGCTCGTGGTACGAGTATGAGAAGGGGGACGCGGTCGGTCTGCATCCCTACGAAGGGGAAACGACCCCGAAGTACACCGGCCCCAAGCCGCCGTGGAAGTATCTGCAGGACGAGACCAAGTACACGTGGATGAAGGCGCCCCGGTACGAAGGGAGGGCGATGCAGGTGGGGCCGCTTGCGCGGATGCTCGTCGCATACGCGAGCGGCCACAAAGATGTCCAGGCGATGGTAGGCGAGACCCTCGGCAAGCTGAAGGTCGGTCCCGAGGTACTCTTCTCCACACTTGGGCGGACCGCCGCGCGCGGCATCGAAACGGTTCTGCTCGCACGCAAGATGGAACAGTGGCTCGGAGAACTGAACGGTCGCATTCGCAACGGCGACGTGGCGACGTTCACGAAGGACAAGTGGGATCCGCAGTCGTGGCCGACGAAGGCCGAGGGCTACGGTTATCTCGACGCGCCGCGCGGAGCCCTTGGTCACTGGGTGCAGATCGAGTCAGGCAAGATCGCTCGCTACCAGTGCGTCGTGCCGTCGACCTGGAACTGCTCGCCGCGTGACGCGGAGGGACAGGCGGGTCCGTATGAAGCTTCGCTCCAGGACAACCACCCGCTCGTGGACCCCGAACGACCGCTCGAGATCCTTCGGACCATTCATTCCTTCGATCCATGCATGGCGTGCGGCGTCCACGTCCTCGACGCCGAGGGCAGGGAGGTCGTGGAGGTGAAAGTGCAATGACCGCCCGCGGAGAAACAGCAACGGGACGGCGGCCCAGGTTGTTCGGCCTCGGGCGCGCCCTCGGGCGCGAGCGGGGCAATTTCACCTGGGTTTACCTTTGGAGCGCGCCGATTCGTGCAATGCACTGGATCGCGGGAGCGTGCATCATCGTGCTGACCGTGACCGGGTTCTATATCGGTCGCCCGTACTTCATGACTTCGGGAGAGGCGAGTGCCCACTTCCTCATGGGCCGCGTGCGCTTCATCCACTTCACGGCCGCGGCAGTGTTCGTCATGACCGGCATCGTGCGCGTGTACTGGCTCTTCGCCGGCAATCGGTTTGAGCGATTCCCGGCGCTCTTCCCCGTGACCCGGAAGAACCTCCATAGGACGATGCGAACGGCGAACGCGTACCTGACCTTCCGTCCGGACAAGCAGCCGAGTCTGGTTGGGCACGATCCCCTGCAGCAGTACGCGTACACACTTCTCTACTTGCTGGCAGCTGTAATGGTCGTGACCGGGTTCACCATGTACGGACAATCGAATCCGGGCGGAATCATCTTCCGCGCCTTTGCATGGGTTCCGCCGCTGCTCGGCGGGCTCCAGGTAGTGCGGCTCGTTCACCATGTGCTCACCTGGGGCTTCATCATCTTCGCGTTGATACACATCTACTTCACGATCCGCTCCGACTACGTCGACCGCGCAGGCAGGGTGTCGTCGATCATCACCGGCGGCCGCTACATCTCCACGGACGAGCCCTACGAGGACTACGACATCAGCAAGGTGCCGGCGAGTCCGTGGCCCACGCCCGAGCACCCAAATCCGAAGAAGGAGGCATGAACGGCAGCGCGGTGATCGGTCTCGGGAATCCGCTGATGGGTGATGACGGTTTCGGCCTCGTGGCGCTGGCGCGCCTTCGCGACGAGTGGACGCTGGAAGGTGTCGAGTTGGCCGACGGTGGCACCTGGGGAATGTCCCTCCTCCCGCTCATCGAGGACGCCGAACGCCTGGTGCTGCTTGACGCCATCGCGGCCGGCGCCACGCCCGGTGAGGTCGTGGTGCTCGAGCGGGACCGGCTGCCGATTTACCTCACCCGCAAGCTTTCGCCGCATCAGGTGGACCTGCGTGACGTCCTCGCGGTCGCCGAGTGGCGCGGCAAGCTTCCGGCGGAGACGGTCGCGATCGGCGTGCAGCCGCAGTCGGTGCAGATGGGCCTCGAGCTCAGCCCGGCGGTGGATCGCGCCGTGGATACCGCGGTCGCCGTCGTGATCGCCCGCCTGGTGCAATGGGGGCATCGCTGCGAGCCGCGCGAGCCGGCGGCGTCGTGCATGAGATGAGCCTCGCGATGGAAATCGGCCGGATCGCCGAAGAAAAACTCGGTGATGCGGCGCCGCAACTCGTGACCGTCGCCGTCGACGTCGGCGACAGCGCGGGCGTCGAGCCCTCGAGTCTCGAGTTCTGCCTCGAAGCCGTGTTCGCCACTCCGCCCTTCGCCGGAGCGAAGCCGCACATCGTGCGCTGCAGCGGCGACGTGCTGCGCGTGGCATACCTGGAGATCGATGATGGCCGTCCGGACGATTGAGGTTCGCGAGCGCGTGATGGCGCGCAACGACGAGTTGGCGGCGCAGGTGCGCGCGCGCCTTGCCCGCCATGGCGTCACGGCGATCAACCTCGTCTCGTCGCCTGGTGCGGGGAAGACGACGCTCCTCGAGCGCACGCTCGGCGCCCTGGGTGAGGAGCTGGACATCGCTGTCATCACGGGTGACGTGCAGACGCAGAACGACGCCGACCGGCTGGCCGTGCACACCCCGCGCCTCGTCAGCGCGGTCGTCACCGGTGGCGCCTGCCACCTCGACGCCCTGCAGGTGATGACCGCCATCAACGCCATCGAGCTCGAGCGGACGCGGCTGCTCTTCATCGAGAACGTCGGCAATCTCGTCTGCCCGGCGAACTGGGACCTGGGCGAAAAGGAGATGATCGTCCTGTTCGCTGTCACCGAGGGCGAGGACAAGCCGCTCAAGTACCCGAAAATGTTCGAGAACGCGCGTCGCGTGGTTATGACCAAGACCGACCTGCTGCCGCACGTTCCCTTCGACATGGATCGCGCCGTCGCCAACGCGCTGTCCGTGAATCCGGCGCTCGACGTACTCCGCGTGTCGGCCCTGACTGGAGAGGGACTCGGCGGATGGTTCGACTTCCTGCGCGATTCCGCTCGCCCGGTCAGCACGTCCGGATGACGGCGGCGCCGACCATCGGCGCACGGTTGCTCCGCGTGACGGGCGTGGTGCAAGGCGTGGGCTTTCGCCCGTTTGTATACCGACTGGCCGCGCGCCATGCGCTAACCGGCTGGGTGCGCAACGTCGCCGGAACAGTCGAGATTCACGTGGAGGGCGGGGCGGAGGAACTCGAGGCTTTTCAGCAGGAGCTTCGAACGGAGGCGCCGCCTGTTGCGCGGATCGATGCCCTGGAGCTCGCCGCCGCATTGCCGGCCGGCGCGCACGACTTTCGGATCATCGCCAGCGCCGACGCGGAAGGCATCCGCCCAGTCACGCCGGATCTCGCGATCTGCGCGGAGTGCGAAGCCGAGCTGTTCGACCCCGCGGATCGCCGCTTTCGGCACCCGTTCATTACGTGCACGAATTGCGGGCCGCGATACACGGTCATCCGCTCGCTGCCCTATGACCGCGAGCGCACCTCGATGGCGGCCTTTCCGCTCTGCGCACGCTGCAAGATCGAGTACCTCACGCCGGCCGACCGTCGCCACCACGCCGAGACCGTGGCCTGCCCCGAGTGCGGCCCCCGCGTCTGGCTCGCGCGCGAGGACGGCATCGCGCTCTCGGAAGGAGACGCCGCCATCCGCGACGCGGCCGCGGAGTTGCGCATCGGTCGGATCATCGCGATTCGCGGTGTCGGCGGATTCCATCTCGCATGCGACGCGACCAACGACATCGTGGTGCGCCGGCTCCGCGAACGCAAGCAGCGCGACGCCAAGCCCTTCGCGGTGATGGTCCGGACCATCGGCGAGGCCCGCGCACTCGGTGCCGTCTCCGCGCAGGAGGCCCATCTTCTCACCGGCCCGGAGCGTCCGGTGGTGCTGGTGGAGAGAGCTGCCGGCTCGCGCCTCGCGCCAGCCGTCTCGCCCGGGCTCGACCGCGTGGGCGTGATGCTCGCGTACACGCCGCTCCACCACCTCCTGCTGGATGCCGTCGGCCGGCCGCTCGTGATGACCAGCGGCAACCTTAGCGAAGAGCCAATCGCGATCGGGAACGCCGAGGCGCGAATCCGCCTGCGCGACATCGCGGACCTGTTCCTGCTCCACGACCGGGAGATCCTCTCGCGCGTCGACGACTCGGTCGCCCGTGTCGTCGACGGCGTGCCGGTTCTTATGCGCCGCGCCAGGGGATACGCGCCACTCGCGCTGAAGCTTCCCGTTGCATCTCCGCGGCCGCTCCTCGCCGTGGGCCCGCACCTCAAGAACACGTTCACGCTCGTCCGCGGCCGCGCAGCACACGTGAGCCCGCACATCGGTGACCTCGACAGCATCGAGAGTCTCGATCACTTCCGCGCCGCTCTCGCGCGATACCAGGACCTCTTCCGCATCACGCCGGAAGTGGCCGTGCGCGACCTGCATCCCGGCTACCTCTCGACCCGCCTGGCCGAGGAGCTCGGGCTGTCGAGAACCATCGCGGTGCAGCACCACCACGCCCACATCGCCGCCGTGGCGGCTGAGCATGGGGTCACCAAGCTGGTGGTCGGGCTGGCGTTCGACGGCACGGGGCTCGGCGACGACGGACACGTGTGGGGCGCCGAGACATTGGTCGCCGACCTCAACGGATATCGGCGCGCGGCTCACTTGCGGTATGTGCCGCTCCCGGGCGGCGACCTCGCGGCGCGCGAACCGTGGCGCGTGGCGCTCGGCTACCTGTCACTGGAGCCCGACGTCGCCGACGCGTTCGAGTTGGCGTTCCGCGACGTCGAGCCCGACCACCGAGCCACTGCCGAGCGTCAGATCAAGCGGCGGCTCAACGCACCACTCGCGTCATCGATGGGACGGCTGTTCGACGCTGCATCCGCCATTCTCGGCCTCCGCCAGCGCGCCAGCTACGAAGGACAGGCGGCAATGGAACTTGAATCACTCGCCGGCACGCAGCCGGCCGAACCATTGACGTTTCCGGTGCGCGAGACCGGCGACTCTCTCGTGCTCGATCCGATGCCTCTGCTCGTCGCACTCGGCGAGCAGCGCCAGCGTGGCGTTGACGTTGGCCTCCTGGCGGCATGCTTTCACGAGAGTGTGGCGAGCGCGGCGGCCGAGGTCGCCGGTGCAGTAGCGGATGGTGCTGGAATCGATGTGGTGGCACTCGGTGGAGGGTCGTTCCAAAACGCGCGGCTGCTCTCCGGCGTCCGCGGGCGCCTCGAGACGCGCGGCCTGAGAGTCCTAGTGCCGCGGCAACTCGGCCCGAACGACGGCGCTATCAGCTTCGGGCAGGCCGCCATCGCCGCGTCGATGCTCGCGAGCGGGGCCTGAGCAATGCACGGCCTCTCAATCCCCTTCCTGGTCAGCCTCCTGCTCGGGATGCGACACGCCGAAAATCCCACTCCATGCCGCAAACCCCGCGAGCATTCGCACCAGCGGAGTAGCCACGGGGGCGATGGGGGGTGAGGCGATTCTTCGGTCGCAATGTCGCACGCCGAGATCGTTGACGTTCATTCCCACACCAAGATGGCCCCGCCGGTGCCGCGCGCGAAAACGCAGGAAAGCGGGACCACGTCCGGGATGACCGCAATAACACCGCATGGGACGGCGCGCGCCACGTTCGGGTTGGGCGCGGCCGGCGCTGTAGGAGCGGAGCTTGGCCGGCTTGGCTCCGCGGCGCTAGACTAGGGTAGTCAGCAACAGCGTCGAGGACGCCAATGAAAGTGTCTCCTTCAGCGCGCATCGCCAACATCGGGACGGGTGAGCGGCGCAAGCGACTTGTGTTCGGAATCGTGGCGTCGGGTGTCGGCGTGGTGATCGCCGCGCTTCTTATCGTCATCCACGCGCCTCTCGGGTGGAGGCTTCCGCTCTTCCTACCGTTCTGCGTTGGTGCCCTGGGCATCTTCCAGGCGCGCGACAAGACGTGAGTGAGGCTCGCATCGCGCGGTCAGCGCGACATGGACGATGGACCTCAGCAGATTCCCGATGCCGCCGAGGTGCAGCAGGTTCAGCGACAGGCGCGCGCGCTTTACGCCAAGTCAGTCATTACGGCTGCGATTCTTACTGCCCTCGCTGTCATTCCGTAGAGTTCGGAACCTCGCCTGGAGGCACCAATGATCGAAGTCGTCCAGGCTGACATCACAGCGGTGAACGTGGATGCAATCGTCAACGCGGCCAGGAGAATTATCCGTGGGCGTACGAAATGAAAGTGGAAGATCCGGATGGCCACGTTCTTCGCTTTGGATCGGATCCCAGGAGGGACCTGCCGCTCGCTCACCGGAGCGGCTGATTCAGGCTGAACTGACCGACCTTGCTTTCCAAGCCTAGGAGGCGAGTGAGCAATCGTCTCATCCTGCTGCTGCTTCTCTTCCCCGCGGGGCGCATGGTGGCGCAAAGCCCCACGCGACTCGACGCGATCGCGCGCGCGCAAGCCGATAGCGGTTTCTCCGGCGTCGTGCTGGTGGCGAGGGACACTTCGGTGCTACTCGAGAAGGCGTACTCGCCGCGAACCGGAAAGCGGCTCAGTCTCGCAAGCAAGTTCAACATCGGCTCAATGACCAAGGGGTTCACCGCGGCGGCGATCCTGAGACTGCGCTCGCAGCATCGTCTTT
>Ga0097691_1001506_pt1 | contig 17064 bp, 20 predicted proteins | sample NGESurdeep072012_8_FD_72858 | JGI IMG/M metagenome (GOLD analysis project Ga0097691, IMG submission 72858) | Arctic peat soil microbial communities from Barrow, Alaska - NGEE Surface sample 210-1 deep-072012 | ecosystem: Environmental > Terrestrial > Soil > Wetlands > Peat ... | reverse complement strand
GGTCGCCCTTGAGCAGCGTGACGCCGGCGCTTTCGATCGCCACATCGGTGCCGGTGCCCATGGCGATACCGACCTCGGCGGCGGCCAATGCCGGCGCATCATTGACGCCGTCGCCGGCCATGGCCACCACGCGGCCTTCGGCGCGCAGTTTTTCGATCACAGCGCTCTTCTGATCCGGCAGCACCTCAGCCTCGACTTCTGTAATGCCGAGCCTCTTGGCGACGGCGAGCGCGGTGGTACGGTTGTCGCCGGTGAGCATCACCACGCGGATGCCGTCGGCGGCGAGCGCCTTGAGCGCTTCCGGGGTCGTGGCCTTGACCGGATCGGCGATGGCGATGACGCCGGCAGGCTTGCCGTTGACGCCAAGGAAGATGGCGGTGGCGCCGTCGCAACGCAGCCGCTCGGCCTCGTCGGTAAGCGCCGACGTATCGATATTGAGTTCGGCTAGGAATTTAGACGTGCCGAGCGCCAGCCGTTTGCCATCGACCATGCCGATCACGCCTTTGCCGGCCGGGGCATCAAAACCGCGCACAGCCCCAAGTTCGATCTTGCGCTCGGCCGCCGCTGCGACAATCGCCGCCGCTAAGGGATGTTCGCTGCCGCGCTCGACGCTGGCGGCAAAGCGAAGCACGGTGGCCTCGTCAAAATCTTCGGCCGGCGTCACCGCGACCACCTTGGGCTTGCCCTCCGTGAGCGTGCCGGTCTTGTCGATCACGAGGGTATCTATTTTTTCCATGCGCTCCAGCGACTCGGCATTCTTGATCAGGACGCCCAATTGCGCGCCGCGACCGACGCCGACCATGATCGACATCGGCGTGGCAAGGCCGAGCGCGCAGGGGCAGGCGATGATCAGCACGCTCACCGCGGCCACCAGCCCGAAGGCGAAGCGCGGCTCCGGCCCGAACGTGGCCCAGGCGGCAAACGCAATCAGCGCAACTGCGATCACCGCCGGCACGAACCAGCCGGCGACCTGGTCGGCCAGCCGCTGGATCGGCGCGCGGCTGCGTTGCGCCTTCGCGACCATCTGCACGATTTGGGATAGCAACGTGTCGCGGCCGACCTTGTCGGCGCGCATCACAAAACTGCCGCTCATGTTGAGCGTGCCGCCGATCACGCGCGCATCCTTTTCCTTGCTCACCGGCATGGATTCGCCGGTTACCATGGATTCATCGAGCGAGGAGTGGCCATCCAGCACGATGCCGTCAACCGGAACCTTGTCGCCGGGCTTGACGCGCAAGCTGTCGCCGACATTGATCGCTTCGAGCGAAACTTCTTCGTCGCTACCGTCTTGCTTGACACGACGCGCGGTCTTCGGCGCCAGATCAAGCAGCGCCTTGATCGCGCCCGAGGTCGCCGCGCGCGCGCGCAATTCGAGCACCTGACCGAGCAGCACCAAGACGGTAATGACGGCTGCGGCTTCGAAATAGGCCGCGACGGCGCCGCCGTGGGCACGGAAATTCTCCGGAAATGCGCCTGGGGCAAACGTAGCGACGACGCTGTAGATATAGGCTACACCGGTGCCCATGGCGATCAGCGTGAACATGTTGAGATTGCGCGTGAGCAACGACTGATAACCGCGCACGAAAAACGGCCAGCCCGCCCACAGAACGACCGGGGTGGCGAAGACGAATTGAATGTAATTCGACAGTGTGGGGTCGACCCAGCTGTGGCCGCTGACGAGATGGCCGCCCATCTCCAGGACAACAGCTGGCAGCGCTAGTACGCCGCCGATCCAGAACCGGCGCGTCATGTCGGCGAGTTCGGGATTGGGGCCGCTGTCGGCACTGGCGATCTCCGGCTCCAGCGCCATGCCGCAGATCGGGCAGGCGCCGGGGCCGACCTGGCGGATCTGCGGATGCATCGGGCAGGTGTAGATGGTGCCGTCCGCGACCGGCTCGGCGGCTTTTTCTTCTTTGGAAAGATATTTCTGCGGATCGGCGACGAACTTGGTGCGGCAGCCAGGATTGCAAAAATAATAGGTGTGGCCGCGATAGTCGGCGCGGTGCTTGGCGGTGTGCGGATCGACCGTCATGCCGCAGACCGGATCGATCGCGCCGCCTTTGGCCGGCGCGTCGTGGTGATGATGGTGTTGACCCGTTGTCGCGGCGGTCGGAGCGATTACTTTATGGTCCATTGGAATACTCGTTTATTGGGGCTGCCGATTTGGAGAATTCAAATCTCAAACGATTTCACGTCCCCCGCCGGGTCTAAGAAGCGGGGGACGCATTTGCGACGATGGCCGCGGCCGGCGTCAGTCATTAAAGTAGTTGTAGATCGGAGCGAATACCGCCCCGCTGACTAGGCCGTAGACGATACTTTCGATTAGACCGAACGCGATCCCCTGCCACGTCCAAGCAAAGCCCGGATAGAACTGCAGCCAAGGCGCATGCAGTCCGCGGTCCGGGACGATCAATGCCAGGGCCAGGCAGGCGAGATAGAACACGGCGAAAAACGTCGCCAGGCTGAAGGCGAGCGGTTTTGCATGCAACGCTTGCACATGTGCTGTCATTTTGGTGTCTCCGATCGTTGGTCGTGCTCGTGATGCCCGTGGTGATGCCCGAACACGTGCATCAGCGGGCACGCAAGCAGGAGCAGGAAAGGCAACGCGACGAGGAGATGACCGGTGTGCGCCAAGAGCAGGTAGGCACCAAGAGCGGCGAGCGAGAATGCTACGGCCCACCCAAGCTTACTGCCGAAGAACGTGTCGCACTGGCCGGCTGTCATAGTCGTATCTCCTGTCCACTAAGCCGCCGCATCGATAAGTGACCTTCATTTATCGCCGAGGCGGGCTTGCCTTATACCCCCTAGGGGTATATATAGGACGCATGGCAAAGGATGGCAAGACGGCAACGCTGAAAAGACTCAACCGCATCGAAGGCCAGGTGCGCGGGCTCGCCCGCATGGTCGAGGACGAGCGCTATTGCATCGACATCGTGACGCAGATCGCTGCGGTGCGCGCCGCGCTGCGCCGGGTGGAAGAGGAAATCCTGCGCGACCACGTCGCGCATTGCGTCAACCACGCGATCACCAGCGGCGACAAGGCCGACCAGCGGCGCAAGGTTGCGGAATTGATGGACGTAATAGGGCGTGCTGCGCGGTAGGCGAATTGCTTGCACGCCGGCGTCCAGCAATGGCCGCTTGGCGGCGGCAATATCGCGGCACGGCGTGCCTCAGGTCGATTTTGACTGGCCGATGCAGTAATCTCTATCCCGCTGGTACAAAATTACCGTCAGGTCAGCCCAAGCAAATAGAAAACGCATGATCATCGAATCCTCGGATCAAATGCCTCGGGCCACACTGCTCAAGCGGTTTCCGGTTCCGAGAAATTTCGGCGTGGCCCCGGAATCACGCATAAGCCGAGGGAAGACGTGGTCGGCGCCGGCCGGTGCGAAATGCGTTAAGTCATTTGATATCTATCGCTATGATCCGGACTCGGGGAAAAACCCGCGCCTCGATACCTTCGAAGTCGACCTCGACGATTGCGGCCCGATGGTTCTGGACGCCCTCATCTGGATCAAGAGCAAAGTCGACTCCACTCTCACCTTTCGTCGCTCGTGCCGGGAGGGCGTCTGCGGATCCTGCGCCATGAATATAGATGGCACGAACTGGCTCGCCTGTACGAGGTTCATTTCCGACTTGGACACGCCGGCGACAATCTATCCTCTGACGAATATGAGGATCATCAAGGACCTGGTCCCCGATCTCACGCACCTCTTTGCGCAATACGCGATGATCGAGCCTTGGCTCCAGTCCAAAACACCGGAGCCTGAGAAGGAACGGCTCCAGTCCCCGGAGGAGCGCAGCAAGCTCGATGGCAAGTACGAATGTATTCTCTGTTTCTGCTGCACGTCGGGCTGCCCTAGCCATTGGTGGAATGGTGATCGCTTCCTTGGCCCCGCCGCACTTCTTCAGGCTGGGCGCTGGCTGGCTGACACTCGTGACGAGGCGATCGGCGAACGGCTCGATATTCTGGAAGATCCGTTCCGGCTGTATCGATGCCATACCATCCTCAACTGCACCCGGACCTGCCCGAAGGGATTGAATCCCGGAAAGGCCATTGCCGATATCAAGAAAATGATGATCGAGCGCCGAAGCTGACAACGGCAAAAGAGTGGAACGCAACATGCCCAATACCACTGCAGGGCGGAACAGACCGCTTTCTCCAAACATCCAGATTTACCGCCCGCAGCTCACGTCGGTCCTGTCGATTGCCAATCGGATAACCGGCGTGGTTTTGAGCATCTGTGCCGTTGTGCTGGTTGTCTGGCTGCTTGCGGCGGCTACAGGACCGCAGGCCTACGCTGCCGTGCAGGGCGTCATCACGTCCTGGATCGGTCAGATCGGGCTGTTTGGGTGCACCTTCGCCTTTTTTATGCATTTCTGCGGCGGCATCCGACATCTCGTCTGGGACGCTGGCTATGGATTTACGCTCCGGTCGATCTACGCATCAGGATGGGCCGTGGTCGCAGCGAGCGTGGCGCTCACCGTGACAGCCTGGGTCGCCAGCTTATTTGTGGCAGGATAGAACCGATGGACCATCAACGAATGCGCGCACCCCTGACTCGCGCCATGGGCCTCGGTTCGGCGAAAGAGGGCGTCGAAATCTGGTGGATGGAGCGTGTATCGGCCGTGGCGCTGGTCCCACTGACATTGTGGTTTGTCGCCTCGATCATTGCCCATACTGGCAGCGATTACGCCGCCTTCATCGCTTGGCTGAGAACGCCGCTCGCCAGCATTCTCATGATACTGCTTCTGATCGCCCTTTTTTATCACACCGCGCTTGGGCTGCAGGTGGTGATCGAGGATTACATCCACTCCGGGGCTAAATTTGCAGCCCTAATAGCAGTGCGCCTTGGCTGCTTTGCCCTCGCCGTCGCGGGAATCGTGGCCGCTTTGCGCATCGCTTTTGGCGGCTGAGAGGGACGGTGCACGCCCAGGCGTGCAACAAGACTGGCGCAGAGGAGGACAGCGCTTGGGGTTGAAACGGCTGCTTCCATCGGATGAAAAATGAGCCAGGAGACAAGTTTATGCTCGTCGAAAACTTGCTGCCAGTGGCGCCTGTCCTGACGGACAAAGACATACCAAAGGCAAACGCGACCAGGCTAACAATTGGAGAGCGGACATGAGTTCGGAACCGATGGCTGCGATGATACCAATTGTCATTTGTCTCGGCATATTTGCTGTGGCGACTGAAATTTCCCGCATTCAAGGAACGAATTGAGAAGCGATTAGCCCCGAGCCGTCGCCGAGACTCCTCGCCATGACTCGGAGGGCGAGTTTTAGCATCGAGTGCCTTGTCGAATTCATCTAAGACACTGGGGCGCCGGAGTGATGTAGAAACCGATACTGAGGTAGGCACCCTACGTCCATTGCGCTACGCTGCGCGTACGAGTTTCGCTTAAGGAGCGCGCCCTATGTCCATTTCCGCACTGATTATTCTCTGCCTTATCGTCGTGGTCGTGCTCTGGGGCATCGTGAGCTACAATCGTCTGGTCGCCATGCGCCAGCAGTGCAATCAGACATTCGCCGATGTTGATGTTCAGTTGAAGCGTCGTCATGATCTCGTGCCCAATCTGGTCGAGACCGTAAAGGGCTATGCCGGTCATGAACGCGGCACACTTGAGGCCGTTACGCAGGCTAGAAACGCGGCGGTGGCAGCCCAGGGCGTGGTAGCCCGGGCGACGGCGGAAAACCTGCTGAGCAGCGCGCTGCGTCAACTGTTTGCTCTGTCGGAGGCCTATCCAAACCTCAAGGCGAGCACCAATTTCCAGCAACTGCAGACCGCTCTGGCCGACACCGAGAACAGGCTAGCCGCCGCGCGCCGCGCGTTCAATGCGATGGTGCAGGCAAACAATTCAATGGTGCAACAGTTCCCAACCGTCTTGATGGCGCGCGCTTTCGGTTTCGCGGCGCATGAATTCTTTAATGTCGGCGATGAACGGCAAACAGTCACCCAAGCGCCACAGGTCAAGTTTTGACGCTGCGCCTGCAGCATTCCAATGCATATTGCGGCGCGGCGATGATTTCATTGGACATGGCACTTCGGCGCCACGGCAGCTACTGGGGTTAGAGCGAACGTGTCGCGCATCGCGAAACCGACACGATTGACCCAGAATGGACAACTGCACAATTGAATATTTTGTAGTCTCGACGTGGAAGCTATGAAATGCGCGATGGCAAATTGGAACAAACGCATCCACTTGCAGTTATAATATTGCGTGTTTATAGATCTACGTTCTATTGCCTTTCGTCCCAATTTGATCGCGCAACTGTCTTAATTCGAATTTGACCTGGAACCATTCAAGCGGACGGGACTTGTCCCTTCGCCATCAGAAGCGACTTCAACGCCAAGCGGCTCCTACCGCCATCAGTGGCGAAAACATCCACGCAAATCTCATTTGCTCAGGTCCAGGCTATGGCCCGCACATCAAACCGCGCTATGCGCGCGAAGGATATTGAACATGCGCAAATTTCTGTTGCTCACGACATTGGCCGCGGCCGCAGTGGTCGCCGCCGGTGTCACGGTACAAGCCCAAACCTATGGCCCGGGCATGATGGGAAACGACCAGAACAACGGAAGCCACCGCGGTTCTGGCTACGGTATGATGGACGGTAGCGGTAATGCTCCCGGTTCTACGACGGGCTCTGGCTACGGTCCCGGCATGATGGGCAATGGGTCCGTCGATGGCGGCGATAGACGCGGACAGGATAGTCGCGGCAACCGCCCGTGCTCGAACCAAACCGACTCCGAGCGCGGTGACGGTTATCACGCGCCGTGCAGCAAGTGATTGTATCTTAACGGTAAGGAGACTGATCAATGTACGGATATGGCAACGGCTGGGGAATGATGGGTGATGGTTACGGCTCGATGGGGGGATTTAACATGGTATTCTGGCTATTGGCATTCGTGCTCCTCACCGGCGCCGTGGTTTGGTTCATGCGTTCTTCGCCATCGATCGGCTTGGGGCGACAGGTCTCCGCGGTGCTCCCGGCCGGCCTCGATGTACTTGAGCGGCGTTATGCGAGCGGCGAGATTAACCGCGACGAATACCTTCAGAAGAAAGGCGACCTGCAAGCCTGACGCGGACCGCGCGGATTGCGCGGCCGTGTGGCGCAGCAAAGTCGAATTGCACTCTACCCTCGACCGCCAGCGCGACTGGGCTAGCAAATGGAGCGCGGACATGAGCAGTAAACCGATAGCTTTGATGACCGCAATTATCGTTTGTTTCGGCGTATTTGTTGCGGCGCCGGCACGAGCTCAATCGTCGACCGGTCCTTACTGGGGAGGGAGCGTGACCCAGCATCATCAGTGGATTTACCGGATGATGAAGGACATGACCGATCAAATGGGAAAAATGAATGAGCTGATGTTGCGTGGTGAACTCACGCCTGATCAGCGCCGACAAACGGCTCAACGGATGCGACAAATGTCGACGATGATGCGGCGGCTGTCAGGTCTTGAAGCAAGGCCAGCGATAGGTGAGGGGAAATGGAAAAAGCAAACAGACCAGATGCGCAGGCAGATGGACGAGATGACGGCCGATTCACGCACGACGCCTAACGGATGAGCACCGTTTGAAATGGCGCCGCATTCACAACGCAGTAAAGCATAAGGCCGCCGATGACGGCGGCCTTTTAACAACATAAGAGCGATATCGATCTAGCAACAGCAGCCGCTCTTCTCGCTTTTTGCCGGCTTGTCGTTGCAGCATTCGCTTTTTTCGGAACTTGCGGTTGGCTGTTGCGCAGCCGCCTCGGTCGGCTTCGGTGCAACCGTCATCGCAACCTTGTTCGGCTCGGATTTGGAAGAGCCGCCACAGCATGAACCAGACATGATCGATCTCCTTAAATTGAAATGGCGCCATATATTTATAGTTTAATATAGATATGCATTGCGGTAATTCAAGACGCAACAATGTCGACGCGTAGGGCCCTTCCGCCTCAAGTTGGCTATTTGTTGCCCTGGAGTAGCGCCACCGCGCCGATTCCGAGCGCAAACACGGCAACCGATAATGCGGTCATCAAAACAATCTCGCTGAGTGACGCCGTAGCCTGGCCTGCATGCCCTTCATTCGGCAAGGCAACCGTCGGCTCATGCGTAGCGTGGGCTGGCGTGCTGGCAATGGGCGCGGCATCGGGACCGCGCACCGTCAGCATCCCGTGTTTGAGACCCCTGGCGACCAGCCACCAATTGATTGGATAGGCCACGATGAATCCGGTAAGCAGCGCCATGCTCATGACGAACCAGAATTCGGGTGTCAGCGGGCTAAATTTCTCGCCGATTGCGACCCGGCCCAGCGATGCGATTGGCATCATTCCGGCCATGAGGAAGTTCATCGAAAGGAATTCGGGCAAGAACGTAGATGCAAGTGCGTGCCGATACGAGCCGCCGGCCATGTCGCGCATAAACAGTGACTGAAAGATAGTCCAGCCAAAGCCGAATCCGAGACCGTATTCGAGCGCGATATCAACCGGGCGCGACAGGGTCAAATACGAAGCGAACGCCGCGCCGGCAAGAATGCCGATTCCATCACCCGCCACGCAGTGCATGGTGGAGCCGAGCACCTGACGCCAGCGCGTGGCGATATAACGCTCGTGGAGCCCCGGCAGCGGTTCCCGACACCCTAGGACGTACAAGAATGCACCGATTGGGCCGGTGTAGGCAGTCAGCAGAACGAAGCCCCATTTCAACACGGGCGATGCCGGCGTTGATCGTATGTTGATTGCGACGAACGCAACAGCCATCGCCGTCAACAGAAACCAAAGCAGCATGACGCCGTTTAACATCGGCATTTTATGATGAACGTTTTTCTAAACATTATTTTTCTCCTATCAACGCCACGAGGCCTTATTCAAAACGAACAAGGCCCCTAACACTGTCACTGACCTGACGGATATTTTGAAACAGCGAGATAGAGATTACTGCCTGCCGATACGCTTTTACAAGCGTGTTCGCTTCTGCCTTTCAGCCGGCTAGCGCATCCGTTTTCACGATCAGATTAAGCATAAAATTATCGACACCTCATGCAGGTTTTCCCTTCGCGAACAGACGCGCAATGGCGTCTTTCGCCTCTTGTTGGATGCATCGTAGGTGATCTTCGCTGCGGAAACTCTCGGCATAAATTTTGTAAACATCTTCCGTGCCGGATGGCCGCGCTGCAAACCATCCGTTCTCGGCAATCACCTTGATTCCACCGAACGGAAGGCCGTTGCCCGGGGCGACGGTAAGCTTCGCGCGTATTGGCTCGCCGGCAAGTTCGATCATGCCGATCTGATTGGCTGACAGCGTCTTCAGCAGCTTCTTCTGTTCAGGTGTCGCGCGCACGTCGATCCTCTCGTAGAAGGGGACGCCAAACTCGCGCGTGAGGCGATCAAATACTTGACTTGGGTCGCGCTTGGTTTTTGCGGTGATTTCGGCGGCAACCAGACCAAGAATGATCCCGTCCTTGTCTGTCGTCCAGACCGCCCCGTCTCGCCTAAGAAATGACGCTCCGGCACTTTCCTCGCCGGCGAACCCGAGCGAGCCACCGATGAGGCCATCGACGAACCATTTAAACCCGACGGGCACTTCGACCAGCTTGCGACCGAGCTTTGCGACGACGCGGTCGATTATGCCGCTGCTGACCACGGTCTTGCCGACGGCGCAGCCGTTGCCCCAGTTGGGGCGATTCTCGTACAGATATGAAATGGCAGCCGCGAGGTAATGATTGGGATTCATTAGGCCACTTGACCGGGTCACAATCCCATGTCGGTCGGCGTCGGTGTCATTGGCGAAGGCAACGTCATATTTGTCGTGCAAACCGATCAACCGCGCCATCGCATAGGGCGACGAGCAATCCATCCGGACTTTTCCATCCCAATCGACCGTCATGAACCGAAACGTCGGATCGATCGCGTCGCTGACAAGCGTTGCCGCAATGCCATAACGTTCGATAATCGGTTGCCAAAAATGGACGCTCGCGCCGCCCAGCGGATCGATGCCGATCCTCACCCCGGACGAGCGGATCGCCTCCATATCGACAACGTTTGCGAGGTCGGCGACATAAGGGCCGATGTAGTCGCGGCGATGGACGTGCGGAGAATTGCGCGCGCGGTCGTACGAGATTCGTCGCAGGCCATTGAGATTGTCTTCGAGAAGTGCGTTTGCAGCTCGCTCGATCCACGTTGTTATGTTGGTATCGGCCGGTCCCCCATTCGGCGGGTTGTACTTGAAGCCGCCGTCCTCCGGTGGATTATGCGAAGGGGTGATGACGACCCCGTCAGCGAGACCGCTCTTGCGGTTCTTGTTGTATGTCAGGATCGCGTGCGAAACGACCGGCGTCGGTGTATATCCATCGTGATCGTCGATCATTGCATCGACGTCATTGGCGGCAAATACCTCGAGCGCGCTTGCCAAGGCGGGTTCCGACAAAGCGTGGGTGTCGATTCCGATGAACAACGGGCCGGTGATGCCGTTGCGGCTTCGGTGATGACAGATTGCCTGGCTGATCGCCAGGATATGTCCTTCATTGAAGGCGTTGTCGAAGGCGGATCCACGATGACCCGACGTACCGAAGGCAACGCGCTGCGACTGGATTGCCGGGTCCGGGTTGCCAGTGAAATACGCTGTCACCAACCGCGGCACATTGACCAGCATCGAGGGCTTGATTGTTTTGCCTGCGAGTGGGCTCACCTGGCTAGCCACCTTGCTCTCCCTTCAAGATTGAAGCGACGATTGCGCCATGGGGATCGGAAACAGTTCGGGGCCCGGCGAGAGAGGTTGATCATCCGAAGATGATCCGCTCGCGTTGGGTCGTGCCGTCGTCCGTCAGCGGGATCCGTCATTGATGTCCGGACAGCGCCACACCGTCAAGCTCCGCACCGACGATACCGCGGCACTCGCCGCGCGGATTCTCGACGTTTATGTTGTAACGGGCGGATTTCGGCGGTGGAAGTGGTGTCTCTGCCGTCGGCGAAATACACCGCACTATGTCCATCGTCCACCCCAGACCTGGTCGTCCGCGGCGATATTTCAGGGGGTCAAGTCGCTTCGTCCGGACGTATTAGCGGTCCATACAGGCAGCCAAGGAATGAATGAGATGAATGGAAAAGGCGAAATCTAGTTAGACAAAGATGTCTGGCATCGGCGTTGCTATCACCCTGTTTGCGGTCTGCATTTTCTCGATCGGACGCATCATGACCGGATTTAGTCACATTCTTGGAATTCTGGAGCCGTGGGTTCACGAATATGGAGCGGTAGCGATTTTCCTGATCCTGACACTCGAGTCGTTTGGAGTGCCTCTTCCAGGCGAATCATTACTGATAGTGGCTGCGATTTTGGCCGGCCGCGGTGAAATCTCGTTTCCGGCTTTGCTCATCTCAGCGTGGATTGGTGCGGTGACCGGCGACAATATCGGGTATTTGATTGGCAGGAAGCTTGGTCATAAAGCTTTACTGCGCTTCGGTGGAATGGTCGGGCTAACGGCAGATCGCCTGCGGAAAATGGAGGCGATCTTTGTGCGATATGGCGCCCTGACAGTAGCCTTTGCCCGCTTCTTCAACATACTGCGCCAGTTGAACGGTGTTGTCGCCGGCTCATTAGAAATGGATTGGCGGCGATTTCTTGTATTCAATTCACTCGGCGGCGCGCTTTGGGTTGTCGTCTGGACGATAGCGGGGTTTTATCTCGGCAAGCATGGGGCCGATATTGCCGCGGTCGTTCACAAGCTGGGTTTATTCGGAGTGATCTTTGTTTCGGTCGCCCTGCTCATCGTTTTGATCTATATGTTTTTACTTCGAAAGCCCTTGTAAAATGTGCGGCGGCGCAATGGAAAAGTGTGAAGACTTGCAGGTCGCGGCAGTTAGCTATGATCAAATATTGAAACTAATACCAAGTCCCATTGATTAGAACCCATGCGCCCATTGGCGCAATCCGATGGACATGATCCGCCATGGCTGGTCGATGAGCTTGTTCCATGCCTCGCAGCAGTGATCGACGAGATCGTCGTAAGATTTGAAGACGCGGTTGGAGAGCCAGTTATCGCGCATAAACTGCCAGACGTTCTCGACTGGGTTTAGCTCGGGGCATTTCGGTGGCAGGGCGATAATGGTGATGTTGGGTGGCACGACGAGACGCGTCGATAGGTGCCAGCCGGCCTGATCGACGAGGAGCACGGCGTGGGCGCCCGGCGCGACGGTCTTTGCGATCTCGGCGAGATGCAGGTTCATCGCCTCGGTGTTGCAAGCGGGCAGGATCAAGGCGGCGCCCTTGCCCTGCTGAGGGCAGACGGCGCCGAAGATATAGGTCGAGGCGGTGCGCTGATCGCGGGGAGCGCTTGGGCGGGAGCCACGCTTGGCCCACCGGCGGGTGATCTTGTTCTTCTGGCCGATACGAGCCTCATCTGCGAACCAGATTTCTATCTTGTCGCTGTCGACCGCCTTCTCGCGCGCGATCTCGTCCAGGCGCGTGGGGAAGTTTTTTTAAAATCCTCGATCGCACTCTCGGCCTGGGCATGATGGCGGGGCCGGGCCGAGAGCTTGCGGTAGCCCATGGCGCGCAGTTCCCGGCTGAGCGTCTGCTTGGCGATGGTGATGCGGAACTCTTCGAATATCCATTGTGCCAGGTCGATCAGCCGCCAACGAACCACGCCGTGGACAGCCGGGATCGGGCCGCTTTCAATTATCCGGGCGATCGCCTGGCGCTGACCATCATTGAGTTTGGATGGTTGGCCTGGCGGCTTGCCGTCCAGCAGACCTTCGGAGCCCCGCGCGTTGAACCGTAACACCCAGTCCCGGATAATCTGCAGACCAACGCCGCCGATCTTCGCCGCCTCGGTGCGGGTCGCACCGTCGTAGATCGCGGCAAGAGTCAGTAGCCGACGAGCCTGCGGACCATCTTTGGTCTTCTTCGCCAAACCGCGGAGCTGAGGCGCACTAAAATCCCACCGCAATGGTATCGGAACCGACATGGCGAACCTCCTTCGTTCGCCACCTTGAATCAGACCGGCACCGATTTGGGAATCCCCAACGAGTCACGCCTTCAGGGATTTGGTATAAGACCTCGCTCCATATTCAAGGGCCTCGTTAGTCGGAAATCTCATCGATAACGATGCGTTTCATGGTTACGTGTGGATATGATTTCGCAAACGTCATCATTCCCGACCAGGTCCGCAGCCAGACATCCGACCAGGTCCGCAAGCAGGCACCCAATGCCCCCCGAGCGGGGCCTCGTTCCACGCCTTGAAGTTTTCGTCGGAAACGTTCGACAGCTTTTTCAGGAAGGCCACAATGGCCCAGATTTGCTTGTCGCGCAGCGGTGGATCATCAGCGCCGAAGCTCGGCATTGCGCTCATCTTGATGCCATTCTTGATAACCCAAAATAGCTCCTCCGGTCGGCGATCAGTGATCACTTTTCTGAGGTCGGGCGGAGGGGTCAGCCCCTCGGAGAACTTGGCGGATTCCACACCGGGCTCGCCGTGACAATTGATGCAGCCATTCTTGGTGTAGGCAACTGAGCCTGCCTGTACCATATCCGGATCGTCAAGCGACCCCGGCGGTCGAGCGGTCGCACGCCGCGTAATCGACGCCTTGCGCACCTGTACGAGCGCCCAGTTGACGATATCGGGATCCGGATGGTTGGCCGCGACATTAAAGAACCCGCCAAAGAAAAAGGTCGCTGTGCCGATGCCCCCGAGTATCGCAAGCAGGCCGATCAGCGCAAAAAAATTGAGGAATTTCATGGAAAGGGTGAAAAGGGTCATGACACTCCGCCTAATAGCCGTCGCTGCAGTTCAAGCGGACAATTTGTTTTAGCGTCTGACACTCAATTCTCCTAAATGGTAACTCATCGCTTCCTTCAGAACGTGCAGTGACGCCGACATAAATGAACCTCTGGTGCGCTAGGCGATCACGTTTTCTGCAATGCGGCGACTTCAAAAAATGCCTAGATTGCCATTGCATGGCCAATGAGTTTGATAATCGTTGCCGGCAGATCGCGTCGACAGCTTTGGAAGCTAATTAGTTGCCCGCTAAGTGCTGCATAGGTCAGCCACCTGCGTGAATGAGATCTCATGCCAACTCGACCGCTTTGACGCCTGCATGTACATCAAGGCGCGAGGGGTTGACCGTACCAAGGATCGCCTTGGCTCGAGCAATTTCCTCTGCCGTGCCGTGCGCCATCACCAGAAAGCTATCGGCTTTCAAGGCGGTCTCATATTGGATCACGCTGTCCTTCGGGATGCCGATGCTATAGAGCGCTGCGCCAAGTGCGCTTAGCCCACCAACGAGGACGGCGTTTTCGATGCCGGCGATCAGGATGGTGGCCAAATATCCAAGCACGACCACATGTCCCACGACGGGAATGGTCATGAACAGCCCGCCCAAGAATAAGCCCCAGAAACCACCCCAGAATGCGCCGCGCTTGCCCCAAAACTTGATTCGGTCGCCCATGTTGTAGAAGCCGACAACCTTTTCGTCAGTTTGATATCCCTTACCGACGACACTGAGATTCTTCATCTCAAAGCCGGCCGCGGTCAGCTTTTTCACGGCTGTTTCCGCCGCAGGGTGGTCTGCGAAGACGGCGATGATTGTGTCAGCTTTAACTTTTTCCATTTGATCCTCTTTCAGGACAGGGCGGCGCTCGCAATGGCTTTCTGCATTGCACGCTTCGGGTCGGGCTGCTTCAGCTTCGATCCTAGAATTTCAATCCGAGGCAAAACAAAGCGTCGTGTAGATATAACTGCCTTCTGTCCTAATCGTTCGAAAATGAGGGAAAGTTAATGTGGCTACAGAGCACGCCATCTATTGAATGAATTACATTCAGCGCCGCGCCGTAGCACTGGCTGTTCAAAAGAGCGACAGAATTACTGTCCAATTTGTAATGTCGTCTAATAGATATATTAGTCGACTCCTCTCCCGCAAAGGCGCACGGTTCTAACAGGTAGACGCTCCAATGAATCGTCGTTGCGATTGGCCAACTTAACGAAAATTTGCGCTGCGCTGCCCTTGCTCGAAAGCGGGGCGGAAGGGTCACATGCTCACTTCGATAAATTCGAAGGACGCCCCGTTCGTTGATATGGCGAGTGACGCGCCATTCATCACTATTGAAAACGGGATCACGCTCGCGCATGCCATCGTTGATACCGTTCGCGATCCACTTCTGGTGCTTGATCATAATTTGCGCGTTGTCGCGGCGAGCCGCTCTTTTTATCAAACCTTTCAGCTCGTCCGTCAGGATGTTCGCGGCCAACTTCTTTATGAAATTGATGACGGTCAGTGGAATATTCCGGAGTTTCTTGGCCTGTTAGAAAAGACTGCGGAGGATGATGCGACTTTTGAGGAATATGAAGTCGATCGTGAATTTCCGCGAGTCGGGCACCGCATCATGCTGCTGAATGCGCGCAAGGTGTATTATGAGGAGGGCGCTCATACCACCACACTGCTGGCATTCGAGGACGTTACCAGCCGGCGTGCAGTTGAACTGCAGGTACAGGAGTTGTTACGCGAAAAAGATATACTTCTTGCGGAGCTGCAGCACCGTGTCGCCAACAGTCTGCAAATCATCGCCAGTATCCTTCTTATGAAGGCACGGACCGTCCAGTCGGAGGAGACGCGACTGCAATTAGAGGATGCGCATAAACGGGTTCTGTCGGTTGCCGCCGTTCAACAGCACCTGCATGCCGCCGGTCGCGGCGTATCCATTGAGGTTGCCGATTACCTTACAAAACTATGCGATACATTGGCGCAATCAATGATCGGCGATAGTCGGCCAATCTCGCTTAAAGTCGAAGCCGATCCCGGCACCGTTATATCCCATCAGGCCGTGAGCATCGGGCTAATAGTGACCGAACTGGTGATGAACTCCCTGAAGCATGCATTCCCCAACGAGAAGAAGGATGCCGCGATCCTCGTCTCGTACAAAGTGTCAGATGCCGACTGGAAATTGACAATTTCCGATAATGGGGGCGGGAAGCCGGACCTGAGTGCAAATGATAAAAAGGGCGGATTGGGCACCAGTCTTGTGCAAGCATTGGCGAAGCAGCTTAGTGCTGGCGTGGAGACCGTAAGCGAGTCTCACGGCACCGCGGTCACGATTACGCACGCAACATTCAAAGCCCAACCGTTGAAGGCGGCCTAAACTCGCCAACGCATTGAGCTGCATAAGCACTACATTAATAAGAATCTATGTGTGCGCTATTGCTCAGTAAATGACTGAATCGAAGATCAATATAATATAGATGTGTGTCTGGGGGCCGGTTTGTGTAGCGAGCCACAACAGTGAATTTCATCACTGTATTTCTGACCATTGCCTGCATCGCCGCAGGCTTGGCATTGGGTGAGATAGGGCAACTTTATATTGGCATTTCCTTCGTGATTACTGCTGTCTTTATCGCTTCCGTGCTGCAAAAGGCGAATGGACGATTGCCGCTGATTAAACGCTCTCGGTAGCGGGAGCATTTCGAATGGCGCGGACACGGCGTAACCGAACACTGGTTTCCTCGCTGAGATTGAACTTTCCCGCCCGGAAGGCGTTCCCATAGGGGCGGCGTCATTTCAGGCAGTTTCAGCTTCACCGAGGACGCATGGCGGATCGAGATCACGCCCAAGAAACTATCTCCCTTGACCGCGGCGAAAGGGCAGCGGCCCAGCCGGCGAAATCGCGCCACGGTATCGCCACCGCGCGGAACGCATTCATGAGCAATAGCGCAGATGAAAAAATGATGGCATCCCCGATCGACCGTTCGATCGACGAGCTCTGCATTAACACGATCCGCACTTTATCCATGGACGCCGTGCAGCAAGCCGAATCCGGCCACCCCGGTACACCGATGGCTTTGGCGCCGGTAATTTACACGCTGTGGCAGCGCTTCCTGCGGTTTGATCCGGAGGATCCGATCTGGCCAAATCGCGACCGTTTCGTGCTGTCCAACGGACACGCCTCGATGCTGCTCTACGCGATGCTGCATCTCACCGGCGTAAAGAGGGTCACCCCCGAGTATGAGCTTCTCGACAAACTCGCGGTCACGCTCGACGACATTAAACGGTTCCGTGAGATCGACAGCAAGTGCCCGGGACACCCTGAATATC
>Ga0097691_1001505_pt1 | contig 17084 bp, 4 predicted proteins | sample NGESurdeep072012_8_FD_72858 | JGI IMG/M metagenome (GOLD analysis project Ga0097691, IMG submission 72858) | Arctic peat soil microbial communities from Barrow, Alaska - NGEE Surface sample 210-1 deep-072012 | ecosystem: Environmental > Terrestrial > Soil > Wetlands > Peat ... | reverse complement strand
CTGTCGCGACGATGTTGCTTACATCATGGACACATTCCACATTGTTCGCGGTGACGATGAAGCGGCTCACGGCGAGTACAGAACCAAACGCCTCATCCTTGAGATATACGATCGCATGCAGCGCGCCATCGAGACTGGCGAGCCGCACCAAACCATGCTGGACCCGCCACCTGCCGACCCGAGCTTGTGCCACCCGAAGAAGAAGGTTGGGGTTCTCGCCTACGGCTCCCTGATCCACACTCCCGGAGAAAAACTCAAAGCAAAGGCGGTAATGCGGATAAAGACGAAGACTCCGTTCCGCGTGGAGTACGGACGCTACAGCGGCAAGACTCGGGGCGGTGCGCCGACGCTCGTTCCTCATGAAAAGGGCGAGCCGGTTGCGGCAGAGATCTTCGTCATGGCCGACGACGTGACCGTGGAAGAAGCCATGAACATGGTGTGGCGGAGGGAAACAGGCCGGACCGGCACCGGCGACACATATAAGAGAGGTACGGCAGACGACAGCGTGCTGGTCGATGCGGTCACAGACAATCCGTGCGTTGAAACCGTGCTCTACACGAATTTCAACTCCGGCGGGAAGATCGACAATCCGAACGCGGTCCAACTCGCAGAGCACGCAATCGCAAGTGTCGCCAGGGCAAACGAGGGCAAAGACGGCATCACGTACCTGGCAGATGCGATCGCAAGCGGTATTGAAACGCCGCTGAGGGAGGCGTACGAAATGGAAATTCTCCGGCGAACCGGAGCCGAATCGTTAGGTGATGCACTGACGAAAAACAGGGAAGCATCAGGAGCTCAGCGCGAGGCTGCTACGCACGGTGGCGAAGCCACGCCGGAATAATGCACGGAGCACATTATGTCTGACGGTCCACACATAGAAGACATTGAACGGATGATGCGGAAGTGGAGCGATGAAGAGGTCCGCGCCTTTTTCTTCTGCGTTCGTGAGAGTTCCCTTGACGAGCCGCCCACAAGCCGCGCAGAACTCGAGCGAGCATCGGTCGAGCGCTTGTTCTGGGCTTATAACTCCAAGACTCGAGCAAAGACCAAGCGCGCGACTGCACAAGCTGCATCGGGTGCGCATTCCATACTTCCATCGCGAATCAGGGACGGGGTTCCCTCTCCCAAGCAAGTCCGGGAGCTACACGAGTATGCGACTCCAGTGGGCTATGAGTTTCTCCTCCGTGAAACATGTAAGAAACTTACAATAGGCCGTTTTGGCGTGGATTCGATCTACCTTCTTGAGGTGTACCTGTACGAGAAGGTGATCGTGCAGGCGCTGTCAGCCATGGCAGCAGATGAGCGGCATGCATTCCTGACGCGGCAAATCGATCTTTCCAACCTTTACGGGACGACCTTTGAGGCTTCGAAGAGCATGTCGAGCCCAGGCGTCGGCGGACCGGCAACAACATTGGGAGCACTCGCTGCGGCCCAAGCATCCGGGTTTGGCGTGTATCTGGGAGCAACTACTGCCTTCGGCTTCGTGTCGCACGCTGTTGGTGTGACACTGCCGTTCGCCGCGTATACCGGTATGACCTCTACCATCAGTTTCCTCATCGGTCCATTGGGATTCTTAGCGACAGCGGCATGGCTTGGAGTCGCGATCACGGCACCGGAATGGGCGCGAATCATACGAGGGTTCTTGCACATCGTCATCATGAAAGCCAAGTACGAATACGGCAACCGGAGGCTCGTACTTGCTCATAGGGCCTCGTAAAGCGTTGGCGCCGTAAACATCTGCGGTAAGTCAGGAGACGGTGTCGCACACGAAGGACGGCAGCAATGAGTGAAGCACCGGCAGTGGCAGAGCAGCTCGATCTGCTCGAGACCGCGGCAACGCGATCGCTCCTGGACCAACTTCTTTCTGATTCCCGCCTATACACCAGCGGCAAGGATTACAAAGACCTGCTCGACTTCGTCGTGCGACTACGCAACTTCGCGCCATTTAACGCGATGCTCCTGCACGTCCAGAAACCTGGACTGACTTTCGCGGCCTCAGCTCGCGATTGGGAGGAACGCTTCAGCCGGCACCCCAAGGAAGGCGCACGGCCGCTGCTGATACTCTGGCCGTTTGCGCCGGTTGCCCTTGTCTACGACGTTCTGGACACCGAAGGACGGGAGCTTCCGAAAGACGTGGCACCGTTCCAAGCGGAAGGAGAGATTGAGGACGGTCACATTAATTCTTTCATTCACCTGATGGGCAGGAAGAACATCCTTTGCGATCTTGTGGACGCCGGGGACGCCACGGCCGGTCGTATAAGGCTGGCGAAGCGGCCGGCGGATCCGAAGGAGAAGGCGATCTACAAAATGCTCGTCAACCGGAACCACATGCCTCCGGTGCAGTTCTCAACGATTGCGCATGAATTGGGCCACCTGTTCCTCGGCCATCTGGGCCCCGACGCGCACCTGAAGATCCCGACGCGCGCTTCGATGAACCTCGCCCAGATGGAGCTTGAGGCGGAGTCCGTGTCGTATATCGTCTGCACCCGCCGCGGCGTGCAGCCCAATTCGGATAAGTACCTGTCCAGTTATGTGACAGCGAAGACGACGGTTGATGCAATCGACGTTTATCAGGTGATGCGGACAGCAGGACAGGTGGAGTCGCTCCTTGAGATGGCGGCGCACACGAAGTTCGGCCAATTCAGTGCTCGGCTTGACATCAGTGGATAATCAGTCCAGTGCTGGGTTCCTCCCTCCCTGATGGATGCCGATCACGAGAGGCTGAAGTAAGTTCTAGGTTCAGTTCGCTGATAAGGTCGTATCTCGAACGCACTCAACACCAGAGGGGGACCCCCTCGATTCGGCGCGATGGTCGGTCACAAAAGGTTGAGGCTGCGGCTCGTGTGCCGAATTCTTGGGAGACATCTTCCAGCCGGCGCAATTCAGGCGATTGCTGTCTCAGAAGCCTACTGACGAGCACTGGACCGAAACGCTGAAAGTAAACAATTTAGGCCGTCAGAACCTGCGGCCTGAGGGCTGTCTCCCAAAGACTGCCTTTTGCAATGCGGAATGCCGCTCCCATTTACGTGCGCAGAGCGGACAAGAGGCTCAACACTAGCACTGCGCCAATTCCGATTAACCCCTTGCGTCATCCGGAGAAGCACACTAATGTTGTAGCACTCCCCTAGGCGCTTTACCCCTTTCGGCCGCCCAACCGAATTCAGAGAACCGTTTGTCAAAACGCAAGGAGTTGTTGTGCGCACCTCATTACCGGGACCTCGCCGTATGTCGCTTCGGTTTGTCGCACTTCTCACAGCGGTTCTAGTGTTCGCGGCCCTCGGCTATGCCTCGAGTGACGGCGCCGCCAAACCCGCGCCCGCGGCCAAGGCTCGCCGGGTCGCTGCCTACTCCGCGGTCCCGCTGCGCTTTGAACCGAACCGCGGCCAGGCCAGGAAGGACGTCCGCTACATCGGGCGCGCGGCCGGCTACAAAGTCGGGCTGGAAGCGCAGAAGATCACCTTCACCGTCCCGACGCGTGCGCACAAGTCAGACGCCGCATTCCGCGACGTCGCCATCCCGATGTCGCTCGTGGGCGTCAAATCGAATCCCGAGATCACGGCCTTCGGCGACCTCTCCGGAAAAAGCAATTACCTGCTGACATCCGATCCGCGCACGTGGATCACGAACCTGCCTACGTTCTCCGGCGTGCGTTATCGCGGCGTTTACCCGCGCACCGATCTCGTTTTTCACGGCGATGCGAACCGGCTGGAGTACGACTTCAACATCGCTCCGGGCGGCGATCCCCGGAAGATCGCCTGGCGCCTCGATCGCGCGGCCGACGTCCAGTTGCACGATGGTGAGCTCGTCATCCACTCCGACGGAGTGGAACTGCGTTTTCTGAAGCCGGTTGCGTTTCAGGAGCGTGCCGGCAGGAAGGAAGCCGTCAGCAGCGAGTACCGCATCCAGCGCGACGCGCGCGGAACCCTGGTCCAGTTCGCGGTCGGCAGCTACGACCGCAGCCGGACCCTGGTGATCGACCCGGTACTGGTGTATTCGACGCAGGTTTCCGCGCTCTACAACCTTTCCGCAATGACGACCGACGCCGCCGGAAACGTGTACCTGGCGACCTCTTCGGGTGCGCTCGAAGTGGCCAAGCTGGCGCCCGATGGCCAGACGTTGCTCTATAACTCGACCATTGGGACCACACCGGCTTCGGCGACAAGCCTTGCCATCGATGGCTCCGGACAGCTCTATGCCACCGGCTATGCGTCCGCCGGTTACGCCACCACGGCCAACGCCTTCCAGCCGACTTCCGGCAGCGGCAGCCATGCCTTCGTGACGGTGTTGAATGCCGCCGGCTCGGGCCTGGTCTATTCGACGTACCTGCAAGGGACCTCCACCGATCGCGGCACCGGCCTTGCGCTCGATCCCAGCGGCAAGGTGCTGATCTCCGGCTGGACCTACTCGCCGGATTTCCCCAATACCAATAACGTCACGGTCAACAGTTACCAGACCGCATTCGTCGCCAAGTTCGATCCAACCTTGAGTGGCAACGCGTCACTGATTTATTCGGCGCTATTTCCTTCCTCCTACTACACCGGGGATGCAACCTCCGTGAGGTCCGACTCCGCGGGCAATGCTTATGCCACGATCAATTCCTACCAACTGAACACGACGCCCGGCGCCTTTAATTACGATGGCATTTACAACGGCTCCGGCGGCATTTACGTCGTAAAGATCGATCCCAGCGGCGCGACGCAATTTCTTGCGTATCTCGGTTACGGCATCGCGTACGACCTAGCGGTGGACGGCGCGGGGGACAGCTACATCACCGGCACCGTCGCTAGCTCGGATTTTCCGGCTACCCCCGGCGCCTACCAGACCAGCTTTCCCAACGCCTTCCTGACCAAGTTGAACGCCAGCGGCACGGCGCTGGTTTTCTCGACGTTCCTGGGCGGGCCGAGCGGACAGATCACGCCTACGTCCGTCGCCATTCCTGCCGGCTGTACCAGCAACTGCACCCCGTACGTTGCCGGCTTCACGACCACCAGCGATTTCCCGACCGTGAACGCCATCCAGAGCACCTTCGGTGGCTACTCGGACGCCTTCATCGTCAATCTGACCGCCGACGGCAGCGCTGCCACCTTCGCGACCTATCTCGGCGGCTCCTCCGACGAGAACCCGTACTGGGGCTCCGACTTCCACATTCCGCAGATCGGTCTCGACGGTTCGGGCAATATGTACCTTGCCGGCGATACGTACTCGACCGATTTCCCCTTTACCACGCCCGGCTCGTATTACTCGTTTGTCGCCAAGATCAGTCCGGCGGCGGGCGCCACCGTCATTCCCGACAAGCGCTCCATCGCCTTCAGCTACGAGACCATGACTGTCCCGAGCGCGCCGGTCACCGTGAATTTGCGCAACCTCGGGTCGGTGGCGGCGAACATCTCGGGAATCGTCAGCAGCAACGGCGCCTTTTCGCAGACCAACAACTGCGGCGGCTCGATTCCCGCCGGTGGTAGCTGTGCCCTGCAGGTGACCTTCACGCCGACCACGCCGGGCGTGATCGCCGGGACGCTCACCATCAGTCACGATGGGACGAATTCGCCGGCCAGCGTGTCGCTGTCCGGGACCGGCCAAGACCAGGCCCTACTCAGGATTTCTCCGTATGCAACGATCGACTTCGGCGCGCAGCCGGTGAACACCGCCAGCCCTCCGCAGACGCTCAACATCTCGAACATTGGCACGCAACCGGCGCTGATTTATTCGATCACGATGGCGGGCGGCCACCCGGAATTCACTTCCAGCACCAATTGCCCCGAGTACCTGAGCGCCGGCGCCAGTTGTACCGCATCGGTCACGTTTCTTCCCTACGCGGTCGGGCTATACCAGTCCTATATCTCGGTTTCCGCAAACGTGACCGTTACGCCAAGCTATTACGTCTATGTTTCCGGCACGGGTACGGAGCTGGGCAACGCCAGCATCACGCCGTCCACGACGTCGATAAATTTCCTCGACCAGCTCGTGGGCACGACCAGCTCGGGACAGTACATCACGTTCCTGAATAGCGGCACGATTCCGGTAACGATGGGGCCGAATTCCGTTACCGGCGACTTCAAGATCAATTACGACGGGTGCACCGGCAATTCCATTGCACCGGGAAGCTCCTGCTATATCTACGTCCAGTTTGCGCCGACTGCCGCGGGCACGCGCACCGGCACCCTGACGGTAAAGAACACGGCGGGACCCGATCTGCTCATCTCGCTCTCCGGCGCCGGTTCGACTTCCGCGTCTGCCCTGGTCTTTTCACCGGCGGCGCTGGTCTTCGCGGATCAGGTGATTGGGACGCAATCGAGTTCCTCCTCGATCACCGTGACCAACGACGGGAATGCCCCGGTGACGATCAGCCGGGTGTACGACAACGGCGCCGATTTCCGCATTACCTATGATGGCTGTGGTGTGATCGGGCAGTATGGCCAATGCACGATCTATGTGGTCTTCGCGCCGACTACGGCAGGTTCGCTTTCGGGCACGATCACGTTTGTGGACACCGCGTCGGGAAGTCCGCACACGGTGACCGTCACCGGCAACGGCATAGCGCCCACCGCGTCGGTGATTCCCAGCCCTGCCGCCGCTACCTTCGACGACACGGTGGTCGGTTCCAACAGCCAGACGCTCAGCTTCTTCCTGTTCAATCCGGGCAATTCGACGGTTTCTGCATCGGCGCCGGTATCCAGCCTGGCCGATTTCGTCGTCACCTATAACGGGTGCAGCACGATCTACCCGAATTCGTATTGCCAGCTCAACGTGCAGTTCCGGCCGCAGTCGGCGGGACTGAAGACCGGAACGATTACCATCGCACACTCGGTGGCAGGCAGTCCGGTCGTCATCAACCTGACGGGCACCGGGCTGGCGCCGGTCGATACGTTGATTCCGTCACCGCTGAGCGCCGGGTTCCCCGACACGGTCGTCGGTGTGACTTCGTCGTATCAACTCATCTATTTCTATAACCCCGGCAACACGAATGTGAACATCAGCAACGTCTCGGTCAGCGGCGACTTCGTAATCTATTCCAACGAATGCTCGATCGCTTACGCGGGCGGCTACTGCTACGTTTACGTTCAATTCGCGCCCAGTGCTGCCGGGAACCGCACCGGGACCTTAACGGTCTTCGACGATGCTCCCGGCAGTCCGCACACGGTATCGCTGTCGGGCAACGGTGTCAGCCCGGTCACCACGCTTGTTCCCACGCCGAGCAGCGTCGGCTTCGACGACCAAGTGGTCGGCACCACCAGTCCGACTACCTACCTCACGCTCTATAACCCGGGGAACGTGCCGGTGACGATCAGCAACGTGAGTGTGGCCGGAGACTTCGCATCGAGCGGCGGTTGCAGCACGATTGCGGCGAATTCGTACTGTTCCTTGCCGGTAACGTTCACGCCGACGGCAGCGGGCCAGCGAACCGGCACGCTCACGCTCACCGATAGCGCCGCCGGCAGCCCGCACGGTATCGCTCTCTACGGCAACGGACTGGCCGCGACCACCACGGTTGCGGTAACGCCGGCTGCGCTTGACTTCGGGAGCGTCGTAACCGGTGTCAGCGCCACCGCGCAATTGGTGTACGTCACCAATACCGGGACCCAGAATGTCACCATCTCGGCGGTATCGGCCACCTCGCCATACACGGTTTCGGGCTGCGTCACCACAATCTCGCCCGGCTCTTTCTGCTCGATGAGCGTGTCGGTCAACGCCAGTACAACCGGCGTGGTGAGCGGTGCGCTCACCATCACCGATACCGCCACCGGCAGCCCGCATACGGTGGGACTGGCTGCTAACGGAGTCTCCTCCAATCCGGCCATCTCGGTATCGCCCAACGGCCTCACCTTCCCGCAGACCTTGGTCGGAGTGACTTCGAGCGCGGCCAACGTAACGTTCTTCAACCGCAGCGGCGCCAGCATCACGGTATCGAGCGTGGCGACGACCGGCGATTTTGCCATCAACAGCAACGGCTGCACCTCGGTGGCGAATAACGGTAGCTGCAACGTCAGCGTGAAGTTCACGCCAACCGCAAACGGCAATCGCAGCGGTACCCTGGTTTACACGCACAACGGTCCGGGTGGTTCCACCACGATCAATCTTTCGGGGTACGGCGAGCCCTCGTTGAGCGTGGTGCAGATGTCGGCCACCGCCCTCAACTTCCCCAGCCAAGTCGTCGGTACCTCCAGCAGCTCCCAGACCGTGTATCTGTGGAACAACGGCACCGTCCCCCTGACCCTCGGTTCCAGCACCATCACATCCAGTTTCGGCATTACCAGCAATGCTTGTACCTCCACGGTCAGTCCGGGCAGCTATTGTTACGTCAATGTGAATTTCCAGCCCAGCGCGTCCGGAACGGTGACCGGGGCCCTTACCGTGAACGCCAGCGACCCGGGCAGTCCGCACGTGGTGCAACTGACTGGCACCGGGGTTGCGTCGGCGAAGACGCTGGCGCTCTCCGCGACCGCACTCCAGTACTCCGATCAGACGGTCGGATACGCGAGCAGCGCCCAGACGTTGACCGTGTACAACACCGGCAACAGCCCGGTTACCTTCACCGCGCCCGTGATCACCGGCGACTTCGCCATCACCTACAACGGTTGTCCCGGCACCTTGCAGACCGGCGGCGCGTGCTACGTCTACGTCACCTTTACTCCGACGGCATCCGGCAGCCGTACCGGGACGCTCACCCTGAATGACAACGCTACCGGCGCCCCGCATAGCATCGCCCTTTCCGGTAATGGCGTCACCGCGACCAAGAGCTATGCCCTGACCGCCACCGCACTCGCGTTCAGCGACTCGCCGCTATCGGTGCAGAGCGGCACTCAGTACGCCGTGCTGAACAACACCGGCACAGCGCCGTTGGTGGTTTCGGGCACCACGGTGACCGGCGATTTTGTCCTCAGTTATAACGGTTGTTACGGCCAGACCATCGCGCCGGGAAGCGCTTGCACGGTCGGCGTGCTGTTCAACCCCACCGCCGCCGGCACGCGCACGGGCACGGCGAGCATCGGTAACGACGCTCCCGCCGGCGCCGCGGTGATTTCGCTGACCGGCAACGGCGTCAACCAGTTGCACTCGGCGCGCGTCTCCGCGAATGCCCTTACCTTCGCGGACCAGGCGGTCGGGACCACGGCGCCCATGCAGTATCTCTATCTCTACAACACCGGGAATGTGCCGCTGACGGTTTCGAGCGTTAACTATGTTGGCGACTTCAGTAATCCGTATCCCACTTACTACAATTGCAGCGGAACGATTCAACCGGCGGGGTACTGTTATCTCTATATCGTCTTTACGCCAACGACGACGGGCGCGCGCACCGGCAGCGTCACCATTACCGACGATTCCAGTACCAGCCCGCATGTGATCTCGCTGACCGGTAACGGTGTCGCGCCTTCGCTGCGGATCAACGTCAATCCCGGCAGTCTGGTGTTTCCGCCCACTGTCACCGGCGTTACCAGCGCCTACTCCCTGGTAACGGTAACCAACGTCGGCAACGCGCCGGTGCAGATGAACAGCGCCACCATCTCCGGTGCGGACTTCAAGATTTACTACTCTAGTTGCGACAGCGTCATCCTCAGCGTGGGCGGCTATGCCTGCAACGTCTACGTCCAGTTCCAGCCAACCACCACCGGCTTGCGTACCGGCACGCTGACTCTCGCCGATAACGCCACCGGCAATCCGCACACCTTGGCGTTGAGCGGCACCGGCGTCGATCCCAACAACTCCTTCCAGCTTTCGCAGAACTCGATTACCTTCGGGAATCAGCCCACCAACACCACCAGCGGCGCGACTTTGGTGTACCTGGTGAACCAGGGCAGTACTCCGGTCACCACTACGACCGTGACCCCGGTCGGCGACTTCCTGGTCAACGGCTGCGCCAACACCACCGTGTACCAGAGCAGCAGTTGCGCGATGTACGTATATTTCAAACCCACGGCAACCGGTACGCGCACCGGTTCGGTAACGATCACCGATAACGCTACCGGCAGCCCGCGCGTGATCGCGCTCTCCGGGACGGGCGTCACGCCTTTCCCGATCGTCACGCTGTCGCCTAACAACCTCGTCTTCGGCAACCAGAACGTCGGCAGTACCAGCGGGTCGCAGACCATCGCGGTGTACAACACCGGCAGCGCGCCCCTGAACATCTCCGATGTCACCACCACGACGACGGAATTCACCGCCACGCGCAGCTGCATCGTCTCGCCGATTGCAGCGGGTTCCTATTGCCAGATTTCCGTGCAGTTCGCGCCGCAGGCAACCGGCACGCGCACGGCCGCGGTCCAGATTACCGATGACGCCTCCGGCAGCCCGCACTCGGTCGCCTTGAGCGGCAATGGCGTGACCGCCGGACCGATCGCCAGCCTGTCCACCAACACGTTGACGTACTCCAGCCAGCTCGTGAACACCACCAGCGCGGCGCAGAACGTCACCGTGACCAACAACGGAAGCACCACGCTGGTCTTCAGCGCTCCGGCCATTTCCGGCCCGTTTGCCATTTCGGCGAACGCGTGCAGTTCGCTCGCTCCCACTACTTCTTGTACTATCTCGATGACGTTTACCCCGACCGCTGCCGGGTTGACCTCGGGCACGCTCTCGATTTCTGACAACGCTCCCGGCAGCCCGCACATTGTCGGCTTGAGCGGAACCGGCCTGTCGGGACCGGCGCTCACCGTCACTCCCAGCAACCTCGTCTTCAATTCCCAGCAGTTGAATACCACCAGCGCGACGCAGACGGTGAACCTGAGCAATAGCGGCTCGGCAGTCACCATCTCGTCGGTTACGGTCAGCGCCGGCGCCTTCGCCCAGACGAACAGTTGCACCAACATCGGCACCGGCAGCTCGTGCAATATCTCGGTGACCTTCACGCCGACCAGCGCGGGAACGCAAACCGGCACCCTGACCATCACCGACAACGCCCCGGGCAGCCCGCACACTGTCGCCCTCAGCGGCAACGGCGTCGGCCAGCCGGCGGTGACGCTCTCCTTAGCCAGCCTGGATTTCGGCAGCCAGAACGTCGGCACGACCTCGGCGACCCAGACGGTCAACATGTCGAATACCGGCGCCGGACCGCTTGCCATTGCCAGCATTGCGGCGACGGGCGATTACACGGTCACCAACAATTGTGGCAACAACCTGATTGTCGGCGCGAGCTGCACGCTGACCATCTCGTTCCATCCCACCGGCGCCAATACGCGTGCCGGCGCCGTCAACATCACCGATAACGCTCCCGGCAGCCCGCAGAGCATTGCCCTCACCGGAGTTGGAGACGGAGCGGTAGCTTCGCTGTCGCTCTCTTCGCTCACGTTTGGATCGCAGACGGTCGGGACCACCACCACGGCGCAGACGGTAACGCTCACCAATACCGGCAACGTCATACTGAACATCACCTCCATCGCTTCGACGAACCCCCAGTTCGCGCAAACCAACAATTGCAGCAGCACTCTCGCCGCCGATACGAGCTGTACCATTTCCGTGACCTTCAGCCCCACCGCAACCGGCAGCCAGGACGGATACATTACCGTTGCTACCGGCGTAAGCACGCAAAACGTCTCGCTCTCCGGCAGCGGCACCGGACCATTCGGGTCGGTCACGCCGACCTCTCTCAGCTTCGGCAGCGTCGGTCTGGGCACGCCCAGCGCGACCCAGACGGTGACCTTCAGCAGCACCGGCACGACCGCGCTTACCATCAGCGGCATCAGCATCAGCGGCGACTTCTCGCAGACCAACAACTGTCCCGCGTCGCTCGCCTTCGGCAGCAACTGCACCATCCAGGTGACCTTCACCCCGACGGCCGCGGGCTCACGCAGCGGATCGCTGTTCATCAAAGACAACGGCTCGCTCAGCGGACATTCGGTGTCGCTCATCGGCACCGGCCTGGGCCCGCTGCTCACGCTTAATCCGAGCGCGCTGAGCTTTGGCACGGTGACGATCAACACTACCACCAGCCCGCAGTCGATCACCGTCACCAACAGCGGTACGGTCACCCTCACCGGCCTCTTGATCGGGGCGACGACCGGCGACTTCGCCCAGAGCAACAACTGCCCGACCTCGCTCGCGATCAACGCCACCTGCAATATCAACGTGACCTTCGCGCCGACGCTGGCGGGCTCGCGCAGCGGTTCGCTCACGGTCACCAGCAGCGCCGCCGCGCAGACGGCCACTTTCAGCGGCGCGGGCAGCGGTCCGCTGGTACAGCTCAACCCGGCGTCGCTGAACTTTGGCAACGTAGTGCAGAGTACGACCTCCCCGGCACAGACGGTGACGCTCACCAACAGCGGCAACGCCAATCTGAATATCTCGTCCATCGCGGCCAACGGCGACTTCGCGCAGACCAACAATTGCCCGGCCGCTCTCGGCGTGAGCTCGTTGTGTACCATCTCCGTGACCTTCACGCCGTCCACGCTGGGCGCCCAGACCGGCGCCGTGACCATCGTGGACGACGCGGGTGGGTCGCCGCACCTGATCGGCGTGTCGGGCAATGGCATCGTGCCGCAGACAGATCTGGCCCTGACCGGGGTCGCATCTCCGGCCAGCATTCCGCCGGGCGGCAATGCGACCTATTCCTTCACCATTACCAACAACGGGCCTTCGGTGGCGACCTCGGTAAGCTTCACCGCGTCGCTGCCCACCAATGCGCTGGTGACGTCGGCGACCGCGTCGTCGGGTAGCTGCACGACCGGCTCCTCGATTACCTGCACGCTGAGCAACATGGCGATCAACTCCACCGCTACGGTTACCGTCGCGGCGACCGCAACCGGCAACGGCGTCCTCTCCACCACTGCCTCAGTGTCGGCTGCCGAGTCCGATCCCAATGTTTCGAACAATCAGGTCACTGTGAGCGCGACGGTCGCGGTCGCGGACCTGGTGGTAACCACTTCCGCGCAGAGCGGTAGCTCGCCCACGTACCTGGTGTCGCTCTTGAATAGCGGTCCGTCAGCGGCATCGAATGTGTCGATGGCCTGCAGCTATGACCGCTTCGGGTATGTTGGCGTCACCGCATCGCAAGGCTCCTGCTCCTATAGCGGACAGACGCTCAGTTGCAGCCTCGGTTACCTGGCGTCAAGCGCTACGGCCAACGTTTCGCTGCAGGTCCAGCCGCCTGCAACCGGATGGGCGACCATCGCCTGTCACGCGCAGGCATTGGAGTTCGATCCGAACCCGGTCAACAACTCGGCACAGATCACTCCCGACGGCGCGACCAACACCAATGCGGGCGACAACGTCGGCGTGCAGCTCTTCGACGGCAAATCGGGCACTGCGGCGCGCGTCGTCTTCCCCAGCGTCAAGCAGAGCGGAGCGACCACGATGAGCAGCGTCGCCGGCGCAACGCCTCCCGCGGGTTTCCGCAACGGCTCGGCTGCCTGGACCTACGACGTCAGCACGACCGCGACGATCGTCGGATCGCCGCTGCTTACCTTCGCCGTCGCGCCCACGCATTTCCACCATCCGGCGAACGTCCGGCTCTTCCACATGGAGAGTGGAGCCTGGGTGGACCGCACCATCGCGGCCGATCCGGCTACGAACACCGTGGCCGCGATTGCCGGATCGCTCTCGCCGTTTGCCCTGTTCGAGCCGGTAAACCACTTGCCGGTGGCGAGCGCGGGCCTTGACCGCGTTGTTGCTGGAACCAGCGTACTTGGCTCGACCGTCGTCCTCGATGGCAGCGCTTCCGCCGACGTGGATGGTGACGCGCTCAGCTACCGCTGGAGCGGTCCGTTCGCCGAAGGGAATGGAGCGGTGTCGGGCGCGCGGCCGAGCGTTACGCTGCCGTTTGGCACGTCGAAGCTGACGCTGGTTGCCAACGACGGGGAAGCCGATTCGCCGCCAGTGACCATCAACGTCACGGTGACGGACTTCGGTGTCGCCGTCGGAAACTCCAGCGCGTCGCTGGTGCGCGGACAATCGACATCGATTCCGATTACGGTGGCGGCGGTCGGTGGAACATTCGACCAACCCGTAACGTTGGGTTGTGCGAACCTACCCGCGGGCATGAACTGCCAGTTCTCGCCGGCTTCGGTTACACCCGGACAGGCAGGTACGAACTCGACGCTGACGATTACAACGACTGTCGCATGCAGTCGTCCGCGTGGTCCGCTGTTTGCATTCTGGCTCGCCATCATGCTCGGTCCTGTCGGCCTGCTGTGGACGGGACGCAACCGCCGCGCGGCACTGCTTCTGCTGCTTATGGTTATTGTCATTGCGGCCGTCGGAGTCGGATGCGGGGGCGGAGGTACGGCGCCGGTGACCTCGAACGCGACCACGACTACGCCCGCGCAAGCGGTCACGATTACCGTGACGGGAACCTCTTCCGGGTTGCAGCACTCGGCGACGACAACGCTGACGCTGAAGTAACCGTCGAGGTCACAACGCGCGCGGATCAGATTTTCGGTTCCTCGGGGGAGGATCCGCTGGGGATGCCGGAAAGGTCCAGCATCCCCGATTTTATTCCCGCAAGCAATACGACTACGCTTCCGGGCAGCCCAACCAGGGCCCTTCGGAGCCTGTTGGCAAATCTCTTTCTCACCAGCAGTCCTGCATCAACGAAGCGAAATACGCGAGATGCCGGTCCGGATAGTCAAGGGCAAACGGCATAGGAACCACCCGTCACTCCCGGTTGGTCGGCATACCGGAAGTTAGCCGCCGCAGCCGAGATTGCACGATCAAGATAACGAGCGTGAAATCCACTTATCGTAAGTTACCGCACGAACACAAATGGAATCGAAAGACGACGTTAATCGGTACGTATTGCGCTGGCACAGCGACCTCATGACTGAGGCCGAGCGGCTCGCGCAGCGGCATCTGTTCGCAACTCTCAAAGCGACGATGGGCCGAAGCAATCCCGCTGCACAGCAGGAAGCTCGCCAGTCACCAGAACATTCCCGCTTCCTTTCCGATGACCCGGAAGTGCTGCGATTAGCCAGCGTAGGCTATGAGGCGTTTGTCGAGCGAACAGCGACGCGAATCCTTTCAGATTGCAGTGCAAAACTTCTTTTCAACCGTTGTCCCAAGTGCGGCGGTCTGGCGCGAACACCGACAGCGAAACAGTGCCGTTTCTGCGGCTACGATTGGCACAGCGCCCGCTAACGAGTGATAAATCCACTTATCGTAAGTGTGCGCTTTTCCTTCGCCTGCATGGTGATACCGTAGAAGGCATGCAGCACATAGGCGCACCGTCGAAACGCCGAGCCAAGGACCCGGAAATACCCACCTGGACTTGCCCTCATTGCGGCCACGTTCACAGCCCGGCGACGTTGCGCAGACTCGACAACGATCACCTGCAATGCGCAGGATGCAAACAGTCGTTCACCATTGCACAGAGCAAACCGTAGCGTTGCCGAGGTGCAGTGCGCGAATCATTCCCGCGTGTTACTGAACGGCGGAGCACGAAAATGGGCGTTTCACTGAGACGCCAAAGGCCTCAATAATTGTCTTCAAGTGTCGTCAACATTCAGTCGGTCATGTGCCGTTGCTGCTGCCTCTGGGGACCGAGCGTTCCTGGCAGAGACACACTCGGCGTGCAGAGCTCTGCTCAGACCGCGAAGCTTAGGATGAGAATCGCAGGCCAGTGGTGTGCCGCAAAATGTGCCGTGCGCTACGAGCCGATGCGATACTTTGTGGGCTTTTTCGATACCTCGACTGCGTGCTTCCGTGCGGGCTGTTCGCTGTGTAAGTGATTGAAATGAAATGACGCTTACTGCAATAAGAGCAGTCGATTAACGAGAACTCTTAATCAGTAGGTTGAAGGTTCGATTCCTTCCGCGCTCACCATCGCAACCCCTTGCGACCCCAGTGTTTATGCGGGTTTGGGGGATTTCTACGGTTTCCAGCTCGCCACGCCGCATTAGGTCGATTCAACCTCCAGAAGCTCTGCTGAAGGTCCCGCATCATTTCGATGGCCCATCCCAACTCGGCAGCGTTTCGGGGAAGGTTCAAACCAGCAGGCGGCCAGTATAGATCGCCATCCCGACGACGGTGTTCACGCCCATGCGTTCGAGGTCATCGATTTCCTGCTGCGTGGTGACTCCTCCGGCGACAGTGAGCGGAAGCGCGGTAGCCGCGCGCAATTCGTGAACCACATCCATCGGGAAGCCCTGCATCAGGCCTTCGGTATCTACATGGGTGTACAGGAACCCACTGCAGTACGGTTCGAGTTGTTGCATCACTTCGGCTGTCGCAAGCGGCGAGATCTCTTTCCATCCCTGCACGACGACGCGGCCGCCCTTGGAATCAACGGCGGCGATGACGCGCTCGCGCCCGACCGATTCCGCAAGCTGACTGGCGAAGGCCGCGTTCACCTTTCCAGCTTGCACGAACGCCGAGCCGACAATCACCTGGCGCGCGCCGATCCCTAGAACCTCTTGCGCGATCGCGGTGCTTCGGATTCCGCCCCCGACCTGGCATGGCAGCCGGCCGGTAAATTGGCACAGGAGTTCGCGGTTGTCTCCCTGGTTCATGGCAGCGTCGAGGTCGATCAACTGCACAACGGGATATTTTGCGAAGCGCTCGATCCAGTACTCGAAGTCGGAGAACTCCAGAGCCTTGCGCTCGCCCTGCACGAGCTGCACGATGTGCCCGCCCATCAGGTCGATCGACGGAATCAGCACGGCCACCTCACCGGGATCGACTCGGCCGCCAATTGCTGCTTGAGTTCGCCAATGTCGTGCAGGCCGAAGTGGAAGATGCTGGCCGCGAGAGCGGCGTCGGCGCGGCCGTCGCGGAATACGTCAACAAAGTGGCGCACCGATCCAGCGCCGCCCGAAGCAATGACCGGAACTGACACTGTCGATTCCACTGCCGCGGTGAGCGCACAATCAAAGCCGCTGCGCGTGCCGTCGCGGTCCATGGAGGTGAGCAGGATTTCCCCCGCACCGCGATCTTCCGCCTCGCGTACCCACTCCAGCACGGCGCGGCCTGTGGGTTTGCGTCCGCCGTGCACGTACACTTCGTGGCCGCCATTGCCGTCAGATTTCGCATCGACGGAGACAACAACGGCTTGCGAACCGAAGCGCTCGGCGATTTGGCCGATCAGTTCCGGCGTACGGAGGGCCGCCGAATTGATGGCCAGTTTATCGGCGCCAGCGTCGAAGACCGCGCAGGCTTCGTCG
>Ga0097691_1001504_pt1 | contig 17088 bp, 14 predicted proteins | sample NGESurdeep072012_8_FD_72858 | JGI IMG/M metagenome (GOLD analysis project Ga0097691, IMG submission 72858) | Arctic peat soil microbial communities from Barrow, Alaska - NGEE Surface sample 210-1 deep-072012 | ecosystem: Environmental > Terrestrial > Soil > Wetlands > Peat ... | reverse complement strand
CGCAAGAACGGCGTGGCGGTGATTCTGCCGCAGCATCCGCAGGCGAATGACGTGCTCGGGCGCGCGATCCTGGAGAAAGACGCGCGGGCAGTGAGCGCGGCGGCGCACATGCCGCCGGTGACGCCCGAGGCGGATGCGAAAACCGCAGCGGGCGAATCCAGCTATACAGTGACCGCGCTGGGTGAGGAAATTCGGATTCAGCCGGCGCTGCGGGGGCGGCATCAGCTTCGCAACACGGCGCTGGCGATTGCGACGGCGGTGGAGTTGGACGGCCTCGGAGTTGGCGTGCCGGCGGCGGCGATTGAACGCGGCGTGCGCCAGACGCGCTGGCCGGGGCGCCTGCAAGTCGTAAGTGGCGCGCCGGAATTTCTGTTCGACGTGGCGCACAATCCGGACGGCGCGTGGGCGCTGCGGGCAGCGCTGTCGCACATGTATCCGGAGCGCAGGCTGGTAATGCTGTTTGGCGCGATGCGGGACAAGGCGGTCGCGGAGATGGCGAGCATCCTGTTTCCGCTGGCGTCGGCGGTGGTAGCGACGCATGCCGAAAATCCGCGCGCGGCCAGCCCGGAAGAGATCGCGCAGGCGGCGGCGCGGACGGGAGCGGAGATGGTGTTGGAGCCGAGAATTCCCGAGGCGCTGGTGCGTGCGCGGGCACTGGCCGGAAGCGACGGCGTGGTGGTGGTGACGGGATCGATCTACCTGGTGGGAGAGGCGATGCGGCTGATGGGCATCGTGTCGTGAGCGCATTACAATCAGCTTCTCCCGTGGGACGCAGATTCTGGAACGCGATGAGCTGGCTGCGGTCGATCTTCTTCTTCGACCCGCTTATTTACCTGTACACGATTGTGCTGGGCACGATGTCGCTGCTGTCGTCGCTGTGGGACCGCGATGGGCGCATCCAGCACCGGTTCGCACGGCTGTGGTCGCGGCTGATCCTGCACACCGTCGGGTCGCCGGCCAGGGTAAGCGGGCTGGACAAGATTGATTGGTCGCACCCGCATGTGTTCGCGGCCAACCACATTTCCGCGCTCGACATTCCAGTCCTGTACACGAGCATGCCGCGGCAGTTCCGCATCGTCGCCAAAGAAGAGTTGTTCCGCTATCCATTTATGGGCTGGCATTTGCGGCGGTCGGGGCAGGTACCGATCGCGCTGGGAAACAAGCTGAGCGCCATGCGCAGCCTGTTGCGGGCAGTGCCGGACCTGAAAAATGGAACGCCGCTGGTGGTGTTTCCGGAGGGCGGGCGCTCGGCGACGGGACAGGTGCAGCCGTTCATGACGGGCGCATGCTACGTGGCGATCAAGGCGGAAGCGGACATCGTGCCGATGGCGATCGTCGGGACGTACGAAGTACTGCCGATGAACAGCTTCCATATACGTCCGGGAAAGATTGAGCTGCTCGTGGGCGATCCGATTCCAACCGCGGGCTGCACGCTGCACGATGCGGACAAGCTGACGGAGCGGGTGCAGAAGGCGGTGGAAGATTTGTACTACGCGAGGGCGAAGGTCGCCGATCCCAGAATCGTTGGCGAGAACGTCAATCGCTAACGTCTTCCGCATGACACGCGTCCAACCCGCGGAGTAAACTGTCCGGCTTCGTTTCCGACATGGAGGAATTATGGCTTTGCTACGGCGCAGAGGCGTTCTGACGGCCGTCTGCGTGTTGCTGTCGCTGCCATTATTGGCACAAAACGTGGAGGTGAAGGCGACCACGCTGGCCAACGGCATGAAAATCCTGGTGCAGGAAGACCACTCGATCCCCAACGTCGCGCTCTACATCTTCTACCGCATCGGGTCGCGCAACGAGCGCGTGGGGACGACCGGCGTCTCGCACTTCTTCGAGCACATGATGTTCAACGGGGCGAAGAAGTACGGGCCGGGCGCGTTCGACAAAACGATGGAGGCAGCGGGCGGGTCGAACAACGCGTACACCAGCAACGACGTGACGGTATACCAGGACTGGTTCCCGTCTTCCACGCTGCCGCTGATCTTCGACTTGGAGGCCGATCGCATTCGCGACCTGAGCTTCGATCCGAAGATTGTCGAAAGCGAACGCGGCGTGGTGGCGAGCGAGAGACGCTCGTCGGTGGACGCCAGCAACGGCGGCATCCTGCGCGAGCAGATGTGGGCGACCGCGTTTACCGCGCACCCGTATCACTGGCCGGTCGTCGGGTGGATGAGCGACATCGAGAACTGGAAGATGGACGACCTGAAGCGGCACTTCGCGATGGGGTACTCGCCGTCGAACGCGACCATGGTGGTGGTCGGCGACGTGACGGCGGAACAGGTGTTCGCACTGGCCAAGCAGACCATTGAGCCGATCCCGTCGCACGATCCGCCGCCGCCGGTGACGACCGTGGAGCCGGAGCAAATGGGCGAGCGGCGTGTCGAGGTGCGGAAGTTCGCGCAACTGCCGATCCTGATGTTAGCGTACCACGCGCCGAGGATCGGCACACCGGACCACACCGCGTTGGAAGTTTTGCAGACCGTACTGTTCGCGGGCGAAAGTTCGCGCATGTACCAGCGGCTGGTGGACAAGGGGCAGATGGCGATCAACGTTGGCGGCGGCGTGACGTCGGGATTCGATCCCGGACTCTTCACGATCAACATACAGCCGCGGGCGAAGGTGGACACGAAGGACATCGAGAAGGCGGTGTATGAGGAGCTCGATAAAGTTGCCGGCGCAGCGGTGAGCGATCACGATTTGCAGCGGGCGAAGAACATCCTGCTGGCGCGTTTCTATCGCAGCCTGCAAACGATCAGCGGGAGGGCAAACCTGCTGGGGTCGGCGGAAGTTTTTCGCGGCGATTATCACAAGCTGTACACGCAACCGGAGGAGTACAACCGGGTGACGGCGGCGGACCTGCAGCGAGTGGCGCAGAAATATTTCTCGTCGAAAAACCGAACTGTCGCGACGCTGATTCCGGAAGGAGGCGCGCAATGAAAACCCGAATCGCAATCGCGCTGTTGCTGCTGGCAGCGCTGGCTTCCGCGCAAACCGCGCCGAAGTTGAAAATGCCGCCATTCACGAAAGCGAAGCTGAAGAACGGCGTGACCGTGTACCTGATGGAGAAGCACGAGGTGCCGCTGGTGAGCGTGGCGTTCCTGGTGAAGTCGGGCGCGGTGGCCGATCCGGCGGGCAAGGAAGGCGTGGCGTCGTTGACGGCGAGCTTGCTGCGCAAGGGTACGCCGACGCGCACGGCAGACCAGGTCTCCGAGCAACTGGACTTCCTGGGCGCTACGTTCGGGGCCGATGCCTCGCCGGACATGTCGCGCGGGCGGGCGGAGTTCATGAAGAAAGATGTTGGCGAGGGTTTGGACATCCTTTCTGATCTGCTCCAGCACCCGAGTTTTCCGGAAGCGGAAGTCACCAAGCTGGAGGCACAGCGGGTGGACGGAATCCGCGCCGCGAAGGACCGCGCCGGGGCGGTGCTGGACACCTATTTCTATAAGTATCTGTACGGCAATCATCCGTACGGGCGTCCTGACGGCGGCGACGAGAATTCGCTGAAGGCGATCACGCGCGGCGACGTGGTGGCGTTCCATAAGGCGCACTACACACCGGACAACACCATCATCGCCATCGCCGGCGATTTCTCGGCGGCGGAGATGCAGAAGCTGCTGGAGGCAAAGTTCGGCGGCTGGACCGGCAAAGCGGTGCCGGCGGCAGCGATTCCGCAACCGGCGGCGGTCATGGGCAAGCGCTTGCTGCTGATCGACAAGCCCGATTCGACGCAGACCTACTATGCGATCGGAAACGTCGGCGTGGCGCGAACGAACCCGGACCGTGTGTACATCAACGTGGTGAATACGCTGTTCGGCGGACGCTTCACCTCGATGATCAACTCCGAGCTGCGCATCAAGAGCGGCCTGACCTACGGCGCGCGTTCGTTCTTCGACATGCGAAAAGTGCCGGGAGCGTTCGCCATCTCGACCTACACGCGCAACGCGACGACCGAGAAGGCGATTGACCTGACACTGGAAGTCGCCAAGCGCCTGCACGAGAAGGGCATCACGCAGGAGGAACTGGACTCGGCGAAGGCATACATCAAGGGACAGTTTCCGCCCTCGATCGAGACCGCAGGCGAGCTGGCAAACCTGCTGGCGACGCTCGACTACTACGGGCTCGACGAGCGCGAGGTGAACGAGCTTTATAGCCGCATCGACAGCATGGACCTGGCGACCTCGAAGCGGATCATCCAGCAGTACTTCCCGCTGGCGAACCTGACGTTCGTCGTGATTGGCAAGGCCAGCGAGATCGAACCGGTGGTGAAGAAGTACGCGGAGAAGATGGACAAGAAGTCGATCAGCCAGCCAGGGTTCTAAGGAAGTCTCAGTCGCCCGCGAAAATGGCGGCGGGTCTGCGGGCGGACTTGCGGCCGGCAATTTCGACGCGGTTGCGGCCGTTGTTCTTGGCAGCGTAGAGGGCGCGGTCGGCGGCTTCGACAACCATGTCGGGCGACCACAGGCGCGCGTTGTACTGTGCCAGTCCCATGCTCACCGTAACGGACGCGATATCGGTTTGCTTGCCAACCGGCTTGCGTCCGGGCGCGGCGTAGCGACGTTCGGGGCGGCGACGGTCGCTGCGTTCGGGTCCGCGTACGTTGAACCCGGTGTGCTCGATGGTTTCGCGCAGCGTCTCCAGGTGTTCTTCAGCATCGTCGGCTTCAGCGTGCGGAAAGACGATGGCGAACTCCTCGCCGCCATAGCGAAACGCCTTGCCACCGCCGCCGACGCGCGCCAGGCGGGCGGCCACCATGCGCAACACCTGGTCGCCGGTATCGTGCCCGTAGGTGTCGTTGAACTGCTTGAAGAAGTCCACGTCCACCATGGCGATGGAGAAGCGCGCGTTGAGCGACAGCAGCGCTTGGTTGAAGGCGCGGCGCCCGGGCAGCCCGGTGAGCTCGTCGTGATAGGCGAGGCGGTATCCGGTCTCGACCATCGCCACGGCCATGATGACCACGCCGGTCGAGAGGAATACGCCGGTGGTGCGTCCGGTGTGATGAAGTCCGACGGCGGCGGCGACCAGTGCCCACCAGGTCGCGCTCTCCACCGGCTTGCGCTCCAGCACCATGCGCGTGGCGAGCACGGCGAAAGCGACAGCGATGGCCAGCAGCGCGGGTTGGGGAATGCGCGTCCAGGCAAACCAGTCGGCGGGAAGCCAGGCGCGCGCGGCCCAGGTGGTGAACTCGGCGTTCTCCATGCGGCTGAGTACGCCGACGAACGCGGCTTCAATGGTCAGGATGCCGAAGCCGGAGCCGAGCGCGGTGACACCGAGTCCGGATTCGCCGATGAGTTCGAAGAAGATCAGGTTCAGCGGGACGAGCAGCGCGATCAGGTGAAACGCCGCGGAGGCCATAGGGTCCACATTTCCGGCCAGCAGCAGCGTGCGTTCTGCCATCCAGAGAACCGTGACGGCGAACAGGACGCGGCTGGAACGGAAGCGCGAGGCCAGCCCGATGCCGGCAATGACCGAGGCCCACGAGTAGTATTCGGCGACGACCGGTGTGGCGAGTCCGCCCCAGCGCACCAAGGCCGCAGCGGCCAGCAAAACCGCGCCGGGAACGGCAAACGACACGAAAACCTTGGCCGGACTCGAGGACACACGGACTCCTGGGGCATTATCGGGGCGGAAGGCCGGGAACGGGGATAACTCGGAGGGTTCGGGGGAGAAACGGTAATTGGTAATCCGTAATCGGTAATCGGGCAGGCGGATCCGCACGCCGCTCTCGGCGCTGAGCCCGGATTACGGATTACAATGAGCGATTCTGACATCTGATTTCATTTAGAATTAAGGGCGATGGTAAACACCGACACAATCTGGGAAAAGCTGCGCAACTGTTACGACCCGGAGATCCCGCTCAACGTGGTGGACCTCGGGTTGATTTACAAGGTCGAGGTGGAGAACGAAGGCGACGTGGTGGTGGACATGACGCTCACCGCCCAGGGGTGCCCGTCGCACACCGAGATCAGCCGCGACATCAAGACCACGATTCTGAGCACACCGGGGGTGAACACGGCGCGCGTCAACGTGGTGTGGGACCCGCCGTGGACGCCGGAGCGGATCAGCCCCGAGGGCAGGCAGAAGCTGGGGATCGAGGAGTAAACCCTGCGGGGTGTCATCCTGAGCGGAGGCGCGGCCATATGCGAGCGTTGATTTCTCGCCAGCACACCGCGCCGAAGTCGAAGGATCCGCATTCCCGACCCAAGTCGTGTCGTCTGTTAAAATAGTTTTACCCCTACTTCTCGTCGGGACGTAGCGCAGCCTGGTAGCGCACTCGCTTGGGGTGCGAGGGGTCGGCAGTTCAAATCTGCCCGTCCCGACCAAAGTACCCTCTCCTTTTAGAAGGTCCTTCGCTTCGCTCAGGATTTCGCCTGCGGGTTCCCGCTACGCTCACGCCCGCAAAACGGCTCAACTTGGGGTGCGAGGGGTCGGCAGTTCAAATCTGCTCGTCCCGACCAAAGTACCCTCTCCTTTTAGAAGGTCCTTCGCTTCGCTCAGGATTTCGTCTGCGGGCTCCCGCTACGCTCACGCCCGCAAAACGGCTTAACTTGGGGTGCGAGGGGTCGGCAGCGCCGGGCGATGAACTGCCATCGCTACAGGATTACTTGCGCGCGGGGCGTTTTTTCACGGCGGGGCGCTTAGTGGAGGACGCGGGCTTGCGCGAGGTCTTTTTCGACGCTGATTTTTTCGTGGCAGTCCGCTTCGCGGATTTCTTGGTGACCGTTTTCGCGGACCGTTTTCGCGCCGAGGCTGACTTGTTTGCGGACTTCTTTTTCGGCGCGCGAACTTTGAAGCCGTCACCTGAAGCGGCGTCAAGAATCGGCTCTGCTAACGGTTCTTCGGTGCCGTGGACGTCGGTTTCGGACGGAAATAATTCTTCGATGGCGGCGGGAGAGTCGGCGCGGCGGGTGGAAGTTACCTTCTCGGTCATCGCCCACAGCAGTTCGGGGATTCCCTTCCCGGTCACCGCCGAAACTGGATAGAGCGCGAGCTTCTTGTTTTTTGCGTAGCGCTTGAGTTCGTCAAGTTTGTCGGGATTGGCGACATCAATCTTCGAGGCGACGACAATCACCGGCTTGTCTTTCAGTCCCGCGCCGAACTGGCGCAACTCCTCGCTGATGACCTCGAAATCCTGCACCGGGCTGGGGCGTCCGCTGGCGTCGGAAACATCAACCAGATGAGCGAGAAAGCGCGTGCGCTCGATGTGGCGGAGGAACTGCGTACCCAGGCCCGCACCCTGCGAGGCGCCCGCGATGAGGCCGGGAATGTCGGCGACGACAAAGCTGATCTGCTCGGGCTCCTCGCCCACGGCGACGACGCCGAGGTTGGGCTGCAAGGTGGTGAAAGGATAGTCGGCAATCTTGGGACGCGCGGCGGAGATGCGCGAAATCAGCGTGGACTTGCCGGCGTTCGGGTATCCGACGAGGCCGACGTCGGCCAGCAGCTTGAGTTCCAGCCGCAGGATGCGCTCTTCGCCGAGATGTCCGAGCTCGTGCTCGCGCGGCGCCTGGTGCGTGGAGGTGGCGAAACGGGCGTTGCCGCGTCCGCCGCGACCGCCACAGGCGATGACGAGGCGCTCGTCGGGGCCGGAGAAGTCGTGGACGCGCTCGCCGGTGGCGTTGTCATACACGATGGTTCCCACCGGGACCTTCAGAATGACGTCCTCGCCTTCACGTCCGGTGCAGTTGGAGCCTTCGCCGTGGCGTCCGCGCTCGGCCTTGTACTCGGGATTGAAGCGGAAGTGGACGAGCGTGTTGTGGCGCTCGGTGGACTCCATGATGACGTCGCCGCCACGGCCGCCGTCGCCGCCGGAAGGGCCGCCGCGGGGGACAAACTTCTCCCGGCGGAAGGCCATGCATCCGTTGCCGCCGTTGCCGGCTTTGACGCTAATTCGGGCTTCATCGATGAACATGGAAGAAGTACCGAGTACCGAGAAAAACCAACAGCGAATTCAGATGCGGCCGAAATAGAAAAGGCACGGACGAGCCGTGCCTCGGAACTCGCGCCAGGGTTGGCCGACGACTCACGACCGAAGACTGACGACTATGCCTCAGACGGCTCGATGGAAACGAACTTGCCCATGGAGCCGCGGTTGGCAAACTTGACCTTGCCGGTGACCTTGGCGAAGAGGGTGTCGTCCTTGCCGCGGCCAACGTTGAGGCCGGGCTTGATGGGTGTGCCGCGCTGCCGCACGATGATGGAGCCGCCGGTGATGAGTTCGCCGCCGTAAGCTTTAACGCCAAGCCGCTGCGCGTTGGAATCGCGGCCGTTTCGAGAGCTGCCTAAACCTTTTTTGTGTGCCATAAGAAACCAGTTGTCAGTGGCCAGTTGCCAGTTGTCGGTTAAAACTTACTTCTTTTTCGAGGCGCCCTTCTTCGCGTGGGGCTTGGCGGCTGCCTTCTTTTTCGAGGCCGGCTTCTTCGCCGCGGCGTGGGCCTTGTGCTTCGCCTCTACGGCCGGAGCTGCCGCTTCCGCGTGTTCGGCCTGCTTTTTCGGCTTCGGCTCGCGCTTTGGCAATTCGGGCGCCTTGAAGCTTTGTCCGTCGAAAGCAATCTCGGTGATGCGAACGGCGGTGTAGGGCTGGCGATGTCCCTGGAGCTTTTTGTACTGCTTCTTGCGCTTGAAGTGGAAGACGAGGATCTTGTCGCCCAGGACATCGCCGAGGACCTCGGCGGTGACGCGAGCGTTGCCCTGCGGACGTCCGACTTCGCCTTCATTGCCGGAGACGGCGAGCACGTCGTTGAATTCGACGTTGCCGTCGGTGCCGCTCATCTTCTCGACCCGAATTACGTCTCCGGGCGCGACCCGATACTGCTTTCCCCCGGCGCGGATTACCGCGTACATACGTCCTCCAAAATGACAGCCCGGCGCACACCTGGCGCCGAAACCCTATGATTTTGCGCTAACGCCTGCGACCGCGCTCGGCAACCCCGTCACGCGCAAAACCGGCGCGCGCTGGGGGCCCCGCGGACGGCGACGGACTCCCTTGCACAGGAGAACTTCGGCAGTACGAGGCAAACCAATAGATTTTAACGTGGTTAGAGACGGAGCGTCAAACCGGAGGTCAGGCAGGGCAGCCCAAGCCGTAGGTTTGTATACTAGCGGGTTTGAGCATGAACCTTTATCCGATCCGGCTAGCGCCCGAATTCGTTGAGAGGATTTGGGGCACGAGGGACTTGTCGCCCATTTTCGGGGAGGTCCCGGGGACCGAGCCGATTGGAGAAGTATGGCTTACGGGAGATGAGTGCAAGGCCGCGAACGGGCCTTTGGCAGGAACGCCGCTGGGCGAGTTGGCGCGGCGATTTGGGAGAGAGCTGGTCGGACAAATGGCGCCACAGGCAGACCGCTTCCCACTGCTGGTGAAATTCCTGTTTCCGAGGGAGAAGCTGTCGGTGCAGGTGCATCCGGATGATGAATTAGCGCGGCAGGTCGGGCAGCCGTCCGGAAAGACCGAGTGTTGGTACGTGCTGGATGCGAAGCCGGGAGCGAAGATCGGGCTGGGGCTGAAGCCGGGGACGACGAAAGAGGATTTTGAGCGCGCCATCCGGGAGGTCAGGGCGGAAGAGTTGCTGAACTGGATCGAAGTGAAGCCGGGCGAAATGTACTACGTCGATGCGGGGACAGTGCACGCTATCGGGCCGGGATCGGTACTGGTGGAGACACAGCAGAATTCGGACACCACGTACCGACTTTATGACTACGGACGGCCGCGGGAGTTGCACGTCGAGCAAGGAATGGCGGCGCTGAAGGAGAAGACAAGCGCTGGCAAAGCTATAGCTAATGAGGATATTTTGATCGTCTCTCCGTCCTTTCAGGTGGAACACCAGACACTGAGCAATACGGATCGCGATCGTTTGCCGTATTACTGCGAAAATGCAGAGGGAGGTGGCTCCTGGCCTTCGATGCGAATCTTCACTGCCTTGAGTGGTTGTGGTGTCTTTGAAGGCAAAGGTTTCGAACCGGTCATGTTCAATGCAGGCGATGCTGTTGTTGTACCGTCATCGGTCGAAGATTTTGACCTTCGACCTCAATGGGAACTGGAGTTCCTTAGAATGCACATTCCGCCATCGGGCGTTTCCACGTTATCGAATATAGTGCGGCCTGAAGATGCGCCGCATGTAGCGAAAGACTAGCGTGCCCAAGACACCGAATTTCTATCCCGTAATTCTCGCCGGCGGCCGCGGCACTCGCTTCTGGCCGCTGTCGCGCAAGAAACGCGCCAAGCAGATGCTGGCGCTAAATAGCGAACGGTCGATGATCCAGGAGACGGTGGACCGGATGAAAGCGGTCGCGCCGGAAAAGCGGTTCTGGGTCATCACCAACGATAACCTGCGCCGCGGCATCGCAAAACAGTTGCCGAAGTTGCGGAAGCATCAGATTGTTGCCGAGCCGGTGGGGAGGAACACGGCGCCGGCGATCGGGCTGGCGGCATTCCTGATTGCGCGCGAAGATCCGAAGGCGATCATCGGGCTGTTCCCTTCCGACCACGTCATTGAAAACGAGAACCGGTTCTCGGCGGCGGTGAAGAAGGCGATCGGGATTGCGGCGTCGGGGCCGAACATGGTGGTCATGGGGATTCGTCCGACGCGTCCGGAGACCGGGTACGGATATATCGAGGCCGGGGAGAAGGCTGCGAACGGTGCGCTGATGGTGCGGAGGTTTCACGAGAAGCCCAACCATGAGAAGGCGGAAGAGTTTCTCCGCGCCGGTCATTATTACTGGAACAGCGGCATGTTTGTGTGGGGCGCGCAGACGCTGGTGGACGCGCTGCGGGAGCACCTACCGAAGACGGCGAAGGTGCTGGGGAAGATCGCGGAAACGTGGGGCACGAGGAAATTCGACAAGACTTTCGAGAAGCTTTATCCAACGTGCGAGAACATCAGCGTGGATTATGCGGTGCTGGAGCCGCGGTCGGCGAAGGGCGCCGAGTCGCACCTGTACTGCATTCCAGCGGCTTTTCATTGGAACGACCTGGGATCGTGGACGGCGCTGTACGAGCACCATTCGCGCGATTTGCAGCACGCCGCAAATGTCATCAAGGCCGATAAGGCGTTCGAGCTGGATGCGTCGGGAAATTACGTTTACTCGCCGAAAAAGTTTGTCGCGGCGTTGGGCGTGAGCGGGCTGGTGGTAGTGGAGACTGAAGACGCGCTGCTGATCACGACGCGGGAGCGGGCGCAGGACGTCGGGAAGATCGTGAAGCACCTGGATGAGAAGAAGCTGAAGAAGCTGGTTTAAAGCAGTTTCAGTTTCGAGTTTCAGTTTCAAGTTGTCAGAACTCGAAGCTGGAGCCCAAGCTCAAGAATGGTAGCGCGCGCTATAGGAACTCGAAACTGAAACTAGAAACTGAAACTTATGGCTGAAGAGATCAAGTTTGGAACGGATGGGTGGCGCGGCATTATTGCCGACGACTTTACTTTCGCAAACGTGCGGCGAGCGGCGGGAGCGATTGCCAGCTACGTGCTCAAGAACGAAGACCCGAAGAAGGGCATCCTGATCGGCTATGACACGCGCTTCGCGTCGAAGTCGTTTGCGCAGGCAGCGGCGGAGACGATCGCAGCGGCCGGGATTCCGGTGCGCATCAGCAACGACGTGCTGCCCACCCCGGCGATTTCCTATTGCGCGAAACATTTCGACACGGCGGGCGGGGTAATGATCACGTCGAGCCACAACCCGTGGTCGTGGAACGGCGTGAAATTCAAGGCAAAATACGGCGGATCGGCGTCGCCCGGGATCATCACGCAGATCGAGGCGGAGCTGGGGACGATGCCGAAAGGCACACCGGCCGCGATCGAGGAAGTGGATTTCAGGCCGACGTACATCGCGGCCATCACGAAGTTCGCCGACCTTGATTTGATCGGCAAATCCGGATTCAAGATCGCGGTGGATTACATGTACGGCGCGGGGAGGTTTGTTCTCGGCAACATCCTGCGCGAGCACGGACTGGAAGTGGTGGAAATTCGCAGCGAGATCAACCCGCTGTTCCCGGGAATCAACCCGGAACCGATCGAGCCGCACGTGCGCATGCTGCAGGAAACGGTCGTGCGCGAGAAATGCCACGCCGGGTTTGCCAACGACGGCGACGCCGACCGCATCGGTGCGGTGTCGGAAGACGGCGCATTCGTGGACGCGCACAAGTGCTACGCGATCATCCTCTGGTGGCTGCTGGAGTACCGGAAACAGTGGGGTGGCGCGGTAACGCGGGCGTTCAACACGACGCGCATGCTGGACCGCATCGCGAAGAAGTACGGGCGCGAACTGATCGAGCACGGCATTGGGTTCAAGTACGTGTGCGACGTGGTGATGTCGGGGAAGGAAGTGCTGATCGGGGGCGAGGAATCGGGCGGGATTGGAATTCCGCGCCACTTGCCGGAGCGCGACGGAGTCCTGAATGCGCTGCTGCTGGCGAACGCGATGGCGGAGTCGAAGATGACGCTGGGGCAGCTCGTCGCACACCTGCAAAAGGAATTCGGCGCGCATTTTTACGGGCGGCGGGACCTGCATATCTCGGATGAGGTCAAGCAAAGCGCGATCCGGCGAGCCAGTTCGGGACAGGTGCGGCAGATGGGCAAGTACAAGGTGCTGCGCAAGGAAGACCTCGATGGGGTGAAGTTCTTCCTGGATGCGCCGACGTACGGGAACGGCGCAGAGGCGTGGGTGCTGCTGCGCGCGTCGGGGACGGAGCGGCTGCTGCGCATATACTGCGAGGCGGCGTCGCCGGAACTGGTGAGCGAGATCCTGGGCGCGGCGGTGGAGTTTGTGGAGGAGAAGGCGGCCGCTGGTAGCTAGCCGCTTGTCGATGGTTGATGGTCGATGGGAAAAGATAAGCGCAGAGGAGCAGAGGAAAATAGCCGCGCTTCGGTCGTGAGTTCGCATCGAGCCGGCTGCGGGCAGCCGGGCTACAAAACATCAGATGACGTTACCCAGTGGCAGTGGCGAGCAGTTTCCGGACACGCCGGAGGCGCGGCGGTACAACCGCATCAAGCGCTACCTGGGCGTCGCGGATTTCCTGTTCGGGCTGGCGTTCCTGGTGATACTGCTGCTGGCGCGGACGCGGGGCGGATTTCGCTGGACCGAGGCGCTGCGGGATTACGCGTACGCCGGCGCCGGTCAGCACTACTCTCTCGCGGTTTTCTTCTACGTCGTGTTGGTGCTGCTGGCCGGCAAGCTGCTGGGCTTCGCGCTCGACTACTACAGTTTTCACCTGGAGCATCGCTACCACCTGTCGAACCAGAAGCTGGGAAGCTGGCTGTGGGACCAGGCGAAGGAATTCCTGATCAGCGTGGTGCTGGCGAGCATCGTCGTGGAGCTGATTTACTGGACGATTCGGCTGTCGCCGGTGAACTGGTGGCTGATCGCGTGGGCCGTGTTCATTGTGCTCACGATTTTCTTCGCGCAGATCGCGCCGGTGGTGCTTTTCCCTCTCTTCTACAAATTCGAACCGCTGAAAAATAACGAGTTGCGCGACCGCCTGGTGCGGTTGAGCGAGCGGGCGGGGACCAAGGTGCACGGCGTGTACGAGTGGAAGCTGAGCGAGAAGAGCAAGAAGGCGAACGCGGCGCTGACCGGGCTGGGCCGGACGCGCCGCATCATCCTGGCCGACACGCTGCTGGAAAAATATTCGGTGGACGAGATCGAGGCGATCCTGGCGCATGAACTAGGACACCACGTGCACCGGCACATTCCGAAAGGCATCGCAGTGCAGGCGGTGATCACCTTTTTCGGGTTCTGGGCGACGGCGATGCTGCTGGATTACGCGGTCGAACAGCGGCACATGTTCGAGAGTATGACCGATTTCGCCAGCCTCCCGCTGCTGGCGCTGGTTTCCACGGTGATGTCGTTCGCGCTGATGCCGTTACTGAACGCGTACTCGCGCTTCAATGAACGCCAAGCCGATCGCTACTGCTTTCGCTCGGTGGACGACGTGAGGCCGTTTATTACCTCGATGAACAAGCTGGCGGAACAGAACCTGGCGGAGAAAAATCCCTCGCGCTTCGTGGAGTGGTTCTTCCACTCGCACCCGGCGACCTCAAGACGCGTCGCGGCTGCGGAAGCTTTCTGGAAGGGTCGCTCGGGCTGACGAGCTCGTGCGAAGCGTGTCGCCCCTGAAGGGGCTCAAAGAGCAATCGGCCCTCTACGCAGGGGGACGCCTTGGGCTGACAAATCGTTTCGTCTTCGCAAGCTGGGTTGGAGTAGCGCGCTGCTTTATTGCTGCTTCCACGCTCCGGATGACAGAACCGAAAAAACATCGCCGGTCAGGATGACAGTCGTTGTTATTCAAGCGCTGGCGCGCTTGGTGGAGATCACGCCGGGACGCTGGTTCTTGCGCCGGAGAGCTTCCATCCAGCGGGGACGGTATATGCGTTGGTCGCACTCTCCGCAGCGGACGGGCGCGAGAAGAAACAGGCGAAAAGCGTAGTCCAGCAGGCGCGGTCGAGATCGATAAATGCGGGTCCCACCGCAACACGGACATGATGGCGACAACGTTAGCAAGACAGAAACCCTCCACTAAAGTGCTAAATTCACTTTATCACGGCTGTGGGGGGTGCGGTGTTACGCCAGTAACCTGCTAGGTAACAAGAACTTATCGACGAGCGCGGAGAATGGCGTCGACCCGGCGGAGATCGTCTTCGGTGTCTACACCGATGGTGTCGTGGGCGGTTTCGGCGACGTAAATGGAGAGGCCGTTTTCCAGGAAGCGGAGTTGTTCGAGGCGCTCGGTGCGCTCCAGTTCGCTTTCGGGAAGCGAGCAGAAGCGGTCGAGGGCGTCACGGCGATAAGCGTAGAAGCCGAGGTGTTTGCAGTAGCGCGGCCCGGAGCCGTCGCGGTCGTGGGGAATGGTCGCGCGGGAAAAATATAGGGCGCGGCCGTCGGCAGCGGTGACGACTTTCACCGCGTTGGGATTGTTGATGTCGTCGGCGCGCATGGGAGTTTTCAGGGTGCCGATCTCGATGTCGGGACGCTGCATGAGCGCGAGCAGGTCGCGGATGTGCTCGGCGCGAGTGAGGGGCTCGTCGCCCTGGATGTTGAAGTAGACGTCGGCTGGGTGGCGTTGCGCGACTTCATGCACGCGCTCGGTGCCGCTGCGGTGGCGGTCGGAGGTGAGTTCGGCGTTCCAGCCACGGGAGCGGCAGAGAGAGAGGACCTCGTCGGAGTCGGTGGCGATGAGGACGTCGTCCGGCGACAGCACTCCGGATTCGGCAGCGGCGCGGTAGACGTACCCAAGCATGGGTTCGCCGGCAATCTCGCGCAACGGCTTGCGCGGCAGGCGCGTGGAGGCAAGGCGCGCGGGAATGACGGCGAGAACGCGCATGACGACATTTGTAATTTGAAATTCGAGAATTTGAAATTGAATAATTGAGGGTGAGGACAGGATAACTCGTACGAAGCGGCGTTTGACACAGATTCTACGCGGCTTTTAGAATGATGAGAGCGGCTGCCCAGCCGCTTATTTTCTGCCTGCTTACCGTGGCGGCGTAGCTCAGTTGGTTAGAGCGACGGTCTCATAATCCGTAGGTCACTGGTTCGAGTCCAGTCGCCGCCACCAATCGATTCAACAACTTCGGAAAGAATCTCGGTCTCGGCCTTTTCGCGTAGCTGCGCGATCATGCGTTCGGGCTTGCACGGCGTCATTTGCCTCTCCTGATTTTTCAGGACACGACGCTCCGGGCCAAAGGGGTTGCAACTGAAAGTTTAGGGGTGGAGCAAAAGGAAAAGGCCCGCGGGAAGCCGCGGGCCGTTGAATGATTCGCGAGACGAAACCGGGATTACTTGTTGTCGCCTCCTGGCGAAGCCGGTACGTTCTTTGCGCCCGTATCGGTTTTCGCAACGCTGCCGCCCGGGTGGCCGAACAGTTCCGGACTCAGGTAAGTGCCGCGCTCCTCCGCCGACTTCTCTTGTTCGACCGGAGTGCGATGCGCGTTGGCCCATGCGTCATGGCGGATGCCCGTAACTTGCCATGACACTTTGCCGTGCGCCTTGCCACCGGCGATGCGGAAGCGGTTGCCTGCGATTTCCTTGGCGATGAATAGGTTCGGTCCCGGTGCGCCGATCGCGGTCAACTGATAGCGGAAGTCCTTGTTCAAGGCTTCGAAGTATTCCGGCAGTTGCACCCAGGCCTGGCCGCGCGCGTCGAGTGCGATGACCCCGTTGTACACGTTCATCATGTCCGGCGACTCGATGGAAGTGTGGTAAAGCCACTTGTCGACCGGAGCAATCGGGTCATCAATCTTGAAGCTTTTACTCCCGGCACTGATAGTGCCGGCGGTGAAGAGATTGCCGCTGCCGTCCACGCTGAAGACGGTCGTATCGGTGGTGGCGTTTAAAGCCACTTTGGCCTGGATGATACCCCTCGAAGGCGTGGACGCAAATGAAAGGTCGATGCCCCTGGCGTTAGGGCTGGACGCTATCCCGGCGAACAATGTGACCTTCCCCGAGGTTGCCTGATTCCAGGAAATCATCGTCGGAACCTCGTCCCCAGCGGTTGAGGTATTAAGCGCTATTACGCCAACGCCGTCCGGCCCCGTAGCCTTGCCCACGACGCCGGCTGTTATCCCGGTTCCCGTAGCCACACCGACCAGGGCCGACGGTACGCTGTTGGGATCGGGCGGACCACCAGTCAGCGGATTAGGCGGACCGTTGGTGGTATCGGTGATCTTGAAGACGCCCTGGGTCGTCGGCGGGTTGTCGGCGCCGGTCCCGCCGAACGGGAGCGTCAACGATCCTCCGCCGCCGCTGACGGGGTTGCAGCCTACCGAGCCATCGACCCCGATCGAAGCCATGGCGTTGCCGGTTAAGCAAGTGCCGATAACTCTGCGTTGCAAGGTCGTATCGCCAGCGAGCGTGAGCAGGCCGTTGCCGATGCTGCCGGTGATGCCCGCGCTGGCGTTGACGCCGATGACGCCGGCAGTGGCTTGCACGCTGGTGTCGGGGAACTTGAAGCCGCCGCTGGTGGACTCGATAGTGCCAGCGACGCTCAGTTTATTGCCCGGGTTGTTGGTACCAATGCCGACGTTGCCGGTCCCTTTCACACGCATCAACTCCGTTACCGCCGAGTTGAAGTACACGATGTCGCCTGCCGGATTG
>Ga0097691_1001503_pt1 | contig 17089 bp, 9 predicted proteins | sample NGESurdeep072012_8_FD_72858 | JGI IMG/M metagenome (GOLD analysis project Ga0097691, IMG submission 72858) | Arctic peat soil microbial communities from Barrow, Alaska - NGEE Surface sample 210-1 deep-072012 | ecosystem: Environmental > Terrestrial > Soil > Wetlands > Peat ... | reverse complement strand
ACCGCATGTTCTCCGCAATCACCATGAACTGGCGCGGTCGACCCCTGGAAACCCACGAGGTGGTCGTCGAGACGATCGCCGCGACCACCAGCCGGACCGGGCTGAGGATCCAGGCGATGCTCGACACCAACACCTACCAGAAGGGCATCAAGATCACCGACCAGCAGATGAAGACGTTCGAGGCCGCCCACCTGCAACGACACGAATTCCATGGCGAGTGGAATTACACGGTCAACGCCCCTGCGGGTAAGCACGACACGCCCGAACTAACATAACTAATTTATACGTGAGCCCTAAGCGCCTCCACCGACAGGGCGCGGCCTGTTCGCCTCTGACCTGCCGGCTGATGAGCAGGCAGCCCCAGGTTCCGTGGTTGCCCTCATCTGTGACCGCGGGCTCCGGCAAGGAGGAATACGGCGCGTTGCGGTTGTTAGATCAGTCGGGCTGCCAACACGTCCGCCCATGCAACCGCTGCCGTCAGCTTGGAAGCGCGCCCGAGGATGTCTTCTCTTCGAGCATCCCGAAGAAGTCACCCTCGGTCAGCACTTCGATGGTGTGGCCCTTGGCCTGCCAGTGAACGGCCTTGGCTGCCTTTCCGGTGTGGAACTCCTCGACACAGTTGCCGGCGAACCCGTCGCCGATAACCAGCATCGTGGTGCGCTTGGTGACGTTCTTCTCAGGGGTGGCACCCAGCGATGCGACAGCGGCCCACGCGTCCTCCCGGCGCAAAGCCATGCCTCCGGTGAACACCATCGTCTGGCCGTAGAGCGGATGGCCCGGGTCGGCGTCCTGGCTCGCACCGGGGACGTCGCCGTACCCGCGGCCACCACTGCCCGACGGGGAGCGAACGCACCCGGCCCAGTCGTGGCCGCTCAACTTTCCGAGGCGCACCTGAACCCCGGACGCGAGCTCCTCCAGGCTGTCGGCCTGTTGGAGGCGGGCCAGCTCGAGGGCGATGAGGGCGGCAGCGGTCGCATCGGCGCCAGCCTCGTGATGGTCCAGGAGGGGGATGTCCAGCGTGGCGCAGACGATGGGCAGCCGATATGACAGCAGGCTCAGGATGCGCCGGGACAGCACCAGGGTGCACCCGTAGGTGAGTTCGGGCCAGTCCAGCTCATCCTCATCGCAGCCTTGCCGTATCGCGCTGATGTCGAAGGCCGCGTTGTGGGCGACGACAGGACGGTCCCCAACGACTTCCAAGACCTGGTCAAGGCGCTCACTGAACGCAGGGGCGTCCGCCACCATGGCTGGCGCGATGCCGTGAAGGCCAATGTTGAACCTGTCGAACCAGTCGAGCTCTCCCGGGGGCCGCGTGAGCCAACTCTCGGTGCGCACGACCTCGCCGTCCTCGACGACCGCCAGGCCGAATGAACAGATGGACCCCCGCTGCGAGTTCGCAGTCTCCACATCGATCGCGACGAAGTTCAGGCTCACGGCGCATCGACCAGGACGACGGGCAGCGAACGCTCGTCGTCGCCGTCCAGCTTGCGCAGGAGACTGCGGCTCAGGCGCTGTTCCTCCAGGTCTTCCCAGCCGGAGCACAGCGCGTCGAGCCAGTGGGAAATGGACAAGACCGAGTCCAGGCGGTGGTCGTACTCGTAGCTCACAACCCACGACGGTGGATGCTCCACATCGAGAGCTGCGGGGAATGCCGGCCAGGCCGGGGCCCGTAGACGCTTGGACGGGAGACGCCGGGCCTGCTCAGTGTCGAACGCTTCCTGGCACCTAATGGCTCCCGGTTGCAGCTGCCACAGTCGCGTTCACGTCCAGGAGACGGTCGGGGCTCAGGCCGGCGCTCTTCAGCGCCAGCGGCCCGGCCTTCGTCGGCAGGACGATGCGCCCAAAGGTCAACGACTCGAGGGTCTTGTCGTCCCCAGCGCCCAGCACCCAGGCACCGCCCAGGCGACCCATCGACGGGGCCGGCTTCAACCCGACATTCGCCCACCAGACAAACACGGACTCTGGTGTCGCGTCTACGACAGCGACGACGCCCCTCATGACCCTGCACATCAGCCTCCCCCGAACAGCGGTGGCCTGGAGTCTGTCAGAGGATGGTGGCCGCCGCCCGGCAGAACCGAAGACGGTCAAGTCTGGCGAACCAGACGCACCCGCTGCCAGGGGCTTCCTGCGCTGGTCGGGCAGACTACGGTCGAGCCCAGGCTGTCGGGGCGTGCCAGTAACGTCGGAAGCGGGACCACTTCAAACGGCGGCGCTCGGAACTTGAGTTCGCTGCGCGTGGACGGTCTCCACGGACGATGATGGCTACTGCTCGCTGTACGGACAGCGACGAGGGGGAAACAGATGTCAGAGCCTGTCGCACCAGCTGCGTGGTACCCGGACCCCAGCTCGACAGGCGTACTCCGCTGGTGGGACGGTCATGCGTGGACCGCGCACACCCACCTCTCGAAGCCAGAGCCAGCTGCGGCTGTTGAACCGCTCTCGCCGGTCTCCGCGGTGCCCACTGCGCTCACTGCCGACGCCTACGGCACCCGAGTCTCGTTCGACGGTCAAACGTTCACCGCGGAGGCCACTAACTTCGCCGCGCAGGGCGCCCTGGGTGCCCAGAACAGAACCATCCAGGCACGCGAGATCACCGCACTCGACCTACGCGCTCCAACCATGCTCAAGAACGGCACGCTCGCAGTCGTGACGGCCACCGGCAAGACGCTCGTCCACTACCGCCGCAAGCACGCGTCTGGCATCACCGCCGTCTACAACGCGCTTACCAGGGCCGCAAGCGGTGCGGTCACCGGGCAGGCCGCCTGGAGCCAGGTGCGGTCCAGCCCTCTGCAACATGGGCGCGGCTCCCTAGACGAGGTCGTCACCAAGCCCGAGAGCGGGCGGGTAGCCGAGGTCCAGAGCGGAGGGCCGTCCAACGTGCTTGGGCGGAACGGGCAGCTTCAGCCTGCCGGCCGAGGCACTCGCCCCGCGGCTGCCGATCACGCGCCGGCACCTGCCCGCACCGCGCCCCGCCTCACCGTCACACCCACGTTGCCTCCGACCACCATTGCCGGGCCCGGGAGGGATGGGTGGGTCCCGCCCGGCGTCCCCGTCGAGGTTGCCGGGCTCGTTCTGCCCGGCGGCATGCTGTACGTCGGCCGGCAGCTGCGCGCCGCGAACGGTGGTGGCACCGACCCCGCGCTCATCAACCCGAAACTGCACGTCGACCTCAAGCGGCCCGACTGGGCCGCGGGCACCGTAGGGTATTGGCCGTCCTACAGCGACATCACCCCGCAGGCCCGCGCCGGGTACCTAGCCTGGCTCGCCGGCGGTCGCCGCGAACCGAAGGTGCCTGTCACCTGGCCGTTCCTGTTCTTCTACGGTCTTGAACGCCGCATCATCGTCGACTCCACGAGGCCCGGTCCTGCCCGGGACGAGGTGCCCCTCATCCGAGCCGAGGTTGACCGCCTGCTCGGCCTCTACGGGAACAACCACTCCTTCAACTCGTACGCGACCAGGTTCCTTGACCTGATCGACTACTACACCGCCAGCACCAACACCCCACCCGTGCGGACACAGGACAAGTGGCACGTCCCGATGGGGCTACGCGCCGCGATCGGTCAGTTCGCCACCGACGGCACCCCTGTACCGGTCGACTGGGCGCTGGCCTGGGCCCAGTTCCACCCTGAGATCTACCCGCGGACGCCCGCGACCCGCTGCCCGGACGAGTTCGAAGCCCTGTTCCGCGCCCGGTACGTCGCCAAACACGGCGCCGGACTCACCGTCCGCGCCACCAAGTCGGTGCTCACGTACTCCTACCAGTCCGCCAGCGCCGGAATCGGGCGCGGTCAACTGTTGACGAAGACCCCCGACGTGTTCACCCAGGCGGCGCCAAGCAAGAAGCTGGCCGCTCTCGTTGAGGACTGCACGAACGCCCTTGACGCGTACAGCCGCTACCTCGGGCGCAACCCCCGTGCGCACGGCACCCTCGCCGCGACCGCGCTACTCCCGCCAGAGCTCGTCACGGACTCCGCCGGCGAACTGGGCCGCCTGACCGCATTCATCGACCATCATCTCGCCGGAGAAGTGCAGGTGCTCATCGAGGGCGCCGACCTCATCGCATTCTGGCCAACAACGACACCCGGCCGACTAGCCAAGGCCGACGCGGTCGCTGTCGCCCAGTTGCTCGGCGCCCGGGGCGTCGGCCTCGAACCGGACGTCCGGCTCGGCGGTTCAGTACTCGCGGCCGGGCCCGCTGTCCTGTTTCGGACCCTGCCCGACCAGCCTGCGGCGCCGAGTCCCGCCTACTCAGCCGCCACGATCCTGTTGCACCTCGCTGCCGCCGTCAGCGTCGCCGACGGGCATGCGTCCGACGCTGAGACCACGCACCTGCGAGATCACATCGAGACCGCGATGCATCTGACGGCGCCCGAACGGCGGCGGCTGCACGCGCACACGACCTGGTTGCTGGCTGGCCCACCGAAGCTGACCGGGCTCACCAAACGCCTCGATCTGCGCCAGGACGCGCAACGCAACGCCATCGGCGACTTCCTGACCATGGTCGCCGCAGCAGACGGCGTCGTCTCCCCGGCCGAGGTCACCACCCTGACCAGGATCTTCAAGCTGCTGGGGCTCGACCCTGCCTCGGTGTACAGCAGGGTGCACGCCGTCACCACGGGGGGCATGCCTGCAACCGGGCCGGTGACTGTGCGCCCAAAGAGCCCGGGTGCGCCCGGGTACGGTGTCCCGCCGCGACCTGTTTCGGGGGCCGGCCAGCACACGGTGGTGCGGCTCGACGAGGCGCTGATCCTGGCGAAGCTCGCGGAGACCGCGGCCGTGTCCGCTCTGCTCGGTTCGATCTTCGCCGACGACGACCAGGTCCAGGCCCTCGACCCGTCACCTCCGGCGACGGCGGGCGCGCCGCCGGTTGCCGGACTGGACAGTCCTCACTCCGCCCTGCTGCGTGCCCTCGCCGGTCGCGGGAGCTGGTCACGACCGGAGCTTGAGGCGGAGTGCGCGGGATTTGCTCTACTGCCTGATGGTGCTCTGGACACGCTCAACGAGGCCGCATACGACGCGGTCGGCGACCCGTTCGCCGACGGCGATGACCCGATCACAATCAACCGCGACGTAGCGCAGGAGATGCTGGCATGACCACGACCAACTCAACGAACGCTGGCACGATGATCCGTCCCCGCGAACGCGACGCCATCCTGCAGGCGCTGCGCGCCGGCGTCGTGCCCCGCGTCGGGCAGCAGCACATCCAGGTCGGCCGTGCCGAGGAGGTCAAGGCGCTGCTGGCCGACATCGAGCGCATCGCCGACGGCGGCTCAGCGTTCCGGCTCTCGATTGGCGAGTACGGGTCCGGCAAGACGTTCTTCTTGCACTTGGTGCGTTCCATCGCGATGGAACGCAAGCTCGTCACAGTGCACGCCGACTTGTCCCCGGACCGCCGGCTGCACGCCACGGGCGGGCAGGCCCGATCCCTGTACGCCGAGCTGATGCGCAACATGTCCACCCGCGCGAAGCCCGACGGCGGCGCCATGAGCAGCATCGTCGAACGCTTCGTCACCGCCGCGCTCACCGAAGCCCGCAGCAGCGGCGACAGCCCCGACGTCGTCATCCGCACCCGGCTGGCCGAGCTGTCCGAGCTGACCGGCGGATACGACTTCGCCGAAGTGATCGCCGCGTACTGGCGTGGACACGACACCGGCAACGAGCAGCTGCAAAGCGACGCGGTCCGCTGGCTGCGCGGCGAGTTCTCCACCCGCACCGACGCGAGGGCCGCGCTGGGCGTGCGCACGATCGTGGACGACGCAACCTTCTACGACCAGCTCAAGCTGCTTGCCCGGTTCGTCGTCATGGCCGGCTACTCAGGCCTGTTGGTCTGCCTGGACGAGATGGTCAACCTGTACAAACTCGCCAACACCCAGGCCCGCAACTCCAACTACGAGCAGATCCTGCGCATCCTGAACGACAGCCTCCAAGGAAGCGCCGGCCACCTCGGCTTCGTGTTCGGTGGCACGCCCGACTTCCTGGTCGATACCCGCCGCGGCTTGTACTCCTACGCCGCTCTGCAGTCGCGGCTCGCCGAGAACACGTACGCCACCGGCGGGCTCGTCGACTACAGCGGGCCCGTGCTGCGGCTGGCAAACCTCAGCCCGGAGGACTTCTACCTCCTGCTCACCCGGCTGCGGCATGTCTTCGCTTCCGGCAACCCGGCCGCCTACCTCATCCCGGACGAGGGCCTGACCGCGTTCATGACGCACTGCTCGACCCGCATAGGCGACGCGTACTTCCGCACCCCAAGGACCACCATCAAGGAGTTCGTGAACCTGCTCGCCGTCCTTGAGCAGAACCCCGGCACCAGCTGGGCGCCGCTGGTCGGAGCCGTCGCCCTCGAGCCGGAGAGCAACCCCGACCTGGCCCCGCTGCCCGAAGTTGAACTGGCCGACGGCAACACTGCAACCAGTGCTCAGGGTTCAGCTGCCCCCGAGTCATCCACGGCATCGACGGCAGTGTGGGGTCAGCAGTCCGCGGCGGGCGGCGATGACGATGACCTGGCCACCTTCAAGCTCTGACCCCGCCCACGCTGCGCCGCAGACAGAAGCTTCGCCAGTGACAGGCGGGCAGGCCTCGTCGGCGTTCACCCACCTGCACCCGAAGATCCAGCGCTGGATCTGGGAGCAGAACTGGTGCGAGCTGCGGGACGCGCAGGAACGCGCTGTGGGCCCGGTTCTCGCCGGCACCCGTGACCTGATCATCGCGGCGGCCACCGCGTCCGGGAAGACGGAGGCCGCGTTCCTACCAATCTGCTCCGCGCTGCTCGACGCCGGCGACGGACCGGACCGCGCTCGGTCTGTCAGTCGCGTGGTCCCTGAACCCGCGACGCCGAATGCGACCGGTGTCCAGGTGTTGTACGTCAGCCCGCTCAAGGCGCTCATCAACGACCAGTACGGCCGCCTTGACGCGCTCTGCGAACACCTCGACATCCCGGTACACCGCTGGCACGGCGACGTCGCCGGCTCTCGCAAGGCGAAGGTCCTGTCGAACCCGGACGGGCTGCTGCTCATCACCCCAGAGTCGCTCGAGGCGCTGCTAGTCATCCACGGGCCGAAGGTCGGGCGCATCTTCGGCGGGCTGCGGTACGTCGTCATCGACGAGATGCACTCATTCCTCGGCGCCGAGCGCGGCGCGCAGCTGCAGTCCCTGCTGCACCGCGTCGAGCTCGCCATCCGTCGACGCGTTCCCCGTATCGGGCTGTCTGCCACATTGGGCGACATGGCCGCCGCGGCAGAGTTTCTCAGGCCCGGGCGCGGGGACGCAGTCACCGTCATCACAGCCGCGGACGACACCCAGGAGCTACAGCTACAGCTGCGCGGCTACGAAGCCACCCCGGCGCACCTGTCCTCGGCGGCAGCAGAGAAAGCGGGAACGCGCGGGGAACAGGTCGAGGCGGAGGACATCACCCCCGGCGACCAGCTCGCCATCGCCGACCACCTGTTTGCGACGCTGCGCGGCACCGACAACCTCATCTTCGCCAACTCGCGGCGCAACGTGGAGATCTACGCGGACCTGCTGAAGCGACGCTGCGACCGCGCCCAGGTCCCCAACGAGTTCGTGCCGCACCACGGCAGCCTGTCCAAGGATCTTCGCGAGCACGTCGAAGCCCGACTCAAGGACCGCGACCAGCCGGTGAGCGCGGTCTGCACGTCCACCCTGGAGATGGGCATCGACATCGGATCCGTGTCCTCGATCGCGCAGCTCGGCGCGCCGCACACCGTCTCCAGCCTCCGGCAGCGACTGGGCCGCTCCGGTCGCCGTGGCGGGGCCGCCACCCTGCGGCTGTACATCTCGGAGGAGCAGGTCACCCCGCAAACCCCACCCCCGGACGCACTACGTGTCGAGCTCGTGCAGAGCATCGCGATGGTCAATCTGCTGCTGGAGCGCTGGAATGAGGCCCCCGACTCCGGGGGGCTGCACTTGTCCACGCTCACCCAGCAGCTGCTGTCGCTCATCGCCCAACACGGCGGGATCACGCCTTTGCAGGCACACGAGACGCTCTGCCTGCACGGCCCGTTCGCCCAGGTCTCCCCAACCCTGTTCAAGATGCTGCTGCGTGCGCTCGCCGCCGAGAAGATGGACCTCATCACTCAGGCCAGCGACGGGCTGCTGCTGCTCGGCGTCGCCGGGGAGCGCCTGGTCAACCACTACAGCTTCTACGCCGCGTTCCGCACCGCAGACGAGTACCGACTCATCGCGCACGGCAGGACCCTGGGAACCCTGCCCATCGACTACCCGCTGATGCCTGGTTCGCTGCTCATCTTCGGCGGGCGCCGCTGGAAGGTCCTGGCCGTCGACGCGCAGGCGAAGGTCGTCGAACTGGTCCGCTCGTCTGGCGGCCGGCCACCTCTGTTCACCGGCTCCGGTGGCGAGGTCGCCGACCGGGTACGGCAGGAGATGCGCACCATCTACAGCGCCACGGGCGTGCCTGCATACCTGGACGCGGCGGCCGTCCGGCTGCTCGCCGAAGGGCGCGCCAACTTCAGGCGGTTCGGCCTCGGCGACGACCCCCTGTTCACATCAGGTGTGGACACGCTCATCTTTGCCTGGCGCGGGGACCGCATCCTGTCCACGCTCGCAGTCGCCCTGACCGGCGCAGGCGTTGACGTCGCCCAGGACGGCGTCTGCCTCACCATGACCGGCGCCGACCGCGCAACCGCCATCACACATCTGCGCACACTCCTGGCCGACGGCTTACCCGACCCAGTTGCCCTTGCCTCGCGCGTTGGAACCAAGATCGTCGAGAAGTACGACGACCAGCTCACCGACGAGCTGCTCAACGAGGCCTTCGCCGCCCGCAGCCTCGACGTGGACGGCGCGTGGGACGCGCTACGCGGGCTCCTCGACAACCTCAGCGCAGACCAGCACCCGGCCGGCACCCACACGGCCTTCCCCTTTCCGTGCGACTCGCCGGCTGGCACCGTCACCATGCGTCCGATCACGGTCCCACGACAGGTCCCACGACCTGAGCTCGGCAGGACCCCGTTCGCCGTGCTCGACGTGGAGACGACCGGGTTCTCGCCCGGGCTGGGCGACCGGGTCGTCGAGATCGCGGTCGTACGCACTGCGCCGGACGGCACCGTGCTGGACTCGTGGACCACGCTGCTGAACCCGGGACGGGACGTTGGCCCGACTCGCGTGCACGGCATTCGTGGGGCGGATGTCTTTGACGCTCCCCGGTTCCTGGATGTGGCCGGCGACCTCGCGGCCCGGCTCGACGGAGCGGTCGTGGTCGCGCACAACGCACGCTTCGACCTGGGTTTCCTCACTGCCGAGTACGCCCGACTCGGCGCGACTGCGCCCGCGTGGCCGACCTTGTGCACGCTGGGTCTGTCCTACCGCCTCGGCCTGCTCGGGGGAGGCAGCCTCGACGCCTGCCTGGCTGCCGAACGTCTCGCCCACCAGGACAAGCACAGCGCGCTTGGCGACGCGACAGCGACTGCCGGCTTGCTCGCGACCTACCTGAGCCGCGCCGCCGAGCACAGCATCACGGACCTGGCCGACCTCGGCTGCGTACCTCTGACTTGGCCGGACGCTGACTGGTCAGCGTGGTCGGTCAGCGGCAGGACCCACCCACGCTCCTCCGGCCGGCGACTGGGCCTGTAACCGCTGGCCCAACTCGTGCGCCTGAGACTTATTCCCGTTGTTACAGGTGTTCTTCTCGGTGCAGGGCAGATCCCGACGCACCCACCCACAGTCGCGTCCACTGCGCCTGTGGCAACTACAGGGCGGTCAGGTCCGACCCCGTCATCCGCGCTTGGACCGCGGCGTCGAAGCGCTCGGCTGCCTGCGAGTCTGCCTCGGCCCATCGAACCTCGTCGTCGCCATCGTCATCGTCATCGTGCTCGCGCCACAGCAAGAAGGCACCTTCGATTCCGCCGATCAGGTCCTCGAGCAGGTCGGGAGCCGGCCGGTGCGGGTCCAGCGGCGTGAGCCGTGTAGGCAAGAACTCTTGCTCAGGTACGCCCTGGTCCTCGTACTCTGCAGCACGCTCGCGGGCATCGTCGACCTCCTCGAGAAGGTCGGTCAGGTCGGGGATCACGCCGTCGGCCACGGCCAATGCGTCAGCCACCATCGCGGTGACAACCTCAGGGGCGCTGGACCCTTCGTCCAACATGGTCAGCACCCGCGTCGGGCTCTCGCAGGCCAGGGCCTGGATGTTGTCGGCCTCTTGGACTACCGCCGTCCAGTGCACCCCAGCCACGTCCGCGGCGACCATTGCGGCGCCCCGCAGCCACTGGGCAGCGGCCACCGAGGCCGCCGCCGGGTCCAGGGCCAGCAACTGGCCGTAGTCCGACCCGATGGGTCCGGTCGCAAGCACGTCCCATGCCGCCTGGACCTGGGTGGGTGAGGCGTCGGGCCGCGAGAGCAGAGCGCCCTGGGCGGCCCGGCCGCTCAGGTCACCCAACTCGGCGCGATTCACTGCGTCGACCTCCAGGGACACGTCAGCAGAGACGGATGCGGACACCTCGGGACCGCCCAGCTGGTGCAGGGCCCGCCCGACGCGGTGCGCGGCCTCCTCGACCGGATTGTAGGAGACAAGAAGTGCCCCGCCGGTGGGCAGGTTCGGCTGGCTCAGCGCCGAGAGCACGCGCTCGAAGGCGTCTCGGTTGGCCTTCCGGCGCCATGCGGTGGTGTTCGCCTCGGACGGGTCGCCAGCAGCTTCGGCGGCGTGGGTGTAGGTACGCCACAACTGCTCGGACAGGTTGGTGAGCGAGGCCGCGAGCTGGCACGCAGCCGCAGTGTCTTCGACGCCAGCGACAACCCGGGCCAGCGAACCATCACTGGTGCGCCACACTGCGAGCAGCTCTGAGGTTTCAGGGTTTACCGCGTAGTCGGTCACGACGCCCAACTTAGGCGCCCTCCCCACACTGGTACAGATCATCAGCGCGCCGGTCGGCCCTTGCTGGCAAGGTGACCCCAGACCGGTGCAGGAGCACCGGATTTCTCGGAACGGTCATCGCCTGTCGATGGTCGTTAGCGTCAAGAGGCAGATGTCGTGGGTGCACCCGCGGCGCAGGGCGGAAGGGGCAGTGAGGCTACCGACCACCAAGCGCCGGTCTGGGCTGGTTGGGCAGTGAACTACGCGACGAAGTGCGCCCAAGAAGCCGCTGCTTGGTGCAAACTTCACGGTTCCGATTTCGTCGCTGCAGTGCTCGAGGGCGAGCAACGACGACCGGACACAAAGAGCCTGCGGGCCCAAGAGACCCAACTACAGAGGACCAGGATCGCGTAGTGGCCATGGGCTGTACCCCCGGTCGGCGAGGAGCACATCCTGGAGGACCAGTCCACACTGTTGACGAACCTGTTCGATGGGGATGTCACCCGCGCGGCAGCGGCTCTCGACCAGCTCAACGCGGAGATTGCGCAGACGGCGGGCCGCTTCTTTTGACAGCTCGCTGGCGGGCGGTCACACGGGCTGAGCGTTGGGGACGACGAAGGTGGTTACGCCAGCTCGCCCTAGACGACCGTAGAGGGGGCACGCACTGAACGCTGGTGGGCTCGACCTCACCAGCAGAGTCCCGGAACCCACACGCCGCGCAACTCCAGGCACCGACCGACGAGTCAGACAAAGCGCAATGGCCGTGAACGCGGCGGTAACTCGTGCCATCACTGTCGGTGGCTACCAGGTACGGATCCGGACCCCACCAGTACAGCAACCACAGCAGGCACCGGGCCCACCGGGCCTCACGATCCAGGCTCAGCATCAGGTTGAACCGTCTGGCGCTGACCATCCGGACTGTCACGTCGGGCCGAGGGTTCCAGCCCTCTGGCATTGTGGGGCGCGTGGTCATGTCCGGGGACTGTCCCTGCTGGCGTCACGGGTGCAGGCATCCACCCTGGCTGCGCCGGGCCGACACTCGGTGCATGACATGGACCCTCCAGCCGAACGCAATACGCGATCTTGCGCGTGGCGAAGCACTCATCGTTGTCGGTATGCCCAAGGATCGGACCTATGGCACGCACACTGGGATGGGTACAGATCCTGACGATCGACGGGCCGATCCCGAGAAGTTGGAACCTCGATGACGCAGCTTCTCTCGAGGCCCTGCGAGCTGCCGTTGCCAACACGACCCTGCACGGCCTCCCCGGAGGGGCTTTGCTCGAGATACTCGACGACCACGAACGATTCAGAGCAATGTTCACCGTCGGACTGGACTCGCGGCTAGATCTTGACGCACTCGACAGGGCTCGGGCTCTGACGAGTGACTCTCTCGCCAGTCTCGGGGTGGATCCTGCCAGTTGCACCGTAGTTCTTCAGTCCCTGGCGCCAGAGTCGCCCACGACTCGCGCCTGACAGCCGCGCGCATGGTGGCGGCCGGGTTCTCGAGCAAAGGACCGCTCTGGCGGGAGAGTGGTGAGCCCCGCTGTCCAGCCTCGCGGATGTTGCCCTGGCCGGGGAGCCTCGTCCTGTGATGGGGGAAATGGGCGACGTCACGGGATACAACACGGCAGCGCTTCCGGTGTACAACCGGCGATCCACAGAGTCGCCGGCTGGCCCAAGAAGACGGTTGATGATGCACACGCACGCCTCTGTAGTCGGGGCAAGATGCCCGGTTTGCACCAGATCCCATATTGGGGCACGCGCGAGTGGGCAGGCTGCCTTCAGTTGAGGCCAGCAGTCAGGGGTTGGGCCCCGGGGCTAGAGCGTTCCGATGGTGACGCCGGCGCGATGCGCGATGCGGATGAGGCGGTCGGTGCGTGGCCAGCGCCTGCCCTTCAAGATGTCGATGAGGGTGTCGCGTCCGACCCCGACACTGGTCGCGAACTGCCGCCGTGACGGGGGCGCGCCCCGGCCCGGCTCCCCACTCGGCGTCAGGACAGCGATGACGGCGACAGCGACGTCCTGGACGAACTCGCACGCGGCACGCTGACCGTCGTCCTCCACACCGGTGAAGTCCATCCGCGGCCATCTGCCCGTGCCCAGGGACGCGGGACCACCGGTTGCGGGCACGTCTTGACCGTAGGAACACTTCCAGCGCCAGGGCGCCGAGGCTGGGGGAATGCGTTCCCCCATTGGTGATTGCGCCCCGTGGAGCTCGCCTCACGGGTGCGTGCATGTCAGCACAACCAGCCCGTAACGCCCCCGGCAGACCCGGACCGGCCAGCGATGCCGAAGTCGCCGCCGCCATCGCGCAATACGCCCCGCCGTGCCTGCCAGAGCGCCGGTGGGCCCACTGCGCGGATGTGGTGCGGGCCGCGGTCGCGGCCTCGAACCCGTCCACAGGCAAGGTCGCCCGCCTCTGGCTGGCGCACCTGTGCCAGTTCCTGTCCACCCCGTGCGGCTGGGCCGGCGACAGCGCCCCCGACCTGGCGGCCATGCTCACCGAGTCCACCATCGCCGCCTACAGCTACCGGGACGGCGGGCGGGCGGACCAGGGTTCAGACGTCCACCGCAGGACCAGCCTGCGCCACATCGCCCGGCCCGCCGGCTCCGTCGCCCCGGCGTCGGCGCCCTACGCCAGGACAACGACGAGCGGGCTGCGTCCCGAGCTGCTGGCCGCGGCCAGGCTGCCTCTTCCCGTGGCCGGCATCGCTCAGGGGTGGGAACGCGCTCGCGGCCGGGCGCTGCCGCAGGAAGCGTTCCGGCCCGTGCTGGCCGCCCTGCTGGCCGGTTGCGAAAGCACTGCCACACAGCGGGGCGCGGGCACTCTGACGTTGCCGGCATCCGCACGGGTACTGGCCGAGGCAACAGACCAGTCCGTGAAGGAGGTCGCAGCCTCCATGAAGAAACCGAGCCCCGCCGGGGCGCCCAGAGTGGCCAAGAAGCTGTCGCGCCGGGCCGTCCTGCGCTATGCCAGGGCCAACCTGGCCGCGGGCGAGGCGCACCGGGCCGGCCCAACCCTGGCCGACGCGCCGGGACCAGCCGCCGTGTCCAAAGACGTGGCGGCCGCGATCGCGGCGTACCAGCCCGAGAAGAAGAACCGCGGCAGCTGGGCAGAGCTCAGCGAACTGACCCGGCGCCTGACCCTGGGCTACGCCCCGCCGAGCCCCGGAAACGCCGGGAGCACGGCCACTCACGTCGCCGCATTCTTGCGCTGGTTCCGCACCTGGCCCGGCCGGGCAGACGTCAACGCCCCCCTTGACGCCAGGGAGCTCCTGGTGGCCGGCGTGGTGGAGGCGTACCTGCCCTTCGCGCCCGGCTCGCCTGGGTCCCGTGCCACCCAGCGCGCCGTCCTGCGCCGCGCCCTGCGTTCCCTGAACGCATCCGCTCCGGCACCAAAGCTGGCCTACCAGCCCGTGTCGGCCCCGTACACCCCGGCGCAGTGCGCCCGGTTCGTGGCCCTGGCCCGTCACCAGCCCACCCTGGGCCGCAAACGCGACATGGCCTTCCTGGTAGGTCTGGGTCTGGGCGCCGGACTTGACGGCCACGACCTGAAGACGGTGACCCGGGCCGACCTGGTCGACGTACGCCTCGATGCCAACACCACCATCTTGATGGTGACCGTGTCCGGGGCGACGCGACCGCGGACGGTGCCGGTCCGGGCCCGCTACGACGCCCTGGTCCGGGCAGGACTCGAGCTGCACGACCGGGCCGGGCGCGGGCCGGGTGCCGTCCTGCTCGGCCTGGACACCACCCGCGACAACGTCACCGGCCCGGTCACCGAGCGTGCCGTCACCGCCGACACGGCGTCGTCGGTGGACATCGAGACGAGCCGCCTGCGCAACACCTGGCTGGTGGCCGCCATGTGCGCACCACTGCCCTTGGCTGACCTGCTGCGCGCGGCCGGCCTGCGCAGCGCCCGCACCATCGGGGACCTGCTGCCCTACTGCCCGGACGCCGCCCCGGCAGTCATCGCAGCCGCGCTGGCTGCGATGGGCGACGCGGCCACCACCGCCGGGAGGAACCCGTGATCTCCCGGGCCGAGTTCGAGCGGGCGCTGGCCCTGGTGCGCCGCTCCGGCATCCAGGACACCCTCCAGGAGCGGCTGCACCCGCCGGGGCAGGGTGGGCGGCCGCGCGCCCTGCGCCTCGACGTGCTCCTGACGGCGATGATCCTGACGACCACCCACTACCAGGACCTCTTGTTGACCCGAGTGCACCGACTACTGACCAACGATCTCGCGCGCTCCTACCAGAGGGAGCTCGGCATCATCCGCGCCGACGGGCAAAAGCTCACCATCCGGCAGGTGCGCTACGTCATGGAGGCCATTGAGCGCAAGTACGCCTACACGGGCAAGCGCAGGCCGGACCTGGACGACCCAGCCCGCGTTGAGCGTCAGGAGTCCTTCCAGGAGGTCATCGACCAGTTCCTGGCCGCGAGCATCCCGACCCACCTGGTGGGGCAGGGCCGGTTCGCGGTAGACGCGAGCGCCATCGACAGCGCGGCCCGCGGCAAGAGGATGCCCAAGGGCACCCAGAAGGAGCGAGCCGCTCGCAAAGCGGCGCGTGCGGTCCGCACCGAAGCCGAGAACGCCGAGGCTGACGCGCTGGCCGCGGAGGTCAACGCCCACACCGAAGCCGGCCACTCGTATGACCCCGACGCCCGGTGGGGGTACCGCACCAAGACGTTCGACAACAAGACGAGTATGTGTTTCGGGTACCAGCTGATCGCGTTCACGCGCGTCGGCGCCGTGGGCCAGGAGTCGCGAGAGCCGTTGCTGACCGACCGCATCGTGGTCGTTGCGGCCAACGCCTCCATGTCCGAGCCCTCCATCAGTGCACTGGACCGTTTCGCGGCCAACGGCCAACCGGTAACGGAGGTCATCGTGGACCGCGGGTTCTCCAACTACACGCCGGACAACTGGGCCTACGGCCTGCGCGACCGCGGCATAGAGCAGGTTCTGGACCTGTCCGACCACGACTACGGCGCCACCGACTTCAACGGCATGCCGATGATCGCCGGGTGGCCCCACTGCCCAGCAATGCCAGCCGAACTGGAGGAGATTCGCCGCCCGCAGTCCTTGACCGCCGGGGCGCTGAAGAGGTCCGCCACAGCCCTTGAGCGGATGAGACATACCCGGCAGCTGAAGGAGATCGCCGACTTCCACGAGAAGATCGCCGCCCGTGAGATGTACGCGTTCGTGCGGACATCACTGGGCCAGGACAGGTCCAAGACCGGGAAGGCCAAGGGTTCGGAGCAGTTCATGTGCCCGGCCCAGGCCGGCAAGGCCGTCTGCGACAACTGCCCGCTGTCCAAGTACGCACCCACCGACCTGCCCCGGGTGCCGAACCCGCCGACCGGGCCAGACATTCCCGCCGCGTGCAAGCAGGCGACGATCTCGGTCCCGATGACGGTCAGCCCGAAGCTACGTCAGCGCACCCGCTGGGGGACCCCGGCCTGGGTGATCTCCTACAACCGCCGCTCCCGCGTCGAGGGCGGGTTCGGGCTCCTGAAGAACGACACGACCGGCAACGTCAAACGCGGCTGGACCCGCCAGGTCGGCATCATCAAGACGACCCTGCTGCTGGCGGTCGCGGTCACCGCGTCCAACCTGAGACAGTTGCTGACCTGGTCAAGGGCGACCGGCGATGTCACCGACCCGCTGACCCTGATGGAGGTCGGACCGGTCTCGTTCGAGGAGATCGACCCGGCCACCGGCGGCGTAGGGAACACCGGCCCACCGACCGCAGCCTGACCCACCTCGCCGCACTTCACCTGAACACACCACCTGCATAGCTCGTCGGCCTCTGCGCCGGCGGGCGCCAACTGCTGCCCCGAAACCGCCGCGCCGGAAGGCCCCAGCAGGATCGCCGGCCTGGCCGACCGGCATCAACCCCGACAAGGCCCCCGGACAGTGCGATACCCCCCGCCAGGAGCCGTTTCCGGTCTCTGACGGGGGGTTTCGTAACTTGAGCCGGGGTAGTTTCGTAACTACCCCTTGGCGGTGGCGGTGGGATTTGAACCCACGGTGGACTTTCACCCACACACGCTTTCGAGATCTCGGTGGGAGGGTCCAGGCGCATCTGCCACGCCCGGCTACGCATGGACTACCCAGCGGCCGAACCCCGCTGAACGGCCCAGAACCCCAGCGGATGAGACCATTTTTGAGACCAAGTGAGCGGGTGCGTGTGTGAATCAGTAGACCCGGCGGCCCGCCAACTCAAAGTTGTGGGCGCGCCCATCGCTGATGTCCGGTCGTAT
>Ga0097691_1001502_pt1 | contig 17095 bp, 11 predicted proteins | sample NGESurdeep072012_8_FD_72858 | JGI IMG/M metagenome (GOLD analysis project Ga0097691, IMG submission 72858) | Arctic peat soil microbial communities from Barrow, Alaska - NGEE Surface sample 210-1 deep-072012 | ecosystem: Environmental > Terrestrial > Soil > Wetlands > Peat ... | reverse complement strand
CCCGATCCGGGCGAACAGGAGCCGCATGTGATCGTAGATCTCGGTCACGGTGCCGACCGTCGAGCGAGGGTTCCGGCTGGCGCCCTTCTGGTCGATTGAGATCGCCGGCGAGAGGCCGTCGATCTGGTCGACGTCCGGCTTCTCCATCTGGCCCAGGAACTGGCGCGCGTACGCCGAGAGACTCTCCACGTACCGACGCTGGCCCTCCGCGTAGATCGTGTCGAAGGCGAGGCTGCTCTTCCCCGACCCGGAGAGGCCGGTGATCACCACCAGCCGATCCCGCGGGATGCTGACCGTGATGTTCTTCAGGTTGTGCTCGCGGGCACCGCGAACGACGAGCTGGTCGGACGGCATTGCCGCTGAAGTGTACCCGGTTCCCGCGTTACAGCACGGGCGTTCTATTCCGGGGTGGCGAGAGTGCCGGGTGCGCGCCCGTTGTGGACACCGACCCTAGCGGCGCGGGGTGCGGCGCCCGGTCCGCCGCCGGACATTCGGCGTGACCGTGTGGTCCCACGTTGGCCGGTCCAGCCAGCGTGCCTGCCATCCGCCGCCGTCCGCGTCTTCGTGCTCGTCGCGCAGGCCGGGCAGCCAGTCCGACGCGGTCCCCTCGTCCGTGCCCGGCTCCCCTGCGCCCGGCTCCCCTGCGCCGGGTTCCTCGCCGGCTTCGACGACCCGCACCGCCGTCACCTCGAGCCCGGGGTGGCCGGCCGTGGCCCCGGCGCGGCCGGAACCCCGGCGCGAGCCTGCACGGCCCGCGCGGCCCCCGGGCCCTGGCGGCGCGCCTCCCGCGGGTGCCTCGGTTCCGGCAGCCCCGGCGGTCCCGGGGGCCGCCGGGGCTCCTGCCCCTGCGCGCTCGGCCGCCCGCCCCACGCTGATCGAGGCGTCCTCGGCGAGGACGCGCAGCCGGATCTCCTGCACCTGGTCGCGGATCGTAGCCGCCCGCTCGAACTCGAGGTTCTTCGCGGCGTTCCGCATCTCCGCGTCCAGCCGACCCACCAATTCCTCTACCTGGCGCCGTGTCCTGCCTTCGAGCTCGTGTCCGCGGCCGCCGGCCTCGTACTCCCCGCTCGTCTCCGCGGCCACGCGCAGGCGGTCGTTGAGGTCGTGGATCTCGCGGACGATCGTGATCGGCGTGATCCCGTGCTCGACGTTGTAGCGCTGCTGCACGGCCCGCCGCCGGTCGGTCTCCTCGATCGCCGCGCGCATCGACTCCGTGATGCGGTCCGCGTACATCACCACTTCGCCGCCGGTGTTGCGGGCAGCCCGGCCGATCATCTGGATCAGCGACCAGGCGCTTCGCAGGAAGCCTTCCTTGTCGGCGTCGAGGATCGCCACGAGGGTGACCTCAGGCAGGTCGATCCCCTCGCGGAGCAGGTTGATCCCGACGATCACGTCGTGGACGCCCAGCCGGAGGTCCCGCAGGATCTGGATCCGGTCGAGCGTGTCCACCTCGCTGTGGAGATACTCGACCTTGACGCCCAGCTCGCGGAGGTAGTCGGTGAGGTCCTCCGCCAGGCGCTTGGTCAGCGTGGTCACGATGGCCCGCTCGCCGCGTTCCACGCGGTCGCGGATCCGTTCCAGGAGGTCGTCGATCTGGCCCTCGCTGGGGCGGATGGTGATCCCGGGATCCACGATGCCGGTGGGCCGGATCAGCTGCTCGACGATCCGCTGGCTCTTCTCGAGCTCATACGGGCCCGGCGTCGCCGAGACGTAGACGGCCTGGTTGATGGTCTTCTCGAACTCCTCGAAGGTCAGCGGGCGGTTGTCGAGCGCCGACGGGAGCCGGAAGCCGAAGTCGACGAGGATCTCCTTGCGCGTGCGGTCGTTCTTGTACATGCCGACAACCTGCGGGATCGACATGTGTGACTCGTCCACGACCAGGAGCCAGTCCGGGGGGAAGTAGTCGAGGAGCGTCCACGGACGGCTGCCGGGCTCGCGCGCCGAGAGGTGGCGGGAGTAGTTCTCGATCCCGGTGCAGTAGCCCAGCTCCCGCATCATCTCCAGGTCGAAGGTGGTCCGCTGTCGGAGCCGCGCCGCCTCCAGTGCGCGCCCTTCCGCTTCCAGGCCGGCCAGGCGTTCCTCCAGCTCGGCGGCGATCGTCCCCATCGCGAGCTGGAGCTTGTCGGCCGGCGTCACGTAGTGGGTCGCGGGGTAGACGTTGACCTCGGTGCGCTCGGCGAGCAGCTCGCCGGTCAGCGGGTCGAGCTCGGTGATCCGCTCGATCTCGTCCCCGAAGAACTCGACCCGGACCAGGCGGTCCTCCGACGACGGCACGAGCTCCAGCGTGTCGCCCCGGACCCGGAACCGGGACCGCTGGAGCGCCTGGTCGTTGCGCTGGTACTGGAGGTCCACGAGGTGGCGCAGGACTGCGTCGCGCCGATACCTCCCGCCCACCTTGAGCCGGAGCACGGTCGCGCCGTAGTCGACCGGGGCACCCAGGCCGTAGATGCAGCTCACCGACGCGACGATGATCACGTCCCGCCGCTCGAAGAGCGCCTTCGTGGCGGCATGGCGGAGCTTGTCGATCTCCTCGTTCCGGCTCGAATCCTTCTCGATGTAGGTGTCCGAACGCGGGAGGTACGCCTCCGGCTGGTAGTAGTCGAAGTAGCTCACGAAGTACTCGACCGCGTTGTTCGGGAAGAAGTCGCGGAACTCGGCGTAGAGCTGGGCCGCCAGCGTCTTGTTGTGGGCCAGCACGAGCGTCGGGCGCTGGATCCGTTCGATGACTTTTGCCATCGAGTAGGTTTTCCCGCTTCCGGTCACGCCCAGGAGCGTCTGGTGGCGCAGCCCGCGCGCCAGCCCGTCGGCGAGCTTCTCGATCGCCTGCGGCTGGTCCCCAGTCGGCTGGAACGGGGCGACGAGCTCGAACTCCGGCATGCGGACACGATAGCACGAGGCCGCCAGGTTAGAACGCCCGTTCTACCGAAAAGGTGCGCCGGATGACGGGCGCCGGGATCGGGCAGGACGAAGGGGTCATGGTCCGGCACGGCTGCCCCGGCGCATGCTCGCGGTCGGACCGCCGGTCAGGGCGGCCGTCGTCGAGAGCATCCCGGAGCACCGTCGCCGCCCATGGATCGCACCCAGCGCCGCATCCCCAGCCTTCGTCGCCGGGATGACGCGCGCGGCCAGAGCCTGGTCGAGTTCTCGCTGGTCCTGATCCCGCTCCTGCTCCTCCTGCTCGGGATCATCCAGATGGGGCTCGTGTTCAACGCCCAGGTCACGATCACGAACGCGGCCCGAGAAGGGGCGCGCGCGGCAACCATCTACGCGTACTCGCTGGACGGGGCGCAGCCCGGACCCCCGGCCTGCAACACGACGACCAGGGCGACAAACGACGCGTGCCGCAATGCCTACGCCCTCTACTTCGCACGACAGGCCTTCGGGGCTCTCAGCGGCGCATCGCCGCAGTTCGTGACGGGAACCTGGACACAGTCCGGGTTCGACCCGAGCTCGAGGTGCACGTCGGGCTCGACATGCACGACGACCTATACGAACGGTGATGTCGTCGTCACGTACACCGTTCCCGCGAACGTGGTGGACAGCGACCCACGGACCGGCGAGCGGGTCACGGTCCAGATCACGTACCACCAGGACCTCTTCGTCCCGCTCATCTCCAGCTTCCTCCCGCACGACTCCAACGGCCGCCTCGCGCAGGGGTCCACGGTCACGATGGTCATCAACTGATGCGATGCCTGCGGCCGCGTGCCATCGTGGCGAGACCGGATCGGCACGACCGATGGGCGGCGAGTCGCGGCCAGACGCTCGTCCTGTTTGCGCTCGCGATCGCGATGCTGCTCGGGATGGCATCAGTCGCGATCGACGTCGGGCGGCTCTGGACGCAGCGGCGCTTCATGCAGAACGCCGCCGACGCTGCCGCCCTCGCCGCCGCCAAGAGCATCTCGATCAACGCCGGCAACGCCGGCAGCACCGTGGCGACCGCCCGACAGGCGGCGAAGGACATCCTCGCAATCGACCTTGCGGGCAGCTCGGTCGGCGTCCCCATCTTCACCGCCGCGGAACCCGCGGTCTTCAACGGCACGGCGCAAGGATCGTCCCTCGCCGACGGGATCGCGTTCTTCGGGGACACCGCTGAGACGACGCTGCTCAGCGACACCGACTCGATCACGAGGATCCACGCCGTCCGAGTCGCGCTTCGCACGAACGTGGCCTTCCTCCTCGGGCAGGCGGTCGGCGTTGCGGGGGTCACGGCCTGGGTCGGCTCGCACGTCGAGCTGACGGCAGCGGGGAGCCTCCTGCCCATCGCGGTCCGGCGCTACGTCGGCGGAGTGGGGCCCAACTCACCCGTCCCGGGCCTGTGCCCGGATCCGGCGAGCGTGTCGAACACCTTCTTCGACCTCGCCGCGACGACGGCAACCGACTGCCAGGGCGCCGTCGACACGATCAGCCCGATCGGCTATGGAGGACGGACGCCAGCCTCGCCGTCTTCCCCCGGCCCCGCGATCCAGCTCGTTGGGAAGGGTGCCGACGCCAACTCCGGCGGCGTGAGCTTCCGCGGATTCATCAATCTCGATGTCCGCAACTTCGAGGACACGACCTCGCGCGCCTACTACAACGGCCTGACGGCCGGCACCAACGCCGAGTCGCAGAAGACGCTCGAGGCCGGGTGGGTGGCCGCCGGGTATCCCGGACCGACGTTCCCCGGCGTCACGACACCGCCCGATCCGTACGACCAGGTCGGGATCCTGGACGGGACCTCGGCCGGGCTCATCGTCAAGGACATCACGTCGCGATACCAGGTCGGGGACGTCATCCTCGCCGCCCTGTACGACGGCTCGGTGAAGACCATCCCGGCGTTCCTCCTGGCCCAGAAGTCGGCTGTGCCCACGCTGACGGCCGGGGCGTCGCCTCTTGCGGCCGCGGGTGCCATCTCGATCACGAACAACAAGGCGTTCATCGACATCGCTGCCGTCACGATCGCCAAGGAGCCGCCCTGGCTCACGATCGGGCTCCAACCCGCTTCGGTGCCCCCGAACTGGCCGCAGGGAACAACCGTGAGCCTGACGAACGCGTCCGCGGCGGCCGGGACTCCGGCGACCATCGATACCCTGTGGGTGAAGGGCTCCGACACGAACCAGCCCGCCCAGCAATTTGCGCCCGACTTCTACCTGCCGATGGACGTGCAGGTCGGCAGTGTCGCCCAGGACTTCACGTGGTCGCCGACGACGCCGGCGCTCGCGCCGCCGCCGACGTCTCCGGGGCTGGCTTCGCAGTGGGGCAACCCGGTGACGTTCACCCTGACGCTCAGCGCGCAGGGGCCTGCGGACTTCACCGGCGGCAACGCAGTCACCGTCTCGCTCGACGGGAGCGGCGCGATCTTCCCGGCCTTCCCGGCCGGCAGCTACTCGTTCGCCGGCGGTGGGTCCACGGCGGTGGTGCAGATGTCCTCCGCCGTCACGGCCGGTCACGGCGGGAACGCGACGACCACCTACCAGGGCACGACGACGCTGACGGTCAGCACGACGGACCTCGGCTTGCAGGGCACCTACTCGATCCCGCTCCTCATGTCCGGGACGAACAGCGGCGGCCAGGTCGTGAGCCACGCCGACGTGCTGAAGGTGCTCGCCTCGGACACGTCCACCTCGACGAACTACATCGACATCATCGGGTTCGCGGCGTACCAGATCACGCAGATCGACGCCAACACCGTCTGGGGGCAGGCCGTCTCGCCGGTTCGGCCCAGCCCAGAGGACCCGCAGCTCGCCATCGCGCTGCGGCCTCGATTGCAGCCGTGGTGACGCCGTCTGACAGACCCTGATCCCACCCCCGGTCCACGACGCGGTCAGGCGTGTCGGCCGGGCGCCCGGTGACCAGCCGGCGGGCGCGGCATTTCGAACGTTCGCGCGGCGGCCGGACCGGACCGCGCACCGCGGGAGGCACAGATGGACGAGCTCGAGTACAAGGATCATGGTCGGCGGGGGAAGTGGATCGTCGTCTTCGGCGTGATCTTGGCCCTCGTGGCGGGCGGGGGCGCGTTCTTCCTGCTCACCCAGGCCCAGCAGCAGGCGGCAACGACGGTCGTGCCGCAGGTCGCCGTCGTGGTGGCAACCCGGACGATCCCGGGCCGAAAGGCGATCGAGGCCGCCGACGTGACCGTGAGGAACGTGCCGGCCGACACGGTCGGGAGCGGCGCCTTCACGGACCCGGCCCAGGTCCTGGACCGGGTGCCGGCGGTGACGATCCTCGAGGGGCAGCAGGTGACCTCGAACCTGCTGGCGTCGGACCAGGTCGGTGGTCAGTTCTCGATCCTGAAGCCGGAGGAGACCGTGACGGCCGGCTCGCCCGCCTGGCGCGCCGTGGCAATCTCGGTTCCGGACGATCGAGCGGTGGGCGGAGTCGTCCAGGCTGGCATGGCAATCGACGTCTTCCTGACGCTCACGGTGAACGTGCCGGTCACCGCGCTCACGCAGGGTCAGGCCTACACGGACAAGTCGACGAAGCTCGCGTACCAGGATCTCGAGGTCCTCGCCAAGGCCGGGACCTTCTACATCATCCGGGTGCCGCTCGGCGTTGCGGAGGAGATCGAGCATCTCCAGGCGGCGGGAACGGCGCAGTTCAGCATTGCGCTCCGACCGACGCAGGACTCGCGGATCGCGGATGCAAGCCAGCTCGGGGCGACGACGAACCTGATCATCGAGCGATATGGGCTCCCGGTGCCCCAGACCTTCCCGGGCCAGTCCGGGAACGTCTACAGAGGCACCACGATCCCCTTCCCGATCCCGATCAGCTCGCCCGCGTCCGCGTCGCCGGCACCGTCCGCCAGCCCAAAGCCATGAGTCGCCGGGTCGCCGGCCCGCGGACCTTCCCGCCCGCGCCGGCCTTCCTGCGCCGCTGACCCGGCGCGCCTCCCGAGCCGCCCGGTTCGCGCACGTCGCGGGCCGGGCGGCCGGTCATGCCGGCGCTCGGCCGGCTATCCCGGTGAACGCTCGGCCCGGCCTGGCGTCGAGCCGAGGCCTCCCGGGTCGGCGGCTGCAGCAAGGACGGCGGCGTAGGCGGCTGCCGTCCGCCTCTCGGCCGCGGCCAGGTCGCCGCCCGTCTCGATGATCCGCGTGACCGCCGGCGCGAGACGGGATACCACCTCTCCCTGGGCCGCGATGCGGCGCACGGCGTCGTCGGCGGTGACTCCGCGGCCTGCCAGTCGGGCGCGCTGCTCCTCCGGGGCGCAGGCCACCAGCCAGACCTCGTCGCAGAGTGCCGCGAGGCCGCCCTCGACGAGCTTGATCGCCTCGATGACGACGGCCGGGGCGCCTGCCGCGTCGGCGGCCTCCATCGCTGCCAGAATCCGCGGGCGGACGGCCGGGTGGACGATCGCCTCGAGGTCCCGCAGCGCCGCGGGATCCGCGAAGACGAGGCGGGCGAGCTCCGCCCGGTCCAGGCTCCCGTCCGGGCCGCGGACGGCGTCCCCGAAGCGGGCGAGGATCGCCGCATGGGCGGGCAGGCCCGGCGCCGTGACTGCGCGCGCCTCTGCGTCCGCGTCGATGGTGACGGCGCCGCGGGCAGCGAGCCACCCCGCGACCGTGGACTTGCCGCAGCCGATGGGACCGGTGAGGCCGATCCGGACCGTCCTCGTCACGGCGCCCGCTCCTCGAGGAGCAGCCAGGCTTCCTCGGCGGCGGCGAGCGCCTGGTCCACGTCCGCCAGCTCGGACGTGACGCGACGGAGCTCCACGAAGTTCGCCGACGTCATCGGGTTCATCAGCGCCAGCTCCAGGTGGCTCTTCCGGAGGCCCAGGCGGCCAAGGTCGTCCTCGATCGCGCCCTTCTGGCGCCGGTAGGCATCCTTCGAGAGCTTCGGCCCGCGGGGTGGCCGGACGGGCGACGTCGGGGCCGGCCCCGACGTGGCCGGCGAGCCGGCGACATCCCGATCCGCGACCGCCGTCGAGACGCTCCGGCCGACCGACCGCTCCCCGACGGCAGTCCGAGCGCCGATTCCACGCCCGTGGAAGCGCTCCTCTTCGCGCAGGTAGGCCTCGCCGGCCCGCCAGCCGTCGGCGACGGCCGCGCGCCACGATCGATAGCCGGCCTCGAACGGGACGATCCTGCCGTCGTCCACCACCCACAGGCGGTCGCACACGGTCTCCAGGAGCCGGCGGTCGTGGCTGACCACGAGGAGCGTTGCGGTCGTCTCGCGCAGGAACGCCTCCAGCGCCTCGCGGGCCGGGATGTCCAGGTGGTTCGTGGGCTCGTCGAGGAGCAGGAGGTTCGCCGGCATGATCCCCAGGAGAGCCAGCTCCAGCCGGGACCGCTCGCCGCCCGAGAGGCTGCGGACCTCCTTGAACGCGTCGTCGCCGCGGAACAGGAACCGGGCGAGGTAGCCGCGCGCCTCGCCGGCCGTCATCGGGATCTCGGCGAGCAAGGCGTCCAGCACGGTCTCGCCGGGGATCGGGTTCTCGCGGACCTGGGCCAGGTAGCCGAAGCCCACGTTGGACCCGAACGAAAGCGAGCCGTCCCGCAGCGGCAGGTCGCCGGCGATCGTGCGGAGCAGGGTCGTCTTGCCGGCGCCGTTGGGGCCGACGATCCCGATCCGCTCGCCGCGTGCCGCCTCGAGCCTGACGCCGCGTGCCACCTCCGGCCCGCCGGGGTGCCCGACCACCAGGTCATCGGCCCGAAGCACGACCTCGGCCGATCGAGGTGCCGCCGTCCCCAGGGCGCGGTCGAGGCGCAGCGACGGGCCGGTCTTGGCGACGTCGATCCGGTCGAGCCGCGCGAGCCGGGCCTCGTGCTCGTGCATCTTCCCGTGCTTGCGCTGGCTGCGGTATGTCTGCACGAGCGCCTGCTCCCGTGAGATCTCGGCGTCCCGCGACTCGGCGTCCTTGCGCATCCGCGCGTCGCGCGCCTCCCGCTGGCGCGCATACGAGGCGTAGTCGCCGCGGAAGGCAGTCAGGCGCCGGTCACGCAGCTCCCAGATGCGTGTCACGGTGGCGTCCAGGAAGGCCCGGTCGTGGGAGGCGACGAGCAGCGCGCCGCGGCGACGCCGGAGCGCCTCCTCCAGCCACTCGATCGCGCCGAGGTCCAGGTGGTTGGTGGGCTCGTCCAGCATCAGCAGGTCCGGATCCGCGACCAGGAGCCGGGCCAGCGCGGCCCGGGTCTGCTGGCCGCCCGAGAGCTCCTCCGGCGATCGCCCGCACTCGGCCTCGCTGAAGCCCAGCCCCGAGAGCGCCTCGTCCACGCGCTGGTCCAGCGTCCAGCCGTCGAGGGCGGAGAACTGCGTCGTGAGCTCCTCGTAGCGGGCGCTGGCCGCGCCGTGCGACTCCTCGAGGGCCCGCATCTCCGCCTCGATCGCCTCGACCCCGCTGGCCCCGCGGCGGACCGCGGTGCGGAGGTCCGGCGCGGACGCGAACGCCTCGTCGAAATGGGCCTCCTGGGCCAGCAGCCCCATGCGGAGGTTCCGGCGCCGCTGGACCTCGCCCGCGTCGGGCTCGTCGATCCCGGCGATGATCCGGAGCAGGGTGGTCTTGCCGGCGCCGTTCGGGCCCACCATGCCGACACGCTCGCCGACGGCGATCGCCGCGTCGATCCGGTCGAGGATCACGAAGGTCCCGATCTCGCGCACAACCCCGGAGAGCCGGACGAGCGACATCGTCAGGCGCCCCCGACCGCGGCCCGGGCCGCCGCGCGGCGCGTCGCCGCCGCCCGGCGAGTCCGATCGGTGCGCACCTGCGCCTCCGCCCGGGCGCTCTCGGCCGGCGTCCGGCCCAGCACGCCCTCCCCGGGCAGCTCGACCCAGCGTCGCCCCCGGCCGCGCGGCGGGCGTCCGGTGGCGAGGATGGCCGCTGCCCCCGCGCGATCCGTGGCGGGAAGTCGCTGGCACCACGAGCAGAAGTGCGTCGCCCGCTGCCCGACCACGATCCGCCGGATCGGCCGCCCGCAGCGCAGGCATGGCGCTCCGACCCGCTGGTAGACGACGAGGCGTTCCTGCATCGCGCCGTCGCCGTCGGGCGCCGTGTAGTCGTCGATGGACGAGCCGCGCCGCTCGATCGCCTCGGCGAGGACGGCCCGCACCTCGCGGTAGAGGCGCGCCTCGTCGGGCGGATGGAGCGAACCGGCCCGGCGCAACGGGTGGAGCCGGGCGCGCCAGAGGGCTTCGTCCGCGTAGATGTTGCCGATCCCGGCGACGAAGGCCTGGTCGAGCAGGAGCGGCTTGAGCCGGCTCCGACGGACGCGCAGCCGCGCACGGAATGCCCGCAGCGTGAAAGCGGCGTCAAGGGGCTCGGGTCCGTGCCCCGCGAACAGCTCGGCGCCCCCCTGCCCGTCCAGGATTGCTCCGCTGCGCGGGTCCCGCGGCCAGAGCCCCACCCGGCCGAACTTGCGGATGTCGCGGAAGCGGAGCTCGCGGCCGTCGTCCAGCGTGAGGCTCAGGTGGACGTGCCGGTCGGACGGGGCGCCGGCGGGCACCACGAAGAGCTGGCCGGTCATCTTGAGGTGGATCGTGAGCGCAACACCGCCGGCCAGGTCCACGACCACCAGCTTCGCCCGCCGCCCGACGGCCTCGATGCGGCGGCCCGCGAGGCCGTCGGCAAGCGCGGCGATCGACGCGTGCGAGGCGACCGTGCGCGGCCAGTCGCCGGTGGCACCGGTGATCGTGGCGCCCACGACGAGCCGCCGCAGGTCGCGCGCGACGGTCTCCACCTCGGGAAGCTCGGGCACCGGCGGGTCAGGCTTTCGGCTCGCGGGGGACGACCGTCATCGACTCCCAGTCGTCGCCGGTCTTGACGTCCACGGTGAGCGGCACGTCCAGCGCCAAGGCGCCCTCCATGGTCTCGCGCAGGACCGGGACCAGGCGGGCGACCTCCTCGCGGGGCACCTCGAGGAGGAGCTCGTCGTGGACCTGGAGGAGGAGCCGCGACCGGAAGCCTTCGGCTCGGAGGCGGCGGTCCACCCGGATCATGGCGATCTTCATGATGTCGGCGGCGGTCCCCTGGATCGGCATGTTGATCGCCATCCGCTCCCCCGCCCCGCGCAGCGACGGGTTCGACGCGCGAAGCTCCGGGATCTCGCGCTTCCGGCCCAGGAGCGTCGTGACGTAGCCCTGCTGGCGCGCGGTCTCCTTGATGTGGAGCATGTAGTAGCTGATCCCGGAGTAGGTCGCGAAGTACCGCTCGATGAAGGCCTTCGCCTCCGCGCGCGGGATGTTCGCCCGGCTCGAGAGCCCGAAGTCGCTCATCCCGTAGGCGATCCCGAAGTTGACCATCTTGGCCATCGAGCGCTCGTCCGGCGTGACGTCGGCCGGCTCCTTGTGGAGCACGAGGGCCGCCGTGTCGCGGTGGATGTCGGCGCCCGCCAGGAATGCCTCCCGGAGATGCGCGTCGCCCGAGACGTGGGCCAGGATCCGCAGCTCGATCTGGCTGTAGTCGGCCGCCACGAGCGTCACGCCCGGGGCGCCTGCCACGATGGCCCGCCGGATGCGGCGGCCCAGCGGCGTCCGGATCGGGATGTTCTGGAGGTTCGGGTCCGACGAGGAGAGCCGGCCGGTGGCCGCCACGGCCTGGTGGAACGTCGTGTGGAGCCGGCCGTCGTCCGCGAGCAGCTCTGGCAGCGCGGCGATGTAGGTGCTCCGCAGCTTCGAGTAGAGCCGCCAATCCAGCAGCTTCCCCACGGCCGGGTGGGCGGCCCGCAGCTCTTCCAGCACGGACGCGTCGGTGGAGAAGCCGGTCTTGGTGCGCTTGCCCTTCGGCAGGTTCAGCTCGTAGAAGAGGACCTGCTCCAGCTGCTTGGGGCTTCCCAGCGTGAACTCGTGGCCCACGTCGACGAAGATCTCCGCCTCCAGGCGGGCCAGCTCGCCGGCGAACTCCACGTCCAGCAGGCCCAGGGCCGGGAGGTCGATGGCCACGCCGGTCGCCTCCATCCGGGCGAGGATCGGGATCAGCGGCAGCTCCAGCTCGGCGAAGAGCCGGTCCAGTGAGGCCTCCGCGAGGGCCGCGACCAGAGGCACGCGGACGGCGAGCGCGGCGAGCGCCTCCAGCCCCGCCCGGGCGGCCGGCGCGAGGCCGGCCGCGGCCGGCGGCAGCACCAGGTCCATCCGCTCGGCCACGACGTCGGCGATCGCCTGGCTGCGGAGCGAGGCGTTCAGAAGATAGGCGGCGATCTGCGTGTCGAACGCGACCGGCGTTGGCACCGCGTCAGGAGCCTCCGCGAGCCGGGCCACCAGGAGCGGCTTCACCTCGTGGGCGACGAGCGGGACGCCCGCCGTCTCGAGCGCGCGGCGGAGCGCGTCCGACGCCGCCGTGCCGTCCGCGACGATAAGCCGGCCGTCTTCGCCCGCGACCGCGAGCGCGAGCGCGTTCCCCTGCCGGGGCCGCGGGTCGTCGAGGATCACCGCCACGCCGACGGCCGAGCGGTTCGCCAGCCACCCAGCGAGCGCCGGGATCTCGGCCTCGGTCACGGCCTCCATGCGGTCCGGCTCCGCGATGAGCGCCGCGAGCGCCGCCCGGAGGTCGCCGGCCGGGAGCGGGCCGGACTCGCGTCGGGCCGTACCCGCCGCGTCGGCGATCTGGCCGACCGAATCGAAGTCGAGGGCGAGCTGCAGGCCGTCGCCGCCTGCCGGCCGGAGAGCGGCAGACACGCGGGCGCCCGGGCTGCCGAACGACGGCCGAACCGCGGGCGCCGGCCCGGGCGCCGGGACACGTGCCAGGCCGGGCGCAGTCGGGTCCGGCCCGCCCGAGGGCGGCATCTCGGCGGCCTCTTCCTGCGCGCCGGTCGTACCGCGCAGCGGCGGCAGCCGATCGATGAGCGTGCGGAACTCGTACTCCCGGAAGAGCCGGACCACCTCGTCGCGGTCGTACTCGCCGAAACGCGCGGCCGCGAGGTCGAGGGCCACCGGAAGGTCGCGGTGGATCGTGACGAGCTCGCGGCTCGCGAGGACCCGGTCGTGGTGCTCGCGGAGCTTCTCGCGGAGCTTCTCCGGCATCACCTCGTCCAGGCGCGCGTAGAGCGCGTCCAGGCTGCCGAACTGGCTCACGAGCTTCGCGGCGGTCTTGTCCCCCACCCCGGGGACGCCCGGGATGTTGTCGGTCGAGTCTCCTTTGAGCGACTTGAAGTCGATCATCTGGCCCGCCTCGAGGCCGTAGCGCTCCCGGATGCGTGCCGGGTCGTAGATGACCGTCGCGTCCACGCCCATCCGCGTCGTCATCAGCCGCGTCCTTTCGGTCACCAGCTGGAGCATGTCAAGGTCGCCGGTGACGATCGTCGTCTCGAGGTCGCGCCCCTCGGCCTCCCGGGTGAGCGTGCCGATGACGTCGTCGGCCTCGAAACCGGCCATCTCGTAGACCGGCAGCCGGAGCGCGGCGACCACCTCGCGCACCTTCGGGAACTGGGCGCGCAGGTCGTCCGGCATCGGCCGGCGGGTGGCCTTGTACTCGGCGTACTGCTCGTGGCGGAAGGTCGGGGCCGGCAGGTCGAAGGCGATCGCGACGTAGTCCGGCCGCACGTCCTGGAATCCCCGCAGGACGATGTTCGAGAACCCGAAGACCGCGTTCACCAGCTCGCCCTTCGACGTCGAGAGCGGGACGTTGATGAGCGCGAAGTAGCCGCGGTAGATCAGCCCGTTGCCGTCGAGCAGCATCAGGCGTTCCATGGGCGAGGGCAACCTCCCGGCGGCGCGGCCCGCGGGATGCGCCGGCGGCGACGCGGGGCGCCTCCGCCGAGTGTACCGGTCCGCGGAGCGCGGGGCGGCCGGCCGACCCACGGACGTATGCTGCGTCGTGGCCGGCCGTTTCCCGGCCGGCCACATTCCGCGGCCGGACTGGTCTCCGGAACCCGCGGGATCGGCTGAGCGTCGGTGGTCCCGTGCTAGACTCGCGCCGCCTCGCCGCCCCCACGTTTCCCGGCGCCTGCGCCGGAAGGAGCCGCGCCCAGTTGGACGATCCTCGCCCACGCTCGTCCGGGGTTGTCGCCCGGGCGGCCGGGCCGGACGATGCGACGGCCCGACGCGATCACGTCCTGGTCGAGCGCGCCCTCGACGGCGACCTTGGCGCGTTCAACCAGCTGGTCGAGGCGTACCAGGACCTCTGCCACGCGCTCGTCGCGCGGATGGTCCCCGATCCGGACCAGGCGAGCGACGCGGTCCAGGAGGCGTTCTTCTCCGCCTACCGCAACCTGCGCTCGTACCACGGTCCCTCCTTTCGCGGCTGGCTGACCCGGATCGCCATCAACGCCGCGATGGACCTCCAGCGAGCCAGGAAGCGGCGTCCCGTGTCGCCCTACCCCGAGCTCGACGACGACAGCTGGCAGCCGCCCGCCGGGAGCGAGAGCGACCCGGAGGTGATCGCCACCACCGGCGAGCGCCAGCGCGCGCTGGTCCAGGCGATGAGCGCGATCGCGCCGGACCAGCGGACCGCCATCGTCCTCTTCGACGTGGAGGGCTACGACTATGCCGAGATCGCCGGGATGACCGGGGTCAGCCTGGGCACCGTGAAGTCCCGCATCCACCGCGGTCGGCTGGCGCTCCGTGCGCTGCTCGCCGACCGGATGGAACTCTTCCGCAGCTGAGGGCGTCACCGAGCCATGGGCCACGTTCCCGACCACACCCCGGCCGCAGCGGCCGTCGAGCACGCCGCGATGATCGCCGCGCTCGACGCCGGCGACCTGGCCGGCGACGAGCGGGACCGCGCGGCACGCCTCGTGGACAGGTGCGCCGGATGCGCGGCCCTCCTCGGGGATCTCGCGATCATCCGAACCGCGACGGCGACGCTGCCGGCCCCGCCTCGACGCCGGGACTACCGCCTGTCCGACGCGGACGCCGCGCGCCTGCGCCCCTCGGCCTGGAGAAGCGTGATCGGGTGGCTCGGGGCGCCGCGGTCCACGGTTCGCCCGCTTGCCGGTGGCCTTGCCGCGCTCGGGATCGCCGGGCTGCTCCTGACCGCCACGCCCGGGTTCCTCGGGCAGGCGACCTCGACGGTCCCGACGGTCGCGGCACCCGTCGCTGCGCCGGTCGGTGCGGGTAGCCTGAATGGCGCGGCGCCGGGCAACGCCGGGCTGAATCCCGCGCCGGGCACCGCGGTCGCGCCCGCGGCAACCGCCAGCGCCGGGCCGGCAGCCGTCTCCGCCCCGCTCGCCACCTCGGCTCCGGGCGGCCCCGTGACCACGCCCAACGCGGCAGCGCGGCCGGCTCCCAGCCCGGTCGCAGTGGAACCTCCACCCAGCCCGCTCGCCGTTGCCCTCCCGGCGCCCGGCGGGTCTGCGACCTCGCCCGAGCTGACCGGCCCGGCGGCGGGGGCGACCGCGGGCACCTCGGGCTTCGCGACCGGCGCGGGCGCTGCAGACTCGGGCTCGAAGGTCGCCCCGCCCGAAGCTTCGTCGGCGCAGCGGAACGCGTCACTGCCGCCCGCATCGGGGCCGGCAACGCCGGACCGGACGCTGCCGCTCGTGCTCTCCCTGGCCCTGCTCGTGGCCGGCGTTGGGCTCCTCGTCACCAACCGCGTGCTGCGAGGCCGCGCCCGGCGCTGACCGCCCGCCCTCGGGTCGCACTGCCCGCCGCGCGCTACGATGGCGGCCGTGCCGGAGTGGCGGAACAGGCAGACGCGACGGTCTCAAACACCGTTGAGGGCAACCTCGTGCGGGTTCAAATCCCGCCTCCGGCACCACGCTCGCATAGGCTGAACGGGTTCGCCTGGACGGCGCGTCCACGCAATCATCGTCCTGGGGGGTCTTCCGTCATGCGTCGCACCGTTTCTCTGATCGCCGCGTGCATCCTCGTCGTCGGATGCTCGTCGGGTGGGTCCGCACCGTCCGGGACCGCGTCCAGCGACGGCGGTCCGGGCAGCCCGGCCTCGAGCGCCGTGACGGGCGTCCCAAGCGCCGGCGGCGGGCTGCCGGCGGGCAACCGGCCGAGCGGCGCAAAGGTCCGGATCGTCAACGCGTATGCCCCCCTCAACGGCGACCCGGGCCCCATCGACGTCTACGCGGCGCCGTGGGCGGGTGACGGCGACGCCCCGTTGCTGACGGTCCCTTACGGGACCGTCAGCGAGTACTTCGACCCGACGGTCTCCGACGACGCCGGAGACATGTTCCTGTCGATGTACTGGGCCGGCACGAAGGGGAACGGCAACGAGCTGGTCTCGCAGACCGAGACGCTCAAGGGGGGCGAGGTCATCACCTTCATCGTCGCCACGGGCGACTCCACGCAGGACTCGGGGCGCCGGTTCGGGTCGATCCAGGCGTTCTTCCAGACCGCGAGCGGCGGGATGTTCGGCCAGTCGACCCCTGCGCCCGGGAAGGCGCTCCTGATCGTCGACACGACCGGAGTCGAGAACGTGATCGCGAAGCCGGACAGCGCGACCAGGTTCTTCAGCGCGCGGACGGGCTGCACGAAGGGCATCAACGATGACGCCAACTCCCTGACAGGGGCCGGTCCCGGCAGCGGGGGAACCTACCAGCTCGATCCCGGCTCCTACACCGGTTCGATCCATGCCTACGCCAAGGACGACCCATCCATCCCCACCTGTGACAACGCGGCGCTCATCGACAAGCTCGCCATCAAGGCCGTCGCCGACCAGACCGCGATCCTCTTGATCTACGCGCCGAAGGACGGGGACCTCAGGACGGTCTTCATCCCGCTCGACGTGTAGCGGGAGCGTTCGTCACCGGGCAGCGAGTCCGGCTTCGCGATGCCAGTCGGCGAAGAGCCTGCCGACTGGCCCCCCAATCGCAGGACAATCGGCCCTCTTCGCCGACGCCCATGACCGGCGATCCTTGCGTCAGCGCCTCTGCCGCCCTTCCCCCCAGGGCTGTAGGGGCGTATCCATTTGCCCGTCGGGCCGCGGATGCCTCAGCCGGGCTGCGGTGCGCCGGCCACCGGGGCTGAGCGTCGGGCCGGGCAACGGCTGCGTCGGTGTACGCTTCCGGCCGCGGTGGCCGATGATCGGGCCACCCCAGGAGGTTTCGATGAGCATCTTCCGCCGCCTCCTCGGGGGGCTCGCGGAGCCGGATCACGGCGGAGCCGGGACGCCGGACGCCGAGCACGGCGCGACCGACGCGGCGGTTCCCGGAGGGTCGCGCGCTGCGATGCCGGGCGGTGCATCCGCGCCGGACACCGCTACCGTCCGCCGGATCGTCTCCCAGCTGGAGGCCATGCCGCCGGA
>Ga0097691_1001501_pt1 | contig 17098 bp, 12 predicted proteins | sample NGESurdeep072012_8_FD_72858 | JGI IMG/M metagenome (GOLD analysis project Ga0097691, IMG submission 72858) | Arctic peat soil microbial communities from Barrow, Alaska - NGEE Surface sample 210-1 deep-072012 | ecosystem: Environmental > Terrestrial > Soil > Wetlands > Peat ... | reverse complement strand
GCGAACGAGGCCGAGAAGGCGGCCCCGGTGTCCCTCAACCACTTCTCGTCCGTCGGAGTCTTCGGGCGCCTGTGGATGTCGGGCCGTGAGTCCGACGTCCTGGCTGCCCGCGAGGCGGCGATGGACGCGATCGCGGCCATCAGCGGCCAGTAGGGCGAGTTCAGGACGTGGCGCGCTCGCGCACGCGGGCGCGAAACTCAGTGGGTGTGGAACCCGTGTGCCGTTTGAAGACGCGGGAGAAGTAGTTGAGGGGCCGGAAGCCGAGCATGTCCGCGATCTTAAGCACGGGCAGGTCCGAGTGCTCGAGCATGAATTTCGCGCGGTCAAGACGCTTGTTGTTGACGTAGTTGCCGTAGGTGACGCCGGTGTGGGCCTTGAAGGTGCGCGACAGGTGGGACGCCGACATGCTCACGAGCTCCGCGGCCTTGGTGAGCGTGGGCGCGCGGTCGATATTCCGCTCGACGTGGTTGAGGAGGGCGTCGAGCGTGCGCTGCCGGGGAGGAGCCTGCTTGTTGAGCGTGTCGAACAGGGCGAAGAGCAGGCCCTCGAGGTAGACGTGCCAGTCGAAGCGATTCACGTGCGCGTAGGGCACGGCGCGGTGCCGCAGCACCCGCTGCTGCAGGTCCATGACCGCCTGCGCCGACGACTCCTGGGCCATCAGCACGAGGTTGTTCTCGATGTCGGCGAGCCGGAGACGGCGGACGAACTTCCCCTGCCCCTCGAGCGCCTGCTTCAGGGCGGCGTGGAGCGCGTTCACGGCGGTCACCAGGTCGAGGGCGTCCATCGCGGTCCCCAGCAGGGTGAAGTCCATGGGGCCGTCCTTGGGGAGCGGCGGCGGGGGGGGCGGCGTCGCGGCGGCGCCCGCACCAGCCGCAGGGGGCACGCGAGGCAGGAAGCCCGCGTCGGCGACGCTCGATCACGCCGATGATCGCGCGCTGAAGATGCTCGGGGCAATCCCTTGGCGGCCGGTCGGCAGCGTGCGGTCGACCGGGGGAGTGTGTTCTGAGCGAGTCCAGCACGCTCGACCCGTCAACCCGGGGATCCGGTGCTGCCGTTGGGCCGCCTGGCCGCTAGCCAGGCGGCGTACCAGTCGGTGGCCAGCTCGGCCTGCGTCCGGGCCAGCGGCACGGTCTGCCGGTGGCACACCTGGTCGTAGAGCCAACCCTCCAGCCCGTCCTTGGCCGGCGCACCGACGTCGCGGCTGTCGCGGTCCCGGATGTGCCGGGGCTGCGGCCACCGGTTCTGCTCCGAGCGCGGATCGCCACCCAGGGCGATCACCAGGTGGTCCTCCTCCACGTCGGCGGCACCCAGCCCGGTGGCGCCGGGATAGCCCGCGGCCAGCTGTCGCGCCTTCGCCGCGTCGGTGTGGGCGGCCGGCGGCCGCACCCGGCGGCTGCAGCCCGGGGCGCAGACCGTCGCCAGGTCGGTTGAGGCCACGGCCCCTCGCGGCGGTGGGATACTGGACGTCATGCCAGCCACCGCGTTGCCGGAGCTGGCCGTGCTTCGGGTTCAGCGCTGGTGTCGCGAGCGTGTTCCCGAACACGCCCGTCATCAGGTTCGCGTCGAATGCGAGGTCGAGCCACGACACCTGACCATCGTCGAGAGGCGCGCTCCCTGGCGTGAAGACCTGGGCCCCGAGTGGACCCGCTTCCCGATCGCGAGACTGCGCTATACGAAGACCAGAAGCACGTGGTCGCTGTACTGGCGCGACCGCAACCTGCGCTTCCAGGAGTACGACCTCGTTGCACCGTCCGCGAACATCGACGAGCTGCTGGCCGAAGTTGACCGCGACCCGACTGGCATCTTCTGGGGCTGACGGCCAGACCCTGGGCCGTGATTCGGGACGCGACAGGCGGCAGATGCGGGCGTCGAGTCGCTGGTCGTCGGCATCGAGACGACCGCCCTGAGCACCGGCGCGGCCTGCACCACGGCGTGGCCGGTCAAGAGGAGGATGGTCCGGTGAAGCTCAAGCTGGACATGCATGACATCTACAACCGTGGCGAGGAGGTCGATCGCGCCCTCCGGGCCGTGATCAACGAAGCCGTCGCGACGAAGGCTCCGCTGGTGGAGATCATCCCTGGCAAGGGGTCGGGAGCACTGAAGAAGCACGTGCTGCGGTTCCTGGACCAGAAGGAGATCAAGGCGCTCTACCACCGGGTGGAGAAGGACTCCGACAACTTCGGTCGAGTCCTCGTCCACTTCCGCTGGAGGTAGTCCCCGGCGCACCGGGACCATGACCGGCCCCGGCGGTCGCGCTCGATAGGCGGCGTGGGCGGCATGGGCGGGCGTTCAGTGGTGTGCGTGGGTCGCAGGTCGACCGGCCGAGGCGGTCACTCGCGTCGTCCGATGACCACGCGGCCACCGTCTATCGGGCAGCACTAGAACCGATCGTAGCGCCATGTTTCACGTCGCCTTCATCCCGGAGCGGACCGTAGGGCAGCCGACGCCGCTAGCCCCGTTTTCCGCACCGTGAGGTGTCTAGTCGTGTTGCTCGATCCAGGGTAGGGGGATGTCGAGCAGGGCCAGGATTTGTCGTTGGGTGGGGGTGAGTCGGTCTAGGGCGGGACCGGAGAGGGTGTAGGTGAAGGCCAGGCTGTTGAAGGCAGCAAGGATGTTTCGGCCGGTGGGCTTGGCGGCGCGGCCTTCGGGGAGTAGTCCGGGTAGGCGGGGTTGGCCGGTGGGGAGCCGGCGGCGTAGGTCGGCTTCGATGAGGCCGAAGATGAGCAGCGCGATGCCGACGACGCTGACCAGGGCGGCGATCCGGTCGTCGTTGTGCAGGAACACCGGCCGGACTCGCAGCGGGCTGGGGCGTTTGAGGTCGCGGTGGCGTTGTTCGACGATCCACTGGTCTTTGTAGATGTCGAGCACGTCGAGGGCGGTGAGGGGGTCGGGCAGATTGGTGGCGAGGGCGTAGAGGCCGTCCAGGCGGCTGGCGGCGGTGATGGCTGCGGTGTCGCGGCTCCAGCTCAGGGTGGGTTTGCCGGTGGGGGTGGTACCGACGGTGACGGCCAGCAGCGGTTCGATGCGTCGGTGCACGATCCGGGCGATCTTGGTCTCGACCTGTTTGAGGGTCTTGTAGTAGCGGCCACCGAGGCCGTTGCGGACGCGGGTCAGGTCGTTCTCGGCTTTGGTCAGGGCACGTTCACGGGCATCGCTGACGGAGGCGGCTTCCTCCGAGGACCAGATGTAGGCCACCCGCAAGTCGTGGTGGGCTTTGGTCTTGGGGTCGGTGACCGCGAACGGGTGCAGGGCGCCGCGCCAGCGGGTGCGTTGCTCGGCTGGTAGGTGGCGTTCGCGTTCGGCGGTGTGGTCGAGGTCGGTGAGGTTGGTGAGGTCACTGACCTGGGTGTCGAAGTGCTGGGTCCAGCCGGTGTCGGCGCGCAGCGGGACGACGAACCGCAGTCCTTCGCGGTCGGCTGCGCACAGGCTGCCCAGGTGCCCGAACGCGGAGTCGGCGACCACGACCAGGCCGGCCGGCAGTGCGGCCTGCAAGGTCTCCATGGCGGCGCCGAGCGCGGTGAGCTCGGCCTCGGAGCCCTTGTGCGGCCGGAACAGCAGCGGCACCCCGGTCGGGGTGCTGGCCTGCAGAGCACGGACCTGACGGGCGACTTTGCGGTCCGACCCCCAGCCCTTGGCGACCAGCGTGGAGTCCGGGTAGGCGCCGGTGAAGCGCAGCGTGGTCAGGTCCAGGTGCAGCCGGGTCGCGTCGACGTCGAAGCGGTCCAAGGTGGTGAGCAGGACTCGGCCGCGAACGTCGTCGGCGACGGTGGCGAAGGCCTCCAACGCCCGACCGAGCCGGTCGTCGTTGAGCAGTCCAGCCGGCACCCCGAGCAGTTCGGCGACCGCCGCGCCGGACGCCCAACCGGCCACGTCATACAGCGGCGCCGGGCAGCTGAGCCGGTTGGCGACCAGCGCGCTGATCACCTCGCCGTGGGTCAGCAGCGACCGGCCACGCATCGGGGCGGCGGCATCGACCAGCTCGGTCAGGCCCAGCCGGCACAGGTAGTGCGTGACCAGCAGCAACGGACCGACCTCACGCCGGGTCCCGACCGGCGGCGGGTCCAGCCGCGCGAACGCACCAGCCCAACGGTCCAGTTGACCGGTGGCTTTGAGCTCATCGAGCCGGCCCAGCGTTGCCACAACACGCTGCCGAACCTTTCCGTCGACCCGATGCCCTTCCACCAGCTGCACGTATTCGTGCAGCTGGTCGCCTCGCCGGACTCGCTTGACTCGTGGATACATGAATGGCACAACGATAGCGCCTAGAGCCGTCGAAGGACAAGCATGTTATTCGTGTCGTTGACACAACGCGTCCGTCTCAGCGGTCAGTCCAGGTCCAACAGAACCGTTCAACCACAGGCACTCCTGCCCGTCCACACAGGGGGCATGACCGATCACGGTGCGGAAAACGGGGCTAGCCGGGGGTCGCCAGCCGGCACGCTCCGGTCTCTGGCTGCACACTTATTGCCGCCCTCGGCCAGCCGCATACATCCGCCTCTGCCCCGCCGTGGCTTGCGTGAGCGGGGATTGTCGAGGGCGGCGAACCGCAGCTCCACATCTTCATCGCGGCCGGGCGCGCCCGCGCCGTCGGTACGTGACAGCCGACTGGCGGGAGGGCTACTGCTGCAGCTTCTGCACGCGCTCCTGCAGCTCGGCGGTGCGCAGGCCCGTGATGCGCCAAACCTTCGCTTCGTCGATGTCCGACAGTCGCTGGTGCGCCAGCTCGTTCCGCTGTTCGATCAGCCACCGCCACGGCTCGGCGCCCCGATCACCAGCATAGGACGCGTACGCGAATGCCTCGTTGCCAGTGGCGATCCAGAGTCGTTCGATGATCCAACGATAACGGTGGTCGTTGCCGAACCGGGCACCATCTCTCTCGCGGGCCCAGCTGCTCGATGTACCCCAGGCCCGACCGGAGCTCCAGCAGAGCGCCGGTCGGGCCGGTGCGGCGCTGTCACAGCGAAGTGGCGTCCGCGAGATCGGTACTGACGTTCAGGTGCGACAGCACGCCGTCGGAGAAGAGAGTGACTTTGGCTCGAAGCAGCTCGCTGGCTTCCAGACCGAAGTCGATCATGTCGAACATGTCCCTGTCATCGGCAACATGTCCGAGCAGCCGCCCGGGCGACCGGAACCGGAGATGCTAACGGCTGAGGTGATCGCCCACCACGCCGTAGATATCGGCGTTGGCGAATTCGGTACCGCGAGCCAGCGCCACGGGGCTGAGCGCAACGCTGGCGTCCACCCACAGCCCTGACGAACCCGCTGGGCCAGGACCTCAGGGGACGTACTTGGGCGGACGCCAGGAGGCGCGCCCCCTCGGCCTGAAGAAGCCACAGGTCAGGAGTTTGTCAGCGACACCGCGCCGCTCGCGAATCGACTGGGGGTGGCCCGGCTGAGCGCCCTTGGCACCGCCGGCGCCTACACGAGCGATCACAGCCGGATGGGGTGGGACGCCACCAGGATGCGAGGCCACGCGACCGCCCCCCGCCTGACCGGATGGTCTCCTGGGCACCGGCCTACCTGTCCACGTCAGCGGATGCGCTGGATGATGACCCGGCTGCTCGGCCTGGCGGCCGCGAGCGCCCTGTCGGGCCGTTAGCTGGCCTGCCGTTCGCAGCGCCGTAGCCGGCGGGTCAGCCGGTCCCGCATCGTGTCACTAGCGATCGGCTGTCGCAGTACGACGTCCAGCGCGTCGCGTGCCTCCTGCCAGTCTGAAACCTTCACCAGGTGGACGGTGAAACGGTCCACGGCGGCCGGGGTGGCGTGACCGGTGGCGACCGCGTCGCGCAGCACAGCGAGCGCCTGCTCGCGGCTGCCGTCACGTTCGGTGCGCAGCCCCATGCGGCTCAGGCCCAGCCCGAGGCTCGGCATGTCGTCCAGCCGGCGCAGCTCGGCCGGCAGGGCGGCCTGGAAGGCGTCAGCTTCCGTCGCTGCGGGGACGGTCGGGCACTTTCCGGGGCCGCAGCATTCCGGGCAGAACCGTCGTGGTGGGTTCAGGCGGCGGCGGTGCGCAGCGCCCGGTACATCAGGCGCGGGTCGCCGAGTCGGCGGCGCAGTTCGCGTTCCAGGCCGGCGATCGGGTACAGGTTCTGCGGCGCGCGGGGATCCTTGTATTCGGCGGACGCGTACCGGCACAGCGTCGCCTGCGACAGGTTCGCCAGGTCGATGGCGTCGTTCGCGTTCAGGTCGGCGCTGCATTCGACGCGGACGACGCCGGCCCACGGGGCACCGGGCCGGCATGGCAGCCGCAGGTACCAAGTGTGGCGGTCCCAGCTGCTGCCAACGAGGAACACCGGGGTGCGCTGATCGGGGCCGAGCCGGCCGACCATCGCATGCAGGTCGGGCGGCAGGTATTCGCTGTGGTGGGTCTTGATGTAGCCGAGGGTGCGCGGCAGGTGGGTGCGTCCGCGCAGCGGGCCGTCGACGACGAGGAGGTCGCTGCCGTCGGGGACGCCGCGGCCGGCGAGCTCGGCTCGGGAGGCGAGCGCGGTCGTCACCTCGGTGTCACCGAGCCGGACCTGCAGCGCGAGGCTGAGCGCGGTCAGCAGCGGGGTGCCGGGCGGCGGGGCGGTGAAGCTGGCGGAGTAGCGGCCGGCCCAGGTGTCGATGTCGACGGCGTGCGGTGTGGCCGTGAACAGGCCGCGGCGGCGTTCCGCGGCGAGCAGGTGGGCCCGGCCCTGGCAGCAGCAAATGACGCCGGCGGTGTAGGACGCGCACAGCCCGGCGGCGACAGTGCCGGACCCGGCCTGGTCGTCGACCCAGACCCGGGCGTCGATGCGGCGCACCCCGTCGACGAACAGGACGGCGGCCGGCATCGTGACACCGCTCGGGGCGTCGACCGGCTGCCACTTATCGGCGTCCGTTTCGACGTCGAGGACGAGGTTCGCGGTCGACTCGCCGAGGTCGATGTCAGCGTCGGCGCTGGCGCCATAGCTCGGGTCCCAGGCGTCGACGTAGAACCGCATGCCGGCCGGCGCCGCGCGGGCGCTCATGCGCCGCTCCGCACGACGCTGGAGGTGATCTGGTCGCGGCTGACGGTGAAGCGGGTCGGGATGCGTTCGGCGAGCGCGCCGACGTGGGTGACGACGCCGACCATCCGGTCGCCCTGGTGCGCGAGGTTGTCCAGGGTTTCCGCGACGGTCTCCAGGGTCGATTCGTCGAGGGTACCGAACCCTTCGTCAAGGAAGATCGAGTCGAGCCGGGCGGCGCCGGCGTCGGCGAGCGCGGCCATCTGCGAGGACAGCGCGAGGGCGAGCGCAAGGCTCGCCTGGAACGTCTCCCCGCCGGACAGCGTGCGCACCGGCCGGCGGGAGTCGGCGTCGGCGTGGTCGACGATGAGGAACTCCCCCCCGTCGTCGTGGGTCAGTTCGAACTGCCCGCTGGACAGGGTGAGCAGGCTCTGCGACGCCTCCATGACGAGCGTGTCGAGGGCGGAGCTGGCGAGCCACCGCGGAAAGTTGTCGTTGCGCAGCAACCCCGCCAGCATAACCGCGACCTGGGCGGCGCGTTCGGCCCCGGCGCGGCGCTCCTCCAGCCCTGCAGCCTCGTCCCGGCGTTCGGCGAGCCGCCGCCGTTCGGCGTGCGCGGTCGCCAGCGCCGAGGCTACGGCCGCGGTCGCGACGTCAGCGAGTGGGACGTCCGCGCGGACCTCCACGCCAGCGTCGGCCAAGGCGCCGGCGAGCTCGGCGGCGGTGTCGTCCCGGGTGCGTTCCAGGTCGGACAGGTCATCGCGTAGTCCCGTCAGCTGATCCACCCGGTCCTGAGCCGCGCCGGTCGCCCAGGTGGTCAGCTGCCGCCAGGCGGCGGTCAGGTCCCCGCCGGTCAGGATCGGGGCGCCGAACCGCACGAGCGGGTCGCGTGCGTGCCGCAACTGCTGCCAGCCGGCTTCGAGCTCGCCGGCGACTGCCCGGAGCGCCTGTTGTGCCTCGCCGTGCTGCGTGCGGGCGGCCCGCACACGCGGGTCGGCGGCACTGACAGCGGCGTCGAGGGCGTCGAGGCAGGCGACTTCGCAGGTGACGGTGGCGGCGTCCGGCGCGCCTTGTAGCGTGCCGGTCAGCCGGGCGACGGTGGCCGCCAGGGCGTCCAGGTTGGCCTGCTCGCGTGCGGCGGCACCGGTGGCGGCTAGCTGCTCGCGGCGGGCGGTGTCGGTGGCGGCTTCCGTGGTCTTGAGGGTGTTGTCAGCCTCCTGGCGGGCGGCGGCGGCGTCCTTCGCCGCGCGGCTGGCGGGCTTCAGGCGCCTCTCACGGTCGGTAGCCTGCGCGCTGGCCCACGCGTGCAGTTGCTCCCAGCCGGCGACCACGTCGTCGGGCGGCTGCGGGGCGTCCAGTGCGACCAGCGGGTCGCGGGCGTCGCGCAGCCGGCAGGATGCGACCTGCTCCTCGTCGCGGGCCGCGCCAGCGAGGTCGGTGGCCTGCTTCAGCGTGTCGCGGGCGGTGCGGCGGCCGGCGGCGGCAAGGTCTGCGGCCGCGGTGAGTGCCGTGATGGCGGCGAGCTGCTCGTCGACGACGGCCCGGCTGTCCGGGGCGCCGCTCAGCGCCTGCCGCAGCGCGTCGATACGGGCGGCCGCCTGGTCGCGTTCGTCCGCGGCCTTCCCGGCCGCGCGCTCGGCCTGCGCCGCTTCGCCTTCGGCCTCGCGCAGTTTGCTGGCGGCTGCGGTGAGCGCGGTATCGGCCTGCTCGATGCGATCCCCGGACAGGGCCGGCGGGAGCACGGCGACCTGCTGCGCGCAGACCGGGCAGTCGTCGCCGACCGCGAGCTGTGGGCGCAGCGCGGCCGCCAGGTCTTCGCGTGCTACGGCGTCCCGGGCCTCCTGAGCGTGCTCGAGATGCGCGCGGCCGGCGGTGGCGGCTGCGAGGGCGGCGGCGTGTTCGCGGGCTGCGCCGGTGTGCCGCCGTTCGCGGCCGGGTTGGGCTGCCAGCAGCTCGGCGAGCCCGTCGTGGTCGCGGCCGGCCTGCTCGAGCCGGCCACGTCCGGCGGCGGCCGCTTCGGCGGCGGCGCGCGCGTCGTCGTCGGCGCGTTCGGCGCTCGCCAGCTCGGTGATCGCTGCCCTGTGGGCCCGCTGCGCGTCGGCGAGCCGGGCGCCTAGGTCGGACAGGCCGGGCGGCGGCGTGACACCGGCGAGCGGGGCCAGGTCGGCGGTGAGCCGGTCAACGACGCTGTCGGCCGCCTCATGCTCGGTGACCGCGCGCTGCTGGCCTTCCCTGGCGCGGCTGGTAGCCCTGTCCGCGGCTCGGGTGGCGGCGTCGGCGGCTTCCGCGGCGCTCCGGGCCCGCCGGCAGGCGTCGTTCGCCCCGGGTTCGTCGGCGACCGCCGCGGCGAGGTCACGGTGATCGCGCTGCGCCTGCTCGAGCGGGCCCCGCTCCGGAGCGGCCGCACGCGCGTCTCGGGCGGCGGTTTCCGCGGTGTCCGCGGCGGCTTGCTCGGCGACGGCGTCCGTCAGCCGACGTTCGGCGGCGGCGCGGCGCTCGTCGAGCTCGGCCAGCCCGTCCGGGGGGACTAGGGCGAGCAACTGGGTCCGCTCGTCGGTGAGGCGCTGCCCTTGCGTGGCTTTCGCGGTGACGGCTGCCGTGGCCTGCGCCAGCCGCGGCACGGCTTCGTCGGTGGTCGCGGCCAGGTCGGTAAGTCTGGTGACGCGCTCGTCGGCGGCCTGCTGCGTGTCAGCGGTCACGTCGCCGAACCCCTCGAGCTGTTCGGCGAGTAGCGTCACCAGCTGCCGCTGCGTGGACGCCTCTTCGCGGGCGCGGCGGGCGATCGCCTCGTAGACGCGAAGGCCGAGCAGGTCGATGAGGATCTGGTGCCGGTCAGAAGGCTTGGCGTGCAGGAACTCGGCGAACGCCCCCTGCGGCAGCGAGACGCACTTGCAGAAGTGCTCGAACCTGAGGCCCAGCAGCGCGGTGACCCGGTCGTTCACCGCCGAGTCGGCGGCGAGCAGTTCGGTCGGCTCGCCGACGTCACCGAGACCGGTCGGGTCGAGAAGGCGCTCCAGCCGGGCGTTCTTGATGTGGACCTGCGGGTTCGCTCCGCCGCTGCGGCGCAGCTCGCGAGCCACCTGGTAGCGGGCGCCGCCGACGTCGAACACCAGCCGCACCGTGCCGCGGACGGCGGTCGGGGCGAGAGCGAGGGAGACCTTGCGGCGGTCCTGCCAGCGCGGCACCGTGCCGTACAGGGCGAAGGTGACCGCATCGATGACAGTCGACTTGCCGGATCCGGTCGGTCCGACGAGAACGAAGAAGTCCGCGCCCTGGAAGTCGACCCGGGTCGCCGAGCGGAACGCGGCGAACCCCTCCATGTCGAGCAGGACCGGGCGCATCAGGCCTTGCCCCTGGTCAGCAGCTCAGTGTCGCGGGCTTCGGCGGCGGTGACCTCGTCATGCAGCCGGTCGAACAGTTCCCGCACCCGGGAGTCCTCGACCTGGGTCTGCGCGCAGTACTCCGCGAACAGCTCCCCCGGGCTGCGGTCCGGCCGGGCCTCCGGGCGGCGGGTGGTGACCGGCTGGGCGAAGTCCGGGTCGATGAACACCTGCAGCGCGTTCGGCAGCACCTTCTGCACGTCCTGGGTCAGCCCGGCCCGGGCCGGCTCGCAGACCCAGACCCGCAGGAAGTCATCGCCGTACCCGCCGGCCTGCGCGGTGAGCTCGGCGACGGTGCCGCGCACGCTGCGCAGCCGCCGGCCGGACGTGATCGGAATGTCGGTGACCTTCGCCGGGATGCCAGGGGCGGCCTCGACGAGGCACACGACGCTGGTGTTGTCCTGCTCGCCGAAGTCGACCGCGAGTGGCGCGCCGCAGTAGCTGACCGGGCAGCCCGCCGGCAGCGTCTGCCGGCGGTGCAGATGCCCGAGCGCGACGTAGTGCGCCGACACCGGGAAGGCGCTGGCCGACACGTGGTATTCGAAGATGGACTGGGCCGCGCGTTCCCCGCCGCCCAGCGCGCCACCGGTGACCGTCAGGTGCGCGAGGACCAGGTTGACCGCGTCCGGCCGGAACGACCCGGTGAGCACCGCGAGGATGTTGCGGACCATCTCGTCGTAGGACGCGGCGTTCTCGTCCGGCCGTCGGGCGACGAGCTCGGCGGCGGTCACCGCGTAGCGTTGCGACAAGAACGGCAAGACGGCAACGAGGACCGGCTCGCGGGTGCTGCGAGCGGTGAACTCCACGACCCCGCCGGCTTCCGGGGTCCGCACGGAGCCGACCAGGGTGATGCCGGCGGCGGCCAGCAGCGGCCGGTAAGCGTCGAAGGTCGCGGCGTGGTCGTGGTTGCCGGCGATGGCGATCACCTCGACCCCGGTCGCGCGCAGCTCGAGCAGCGTCTGCACTACCAGCTGCTGCGCGTCGGCGTGCGGCGCGGACGTCTCGTACAGGTCGCCGGCGACCAGCACCGCGTCGACCTGCTGCTCGCGAGCGATGCGCACGATCTCGCGCATCACCTCGCGCTGCTCCGGCAGCCGGCTGTGCTGCTTCGAGGTCTTGCCGACGTGCCAGTCGGATGTGTGCAGGAATTTCACTTCTCAGCCTTCTCCCCCCTCCCCCGGCCTTGGTTGTCAGAACGGCGGCTGGTCGTCCAGCGGCGGAGGAAGCTGGCCGAAGCCCTTCGGCGGCGTCGCCGGTCGCCCGGCCATTGGTGGCGGCGGGCTTCCGGCTTCGGAGCGGCGGGTCGCCCACGCCGGGAACGGGAACTCCACGGCGAGCGGAACCGGGATCTCCGGCTGGGAGACGAACATCGCGCCCGGTTTCGCCAGGGTGGCCCGGACCCGCTGGCTGGCCGGCAGGAACCCGTACTCCGGGCGACCGGCTTCGGCCGGGTCGAGCCGCCCAACGACCTTGATCGAGCTGTTCGACACGATGCGCCGTTCCACCTCGCTGGCGGTCTGCTGCGCGCCGATGAGGATGATACCGAGGGAGCGGCCGCGTTCGGCGATGTCCAGCAGCACTTCCTTGATCGGGCTAGACCCTTCCCGCGGCGCGTACTTGTTCAGTTCGTCGATCATGGTGAACAGCAACCCTTCCGCGCCAGCGGCCTCCTTGCGTGCGGTCTCGGCGGCCAGGACCACGCCGACGACGAACCGCTGCGCCCGCTCGGGAAGGTTGTGCAGGTCAACAACTGTGACCTGCTGCCCGCCGGTGGAGATCGCGCGGGTCCGGGTGTCCTGCAGGTCACCGCGGATGATGCTGCGCAGCGGCTTCAGCGAGGAGCGCAGCCGGCGGATGAACGCGTTGATGGTGCCGACGCCGGTGACCGGCCCGGCCCAGTCGTGGCGCGTGGTGTCGCCGTTGAGCTTCTCGGTGATGAAGTCGATGAGCTCCTCGTAGGTGCGGATCGTCTCCGCGTTGATGACGATGGCGCCGTCGGAGCCGGCTCTCGCCGCGTCGAACTTGAGGCGGGTCGCGACCTGTTGGACCACGAGGGTGTACTGGTTGCGCTCGTCCTCGGCGTCGGTGAACACGTATGGCAGCAGCTCGCCGGAGCAGAACTCCTCCAGCGTCCACCAAAACGCGTTGACGCCGCTGGTCCGGCCGGTCACATACGGCCGGCCCGTCTGGTCGCCCGGGGTCGGCGGGGCATAGAACCCGGCGGAGCGGAACGGCTGCGCGGGCAGGCCGAGCCGGGCGTACTTGTCCCGCTCTTCGTCCTCGAGGCGGCTGTTGCCGTGGTCGAGGAACAACAGATCCTCGCCTTTCACGGAGAAGATGAGCGCCTTCGCGTTTAGCGCGCGCGTCCCGAGCACCCCGCTGGTGAAGATCGAGTGCAGCAGGAAAAGCGCGAAGCTGGTCTTAGTCGCCACGCCGGAGATGCCGCTGATCGACACGTGCGCGCCGCGGGTGCCGTCGAGGAACTCCAGGTTGACGTAGATCGGCTCCCCATCCCGGCCGAGCCCGACCGAGACCTTCGCATCCATCTGGTCGAAGTACAGCGCCCGCCCGCGCTCGTCGCCGGTGGCGCGGCGGATCAGCTCGCCGGGCAGCGGCGGCACGTAACACTCCGGCTCGACCCGGGTGGTGGCGACCTCGGCGATCTCCTGCACGTGCGCGGGCAGCACCCCGTCAGCGATGAGGAACACGTCCGAGCCGAAGCTCGCGCCCTCGTGCCGGGCGCGGACCTGGGTGACGATCCCGGACGTGACGACCAGCCCGACGCCAGGGACCGAGCGTTCGGTGACGACGACGTCGTCGAGCTGCAGATAAGCCTCCGGGGCGAGCGCGACGGAGAACTGCAGCGGGGTCGCGTCCTCGGTGCCGGCGATGCGCCCGACCGGCAACCCGGCGGCAGGGGTGAGCCCCGCGTGCACCGGCTCGTCGCGGGCTTCCGTCACTGTGCTCCTTGTTCTCCGGCTGCCGCTCGGCGAGGAACGGTCAGTACCACGGTAGAGGGTGCGTACGACAGTCCAGGCGATCACGCACCTATCGGTGGTGGTCACCGGGACCGCTGCGAGCCGCCGGGTGCGACTGACGCCGTGTCCGCTTGACAGATGGCGCGAGTAGCGGTCGGTTCCCCGGTCCACCTCGGAGGCGGACGGTGTCCTTCGCTCGCCGTCGACCACCCTGACAAGCGCGCTGGCCGGTTCGCCGGCCCTGGTTGCCTCACCGGGGCGTTCGCACCCGGTCAGACGACCTCGACAGTGCGATGACGGTCCCCTGCACACGCGACGTACAGCTTCCGGTGGGTGTCTTCAGTGACGGAGAGCCGGCGGGCGAGCGTCTGTCGTTCCTCGTCCATCAGGCACACCCACCACACGGTCGCTTGCGGCAGGTGGGGACAGAAATGTGTCAGTACGACACGCGCACGGCCCCGGTCGCCGCGGTCCAGCTGATTGAGCCGCGCTCGAAGTTGCTCTGCCGCCCCCCAGCCACCACGAACTCATCCGAGACCGGGTAGCCCAACGCGGAGCGCTCCCAGCCCAGTGATGCCCACGTGCTCAGAATTGCGCCGTGCACTTCGTGTGCCCCGGTTCGCGGCGTCCAGTACACCGCGCCGCCCTGGAAGCCGTTGAACCGGCCGACGCCATCCGGAGTGCCGGTCTCGTCGGTGACCGGATAGCCCAACGCTGAGCGCTCCCAGCCCAGTGATGCCCACAGGTCGCGGATAGCACCCCGCACCTCGTGCGCCCCGGTTGGCGGCGTCCAGTACACCGCGCCGCCCTGGAAGCCGTTGAACCGGCCGACGCCATCCGGAGTGCCGGTCTCGTTCGTCGTCGGATAACCGAGAGCAGAGCGTTCCCAGCCCAGCGACGCCCAGGTGTCCCGGATGGCCCCCCGCACCTCGTGCGCGCCCGTCGACGGCGACCAGTACGCCGAGCCGGCCTGGAAGTGGTTGAAGCGGCCGAGGCCATCGGGAGTGCCCGTCTCGTCGGTGACGGGGTAGCCCGACGCGGAGCGTTCCCAACCGAGGGAGGCCCACAGGTCGCGGATGGCACCATGGACGTCGTGCGCGCCGGTCGTCGGCGTCCAGTACACCGAGCCGGCCTGGAAGTGGTTGTACCGACCGATCCCGTCGGGAGTGCCGGTCTCATCAGTGCCCGGCGGACCGAGCAACCCGGTCGGACCACCCATCGCCAGATAGCGGCCGAGGATCGCGCCATGGACCTCGTGCGCGCCGGCGTCAGGGGTCCAGACGATCATCCCCCGTCCGTACGCCTGCACAATCGACAGCGCCTGCACCTGCTCACCGCCGGTGGCGGCACCGAGCAGCCCGGCGTCGCCCCCCAGCTCGTCGTGTCGGCGGACGATGGGGTCGACGTCTCCGACATCGTCGAGCTGCAGGGCATCTAGGCCCGCAAAGAAGCCGGTGGAGCGGGGGTCGCGCCCGACCACCGTCAAGGTGACCTGGTGCCGACCGGCATCCAGCCGGACGAAGCCGAACGGGACCGGACCGGCACGCTGCACGCCCGGCGCGTAACCGTCGAACGCCGGGCCGATGGCGGTCCCATCGACGGAGGCCGCCACGGTTCCGTAGTCGGCGGCCTGGGTCAGCCAACCGGACATGGCGTACGTCGCGGTGGTGGGCACAGTGACGTCGAAGTCCATCCGCTGCCCCGGCCCACCGGCCGTGAGGAACGCCTGGGCGCCCCCGGACCACTGTGGCCCGAACCCGGTCATGTCCTGCACTCCGAGCACTTCTTCGGGGGCGTTCATCCCCCACTCCGCCTCGGCCAGCACGCGGGTCCCGGTGGCGACGGTGACATCGGCCGAGGGCGCTCCGACGTTGCCCACCGGGTCAACCGGGACGACCGTGTAGTGCAGCGTGGTCCCCAACGGAGCGGTCCGGTCGGCATAGCCGGTCGATGTGGTTTCGCCGACGTACCGAGATCCTTCGTAGATGCGGTAGCGCACCGCCGGACTATCGTCGACGGCCGGCCGCCAGGACAGCAGTACGCCGTCGCTCGGGTCATAGCTCCCCCGCACCGCACTCATCGTGGGCGCCACCGTGTCGGCAAAGAAAGGCACCAGCGACACGGCGGTGTACCGCGCCGCTGACCACGGCGGAGACCCAGCCAGGGGGGCAACGGCCACGACCACTGTCGACTTGCCCGTCGTAAGCGACGGAGACAGGGAGAAGTCGTCATCGAGCCAACGCTGCTGGCTGTTCGTCGAGGGCTGGCGCCACACTCCGGCCGGCTGGCCATCGACAGTTACGGCGGCCGCTTGCGCCCCGCCGCGCTGGTCGGACATGCGCCGCAGCGTCACTCCCTCGTTAGCGGGGTCGACCGGTAGTCGAAACGTCGCCACCTCGGTGCCGGCGCGGCCCTCGTCCTGGATGGGCGTGCGCACGTCCGGCCCCTCGAACGTCGACATCAGCGCAATCACCGGTGCCACACCGTTGACGCTGAAGCCGGCGGCGGCCTCGCTGGCGGGAACGCCGACGTCGACACTCCCGGTCACCCGGGCACTGCTGTCCCGCCGTCCGTACCACAAGGTCGTCGACCCGTATGTGGCGGAGACGTCGTTGATCTTGCCGTGCTCGATGCCGAAGCGCTGTGCCGAGCTGAACGGCAACGCCGCCGCGAGCAGCAGCCGGTACATCGACATGCACTCGTCCACGCACCCCACCGTGCGTACCTGATGGGCGGTCATTCCGTTCGTGGGTAGCGAGAACGGACCACCGGAGAAGTACCAGCCGGCATGGTAGAAGTCCTCGGTCCCAGTGCCGTTGACCTGCGGCGTTCGGGCGCCGTCGGCGGCCGCCCGCTCGTCACCCTCGAGATAGCGCAGGCCGTGCTCGGTGCCGTGCACGGTCTGCGTGACGCCGACAACCTTTCCCGTGCCGCCGGTGTCGAGGAACGGCCAGTCCTGGCCCGGCGTGGTCGTCCCGGCGGCGGAGCTGGCCGAGAAGTAGCCGGCGTCGCCGCCACCCGCGAGACCCGCGGCAGCCGCGGCCGATGGGGCGTAGGTGACGGCGCTGCTGACGCTGACCGACGCCGCGGAGGCGTTGTAGAGCTCCACGTGCGCCCCCCTCGTGTAGGGCATCGGCCACCACGAGACGTGCTCGCCGCCGGGATTCAGGGCCGACATCAGCGAGCTGACCGCGTAGTCACCGAGACCGGAGCCGAAGAACTCGTCCACCGGCGAGTCGACCGTCTGCTGACCGTCGAAGCTGATCCGCAGCCGAAGTTCCCTCGGAAAGCCTCCGGACGGTGGTGGCGGCGAGGACAGCGCCGCGAGCGCCTGCGCCGGCGCCACCGTGACGCTGGTCGCGGTGCCGGCATCGGCAGGGACCGCGGAAACGGTCGCGCCGACGGACAGGACCAGGTTCGCCAGCGACACCGCCGGCTTACCGGCGGTCACGACGGCAGGGAGGTCCAGCGACTGCACCACCGCGGGTCCGGCCGGCTGCGGATCGGCAAACTTGGCGGCCGACTGGCCGTCGATGAGCACCGGGTTGCGTTGCACCTCACCGCCGGCCGGGGTGCGCACCGTCACCCGCACGCCGGAGTTGGCCGGGTCCAGGGGGAGCTGCAGGCTGCCCGAACCCGCCTGGCGCGGCGCCGGCGCCGTCGCCTGCGACACGCCGTTCGGCGTCAGCCGGAGGGCAGAGACGACGCCCGGACCCGGCAGGTCGGCCAGCGTCGCGACGGCGCCCGGAGCGATGCTGGAGCTGTTCGACAC
>Ga0097691_1001500_pt1 | contig 17102 bp, 12 predicted proteins | sample NGESurdeep072012_8_FD_72858 | JGI IMG/M metagenome (GOLD analysis project Ga0097691, IMG submission 72858) | Arctic peat soil microbial communities from Barrow, Alaska - NGEE Surface sample 210-1 deep-072012 | ecosystem: Environmental > Terrestrial > Soil > Wetlands > Peat ... | reverse complement strand
GTTTTTCTTTCGTCAAGTCAGAGGCAGTCAGAGAGATTGGCGCTCGCGATTACCGCCGGCCCGCCGATGGCCGGCTCACCGCGCTGAGCTGCAGCGAGTCGCGGCTACCGGCTCGATCGGCTTAAGCGATAAAGAAAAAGGGCCGCGCGCTTGGTCTGAGGACCGAACATCTTCAAGTCCGCCGTTTCCTTGTCGGTGTGATCATCCCAGCCAGCGAGTCCCATCGCGTCGATCGCAGACGGAATGTACGGCGCGGCGAATGACACATCGGCCGCGCCGGCGCGCATTGGATCGACGGCAACCACTGTCCCGTAGCCGAGTGACAGGCTGACGGATGCGTATAGGCCGAGCAGCGCGCGGTTTCCCGCGGTCGGAGCAAGCGGCGGGTAGCCGTCGTCGAACGTGATCTCGCCGCCGGTCTTCGGCAGGTGATGCGACACGATCTCGCGCATCGCCCGCTCTGTTTTCGCGAGCTGCTCCGGTGAGAGCGTCCGCATGTCCCCCGTGACGGTCATCTTTCCCGCGATGACGTTGTTCTTTCCGCTGGCCGAACCCGCCGTGCCGGTGCTGTCGGCGTTCACGAGCGTGCCGCCGAGCGCGAGCCCCGGGCTGAAGGCGAGATATGCTTCGCCCGAGAGTTTCTGGTAGAACTCGGTGAGAATGCGCGACATCTCGAAGATCGCGCCCGCACCAATGTCGTCGTGGAAGATTTGCGACGCGTGCCCGGGATATCCGGTGGTGGTGAGCTTCCACTCCGTGGCGGATCGGCGCGAGATCACCGCGGATTTCGGGTCGCCGGCGCCGTCCTCGAATCCGATCGCCGCGCTCGCGCCGGCAGCGGCCTCGATGAGTGCGCGACGCGCCGCCGCGAGCGGCCGGCCCGCGTCTTCTTCGTCGCCATCGAACACGGCGGTCAGGTTCATCTTTTCGAGCTGTCCCGCGTCCTTGAGTGCGCGCAGCGCGAACAGCATCACCACGTCGCCGCCCTTCATGTCGATCACGCCGGGGCCGGTTGCCGTGGAGTCGTTGAGCCGGATGAACTTCTGGAACGGACTCGACGGCTCGAACACGGTATCGAGATGGCCGATCAACAGGATCTTCGTCCCTGGCCCGGGATGCTCGGCAATCAGGTGCCCTGCGCGCTTGAACGACGCGCCGTCCACCCAGCGCGTCTTGAATCCCAGCGACTCGAGCTGCGGGCGAAGCACATCCGCCACGCTGCGGACGCCGGCCAGGTTCATCGTGCCGCTGTTGATGTTCACGATCCGCTCGAGCAGCACGAGCGCCTCGGCGTTGTGCGCGTCCACGGCCCGTGTGACTGCGCGTTCGGCGGCGGAGAGCGAAGCCGCCGGCGTGGCCTGCGCGGCAGCGACCAAGGGAACGGCGTAATAGACCGCGAGCACCGCGCCCACGGTTGCGAAACGGCGAGAGAAGGATGTACGCATGCTGTCAATCTATTCGTTCGCGGTTTGCTTGCCCGGGAGTGTCCACCGAATAACATTCGAGCTTCGATTCGTACTCATTTTTCGCTCTCATATCATGCCTTCATTCTCTCGTTCGCTCATGACTGTTCGGCGCGCAGTCACCACGTGCGCGGCCGTTGCGATTGCGTCCTCAGCGGCCGCGGCTCAGGGCACAGGATCTTCGCCGGCACTCCCGGCGGACTCCATTCTCGCACGCGCCCTCACCTTCCGTTCGATCGGGCCCGCGCTCATGGGTGGAAGAATCGCGGATATCGCGGTCGCGGAGAATCCGAAGGCCGTTCGGGGAGGACGCCTCGGCACCGTCATCTACATAGCCGCCGCAACCGGCGGAATCTTCAAGTCCACGAACGCGGGTGTGAGCTGGACCTCGGTGTTCGATTCCGTGCGCACCGGTTCGATCGGCGCCGTCGCCGTCTCACCGTCGAACTCCGATATCGTCTGGGTCGGCACCGGCGAGGCGAACAACATGCGCAGCTCGTCGTGGGGAACGGGCGTGTACAAGTCCGGCGACGGCGGCAAGACATGGTCGGGCGCGATGTTGCCCAAGTCGCAGCACATCGGACGAATCATCGTCGATCCGCGCGATCCGAACGTCGTGTACGTCGCCGCGATGGGCCCGCTCTGGTCGAGCGGCGGAGAGCGCGGCCTCTACAAGACGACGGACGGCGGCAAATCCTGGACGAACACAAAACAAATCAGCGCGAACACCGGCTTCACCGAACTCGTGATGGACCCTTCGAATCCGGACGTCCTCTACGCGGCGTCGCTCGAGCGCGAACGGCGCGAGTACGGATTTCTTCCCGCGGGTCCCGAGAGCGGCATCTGGAAAACACGCGACGCGGGCCGCACGTGGACGCAACTCGCAGGCGGTCTTCCGACCGGTGAACTCGGGCGCATAGGACTCGCCGTCTGTCGTTCGCACCCATCCACGCTCTACGCCGTCATTCACGCGAAGGGAACCGCGAACGGCATTTATCGCTCCGACGACACGGGCTCGACCTGGCGCCAGGTCAACGGCGTGAACGCCACGGCGTGGTACTACAGTCAGGTGCGCTGCGATCCCAGCGATCCCGAACACGTCGTCAGCCTCAGCGCCACGTCGCGCGAGTCGCTCGACGGCGGAAAAACGTGGGCGACCTTCGCTCAGGGGAACGGCGTGCATGGCGACCACCACGCGCTCTGGTTCAATCCCGAGACGCCGGAGCAGATGATCCTCGGTACCGACGGCGGCCTCAACATCTCGTGGGATCATGGCCGCACGTGGAGTCACGTCGAAAACATCGTGGCCTCGCAATTCTACGCGATCGCGGTGGATGACGCGCAGCCATTCTACAACGTCTACGGCGGACTGCAGGACAACCAGCAGTGGGGCGGGCCGAGCCGCACCCGCAACACCTTCGGACCGACGAACGCCGACTGGTTCCGCATGCACGGCGGCGACGGTTTCTACGCCGTGCCCGATCCGTGGGACTACAACCTCGTGTACGCCGAGATGCAGGGCGGCGGCGTGGTGCGCTACGACCAGCGCACCGGGCAGGCGAAGAACATCAAGCCGGTGCCGAAGGAGAAGGAGACGCATCGCTACAACTGGAGCGCACCGATTCTTCCTTCGCGCCACGATCCGAAGACCGTGTACATGGCGGCAAACGTTCTGTTTCGTAGCCCGGATCGCGGCGACAGCTGGGTGACGATCAGCCCCGACCTTACGCGTGGCATCGACCGTAACAAGCTGCCGTTGCGTGGCGGCATTCCGGATTCGCTCGCGCTCGGCCGCAACGAGGGAACGGCGGAGTTCAGCAACATCTCGGCGATTGACGAATCGCCGCTGCGCTCGGGACTTCTCGCCGTCGGCACCGACGACGGGTTGATACAAGTCACGCGCGACGGAGGGAAGAGCTGGACCAAAACGGATCACTTCCCCGGCGTTCCGGACACGACGTACGTGAGCCGCGTGGTGTTCTCGAAGGCGAGCGAGGGAACGATCTACGCGACGCTCGACGGACACCGCAGCAACGACTTCAAGCCGTACGTGCTGAAGAGCACGGACTTCGGCAAGACGTGGACGTCGATCGCGTCCAACCTTCCGGACGGCGGCACGGTGCATGTGATTCGCGAACATCCGCGTCAGCCGAACCTGCTGTTCGCTGGCACGGAATTCGGCGTGTATTCCACGATCGACGGCGGCGGGCACTGGATGCAGCTGAAGAGCGGCATTCCGGGCGTGCCCGTGCACGACCTCCAGATCCAGTCGCGCTGGAACGATCTCGTCGTCGGCACGCACGGCCGCGGAATTTACATTCTCGACGATCTCGCGCCCCTCGAGCATCTCGCTCAGGCGAAGCAGGCGCAGGTCGCGTTCATGTTTCCGATTCGCGACGAGCTCGAGTACCAGCCGAACGCGACGCGCAGCTCCGGCATGGGAACGAGCGGCTTCACCGGGCAGAATCCGGAGCTCGGCGCGCGCATCGCCTACCTGCTGAATGAGATTCCCGCGAATGCAAAGGCGACGATCTCGATCGTCGACGCAAGCGGCACCGTGATCCGCCAGATGGCGGCGAACAACAAGCAGGGACTCTTCCGTCAGTACTGGGACATGCGCGTCGGTCCGCCGCTCACTGGAGTTGTGACCGACACGTTGCCGCCGGGAACGATCGTGGCCGGTGGCCGCGGCGGACGCGGCGGCGCGGGTGGAGCCGGTGGTGGCGGCGGTGGTGCGGGTGGTCCGGGCGGCGGGCGAGGCGGCGGTGACGCGCTGTTCCCGGCATTGCCCGGCACGTACAAGGCCCGGCTCACGCTCACATCCTCGAAGGGATCGCCGACGGTGCTCGAGCAGTCGTTCACGCTGCACCGCGATCCGATGGTAATGCTCGCGGCATCAGAGCTGAAGCAGCTCTACACGTTCCGGCTGAGCGTTGCCTCGTTCCAAAGGACGCTGCGCGAGAAGCAGTCGCAGGCCGACACGGCTCAGAGAAAGCTCGCGGAGGTCCGGCGCGTCGCGGATTCGTCGATGGCACGGATGACACCGGATGCGAAGAAGAAACTGGCGGCGCTGACGAAGGAGATGGCTGAGATCATCGCGCAGGTCGGCGCACCGCCGGGAGCGGGGCGGGGCGGCGGCGGCGGCTCGGGCGGCCGCGGTGCAAGAGGCAGCGCGGGTGGCGGCGCGGGTGGCGGCGCGGGTGGCGGCGCGGGTGGCGGCGGGCGAGCGGGCGCGGCCAACCCTGCTGCCGGCGGCGGGCGAGCCGGTGCAGCCGACTCGACCGCAGCCGTCGGTGCGCCGGCGGGCGGCGGTGCTGGCGGCGGTGGCGGAATCGACGACCAGAATGCGCTTCCGCCGAGTCAGTCGTTCACCACGGTGCAGGCGAGGTTCAACTCGCTGGCGGAAATGCTGAACGTGTCCTTTGCGGTGAGCGACGATCAGCGCAAGACGCTGCAGGCGCTCCCAGCCGATCTGCAGAAACAGATGGATCGGGTGGCAAAGGTCGTGAGCGACGGACTGCCGGCGTTGATCAAGGCATTGAAGGACGCCGGCATCGAGATCAAGACGGGCGGGAACAACTGAACCACCGGTCGTGCACCGGTGTACCTTCATCGTCCCCTCGACGGTTCCTCTAGCATCAAGGCTCGTGAGTCACGACGACGACGAAAATCTGGACGATGAATTTCCCGAAGGTGACGGCACCGCGCAGACCGAGGCGACGGTGGTGTGCCCGTATTGCGCGGAGGAAGTGGAGATCGCCATCGACCCCGGAAGTGGTCCGGCCCAGCTGTACATCGAGGACTGCGAGATCTGTTGTCAGCCCTGGCGCGTGAGCGTGAGCTACGACGAAGCGGGACAGGCCGAGGTCGTCGTCACGGTGCTGGACGAGTAGCGTGTTTCTCTAGCCGGACTTCAGTTCGGCAAGGATCTCCTCCGTGTGCTGGCCGAGTGCGGGCACGGCGCCCATGCGAGGCGGCGCGCCGTGGAGATTGTGCGGCGGCAGCAGCGCGGAGAACTCACCGCCCGGTGAGTCGACGCTGACCCACCGGTCGCGCGCGGCGAGCTGCGGATGCGCGGCGACGGCCGCGACGTCGTTCATCGCACCGGTGGGAATGTCCGCCGCCTCGAGCAGCGCGATGACCTGCGCGCGTGTGCGCTGAGAGAGGTGCGCGTCGATCAACGACTCGAGCGGCGCCCGGTTCGCCACGCGCAGTTCGTTGCTGACGAACCGCGGATCGTCGGCGAGCGCGGGCGCGTCGAGAACCATCGAACAGAGCCGGCGCCATTCACGATCGGTCTGCACCGCGAGCAGCACGTCGCCATCCGAGCAGCGGTACGCGCCGTACGGCACGACCATGTTGTGCCGCACGCCCGCCCGCTGCGGCGATCTTCCGGTCCCTTGAAACACATTGAGCGGCGGCATCATCCATTCCGTCATGCATTCGAACATGGAGATGTCGATGCGGTCACCCCGGCCCGTCCTCTCGCGGTTGAGCAGCGCAGCGAGGATCGACGAGTACGCATAGAGCCCGCCGCCGATGTCGGCGATCGACACGCCGACTTTCGCCGGTGACGCTTCGGTTCCGGTCATTCCGATGATGCCCGCCTCGGCCTGAACGAGCATATCGTACGCCTTCCGGTCGCGATATGGACCGTCGGGGCCGTAGCCGGAGATTCCGCACCAGATGAGCCGCGGATGACGCGCAGAGAGCTCGTCGTACCCGAATCCCAGCCGTTCCACGGCGCCGGGCGCGAGGTTGTGCACGAACACGTCTGCGCCGGCGAGAAGTTGCTCGCACACGCCGTGGTCGTGCGCGTCCTTCACGTCGAGCACGATGCTGCGCTTGCCGCGGTTCAGCCACGCGAAGTACGCGGAGACACCGTTCAACGCGCCGTCGTAGGCGCGTGCGAAGTCGCCGTCGCCTGGACGTTCGATCTTGACGACATCGGCGCCCATGTCGGCGAGCTGACGCGTGCAGAACGGCGCCACGACCGCCTGCTCGAGCGCGACGACCCGAATTCCGTCGAGCGGCAGCGCGGCCTCGCCGGAAACGCGTGTCAAAACGACCTCGGCATTCCGAGCACGTGCTCGCCGATGTACGAGAGGATCATGTTCGTCGAGATCGGCGCGACCTGATACAGCCGCGTCTCGCGGAATTTGCGTTCGATGTCGTATTCGGCGGCGAATCCGAAGCCGCCGAACGTTTGCATGCACACGTTCGCGGCCTCCCAGCTGGCGTCGGCCGCGAGAAGCTTCGCGAGGTTCGATTCTTCGCCGCACGCCTTGCCCGCGTCGTAGAGTCGTGCGGCTTCGTACCGCATGAGATCCGCCGCGCGCACGTTCGCGTATGCGCGCGCGATGGGAAACTGCACGCCCTGGTTCTGTCCGATGGGACGGTCGAACACCGTGCGCTCGTTGGCATAGCGGCGCGATTTCTCCGTGAACCAGTAGCCGTCGCCGATGCACTCGGCGGCGATGAGGATTCGCTCGGCGTTCATGCCATCGAGGATGTAGCGGAATCCCTGTCCGGCCTCGCCAATGAGGTTCTCCGTCGGAATTTCGAAGTTGTCGAAAAAGAGCTCGTTCGTTTCGTGGTTCACCATGTTCTTGATGGGGCGCAGTGTCATCCCTCGCTGTTCGGCGCCGCGGAGATCCACGAGGAAGACGGAGAGCCCATCCGTCTTCCTGACGACGTCGGCGAGAGGTGTGGTGCGTGCGAGCAGGAGCATCAGGTCGGAGTGCTGCACTCGGGAGATCCACACCTTCTGCCCGTTAACGATGTACCGGTCGCCACGACGTTCCGCGAAGGTCTTCATCTTGGTGGTGTCGCTGCCGGTCGTCGGTTCGGTGACGGCGAACGACTGGAGCCGCAACGCGCCGGACGCTATCTGTGGCAGATACTGCAGCTTTTGCCGCGCGGATCCGTGCCGCAGCAGCGTGCCCATGATGTAGAGCTGTGCGTGGCAGGCGCCGGAGTTCGCGCCGGACCGGTTGACTTCCTCGAGAATTACCGAGGCCTCGGTGATTCCCAGGCCTCCACCGCCGAACTCCGCAGGAATGAGTGCGGCGAGCCAGCCGGCGTCGGTGAGCGCCTTCACGAACTCCTCGGGATAGCCGGAGGTCGCCTCGACGTCCTGCCAGTATCGGCTGTCGAATTTGCCGCAGAGCTCGCGAACGGGCTCGCGATATTCGCGAAAGCTGGATTCGATGTCGCTCATCATTGGTAAGATGCTGCCGGACGCGCTGATTGCCACCTTTCGCCTGAGTGCTAGTTTCTGGGGAACGAAACGCGTTCACCACACCCTTGGAGCTGCATGCAGCGGAGCCTGATTGCGCTCTTGCTCGCCCCCGCCTTCGGCTGCACTCCGCAGCCGCTATCGCCGCACAAGCTCGAGGCGCTCTGGTACTCGGTTCGCGGCGAGCAGAGCGTGCAAAGCTTCGTCGCGCACGCGGACCAGATCTCGATCGTCTCGCCGCAGGTCTTCTCGCTCGACAGCAACGGGATCATCACGGGAAGCATCGACCCGCGCGTGGTCGCGGCCGCGCACGAGAAACACGTGAAGCTCGTGCCGCTGGTGATGAACCCCGGATTCAATCAGCCGTCGATACACCGCGTGCTCACCGTTCCGGATGCGCGGGCACGGGCGATTCGCAGCCTCGCGGCCCTGTGCCGTGACCAGCACCTCGACGGCATCCAGTTCGACATCGAGAACGTGCACCTGCGCGACAAGGACGCGTTCACGTCGTTCACCCGCGAATCGGTGGACTCCGTGCACCACGCCGGCTGCACCCTCAGCGCCGCCGTCGTGCCGCGCACCGGCGAAGACCCCGGCCCCACGAGCTACCATACATGGATCTACGATAACTGGCGCGCCGTCTACGACTACAAGGCGTTGGCCGACACGCTCGACTTCATCTCGTACATGACGTACGCCCAGCACACCGGCGGATCGCCCGCCGGACCGGTGGCCGGATATCCGTGGATGAAGGCCTCGCTCGAGTACGTACTCTCGCTCGGTGTGCCGCCCGAAAAGATCTCGCTCGGCATTCCCGCATATTCCGACTGGTGGTATCCCGCGTACGATTCCATCGGCGGCTCGAAGATGCGCGGCAGCGATATTTCGTATCCGGCGGCGCAGGGAATCCTGGCGAAAAGCGGCATCAAGCCCGTGTGGGACGAGGTGCAAAAGGCGTCGGCCGCGGCATGGAGCGAGCACGACGTATTTCAGTACGTCTGGATGGAGGACTCGCGCGCCTTCCTGGCGAAGCTCGGCCTCGTGACGAACTACCATCTGCGCGGCTATTCGGTGTGGGTGCTCGGCTCGGAAGATCCCGCAACCTGGAGAGCACTCAAATGAGACGACGCGATTTCGTGCAGGCGTTCGGCGCCACGTTCGCGGGCGCGGCGTTCCTGCCGCGAATCGCGCCGTCCATCGCGGCACGCAAGGATCATCTCTGGCGCGTCGGACTCGAGCTGTATTCGGTGCGCAACGCCATGAAGAAGGATCCCGAGCGCACCCTCGCGGCCGTGCGCGCGATCGGGTACGACGACGTCGAACTGCTCTGGAGCTTCGACAACTTCGGGCGAACGCCGCAGCAGGTGCGCGAGACTCTCAAGCACGAAGGGTTGAAGGCGCCGTCCGGGCACATCGCGCCGGAAGCCCTCCTGAAGGACTGGGAGCGGAGCCTCGACGCCGCGAAGCTGGTTGGACACCAGTATCTGATCGTGCCGAGCCTCCCGGACGAAACGCGGACCTCTCTCGACGCGTGGCGCCGCTGGGCCGACCGCTTCAATGCCGCCGGAGATCTTGCCCGGCGCGCCGGCATCTGGCTCGCGTTCCACAACGAGCCCGACCACATGAAACCGATCGGCGGAGCCGTGCCGTACGACGTGTTCGTGGACCAGACCGATCCTTCGCGCGTCCGTCTTCAGCTCGATTTCGGCAACATGGAAGTGGGCGGAGGAAAGCCGATGGAGTATCTCCAGCGGTACCGCGACCGGTACTGGAGTTTCCACGTCAAGGACGTCGTGGACAACGGCTCGTTCGACACGGAACTCGGCGCGGGTCGCGTGAACCTGCGGGCGCTGCTCGCGACGATTCCCGACGTGCAGAAGAAGCCGTGTTACGTCGAGCAGGAGAATCCGAAGGACGAACTGACGAGCGTGCGGCAGGACTACAACTACCTCAAGAAGCTGGAGTTCTAAGATGATCGTCGTTCGCCGTCTCGCATTCGCTCTGCTCGCGCTCGCCGCCGCCGGCTCATCGTCACGCGCGATGGACGATCCGCGCCTCATTCCCAAGCCGCGTGAAGCGACGACAGGCGATCTCGTGCCGCTCGCGAAATCCGTCACGATCACCGGCGCGGGCAACGATGACGATCGCTTCGCGGCGAAGGACCTCACCGAAACGCTGAAGGCGCGCGGCATTCGCGTGGCCACCGGCGCGAATGCGGGCTTCCGGATTTCGTTGCTTCGCCTCGATTCACCGACGGCGCGCCGCGTGCTCGACGACAACAGGATCGCGTTTACCGACGAAATGAAAGCCGAGGGGTATGTGCTCCTCGCGACAAAAGACGGCGCGGCAATCGTCGCGGCAAGCGGCGCCGGACTGTTCTACGGAGCACAAACGCTCAAGCAGCTGATCCGAACCGATGGTGCCGCGCCGCGCGTACAGCTCGCCGTCATCCGCGACTGGCCCGCGATGAAATACCGTGGATTCCACGACGACCTGTCGCGCGGCCCCGTTCCGACGCTCGAGTTCCAGAAGAAGGAGCTGCGCACGTTCGCAGCGTACAAGATCAACGTGTACTCGCCGTACTTCGAGCACACGCTAAGCTACGACGCGAACCCGCTCATCTCCCCGCCCGGCGGCGGCATGAGCCACGAGGACGTGCGCGCGCTCGTCGCCTACGCAAAGCGCTTTCACATCGACGTCATCCCGGAACAGGAGGCGTTCGGCCACCTGCACCACGTGCTCAAGTACGATCTCTACGCGCCGCTCGCAGAGACGGACCACGGGCACGTGCTCGCGCCGAACGATCCCGCGTCACTGCCGCTGATCAAGTCGTGGTTCGCCGAGATCGACTCGCTCTTTCCATCGAAGTTCGTGCACCTGGGTGCGGACGAAACCTTCGAGCTCGGCATGGGCCGCACGAAGGACCGCGTGTCGCAGACCGGCCTCGGCCAGGTGTACATCGACTTCCTGAAACAGATCGAGGGCGCGCTGCGCTATACGGGCAAGCGATTCCTGTTCTGGGGCGACATCGCGCAGGGCAGTCCCGACCTCGTGAAGTCGCTGCCGAAGGACATGCTCGCCGTGGGGTGGGGTTACGGCCCGAACCCGAGGGCGGAAACGCTGCTGCGTCCGTTCATTAACGCCGGGATCGAGACGTGGGTCGCACCGGGCGTGAACGGATGGAGTCGTGTCTATCCGAATAACGACGTCGCGCTGAAGAACATCCAGGCGATGGCGCGCGACGGACAGCGCCTCGGGGCGACCGGCCTGCTAAACACGAGCTGGGCCGACGATGGCGAGGCGATCTTGAATCAACAGTGGTACGGGATCCTGTTCGGCGCGGCCGCGAGCTGGCAGGCCGGCGAAGCATCGATCGACGATTTCGAGCGGAGCTTTGGCCTGCAGTTCCACGGGGACGCGAGCGGCAGGATCGACGCGGCGCAGATGAAGCTCTCCGCGGCACACGCCCTGCTCGCGAAGGCCGGACTCGGCGACGGCAACGACTATCTCTACTGGGTCGATCCGTTCTCCGCCGAAGGGCAGATCAGCGCGCAGAAGATGCGCGTGGTGTCGCGGGATTTCCGCGTGCTCGCCGAGAGCGCGATGGTGCTGGTCGCGCAGGCGCGACAGGCCGCCAGGAGCGGCCTGCGCGAAACGGACGCGCTCGAATCGATGGAAATGGGTGCGCGCCGCATGGACTTCATCGGCATGAAGTTCGAGCTCTCGGATGAAATCTCACGCCTGTACACCCACGCGTATGACACGGTGCAGGTGGGCGGCAGTCCCGGCCATGATCTGGGCGAGATCACGTCGAACATCAATTCGCGCACGGCGGACCTGCGGGACGGATACGTGCTCGGCCGCGAGCTGTACGAAAAGAGTTGGCTCGCGCAGAACAAGCCGTACTGGATGTACAACGTGCTCAACCGCTACGATCTCGCGGCGCAGACGTGGATCCAGCGGTCGGACAAGATCGCGCAGGCACGATCGGCGTATGGACGCACCAAGAAACTTGCGAGTCCGGAAGAGGTGGGCATTCCGCGATGGGCGCCGGTCATACCCTAAATGACAGAAGAGAGTGGTTAAGTCCCGCACCCCATCTCGCCGCTCCCCTCTAGTCAGAGCGTCCGCTTGAAGAGCCAAGTCGCCGCCGTCATGCAGACAACCGTGAAGACCGAGAGAAAGAGCAAGTCGAAACCGATCGCGCCGAAGCCCGTGTTCTTCAGCGTGAGGCACTTCAACGCATGCACGGCGTACGTGAACGGATCGGCGACCGCGATGACGCGCAGCCATCCCGGAAATGCCTGCTGCGGATACACCGCGCCGCTCGGGAAGTAGAGGAAGGTGTTCAGCACGCCGAACAGCGCGCGCGGCACCAGCGGATCGGACATCCGGACCATGAGCAGGAACATCATGCTCACGAGCGCCATCGACGTCACGATCACGACGACGAAAAGGCGCATGAGCCGCAGCGGCTCGAACGCGTCGGGCACTCCGGCGATCACCGAACCGACCGTCACCACGACCGACGCAGCGAGCACGGCCTTGATCGCGCCCGAGATCGTGAACCCCATGACCAGCTCGAGCTTGGTGATCGGCGTGACGAGATAGCCCTCGTGCAGCCCGCGCGACTTGTCATCGATGAAGATGATGCCGCCGCCGATCATCACCATCATGAAGATCGACATCACAATGGATCCCGAGAGCAGGTACTGGATGTATGGCACGTACGGGTAGATCTCGACGACGTCGAGCGTCGTCACCGGCGAGACGCGCCGTGTGGACGCCGCCGGCTGGTCGTACGCACCCACCATGCTGCTCGCGGTGGCGGCCATCGTGCCGGCGACGAAGCCGTCGGTGTTGTCCTCGATGATCGCGACGCGCGGGTCGTCCCTCGCGAGCACGCGGCGTGAAAAATCGGGTGGGATCGACAGCACGCCGTTGAGCTCGCCGTTGCGCAGCGCGGTCACCGCCTTGCCGAGATCCGGATACTGCATGGGGACGAACGTCTTCGCGTTGGACGAGACCGCACCGGCCAGTTCGCGCATGTGCACGGCGGGCATGCCGCGATCCTGGTCCACCACGCCCAGCTTCAGGTTCTTGACCGTGCCGCCGAAGGCGTACCCGAGCACGACGAGTTGCACGATCGGCATGAGGAGCGACATCACGATCAGCGTGGGGCTGCGGCGGAACCGCCGCATTTCACGTTCGACGATGGCGAAGGTGCGTTCCATGCCTGCTCCTTGCTATTGCCGCCCGGGGGCGGCGACGGCGGGGGTCGTCTCTGGCTGGTCGGGGTGGAGCTGGCGGCCCGTGAAATACACGAACACGTCGTCGAGCGACGTGCTCTGCACGGCGAGCGTCTTCACCGTCACGCCGGCACTCGCGGCGGCGTCGAGCAGCGCCATCGTCGTCACGGGACCGTTCTTCGACGAGATATGATAGGCATCGCCATCCGAGGAGACCGCGGCGACCGCCGGCAGCGCGCCGACCCTGGCCTTCCAGTCGGCCGGCGTGCCGCTGAACAGCACCTCGAGCGCGTTGTCGCCGGGAACGGCGGCCTTGAGGCGAATCGGCGAGTCGAGCGCCATGAGCTTGCCGTGATCGACGATCGCGATGCGGTCGCAGAGCTTGTCGGCCTCGTCCATCAGGTGCGTGGTGAGCACGAGCGTGAGGTCTCGCTCGCCCTTGATGCGCTCGAGCATCTCCCACACGTTCTTGCGCGAGACCGGATCGAGACCGGTGGTCGGCTCGTCGAGAAAGAAGATGCGCGGCTCGTGCACCAGCCCGCGCGCGATCTCGAGCCGCCTCCGCATGCCTCCCGAGAGCTTCTTCACCTGGCTGTCCGCCCACTGGGTGAGATCGACGGCCGCGAGCAATTCACCGATCAACTTTTCGCGCCGCTGCTTCGGCACACTGTACAACTTCGCGTAGATCGAGAGGTTCTCGCGGCAGCTCAATTCGAGATCGCTCGTCATCGCCTGCGGAATCACGCCGATCGCGTGGCGCACCTTGTCGGGATCCTTCACGATGTCGGCGCCGTCCACCAGGGCCGTGCCCGCCGTGGGAAGCATCAGCGTGGTGAGCATCCGGATGAGCGTGGATTTCCCCGCGCCGTTCGGACCGAGCAAGGCGAACGTTTCTCCCCGCTCCACGGTGAACGAGACCTCATTCACGGCGGTGAAGTCGTCGAACCGTTTCGTGATCCCGCGTACGTCGACGGCGAGGGTCACTGTCTCTTCATTTGGAGGTCACGCTCTTCGGGAGCAGCACGTACGCGGTCATGCCGGGAGCGAGGTGCCGGTCACGATTGTCGAGACGGATGCGGATCTCGAACGTCTTGATGTCGCGCTTGGTGCGGCTGACGTCGCGTTGCGTCGCGAAGCCCGCGTCCACGCCGCGATAGAACACCGCGCCACGTTTCAAATCGCCGGAGGGAAGGCGAACGGTCAGCGAGTCGCCGAGCTTGATTCCTTCGATATAGCTCTCCTCGACGTCCGCACGCACCCACAGGTCATCGGGATTGATGAGCGTGACGATCGCCTGTCCCGGGCTGACGATTTCGCCCGCGCGCGCGGCGGCCACGTCCACTATGCCCGCAATCGGCGCGCGAATTTCCGAATAGCCGAGACGCACGTCGGCCTTCGTCGTCTGCGCGCTCGCCGCGGCCTTGCCGCGCTGCGCAGCGAGCACCCCGCCCCGGCGAACCGCAATCTGCTCGGCCGCGGACTGCGCGAGCGCGAGCGCCGCGCGTGCGGATTCGACCTGCTTGGTCGTCGCGTCCACTCGCGCGCTCGCAACCGCGCTGTTCGTGCGCGCCTGATCGAGGTCCTGGTTCGAGATCGCGCCGGCCTGCAGCATCGCCTCACTCCGGCTCAGCGAGAGCTTCGCGATGCTGAGATTGGCGGCGGCTTCCTGCTGCTGCGCGATCGCGGTGGCGACGTTCGCCTCGGCTTGCTTGATCTGGTCGGCGGTCTGCCTTTCCTGATAGCGAAGGGCGGCTTCGCTCACCTGCACCTGGTCGCCGAGGCCCTGTTCGCTCTGCGCGGCGAAGGTGCGGTCGGCGCGCAGCTCATCGGGAGAGAGGACGGCGAGCAGCTGGTTCGCGTCGACCTTGTCGCCCTCCTTGACGAGCAGCCTGGTGAGCTGCGCGCTGATCTGCGGACTCACGATGACGTCGTTGGTCGTCACGATCCCGGTGAGCACGAGCTGCCCCGGACGCGTGAAGATGACGACGGCGACGACGACGAGAACGATCACGATCGCACCGATCGTTACGGCGCGTTTCCTGGAAGCCATTGGTGAAACTCCGGTAGACATCGAACGGTGGCGCAACCCGCCAGGGAGCAATCTGCGCGCTGGGGGAATGATGTCTGTACGGCAATCCCCGCGCGATCCCGGGGAAAACCCCGTCAATTGGAGCGGGCGGCCTCTCTGGCCCAATCCAGCGAGCGGCCGTTACCTTTTGCGCTCCCTCTCACCTCTTCTTGCGCGGACGCCCGGAACCAACATGATCGCCGTTCGCGAACTCACGAAGCTGTACGGCTCGTTCAAGGCCGTCGATTCCATTTCGTTCGACGTCGGGCCCGGCGAGGTCCTCGGGCTGGTCGGCCCGAACGGAGCCGGCAAGACCACCACGCTGCGCTGCCTCGCCGGAATCATGCGGCCTTCGCGCGGCACGGTCAGCATCGGCCGGCACGACATTCAATCCGATCCGGTCGCCGCGAAGCGCGAACTCGCGTTCATCCCGGACGAGCCGCATCTCTTCGACTACCTCACGGTGCAGGAGCACCTGCGCTTCATCGCGCGCTTGTACGGAGTGGCCGATGCCGAACAGCGAATTCCCGAACTGCTCGCCGAACTCGAGCTGACCGACAAGCTGGAGACTTTGCCGGGAGCGCTTTCACGCGGCATGAAGCAGAAACTCGCGATCGCGTGCGGGCTCCTGCACAATCCGTCGGTTCTCATTCTCGACGAACCGCTCACCGGTCTGGATCCCGCCGGCATCCGGAAGATGCGGCAGACGATCGCCGACCGCGCAAGGGCCGGCACCGCCGTAGTCCTGAGTTCGCATCTGCTGAATCTGGTCGAGGAGCTGTGCACCAAACTGTTCATCCTGCGGCGCGGGCAGTGCGTGGAGTACGGCACGTTCGACGAGATTCTCGCGCGCCGGCCCGAACTCGCCGGCCGCTCGCTGGAAGATGTGTTTCTCACGCTCACGGCGGACGACGACACGCCGAGGAGCCCGGACCGCGCGTGATTGCCGCGTTTGCGTACCTCATCTTCAACTCGACGAGAAACCGTCTGCTCTCGCAGCTGCGGCGCCTGCGCACGCCTCGCTACGCGGTGGGGTTCGTACTTGGGCTCGGCTATTTCTGGATGGTGTTCGGCCGCCACGCGGTGAGAGCCGGGGCGCGAGGCGATGGATTCCCGGCTGCGGTCAGCGGGGCATTTGCGTCGATCGCTCCGGTGTTCATCCTCATCGTGATCGCCGGGATCTGGATGTTCGGCGGCGACATGTCGGCGCTTGCATTCACGGAAGCGGAAGTCGCGATGCTGCTGACCGCGCCGGTCTCGCGACGCACGCTCGTGAAATACAAGCTCGCGCAATCGCAGGTCATCATCCTCATCAACGTCGTCATCTGGACGTTCATCCTGCGACGCGGGAGCGGCTCACTGTCCGGCGTGCTCTCGGCAGCCGCCGTGTGGGTGATGTTCACGACGCTGAGCCTGCATCGCATGGGCGAGGCGCTGCATCGCGCATCGCGGGTGGAGTATCGCGCCGCCGGGCAGAAGCGCAAATGGATGGCGAAGGTTTTCGCCATGGTCGTGGGGCTGATGATATTCGGCGCGTTCGTCGCGGTTCCGCTGAGCGCGATCGGCGCTCCCGACGGCAAGAACCCGCTCGCGTTCCTGCGCAGCATCCTGCTGTTCTTCGAGTCACCCGGCGTGCGAACGGTGCTCTATCCGTTTCACCTGGTGATCGCGCCGGCGTTCGCGCCGAACGCGTCCACGTGGGCCGTCGCGATGCTTCCGGCACTCGGCATCGTGCTGCTGCACCTCTGGTGGGTGCTGAGTTCCGACGCGGCGTTCGAGGAAGCCGCTGCGCTCGCGTCCACTGAGCGCGCCAAGCGAATCGAGGCCATGCGTTCGCGCAGAATGACCGCGTTCGATCCGGAGACGAGCGCGGTGAACAAGACGATTGCGCTCGCGCCCACAGGCATCCCCGCGATCGCCGTCGTGTGGAAGAACGCGATCGCGCTCCGACGTACGATAAAGCCCGGCGCGTTGCTCAGGCTGCCGATTCTCGCGTTCGTGGTCGCCGCGCTCTTCGGGTGGAAATCCGGCAACCCCGCGCGCAGCATAGCCGTGACCGCGCTCTTCCTGGCGATGATGCTACC
>Ga0097691_1001499_pt1 | contig 17105 bp, 16 predicted proteins | sample NGESurdeep072012_8_FD_72858 | JGI IMG/M metagenome (GOLD analysis project Ga0097691, IMG submission 72858) | Arctic peat soil microbial communities from Barrow, Alaska - NGEE Surface sample 210-1 deep-072012 | ecosystem: Environmental > Terrestrial > Soil > Wetlands > Peat ... | reverse complement strand
CGCGTCCTTGAGCGGCAGGCTCTTGAAATCGATCGCCGTGAGCCGGGCGATGCGCTGCTCGGTGACGTTGGTGCGGGTCCTGGTCTCGATGAGCTGGCCTTCGATCAGGTAGTTGCCCTGCTCATCGGTGTAGAGGACGTCGCTGCCGATGCGCAGCTCGTAAAGGCCGGGGACGGCGGTCTTGGTCACCTCGTCGATCTTCGGGAAATCGGGAACGCGCTCGGCGATGTTCTTGCGGATCGCCGCTTCGTCGGCGAACGCCGCGGGCAGGATGGCGCAGGCCAGGACCAGGGCAACGAGGGCACGCGAAGATCGTTTCATGAGCGGACTTTCAGGAGTCGAGCGCCCTGGCGGTGAGCCAGCGCTTGAGCGGAGCGGCGCTGTTGACGAGAGTCATTCCATTGTTGCGGAGTTCCCGAATCGGCGCTGACGGCGCCGCGAACAATCGCAACAAACCGTCGGTAATCCGCGCCATCGCCCAGGTCGGCGCGGCGCGCTGCCGTACATACCGCCGCAGCAGCCGTTCGTCGCCCAGGGCGCGCCAGGGCTCGCGCTGCTCGATCGCGTCAGCGAGAGCGGCGACGTCGGCCAGGCCGAGGTTGAGGCCCTGGCCGCCGACCGGGCCGTGCACGTGCGCCGCGTCGCCGACGAGCAGCACACGTCCGTCGCGGTAGGTCGTTGCCTGGCGTGCGGCGTCGCTGAACCGCGAGAGCCACGTCGGATCGTGGACGCCGAAGTCGGTCCCGTAGAGGACGACCAGCGCCGTGCGGAGGTCGTCCAGCGTCGGGTCGCCGGTCGCGACGCGCTCGTCCCGGATGACGACGCGCACCCGCCCGTCGTCGAGCGGCCCCATCGCGTAGACGCCCTTAGCGTCGCGGTGGGCGCCGATCTGCGGCTCCTCGCGCATCGCGACCTCCGCGACCATCCAGCTGCCCACTGCGTCCCAGCCGGAGAAGGCGATGCCTGCGGCCTTGCGGATGACGCTACGGGCGCCGTCGCAGCCGACGATGAATTCAGCGTCAATCTGAAAGGTCACGTCCGTATCGAGATCGCGAACCGTCGCGACAATGCCGTTGGCCTGTTCCTCGAAATCCTCGAACGCGGTGCGATTCAGGATCGTCAGACCGTCGATGCCGGCAGCGTGCGCGAACAGCACAGGCTCCATATAGATCTGGTTGATCCGGTGCGCGGTCGGCCAGCCGGTATCCGGCCCCTCTGATGCAGTATAGCGGTCGCGCCGGCATGGGATAGGGATCCGCGACAGCTCTATCCCCGTCGTCGTGGTCCGGTAGGCGCAGTCATTCGGATAGTCCGCAGGCAGGCCTGCGTCGCGTAGTTTCTGTGCGAGGCCCAGCCGCCGGAACACCTCCATCGATCGCGACGAAACGTGATTGCATTTCACGTTTGGCGGCTCTCCGGCATGCCTGACTTCAACGACCACCACGGAAATGCCGCGATGCGCCAGATCCACCGCCAAGGTCAAGCCGACAGGACCCGCTCCGACAACAAGCACGCTTGTCCTGATCGACTCGCTTGTCGCAGTGTGGTGGTCGTGCATAATTGTTGCCCGCGCAGGATTTTGCCGAAAGAGGATAGATGTTTCAGTCGGTCAGGCAAATAGCCCTTTGCAGCTTCGTCTGTTTACTATGCTTGCCGCTGTTCGCTCCTGGCGCGGCTTCTGCATATCCCGATCAGCCGATCAAGATCATCGTCACCTTTCCGCCCGGCGGCAGCGCCGACATCGTGATCCGCGCGCTTCAGCCGACAATTGCGGAAGAGCTGCATGAGACGATTGTGATCGAGAATCGATCGGGAGCCGGCGGCAATATTGGTATTGGAGCCGTGGCCCAGGCCGCCCCGGATGGATACACGCTCGGCGTCGCCGCGGCCGGCGTGCTCACCGTCAACCCGCATCTCAATCGTGCCGCGATGTCTTTCGATCCCTTGAAGGACCTCACTCCCATCACATTGCTTGCCCAAATTCCCTTTGTGCTGGTTGCATCACAGGAGTCGAAATTCGCTTCGGTCAATGACGTCATTGCCGCTGCGAGAGCGCACCCTGACGAATTATCGATCGGACATGGCGGCAACGGCACCGCGATGCACCTCACGTCGGCCCTGTTCGTCCAAAAAGCGGCGCTCAGGATTAAGCTCGTCGCCTATCGCGGCACCGCGCCGGCCGCCGTCGACGTTCTCGCGGGCCACATTCCGCTGGCGGTGCTGGACATCCCCGCCTCTCAACAATTGATCCGGGACGGCAAACTGAAGGCGCTCGGCGTGTCCGCGGCCACGCGCGTCGCATTTTTGCCGGACGTTCCGCCGCTGGCGGAACTGGGCCTGAGCGACTTCGAATCCGTCGGCTGGTTCGGCCTCGTCGCTCCTGCCGGCACGCCGCCCGAAGTGATCCAAAAGCTGAACGCTGCTTTTGTGAAAGCCTTGAACGATCCGGTGGCCGCCGAAAAGATACGCGTGCTCGGTGCCGAACCCGCGCCTTCATCATCCGAGAGCTTTGCCCGGTTTATTCAAAGCGAAAGCATAAAATGGGCAAAGGTGATTGCCGACGCCGGCATTAAAGGCGAATGAAACAGCCGTCGTCGAACCCCGCGTCTTGACCGTGATGGTATCAAGCCGGGATGTGACTGTCCGGAGCTTCATTCCATTCTGCACCGCAGACATCAGCCGGGACTGTCGTAATGCACACCGCGGCTGCCGACGGCTCTGCTCGGCTGAGCGAGAAGATTGGAACTCGCATTCCCGATCGGACCCAGTCGCGTGGGTTCCCTCGAATCTGCCAATGGTCCGACGCGCCCAGCTTCCAGACGCGTATTGTTGATTTGAACTATTCCAGTTTTCGGTCCAGCATCAGGTTTCAAGGGCAGGTTCAAGCCCATCAGGGGAGCGAGACCATGGCAAGCCTCACGATCAATGGCAAAGCGTTCGACGTTGACGTCGAGCCGGATACCCCGCTGCTATGGGCGATCCGGGAAAATATCGGCCTGACCGGCACCAAATATGGTTGCGGCATCGCACAATGCGGCGCCTGCACCGTCCATATTGATGGCGTTGCGATGCGGTCTTGCGGTGTGCTGGTCAGCGATGCCATCGGCAAGCAGATCACCACGATCGAAGGACTCGCAGCGGCAAACGGGACGCTGCACAAGGTGCAGCAGGCCTGGATCGACAACGACGTTCCGCAATGCGGATATTGCCAGACCGGAATGATCATGGCGGTGGCAGCACTTCTCAAGGAGAAGCCGAAGCCGACCGACAAGGACATCGACGAAGCCATCACCAATATCTGCCGTTGCGGCACCTTCCAGCAGGTGCGCGAGGCAATCCACGCCGCCGCGAACGTTTGAGGAGGCAGCCATGGATCATATGCCCACGCTCAACCGCCGCGCCTTTGTCGTCGGCACCGCCGCTGTCGGCACCGGCCTCGCCCTCGGCCTCGATATTCCCTTCGGCGGTCCCACCACCGTGCGCGCTGCCGATGGCTCGCCGGAAGTCAACGCCTGGGTGGTGATCCGGCCCGACGACACCGTCGTCATTCGCATCGCGCGATCGGAAATGGGCCAAGGCACCCTCACCGGCCTCGCCCAACTGGTCGCCGAAGAACTCGAATGCGACTGGTCGAAAGTCACCACCGAATATCCGACGCCGGGCCAGAGCGTGGCGCGCAAACGGGCATGGGGCGATTTTTCGACCGGCGGCAGCCGCGGCATCAGAACCTCGCACGAATATGTGCGCAAAGGCGGCGCCACCGCACGCATGATGCTGATCCAGGCTGCGGCGAACGAATGGAAGGTGCCGGCTGCGGAATGCACCGCCGCCAACAGCGTCGTCACCCACACGCCGTCGGGGCGCACCACGACCTTTGGCAAGGTGGCCGAAGCCGCCGCCAAGCTCGAACCGCCTGCGGATGTGAAGCTCAAGGATCCGAAGGACTGGAAAATCGCCGGCAAGGGCCTCAAGCGGCTCGACACCGCCGACAAGACCACCGGCAAGATGACCTACGGCATCGACGTCAAGCTGCCGGGAATGCTCAATGCCGCGATCAAGGATTGCCCGGTATTCGGCGGCAAACTGAAAAGCTTCGACGAAGCCAAAGTGACGGGCATGAAGGGCGTCAAGAAGGTGGTGAGGGTCAACGACCACGCCGTCGCCGTCGTTGCCGACACCTGGTGGCACGCCAAGACCGCGCTGGATGCCTTGCCGATCGTTTGGGACGAGGGCGACAACGCCAAGGTCTCAAGCGCGTCGATCGCGAAATGGCTTGAGGAAGGTCTTGATCCCGCGCAGCCGGCCTTTGTCGGCAACCAGAATGGCGACGCCAAGGCTGCCGTCGCAAGCGCCGCCAAGAAAGTCGAGGCGGTCTACAACTATCCCTACCAGAACCACGCCACGATGGAACCGCTGAACGCGACGGCGCTCTATACCGTGGACAAATGCGAGGTCTGGTGCGGAACGCAAAACGGCGAGGCCGCTTTCGCCGCGACGCTGGAAGCATCCGGTCTGCCAGCCGACAAATGCGAGGTGCACAAGCAGATGCTCGGCGGCGGCTTCGGCCGTCGCGGCCAGACCGACTATGTCCGGCAGGCGGTTGCCATTGCCAAGCAAATGCCGGGCACCCCGATCAAACTGTTGTGGTCGCGCGAAGAGGATATGCAGCACGGCGCGTATCATCCGATCACGCAATGCAAATTGACCGGCGCCTTCGATGCCGACAACAATTTGACCGCGTTGCAAATTCGGCTGTCGGGACAGTCCATCCTGTTCAGCCTGCGTCCGGAGGCATTGGTCAACGGCATGGATCCGGCGGCATTCCAGGGCCTCAATGCGAGCGGCGAAGCTGCGATTGGATATTCGTTTCCGAATCTTCTGATCGAGCATTCGATGCGCAATCCCCACGTCCCGCCGGGCTTCTGGCGCGGCGTCAACGTCAACCACAACGCGATCTATCTCGAATGTTTCATCGATGAACTGGCGCATTCGGTGGGCCAGGATCCGGTCGCGTTCCGGCGCAAGCTGATGGCGAAGCATCCGAAGCACCTCGCCGTACTCAATGCCGTCGCCGAAAAGATCGGCTGGGACAAACCGGCGCCGCAAGGCGTCTATCGCGGCATCGCGCAGCACATGGGATATGCGAGCTATGTCGCGGGCGCTGCCGAAATCTCGGTTACCGATGGCAACAAGATCAAGGTGCATCGCATCGTTGCCGCCACCGATCCCGGCTATGCCGTCAATCCGGCGCAGATCGAACGCCAGATCGCCGGCTCGTTTGTCTACGGCCTGACGGGCCTGTTCTATGGCGGATGCACCGTCAAGGACGGCCGCATCGAGCAGACGAACTTCGATACCTACAATTCGATGCGGATCAGCGAGATGCCGAAGGTGGAGTCGATCATCATGCCGAGCGGCGGCTTCTGGGGCGGGGTCGGCGAGCCGACGATCTGCGTCGCGTCGCCCGCCGTGCTCAACGCCTACTTCGCGGCGACCGGAAAGCGAATCCGATCGGTGCCGCTGAGGGATCAAAACATCACATTCGCCTGACACTTCAGGCGGCGGCCTTGGCGGCCGCCGCTCAATTCCGGATGATGCTCATGGACGCGCTGCGCCTGATGACGCGGAGAAACGTCGTTCGTGGCATCGCGGCGACAGCGGCATCGTTTGTCTTGCCATGTCCTTCCAGCGCACAATCCGTCGCACGCATCGTCGTGATCGGCGGCGGTTTCGGCGGCGCAAGCTGCGCGCGGTCGCTGAAACGGATCGATCCGAAATTCGAGGTGACGCTGATCGAACCGAACCGGATCTTCACTGCCTGTCCGTTCAGCAACGAGGTGATCGCCGGACTACGGGGACTGGAAGTGCAGCAATTCACATATGACAGGATTATCGCCGAAGGCGTGACCGTCATTGCTCAGGCGGCGGCGAGAATCGATCCGCAAAGGCGCGTTGTCGGTCTCGCCGACGGCGCGTCGCTCACCTATGACCGTCTGGTGCTGGCGCCCGGCATCGATCTGCGATTCGACGCGCTGCCAGGCTATGACGAGGCCGCCGCGGCAACAATGCCCCATGCCTGGAAAGCGGGGGAGCAAACGACGCTGTTGCGCAAGCAACTCGAAGCCATGGACGATGGCGGCCTGGTTGCGCTCGCGGTGCCCGCGAGCCCCTCGCGCTGTCCGCCGGCGCCCTATGAGCGCGCCAGCCTGATCGCCCATTATCTGAAAACCCGAAAGCCGCGCTCCAAGGTACTTATTCTCGACGCCAAGGACGCCTTTCCGCAACAGCGCCTGTTCGAGAATGCCTGGAAGGAACTTTATCCCGGCATGATCGAGCGGGTGTCGCTCTCTCAGGGCGGCCGGGTCACATCGGTCGATCCCGCGACCAACACGATCGTCACTGATTTCGGCAACTACACAGCCCAGGTCGCAAATGTCATTCCACCGCAGAAGGCCGGCCGCATCGCCGGCATCGCGGGCGCGGCCGACGACACCGGCTGGTGCCCGATCGACCCGGTCACATTCGCGTCGAAGCTGGTGCCTGACATCCACGTCATCGGCGACGCCTGCATCGCGGGCGGCATCCCCAAATCCGCGTCAGCTGCGAACGCTGAGGCCAAGGCATGCGCCGCCGCGGTGGCGAACCTGATTTCGGGCATACAACCGGCAATGCCGAGGCTGGTGGGTGCCTGCTACAACACGGTCGCGCCCGGCTACGCGTTCTCGCTGTCCGGCATCTATCAGCCGAAGGATGGCATGTTCGCCGAGATCGAAGGCGGCGGTACCAGCCCCGTCGATGCACCGCGCGAGGTTCGCATGCGTGAAGCTGACAATGCGCAGTCCTGGTACAAGGCCATCACGGTGGACGCTTTTGGCTAGGCCGGCAATCAATGTTGCCGGCGCGTGTCTCGCCGCGGCGGTGTTCGCCCTGCCCTGCGCCGCCAGCGCGCAGGGGTTGCGTAGCTATGTTGTGATTGGCGACGCCATTGCGGACTCGCTGACGGGCAAGCCAGGCGACGCGGCGCGAGGACGCGCGCTTGTGCTTGATCGCGCCAGCACCTGCATCCTTTGCCACAGCGGACCATTTCCGGAAGCTAAATTTCAGGGCGATCTCGCACCCAACCTCAATGGCGCCGGCAGCCGCTGGTCCGAGGGCCAGCTCCGACTTCGGCTGGTCGACGCGTCCCGCCTCAATCCCGCGACGATCATGCCGTCCTACTATCGCGTGGACGGCCTCGATCGCGTCGGCCCGGCATGGCGCGGCAAGCCGATCCTGTCGGCCGGGCAAATCGAGGATATGGTGGCGTATCTCGCAACGCTCCGCGAATAGGAAGGCAGAACCAGCGATGCGCAAGCAAGACGAATCCACGCGCCGCCAGTTCCTCGGCCTCGCCGGCGGCGCGGCTGTGCTTGGCGCCGTCCCCATCGTAACGCTGCAGCCCGCCGAAGCGACGCCCGCGACCTTGGCCGCCGCCATCCGGAACGTTGTCGGCGCGGCGGTGGTGCGGACCGGCAAGGTCAAGCTCGATGTGCCGCCGCTGGTCGAAAATGGCAACACCGTGCCGATGACCGTCAGCGTCTCCAACCCGATGACTCCTGACGATTACGTCAGGAGCATCCACGTATTCAACGAGAAGAACCCGCAGCCGAATATCGGCAATTTCTATCTCGGCCCGCAGGCCGGCCGCGCGCAGATCTCGACCCGCATTCGCCTTGCCGACAGCCAGAAGGTCGTCGCCATCGCGCGGCTGTCCGACGGTTCATTCTGGTCCGTCAGCGCCGACGTCGTGGTGACGCTCGCGGCCTGCACCGAGGAGGTGATCTGATGGCGTCCGCCCTCATAAACGTTCCGGCCAAAGCCAAGCGCGGCGAGATCATCGAGATCAAGACGTTGATGTCGCATGTCATGGAGACCGGCTACCGACACACCGTCACCGGCGAGGTGGTTCCCCGCGACATCATCACCAGCTTTACCTGCCGTTACAACGGCACCGAGATTTTCCGCGCCGATCTGTTCCCGGCGATTGCGGCGAACCCGTTCATCACCTTTTTCACGGTCGCGACCGAAAGCGGCAAGTTCGATTTCGAATGGGTCGGCGACAGAGGTTTTTCCGAAACCGCTTCGGCCTCGATTGCGGTCGAATGAGGACTGTCCGTACGATAGCCGTCGCGGCGCTGCTGATCGCGGCTGATATCGACGCCTCTGCCCTCTCCGCCGCCGAAATCCCGCAAGCAGAGCGCCGATCCGGCTACAGCTTCATGACGCCGGACACCCAGGCCATACAGAACGACGATACCGCCAATCCCGGCATGCTGTGGGTGCTCGACGGCGAAGCGTTGTGGAAGAGCAAGGCCGGCACCGCAGGCAAGGCCTGCGCCGATTGCCACAATGACGCGCGGACCAGCATGAAGGGCGTGGCGGCCCGCTATCCGGCCTTCGACAAAACGCTTGGACGTCCCGTTAATCTGGAGCAGCGTATCAATCTGTGCCGCGCCCGGCATCAACAGGTCACGCCGCTCCCCTACGAAAGCCGCGACCTGCTCGCGCTCACCGCATTCGTCGCGCAGCAGTCGCGCGGCATCACCATCGAAGCCGGCGCCGACCCGCAACTCGAACCCTTCATCGCCAGCGGACGCGACCTTTTCATGCAACGGCAGGGCCAGCTCAATCTTGGCTGCACGAATTGCCACGACGACAATTGGGACAAGCGCCTGGCAGGTTCTGCCATCACGCAAGGACACCCGACCGGCTACCCGCTTTACCGGCTGGAGTGGCAATCGCTCGGCTCGCTGCAGCGCCGGCTGCGGGCCTGCATCACCGGCATTCGCGCCCAGGCTTACGACTATGGCGCGCCGGAGCTGGTCGAACTGGAGCTCTACTTGATGTCGCGCGCCCGCGACATGCCGATCGAGACGCCGGCAGTGCGACCGTGAGCTATCGCGGCGCGGCCAGCGACGGACGCGCGAGAACTCGACTCTGCCTTCATTGTCGGCAACCAGGAACGAAACTTCCGATTTGCACCGACAAGAATTTCGCTCAGCAGAATAACGCCCAGCGCTACCGTGCAAGCGCGCGGATCGCCGTGTGATGGCTTGCAATCGTGATCAAAGCGAGCGAACATCTGTGGCAAAAGAACCAATAAGAGAAGCCGGGATGGGAATCAGGAGCTTCGGGCAGCAGGGAATCGTATTTGCGGTCTTCGCGGCGCTTTTTGCCGTCTTCGCGATTGTGCTCCCCGGCTTTCTTACAACCGAGAATATGTTGACGCTGCTGCAAAACGTGGCGGTGCTTGGCATCCTGGGTCTTGCGATGGCGATCGTCGTGATCGGGCGCGGCATCGACATTTCGCTGATTGCAGCTTTGGCCGTGCCACCGGGGCTGGTGCTCCAGATGGTCCAGGACGGTCGCTCGTTGCCAACTTCGCTCGCCGCGGCCTTTGCATTGACGGCGGCGTTCGGTCTCGCCAACGGGTGGCTCATCGCCTATGCCGAGGTGCCTTCCCTGTTTGCGACATTGGCGTCCGGATTGTTTCTCGCGGGTCTCGGCCAGGCAGCGCTTTTCAAGCTCGATGTCGTGCAGTGGAGTCCGGGGCTCGACGGTTTCGAACGCCTCGGGCAGGGAAATCTGCTCGGTATACCGATGTCGATCGTCATGTTCGCGGTTTCGTGCATTGCGGCAGCATTCTTGCTGCGACGGACCAGAGTCGGCGCCTACATCTATGCGATCGGCGACAATCCCTACGGCGCGCGGGTCACCGGTATTCCCACCCGGCCCATCATCGTGCTGCAATATGTGCTGGCGGCGCTGATCGGCTGTGTGGCTGGCCTCATCCTCGCTGCGTCGGTCAACAGCATGCCGACACGCATATTCAATTCGACGCTGATTTACGACGTGATTCTGGTCGTCGTGCTCGGCGGCATTGGATTGTCGGGCGGGCGCGGCGGCGTCATCAATGTCATCATCGGAACGCTTCTGATCGGCACCATGCTCAACGGCATGACGATCATGGATGTCTCCTATTCCGGCCAGAACCTCGTAAAGGGCGTGGTGCTCTTGGTCGCCGTTATAGCGGACTCTTTCCTGAACCCGCGCAACGAGGAGACCGCGCAACAAGGCGACATCTAACGGCTGCGTAACAGAACAATCAATAATTGGGAGGACGATATGGCTATATCTGGATGGACTACGCTCAAGACAGTGCTCTTCGGGTTCGGTTTGATCGCTGCGGCGACGCCGCCGGCGCTCGCGCAGAAGGGCCTCGACGAGCCGTTTCAAGGCGCCTTCAAGGAATCGCTCGCCGGCAAGACCGTCGCTTACGTACCGGTGGCGATGAATTTCGATCTCACCGAGGGCTGGTTCGCGGGCCTCAAGAAGGAACTGGAGCCTTACGGCGTCAAGGTGATCGTCCGCGATCCGAACTGGAGCACCAACGCCGGCGCACAGGCGGTGACGACGCTGATCTCCGAAAAGCCGGCGGCGATGATCATCCACAATCCCGACGTGCAGACTTACGCCAAGCTGCTGCAGCGCGCCGAGAACGAAGGCATCTATGTCATCCAGATCAATATGGGCTCGAGCTATCGCAGTTCGGCCTTCGTGGGCGCAAACTGGATCGAAATCGGCGAGCGCGACACCGAGGCGGTCGTGAAGGCCTGCCAGGGCAAATCGAACAAGATCGCGATCATCCAGGGCGCGTTGTCGGCCGCGGCAAGCGCCTACACCCTGAAGGGCGTTGAGAACATCCTTGCCAAGAATCCGGATATCAAGGTGGTCTCCAGCCAGGCCGCCGATTGGGATGCCGCCAAAGCCAAGGCGATCACGCAGACGGTGTTGAAACAGAATCCCGACCTCTGCGGCATCGTCGGCTTCTGGGACGGCATGGATATCGGAACCGCGGCCGCGGTGAAGGAAGCCGGGCTCACGGGCAAGGTATTTGTCGCGACCTCCGGCGGCGGAGAGCGAAGAGGCGCGTGCGAACTCGTCAAGTCGGGCGCCTTCGATCTTAACCTGAGCTACGACGTGCCGACCCAGGCTGAGCAAATGGCGGGCATGATCAAGTGGCTGGTCTCCTCCGGCGTCAAGCCCGGTTCGGTGAAGGGATCGATGTATACGACCCTGATTCCGATCACCAAGGAAAATGCCGCGTCTGATACGGCTTGCTGGAATCTCAGCGATCTCAAGAAGTAGATCATCCCTCTCGCGAAACCGGCGGGCGGCCGCATCGCATGGCCGCTCGCCCCGAAATGAGCGCGCTGGCCGCAGTCAAATCAGATTCCTCCTTTCATCCCGGGCAGCCGATGCAAGACGCATTTCTTCGTTTTCGATACCGCTACTGGCCAGACCATCTGCTCGGCGAAATTCTATCCAAGCGCTGGACGGAAACCGCGATCCCGGTCATCGTTCTCCTGATCATCACCATCCTGCTGAGCCGCTCGATCCCGGGCTTTCTTTCCGTCGGCGGCCTTGCCGATACCGGGCGGCAGGCCGGCGAAATCGGCTTCATCGTGCTCGGCATGGCCATCGTCGTCATCGTCGGCGGGATCGACCTTTCCGTGGGATCGATGTTCGCTTTATGCGACTTCTGCGCACTGTTCTGCCTCAATGTCCTCGACTGGCCCGTACCGGCGGTCATTGTCGCCACGATCGCATGCGGCGTGGTGCTCGGAGCCATCAACGGCCTGTTGATCGGATATCTGCGGCTGCGCGCCTTTATCACGACCCTGATCACGCTGATCATCTATCGGTCGACCTACGATCTGCTGCTGTTCGACTACTCAAACAAGATCGCCGCCGCCTTCCCTGACATCCCGTCCTGGAATTTCATGGGCGGAGGCGGTGTTGCCGGCGTTCCCGGCGTTGTGCTCGTCTATATCGTCGTCGCCCTCTTCGGACATGTCTTCCTGACGCGTTTGCGGCCGGGATGGCATGTCACCGCGATTGGCGGCTCGCGCCGCTCGGCTTACAATTCGGGCATTCCGGTGCGGCGCACGATCGCGTTGTGCTATACCGCAAGCGGGGTGCTGACTGCGATCGGCGCGCTGTTTTTCGCCGCACGGCTCGGCACCGTCGGCGGTGACGTCGGCGTCGGGTTGGAAGTAACGGTCTTGACCGCGACAGTGCTGGGCGGCATCAGCCTCGGCGGCGGCAAGGGCTCGGTCGCAAAGGCGCTGGTCGGCACGCTGATCGTTCTGTTTGTGATCAACGGCCTGACCACGCTGTCGGTGAGCGGCGGCGTCAATCGCATGGTTCTCGCCGGAGTCCTGCTTGTCGCCGCCATGATCGATATTCGCTGGCTGAAGAACCGCACGCGTATCATCAGCAAGGTCTATGTCAGCCCGACCTTTCACGGGCTGGCCGCGGCGCCTTCGACCGCACCCGGCAGCGGGCCGTTCGCGCAAAACGACAAGCTGCGCGACGTGACACTGATCGGGCTCGGCCGCATCGAAGCCCCGGAAGACGTCATTCTCGATCGCAACGACAATCTCTACGCCGGCTCGCGCCACGGCGACATTATCCGCTTCCTGGCGCCCGACTACCAGGAGATGGAGGTCTTCGCTCATATCGGCGGCCAGCCGCTCGGCATGGCCTTCGATCGCGCCGATAATCTCTACGTCTGCATCGGCGGGATGGGCCTCTACCGCATCACGCCCGATCGCAAGGTCGAGAAGGTCACCGACGAGACCAACCGCAGCCTTTATTCGGTCAACGACGACAGCCGCCTGCGGCTCGCCGACGATCTCGACATCGCCGATGACGGTCGTATTTTCTTTTCCGAGGCAACCGTTCGATACGAGATGGACGAGTGGCCGGTCGACGGCCTGGAGGCACGCGGCAACGGCCGGATCATTTGCTACGATCCGGCGAACGGAACGACGCGCACCGTGTTGCGAGGTCTGAAGTTTCCCAATGGCATTTGCATCGCCAGCGACGGCAAATCGATCCTGTTCGCCGAAACCTTCGGCTGCTCGATCAAGCGCTACTGGTTCGATGGCCCCAAGACCGGGAAAACCGAGACGGTGATGGACAACCTGCCGGGTTATCCCGACAACATCAATCTGGCTTCGGACGGAAACTATTGGCTGGCCATGGTCGGCATGCGGAGCCCCGCGCTCGATCTTGCATGGAAAATGCCAGGCTTCCGCAAGCGGATGGGCAAGCGGGTTCCGATCGACGAGTGGCTTTTTCCGAATATCAATACCGGCTGCGTCATCAAATTCAACGAGCGCGGCGAAGTGCTCGAGTCGCTGTGGGACCTGCGCGGCGTCAACCATCCGATGATCACCTCGATGCGCGAGCATCGCGGCTATCTCTATCTCGGCGGCATCGCCAACAATCGTATCGGACGATACAAGCTCGCAGGTGCCGATCCCGACTTCGTCCAGTACGACCGGCGCTGGGGGAAGAGCAAGTGATATCAGCGTTCAGGACCTTCGCCGATCGGCTGCTTGGGCGCGGCGACGCGACCATCACGGTGCCGTCGTTCGACGGCGCGTTGAAGCCGAACCAGATACTGGAAAAGGCAGAAACGATCGCGCAATTCGAAGCGCCCGAGGATCTCGCGACCGACGGCAAGGCGCTCTACATCGCCGACGGCACAGCTATCCTGCGCCTCGACGGCGCCGCCACCACGGAAGTCAGGCGCTTTGACCGCGCCATATCAGCGCTGTGTTGCCTGCATGACGGCGGCATCGCGGTCGCGCTTGACGGGCGCGAGGTGCAGGTGTTCGCGACGCCGTCGGCATCCGCCGCGGTGACCTTTTCGGACCCCTCGATGAACGCGGTCAACGCGCTTTCGCCGGGGCAGCAGGGAACGCTGATAGCAACCAATGGCTCGACGGCGCGCCCCTATCGGCAATGGGTGCACGACCTGATGGAACGGGGCCGCACCGGGCGAGTCTTTGTTCTCGACATCGCAGCCAGGCGCGTCCGCACGATCGCCTCGGGGTTATCTTACGCGTTCGGGGCGTGCGCCGCGGGCGACGCCGTCCTGGTCAGCGAAAGCTGGCGACACCGCCTGCTCGCCATCGCCCCGGACGGAAGCCAGCGCGCTATCCTGAGCAATCTCCCGGTCTATCCTTCGCGGCTTTCCCCGGCGGCTTCCGGCGGCTTCTGGCTCACGGCGTTCGCGGCGCGCACCCAGCTCGTCGAATTCGTGCTGCGCGAAAACGCTTACCGGCGCCGCATGATGGCGGAAATCGATCCGGAATACTGGATCGCGCCGAAACTCAAATCCGGCCAGTCGTTTCTCGAACCGATGCAGGGCGCTCATATCAAGACCATGGGCGTCATCAAGCCGTGGGCTCCGCCGCGGTCGTACGGCCTCGTCATCAGGCTGAATGCAGACGGATTGCCGCTTTACGCCCTGCACAGCAGGGTCGACGGCGTCAACCACGGCGTTGTGGCGGCCGCCGAAATGGATGGGGCACTGTTCGCCCTCGCCAAGGGGCCGGGCCGCCTGTTGCGCATGCCGCTGACCATGATCGAGCAGGAATTGCGCGCATGAGCGACATCATCCTCGCGCTTCGCAACGCGACCAAGCTCTATGCGGGCGTTGCCGCAATCGAGAACGTCGATTTTGAACTTCGGCGCGGCGAGATTCATGCCCTGGTCGGAGAGAACGGCGCGGGCAAGTCGACGCTGACCAAAGTCATGGCCGGCGTCGTCACCCTGACCTCCGGCACGATGCAGGTCGACGGCGTCGAAGCGGCGCCGAGGACGCCTCTCGAAGCGCGCCATCTCGGCATCGCGATGGTGTTTCAGGAAAACAGCCTGGTTCCGACCATGACGGTCGCCCAGAACCTGTTCCTGGGTCAGGAGCGTTTCTACAACCGGCTGCGGGGCATATACATCGCCGCCCAGCAATTCCTGCAATCGCTCAACTTTGACGTCACGCCGACGGCGACGGTCGGGCTTCTCGGCGCCGCCAAGAAGCAGATGGTCGAAATCGCGCGCGCTGTCCTGCATGAGGCCAAGGTCATCATCTTCGACGAACCCACGGCCACGCTCACGCCGGAGGAGAAGAAGTATTTCTTCGACCTCGTGCGGGACCTCAAGCGCCGTGGCGTGTCGATCGTGTTCATTTCGCACGCGCTCGAGGAAGCGCTGATACTTGCCGATCGAATTACCATCCTGCGCGACGGCAAGCATGTCGTGACCGACGATGCCGCAAATTTCGACCGTGCGCGCATCGTGCAGGCCATGGTCGGGCGCGATTTGTCGAATACGCTCTATGGTTCGCGCAAGACGACGGTGCGCACCGCCGGGGCGCAGGTGCTGACCGTGCAGAACCTCAAGATGGCGCCGATGGTCAAGAATAATTCGCTGTCGGTGTTCGCCGGACAGATCACCGGGGTGTTCGGCCTGGTCGGCGCCGGCCGCACCGAGACATTCAAGGTGGTCGCCGGCGTTCTCAAGCGGGATTTCTTTCACGGCGGCGAAGTGATCCTGCACGGCAAGCCGGTGCGCTACCGGGTTCCCGCGCCAGCGGTGCGGGCAGGTATCGCCTATGTCACGGAAGACCGGAAGGTCGAGGGTTTCTTCGAGACCATGTCGGTAGCCCGCAACATCTATCTCGGACTGCTTGCCAAACTCCCGGGAGGCCGCTTCTTCCTGTCCCGGCGCGAGGCCGACAAGGTCGGCAGGATTTGGGTCGAGAAGCTCAAGGTTCGTGCAACCGGCAATGATATGAAGGTCGTCGAACTGTCGGGCGGCAATCAGCAAAAAGTGGTCATTGCCAAATCCCTGGTGCAGGAACCGGATCTCATCATTTTCGATGAGCCGACGCGCGGCGTCGATGTCGGCGCCATCGTCGAGATCCACGAACTGATCCAGCGGCTGGCCGACGAAGGCAAGGCGGTGGTGGTGATCTCGTCGTATTTGCCCGAGATCATGGCGTTATCCGATCGCATTCTGGTGTCGAGGCAAGGCAAGGTGGTCGAGGAATTCTCGGCCCTGGAAGCGACGGAAGAGAAAATCATGTACGCGGCGGTTCACTGAGGCCGCCGGGACGCAGATGGCGAGCGCAGTACTTTCCCGCCGAACGACAATCCCTCCATCAGCAACGAACTCCCGCGATTGCAACCGCGCGCGATACCGGTTTGTGACCGGACGCGCGCCTCTCCTTGTCATTCGGCGGGCGCTGCAAGCGGCATCTCCGGATGCGAAATGGAGTCGGTGCTGGTGCCGTATTTCCCGACCGCGAAGAATCCGGCCGCCACGACCGCATAGGCCAGCGCGACGGCGGGCGTCACGCCCAATCCGCCACCGATGCCCACGGCTTCGCCGCGCATGAAGCCGAAATAGGTGAGCACCGCACCGGAAAAAGCGAACGCCGAAGCCTTGACGAAATCGCGCTCGATCACGAAGACACCGATCGCGCCGAGCACGAGGCCGGCAAGGATCGAGCCGCCGCCCATGACTTCCAGGCCGTGATAGAGCACGCCTTGCTGCGGCAGCGAGGCAATCGCCGCTGATTTCACGGCAGCCACCTTGTCCGGCGCCAGCGCACCGACCTTCTGGGCTGCGTCGAGGGTCGATCCCAGCATGGTGTCGATTTGCAGCTTGGCCCATGCGGCGAGATGCGGCGTCAGGGCCAGCACGATCGCAGGCGCGTGCTTGATCGGCGTGGTCTGGAACGCCTGCGCCCCGATCAGCATGCCGATGTAAAGCAGAATCGGCGAGATCGCGACCACCGGCACCAGCGCCAGCAAGACCGAGATGATGCCGAACCACGACAGCAAGACCACCATGATCCCGGTCGCGGCCGAATAGCCGATCCGGCCGCCCATCCCCTTCCATCCGGGGTGACCGATTAGACCGCGTTGATGAACGGATTTCCCATCAGGCAGCCGATCAGGCTGACGACGCCGTCGGCTGTCAGCACGCGGGTGGTCGGATATTCGTCGCCCGCGGCCTCGGCGCTTTCGACGTTGTCCATGGCCTCGACAGGAGCAAGAAGACGAGAGGCCCCTCGGGCCTACCGCTCGCGCGGACCCACGCAGATCTCCCTGGGTAAGAACACTGGATGTCCCGCAGCCCCCGCCCCCATTACCGCCTCGGCCTCGGTTGGATTTTGGGCATCGCGTTCGAAGACACGCTCACCCGGC
>Ga0097691_1001498_pt1 | contig 17106 bp, 17 predicted proteins | sample NGESurdeep072012_8_FD_72858 | JGI IMG/M metagenome (GOLD analysis project Ga0097691, IMG submission 72858) | Arctic peat soil microbial communities from Barrow, Alaska - NGEE Surface sample 210-1 deep-072012 | ecosystem: Environmental > Terrestrial > Soil > Wetlands > Peat ... | reverse complement strand
TCGTGATCATCATGTGTTTCGCGGTGAAGCTCACGGTCGTATGAGCGGTGTCGAGCTGCCAAGTGTTCATTGCGATGCCTCTGATCCCATGTGGTCGGTTGCGCACGTGCCCGGCCTGTCTGTAGTTGACTGCGCAACCATATCACGTCATAGTTGCGCATGCAACCACAGGTTCGTGATAACCATCACCATCGGATTGGGGTTCCCGGATCCCGTTCGACCACGTAGGATCCCGCAATGATCGAGACCATCGACCGTCCCCTCGACGAGATGTCTGTCCCGCGCGCCGACGACCCGCGCCTCCGCGCGTGGACCGCGTTCCTCCGGGCGTACGCCGCAGTGACCCGCCGGCTCGAGGCGGAGCTCCATGCGGCGCGCGACCTCGGGCTCGCCGAGTACGACGCGCTCGTCCAGCTGGCGCTGGCCGACGGCCGGCGCCTGCGCATGAGCGAGCTCGCGGAGCGAGTCGTCCTCTCTCGCAGCGGCGTCTCGCGACTGGTGGATCGCCTGGAGGCGACCGGGCTCGTGGTCCGCGCCGCCTGCAAGGACGACGCGCGCGTCGCCTGGGCAACGCTCACGGATACCGGCCTCGAGCGACTGCGAGACGCCTCCCCCGTGCACCTCCGCGGCGTCGAGACCCACTTCCTCGCCCAGATTCCCGATGCCGACCGCGAGGCGCTGATCCGCGCGCTCGAGACGGTCGTGCACGGACTCCGCGACCAGGGCCGGACGGCGCCGGCCGCAACCCCGACGCCGGGCGCCTGACGGGCGCTCCCCTGCCCGACCGATTCGCCGTGACCGGCGGCACCCTCTACGTCGGGACGAGCGGCTTCGCGTACCCGGGGTGGGCCCCGGCGTTCTACCCGGCAGGCACGCGCGGAGACGCGCTGTTACCGGCGTACGCGTCGCGGCTGGCCGCCGTCGAGCTGAGCACGACCTACTACCGCCAGCCGTCCCTCGACCAGGCGGCAGCGTGGACGTCCCGCACGCCGCCGGCCTTCCGGTTCAGCGTCAAGCTGCTGCGAACCGGCTCGCTGCGCGCGTACGCAACCGACCCGATGGGCACGCTGCCGTGGCTGACAGCGCCGCTCGCGGCGTTCGGCGACCGCCTGGCGACGGCGCTCTTCCGCATCCCGACCGGCCAGGCCCGGGACGACGGCCGCCTGGCAGGGCTGCTGGCCGCGTGGCCGGCTGCCCTGCCGCTCGCCGTGGAGGCCCAGGACCCATCGTGGCACGTGGACGAGACGCACACGCTCCTCCGCGCGGCCGGCGCCACGCTCGTTGTCACCGAGACCGACGACGAGCCGGAGCCGCCGCTGACCGTGACCGGGCCGTTCCTCTACCTGCGGCTGCGGCGGACGCTGTACGGGACGGCCGACCTGGACGCGTGGGCGGCTCGCCTGGAGCCGTTCCTCGCGGACGGCCGCGACGCCTACGTCTTCTTCCGGCACGATGAGCGGGGCGCGACGCCGGGCTACGCGGCGTCCCTGGCCGCGCGGCTCCCGGAGTACGCTGCCGGCGGGGACCCCGCACCACAGACGGAGGACCGGACATGAGCGAGACCATCCGGGTCGGGCTGGTGGGGGCCGGCGGGATCGCCCGCTCCAGCCACGTCCCGCGGCTCCGCGCCATCGAGGGCGTCGAGATCACCGGCGTCGTGGCGAGCTCGCCGGCGAGCACGCGTCGCGCGGCCGACGAGCTGGCCATCCCGACGGCCTACCCGACGTGGGAGGCCCTGGTCGCCGACCCGGCGATCGATGCCGTGGTCATCGCCGCCTGGCCGTACCTCCACGCGCCCGTCACGATCGCCGCCCTGCGGGCCGGTCGCCACGTGCTTTGCGAGGGCCGGATGGCGATGAACTCGGACGAGGCGCGGGCGATGCTGGCGGCCTCGCTGGCCCGGCCGGACCGCGTGGCGATGCTCGTCCCGGGGCCGTTCAGCTTCTTCGCGGACGCGGCGATCCGGCGGCTGCTGCGCGAAGGCGCGATCGGGACGCCGCGCTCGTTCAGGGCCACGTGGGCGGGTGCCGTCGCGCCGACCGGGCGCGACCAGTGGCGCCGCGACCGGCGCTTCAGCGGCAACAACGTGATGACCCTCGGGATCCTCTACGAGTCCGTCGCGCGCTGGCTGGGCCAGGCCGAGGAAGTCGGCGCCGTGCTGGAGAACTTCGCGCCGTGGCAGGCGGGCCCCGACGGCTCCCCGGTCCCGGCCGACATCGCCGACCACGTGGTCGTGACCGCGCGGCTCCCGGGGAACGTCGTCGGCACGTTCGAGGTCTCCGCGTACGCCCGGTTCACGCCGCCGAACGCGGTCTCGATATTCGGGACCGAGGGCGCCCTCCACGTCGACCTCGCGACGCAGCAGATTGCGCTCGCTCGCCCCACGGCGGCGTCCCCAGAGCCGGTCGAGATTCCTTCCGCCGAGCGCGGCGCGTGGCGGGTGGAAGAGGCGTTCATCGGCGCGATCCGCGGCGTCGAGTCGGTCACGCTCAACGACTTCGCGACCGGGGTCGCCTACATGGCGTTCACCGACGCGGTCCACGCAAGCGCGGAGACGGGCGCCCGCGTCCGGCCGTGACTTCCGTGTCGCGCGTCATCGTCGCGCTGCTCGCGACGGCGTCGCTCCTCGCCGCCTGCGCCGAGCCCGGCCCGACGGTCACCCCGTTGCCGACGACCGCGTCGACGCCGACCCTGACCGCCGTTCCTGCGTCACCTTCGGACGGGGCGAGCACCTCGACCGGTGGGTCGCCCTCACCGGCTGCGCCTTCGCCGGCCGGCCCTTCGGCGACGGCCGCGCCGTGGGACCCGCCGTCGCTCGCGCTCTCGCGAGTCGTCTCCGGGCTTCAGCGTCCGCTCTGGGTGGGCGGCGCGGGAGACGGGAGTGGCCGCCTGTTCGTCCTGGAGCAGGCCGGCACGATCCGGGTGATCCGGGATGGGCGGCTGGTGAGCCGGGCCTACCTGGACATCCGCGACCGGGTCTCCGCGGGCGGCGAGCGCGGCCTGCTGGGGCTTGCCTTCGCGCCGACGTTCGCGCGGGACGGGCGCTTCTATGTCGACGCCACCGGCCCGGACGGGAACACGTTCGTGGCCGAATTCCGGGCGCCGGACCCGGCCGCGGACACCGCCGACCCCGCGTCCGAGCGTGTCATCCTCCGGATCGCGCAGCCGTTCGCGAACCACAACGGCGGCGGGATCATCGCCCGCCCGGATGGCACGCTCTGGATCGGGACCGGCGACGGCGGGTCGGCCGGCGATCCGCAGGGCAACGGCCAGCGGCGCACGACGCTGCTCGGCAAGCTCCTCCGGATCGACCCGCTGGCCGCTGGGTCGGCGCCCTACACCGTCCCTCCGGATAACCCGTTCGCGGGCCGGACCGATGCCCGCGGCGAGATCTGGGCCTACGGCCTCCGCAACCCGTGGCGCTTCTCGTTCGATCGGGCGACTGGCGACCTCTGGATCGGCGATGTCGGGCAGGACCGGTGGGAGGAAGTGGACCGCGTGCCAGCCGGCGACGCCGGCGGCCGCAACTTCGGCTGGAACGTGATGGAGGGCAAACACTGCTTCGCCCCGTCCACGGGCTGCGGCACGGAGGGGCTCACGCTCCCGGTGGCCGAATACGACCATGGCCAGGGCTGCGCGATCACGGGCGGCTTCGTCTACCGCGGGGCCGCGATTCCCGCGCTCATCGGCACGTACCTCTACGCCGACTCGTGCTCCGGACGCATCTGGGGTCTCGATGCGGCGGCCGAGGTCCCGAAGTCCCGCCTGCTCGCCAGTACCGGGGCCAGCATCGCCTCGTTCGGCGAGGACGATTCCGGCGAGCTGTTCGTGGCCGACATCGCCGGCGGCGCGGTCTCGCGGCTCGTGGCGGCCCCATAGCCCGGGGCGGCGCAACGTCCAGCGCAGCGCCGGGTCCGCCGGTGAGGCGGGGCCGGATTTCAGGCGAGGAGCGTCCCCGTGACGCGCGTGACGGCGCGGCCGGCCACGCCAACCCGATCGCCGCGGAGCGTGATGTCGAGGACGCCGCCGCGATCCGAGACCTGGAACGCCCGGAACGACGGTCCGAGGCGAGGCGCCCAGTGCGCGGCGAGCGCGCAGTGGGCCGAACCGGTCGCCGGGTCCTCCGGGATCCCGTCCGCCGGGCAGAAGTAGCGGGACACGATCGCCGCGCCGGGAACGTCCGAGAGCGCCGTCGCGATCAGCCCGTCGGGGAGGCTTGCCAGCCAGGCCTGGTCGGGCGCGAGCTGCCGAACGTCGGCCGCGGACGCAAGCTCCACGAGCACGTTCGCGGTGCCGCTACCCACGAAGACCGGCTCGCAGCCGAGGGCCGCAGCAAGCCCGGCGGGCGGCTCGATCGGCCGGACGAGGTCGACCGGGAGATCCAGCTCGATCCGGCCGTCCCCAAGGCGCACGGCGGCAAGCTCACCGCTCCGCGTGACGAACCGTGCCGGCATGCCCGTGGAAAGCCGGCCGGTCTCCCACAGGACGTGCGCGCTGGCGAGGGTCGCGTGACCGCACAGATCCACCTCCACCGTGGGGGTGAACCAGCGGAGGTTCCACGCTTCGGGGCCGGCGTGCTCGAGGAACGCCGTCTCCGAGTGGCGCACCTCCGCTGCCACCGCCTGGCGCCAGGAATCGTCGCGCGGCTCGTCGAGGAGCACGACCCCGGCCGGATTGCCGGCGAACGGCCCTTCGGCGAACGCGTCGACGATGAAGAGGGGGAATCCTGCGGCGAGTGACACTCCCCGCAGGATAGCGAGGCCCGGACTGTCAGTCGATCAGGTAGACGACGCTCACCGAGACGTCGACCTCGTTCGTGCCGACCTGGACGGGCGTGGAGGCAGCCTTGTCAAGTGCGGCCGGGGCTGCGGCGTACGGCACCGGGACCGGGACCGGCCCCGACTGCTCGCTGATCGACGAGACGCCGGTGATCGAGACGCCGGCGGCCTTCGCAAGCGCGTCCGCCTTGGCTCGGGCGTTCTTCATGGCCGCTTCACGTGCCTGCGCCTCGGCCCCGGACGGGTCATCGACGCGAAACGTGATCCCGTCGAGCGTCGTGGCGCCGGCCGCGAGCGCACCGTCGATGACGTCCGAGATGGTGTCGAGCTTGCGAACGGTGGCCTGGACCGCGTTGACGATCTGGTAGCCGGTGAGGCGGGGCGTGTTGCCGTTCGACGAGTTGTCGTACACCGGCTGGAGGGAGAGCGAGGTCGTCTGGACGTCCTTGTCGGCGATCCCCGCCTTGCGCAGCGCGGCGATCACCGCCTGCATCGCGGTGGCGGCGGCGACCTGCGCGTCGCGGACCTTGGGGCGGGTGACCATCACGCCAACGCGGACGTCCGCGACGTCCGGCACGGTGGTGATGCGCCCGACGCCGCTCACGCTGATCGTGTGCTCCGGGGTGGTCGCGGGGTCGACGGCGCGCGCGGGCCGCATCGTGAGGGCGGGGCCGAAGGCGACGGCGAGGGCCAGGCCCGCGAATGCGCCGGCAGCAAGCCAGCCCAGGCGGGGTCGGGCCGTGGAACCGGTGAGAGATGTCATGGGGTGGCTCCTTCGGGCCGGCTGCCGGATGGCAGGCGACGGGTTCGGGCCCCTGACGCGTTCGGCCCGCCCGCGGTTCCCGGACCTCCGGCGGGGCGACCCGCGGCCGCGAGCGACGCGCGGCTGCCCAGCGCGTCAGAAGGCGAGCGGGTCGAGCTTCTCCGGGTCGATCCCGAGCGCTTCGATCGCCTCGGCCACGGTCGTTGCCGGGAGCTCGCCGCTCCGCGACAGCGCCGTCAGCGCCCCCAGGACCACGCTCGGAGCGTCGATCTCGAACAGGGCCCGCAGGGCCTCCCGAGTGTCGCTGCGGCCGAAGCCCTCGGTGCCCAGGGACACGTACCCCGCCGGCAGCCAGCGGCCCAGCAGGTCCGGCAGCGCCTTCAGCCAGTCCGAGACGAGCACGACCGGGCCGCCTTCCGGCCCCAGCACCTGGGAGACGTACGGAGTTCGCGGCGTCTCGGTGGGATGGAGCCGGTTCCAGCGCTCGACCTCGAGCGCGTCGACGCGGAGCTGCTGCCACGACGTGGCGCTGTACACCTCGGCGGCGATTCCGAAGCGCTCCGCGAGGAGCGCCTGCGCGGCCACCGCCTGCCGGAGGATCGCGCCCGAACCCACGAGTCGAACCCGCGCCTTCGCGCCGCCCGCGATGTCCGGTGCGGCCAGGACCCGGTAGATCCCGCGCACGATCCCCTCCGCGGCGCCGTCGGGCGCGGGCGGCATCGGGTAGTTCTCGTTGTAGAGCGTGACGTAGTAGTAGACGTCCTCGCCGCGCCCGTACATGCGCTCGATTCCGTCGCGGATGATCGTGGCGAGCTCGTACGCGTAGGCCGGGTCGTAGGCGCGGATGCTGGGGATCGTCGACGCGAGGAGCTGGCTATGCCCGTCCTCGTGCTGGAGGCCCTCGCCGTTCAGGCTGGTCCGGCCCGCCGTCGCGCCCAGCATGAACCCGCGGCCGCGAGCGTCGGCCAGCGCCCAGGCCTGGTCGCCGGTCCGCTGGAAGCCGAACATCGAGTAGAAGATGTAGAAGGGCAGCATCGGCTCGCCATGCGTCGCGTACGACGTGGCGGCCGCCTGGAGGGACGCCATCGAGCCCGCCTCCGTGATCCCCTCCTCCAGCACCTGGCCGTCCTTCGCCTCGCGATAGGAGAGGATCAGCTCCGAGTCGACCGGTTCGTAGTGCTGGCCCTGGCTGGCGTAGATCCCGACCTCCTTGAAGAGGGGGTCCATGCCGAACGTGCGCGCCTCGTCGGGGATGATCGGGACCACCCGCTTGCCGAACCCCGGGTCGCGCATGAGGTTTCGGAGGAGCTTGGCGAAGACCATCGTGGTGCTGACGGGGGTCGTCGAGCCGGCCGCGAACTCTCGGTCGGTCTCGGGAACGGGAGCCGGCAGCGGCCGGCTCCGGACGACGCGCTTCGGGAGCCCGCCGCCGAGCGCACGCCGGCGCTCCATGAGGTAACGCATCTCCTCGGAGTCGGGGCCCGGACGGTAGTACGGCGCTTCGGCGAGCTGCTCATCCGGGATCGGGAGCTCCAGGCGATCGCGGAAGATCCGCAGCTCGGCCTCGGAGAGCTTCTTCGCCTGGTGCGTGATGTTGCGCCCTTCCACGCTGGAGCCGAGCGTCCAGCCCTTGATCGTCTTGGCCAGGATCACCGTGGGCGCGCCCTGGAACTCCGTGGCCAGCTTGTAGGCCGCGTAGAGCTTGCGGTAGTCGTGACCGCCACGGCGGAGGCGGATCAGGTCGTCGTCGGAGAGGTGCTCCACCAGCCGGCGAAGCCGCGCGTCGGGGCCGAAGAAATGCTCGCGGATGTAGGCGCCGCCGGCCACGGAGTACTTCTGGAACTCGCCGTCCACGGTCTCGTTCATCTTGTTGACGAGCGTCCCGTCCGTGTCCCTGGCCAGCAGCTCGTCCCACTCGCGGCCCCAGATCACCTTGATGACGTTCCAGCCGGCGCCGCGGAAGATCCCCTCCAGTTCCTGGATGATCTTGCCGTTGCCGCGGACCGGGCCGTCCAGCCGCTGCAGGTTGCAGTTGACGACGAAGGTCAGGTTGTCGAGCCGCTCGCGGCCGGCGACCCACAGCGCACCGAGCGCCTCCGGCTCGTCCATCTCGCCGTCGCCCAGGAAGGCCCAGACGCGCGAGCTGCTGGTGTCCGCGATGCCGCGATGGAGCAGGTACCGGTTGAAGCGCGCCTGGTAGATGGCCGCGATGGGACCCAGGCCCATGCTGACGGTCGGGAACTCCCAGAAGTCGGGCATGAGGCGCGGGTGCGGGTACGACGAGAGGCCCTGTCCGGGGCGCACTTCGCGACGGAAGTGGTCCAGCTGGTCGGCGCTCAGGCGTCCCTCGAGGAACGCCCGGGCGTACATCCCCGGCGCCGCGTGCCCCTGGTAGAAGATCTGGTCGCCCGCGCCGTCGTCCTTGCCTTTGAAGAACCAGTTGAACGCGACCTCGTACAGGCTCGCGGAGCTGGCGTACGTGGAGAGGTGGCCGCCGATCCCGGGGGAGACGCTGTTGGCGCGCAGGACCATTGCCACGGCGTTCCAGCGGACCAGGCGGCGGATGCGGCGCTCGATCGCCTCGTCGCCGGGGAAGTACGGCTCCTGCTCCGGGCTGATCGTGTTGATGTAGCGGGTCTGCGTCAGCGGCGGAAGCCCGACGTGGAGCTGGCGGGCCCGCTTCAGGAGCTTGTACATGACGAAGCGGGCGCGATCGGCACCTTCCTGGTCGACGAGGTCGTCGAACGAGGCGACCCAGTCAGCGGTCTCGCCCGGATCGATGTCCGGCAGCTGATGCTTGAACTCGTCCGAGTACATGGCGAGCACTCCTGGCGTGGGACGCGGGTCGGGCTGCGCCGGACTCCAGGCGGACGGCCGCGAGCGCCGCGAGGAGCTCCGGGTGGAAGCGGGTCGGCAGTGCCGGGAGCGTAGCCCATCACGCCGCCGGACGCTGACAGCCGGACGCGGGCGGAACGGCTGGGGTAGAGTCGGCACATGCAGCCGGAGTACGACACGACGACCGCGCTCATCGTCGTCGATGTCCAGAACGACTTCGCCGATCCCGCCGGGAACCTGAGCGTTGCCGACGGCGACGCGATCGTCCCGTACGTCAACGGGCAGATTGCCGCGGCGCTCGCCGGCGGCGCCTTCGTCGCGTACACCCAGGACTGGCACCCGCCGTCCACCCCGCACTTCGCGAAGGACGGCGGTCCCTGGCCGGTCCACTGCGTGGCCGGAACGTGGGGCGCCGCGTTCCACCCGGCGCTGACCGCGGACGCCGGACCGTCCGTCCACAAGGGCGCGAACGGGGAGGACGGCTACTCCGGCTTCACGATGCGGGACCCGCTGAAGGGAGCGACCATCCCGACAGAGCTGGACGGCCTCCTGCGCGGCCGCGGCATCCGCCGGGTGGTCGTCTGCGGGCTCGCCACCGACTACTGCGTTCGTGCCACGGCGCTCGACGCGGCCGCCCTCGGCTATCAGACCAGCGTTCTCGTGGACGGCGTCCGGGCCGTGGACCTGCAGCCCGGCGACGGTGCCGGCGCGCTCGCCGAGCTTGTCGAGGCCGGGGTGGAGCTGGTGGAACCTTCCGTCGGGGCGACGGCCGAGGGAATGGCGTGAGCCGTCTGCGAACCGTGGCCCTGCTCGGCGCTGCCGGCGTCGGTGCCGTCGTGGCCGCCGAGCGCTGGCTTGGGTCGCTGATCGCCTCTGGGGACGGGCCGGATCCCACGATGAAGATGGCAATCGCGATCGACGCGCCGATCGAGGCGGTCTGGGAGGCGGTCTCGGACATCGAGCGCCAGCCGCTCTGGATGCACGAGATGAGGTCCGTGCGATTGCTGACCCCGGGCCCGGTCCGAGTCGGGACGCGCGGCGAGGCCGACGTGAGGATCTTCCTGGTCGGCGTCGTGGACCCGGTCGAGGTTGACCAGTACGACCCGCCGGTGGCCTTCGGAATCCGGCACGTCGGCGTCTTCGCCGGGTCCGGGCGGATCGCGCTCGAAGCACTCGACGCGCGTCGGACGCTCGTGCGCTGGGACGAGCGGCTGGTACCGCCGCTCTTCCCGAACCTGGGCCAGCTGATCCAGAAGCCGATCCTCGGCGCGATCTTCCAGGCCGACCTCGAACGGCTCAAGGAGATGGTCGAGGCGCGCCACGCGGAGGCGATCGGCGGCGCCGGCGCCGACGCGGGCTGACTGCGGCTCACGCGGAAGCGGGCTGTCCGGGCCCACGCGGACGCGCAGGCACTCACGTGGAACGGAGGGTCGCCGATGAAGCTCCACCTGGTCGACGCGACCTACGAGCTGTTCCGCGCCCACCACGCCCCGCGCCCACCGGTCCGCGGACGCGACGGGATGCCGCTGACGGCGGTTGCCGGCCTCGCCTGGACGCTCCTGGCCCTGGTTCGCGACGAGGGCGCCACGCACGTCGGGTGCGCCCACGACCGCGTGATCCGCTCGTTCCGCAACGACCGCTGGCCGGGCTACAAGAGCGAGCTCGGCGTGCCGCCGGAGCTGCTCGCCCAGTTCCCCGTCGCCGAGGAGGCGATCACCGCCCTCGGGTTCGTCCTCTGGCCAATGGTCGAGTGGGAGGCCGACGACGCGCTCGCCACGGCGGCGGTGCGCTGGGCGAACGCGCCCGGGGTGGAGCGGATCCTCGTCTGCACGCCCGACAAGGACCTCGCGCAGGTGGTACGCGACGACCGGGTGGTGCTCCGCGACCGGCGGCGCGACATCACCTATGACGAGGTGGGCGTCCGGGCCAAGTGGGGCGTGCCACCCTCGGCGATCCCGGACTACCTGGCGCTCGTGGGCGACGCCGCGGACGGCTTCCCAGGGATCGCGGGCTTCGGGTCCAAGGGCGCCGCGGCCCTGCTCGGCGCGTTCGGGACGCTCGACGGGATCCGGGATGCGGCGGTCGGGACGTGGCCCGGCTCGGTCCGGGGCGCCGACCGGCTGGCCGCGACGCTCCGCGAGCACTGGCAGGACGCCCTGCTCTTCCGCGATCTCGCCACGCTCCGTACGGACGTGCCGCTGGAGACGCCGGGCCCCGACGCATTGCGGTGGCAGGGCGCCGACCCGGAGGCCTGGCCGGCCTTCTGCGAACGCTGGGGGCTACCTGGTCTCCTGGGGCGGCCGCACCGCTGGCGGCAGGCCGGCTGAGCGACGGACGGGCGCTGCGCGCTTCGCCTCGCGGAGCAGGGCCAGCAGGCGAGCATGGTGGGGCGCGGGCGCGGCAAGGATGCCGATGCCGCCGGTGGGTGCCCCGAGGTCGAACCAGGGCCCGCCGTCGAGGTCCGTGACAACGGCGCCCGCCCGCTCCGCGATGAAGCCGGCCGCGGCCACGTCCCACGCCGAGAGCCCGTTGGTCTGGCTGAAGGCGTCGAAGCGGCCATTCGCGACGTATGCCAGCGAGAGTGCTGCGGAGCCCATCGTGCGCGAGACGCGGATCTCGTGGCGCACGCGGGCAATCCGCCGGGCCGGCGCACGGCCGCCCACGGCGAGCGCCATCACCACGTCGGACAGCCGTCCCTTGGCCGAGGCGCGGACCGGGCGATCGTCGAGCGTCGCCGGGCCATCGGCGGCGGCCGCGAAGGTCTCCCGCCGGAGCGGATCGTGGACGGCGCCGACGACCGGCCGACCATCTGCCACGAGCGCCAGCGAGACACAGAAGAACGGCAGGCCGTTGGCATAGTTGATGGTGCCGTCGACCGGGTCGCAGACCCAGACACGCGCCGCAACCGTCGCGTCCCGGCCGGACTCCTCGCCGTAGAACGCGTCGGCCGGGAACCGTTCGGCAATGCCGGCCCGGATGAGCGCCTCGGCGGCATGGTCCACCTCGGTCACGATGTCGCGCGCGCCCTTGTACGCGACGGGGCCGCTGTCCTCGTAGCGAGCGGCGACGAGGCGGCCGGCCGACTGCGCGAGCTCGATGGCAGCGGCGAGCTCCACGCCCCAACGGCCGGTCGACATCGCGGCCTCGATGGCGGGCAGCGCGGCAGTCATCGGGAGCAGTCCACGGCGAACGCCCGCGCCTCGGTCCCGAGATCGGCCACGCGCTGCTCGAACGTCAGCGTTCCGCCGGCGGGGATCGGCGGGGTCCGGACGTAGGTCTCGACGGGCGGGCTGCCCAGGTACGCCGGATCCCAGACCCGGCAGGTCGCCGGGCCGTCACGGCGGCCGGCGTTCGTGACCTCGAGCGTCAGGATGAGTCCCCCACCCACCGGCGACGCGGTGGTCAACCGCCCGGTGAATGGGCCGACGCCACCGATGAGGAGCGTGGCACCCACGAGCATCGCGACGACTGCCAGCGCGATCCCCGCGAAGACTGTCCCGTGGGCCTGCGAGGCGGCCGGCTGCTCCAGTCCGCCGGGGTTGCACGCCGCGCAGAGCGCCTCCGCGAGCGGGATGGGCGCGCCGCAGCGGATGCAGCCGTGGGTCGGCGCGGGTGCGGCGGGGTGCTCGCGGGCGGGGGTGTTCGTCGTCACGCTCACGATCTTCCCACGCGAGGCGCGTCAGCGCCGGGAAGCGGCCGCCACCAGGAGGTCGACGTCGTCGGTGGTGCGCACGCCGACCACCGCGCCGTCGGCGCCGGCCGCCTGCCAGCCCAAGGCCGTGCCGGCGGGATCCTCCACCCATGGGCTCCCGGCGAGCGATTCGCCCTTCCCGAGCTCGAACGCCGCGAGGACGCTCGTCGTGGAGCGGTCGCGCCCGATGCCAGCGAGCGCGTCGAGGTAGACGGGCAGGCGCTCCGCGAGCAGTGGCGCGGGCACCGTCCAGCCGTCGCCGATCCGCCCGGCGAGCGCGGCACCCGGCGCCGACTCGCCGCCCACGATGATGGGTGGGGCCGGTTCCGGGATGGGGAACGCGTACGCGTCGCTGAGCGGGTAGAACCGCGACTCGCGGCTCATCGGGCCACCGGCCCAGAGCTCGCGGAGGACCGCCACCGCTTCCTCCAGACGCGCGACACGTTCCGGCGCAGCCGGGAACGGGATCCCGTAGGCGAGATGCTCCGCCGGATGCCCGCCGATGCCGATCCCGAGCACGAGGCGGCCCCCGCTGACCTCCTGGAGCGTGGCCGCCATCCGGGCGACGACCGACGGCGGGCGGTTCATCACGTTGAGGACGAACGTCATGAGACGCAGGCGGCTCGTGCTCCCGGCCAGCGCCGCGAGCGTCGTCCAGCACTCGAGGACCGGATCGCGCCGGACCCCCCGGCTGACGAAGTGGTCCCAGATCGCGACGCCGTCGTAACCCGCGGACTCCAGGCGCCGGGACTGCTCGCGGAACCAGGCGTACGAGACGCCGATCGCCCGCAGATTGATGAAGACCGGAAACGGCGCCGGCGTTCCCGCGGCGGCGCTCAGAGCCCGACCGTGACGGCCGGCGAGGTCGCCGCCGCCAGCGCCACCCTGAGCATCGTCGCCGTCCGCCGCTCCAGCTCGTCGAGCGGGAGGTAGGAGTCCTCCGAGGTCACGTTCGGGCCCAGGACGTCGCTCACGGTCAGGATGGTCGCCGCTCGCACGTCGTCACCGGCCGCGTGCGCCCGGGCCGCGAGATAGAAGAGCGCGGAGCTCTCCATCTCGAACGCGAGCACGCCCCTTGCCGCCCACCGGCTGAAGTAGTCGGCGTCCGGGTTGTAGAAGACATCCACCGTGCAGATCGGACCGACGTGGTATGCGGCGCCCTCGGCCTCGGCCGCGTCGACGAGCGCCCGGGTGAGTACGAAGTCGGCGGCCGGCGCATAGGGCTCCCCGTGGAGGTAGGCGGCCGTGGTGCCGTCGAACGACGAGGCCGCCGTGGCGATCACCAGCTCGCCGGTGCGGATGCCACGCCCGATCCCTCCGCACGTCCCGACGCGGACGAGTCGTCGCGCGCCGAGGCGGAGGAGCTCCTCCACCACGATCGCCGTCGCCGGGGCGCCCATGCCGGTCGTCTGGACGCTGATCGACACGCCGCGGTAGGTGCCCGTGTACCCGTACATCAGGCGGTGGTCGTTGACCCGCCGCGTCCCGTCGAGGCCGCCGTCGAAGAGGGAGGCGATCGCGGTCGCCCGGTTCGGATCGCCGGGCAGGAGGACGATCGGCGCGTAATCGCCCGGTTCGGCGCGGAGGTGCAGCTGGGGCATCGGCGGGATCCTCGTGCGGGTCGGCGGGTCGAGTGTACGGCGCCCGGGAACGACCGGCGCGGACGATCTCTCGTGGGTCCGGCGCGGACGATCACCGCGGGACTCGCCGCCGGGCCCCGATCCGTCGCAACCCGTGCGGCACACGCCGACCAGTGTCCCCTCGCACAAATGCGCGTAGTACGATCGCACGGAGAGTTCGTCGGTCTCTTCTCGGGGCCGCGACAGATCTGGAGCGGGTGCAGGAGGACGGGTCGTGGGCGAAGATTTCTTCTCTGAGGTCACGGAGCCGATCCGCTTCCGCGGGCTTGACTCGACGGATCTGCTGGCCTACAAGGTGTACGACCCCGATCGGCTCGTGCTGGGCAAGCGGATGGAGGACCACCTCCGGATCGCGGTCTGCCTGTGGCACTCGTTCGCCTGGGCCGGCTCGGACGTGTTCGGCTCAGGCACCTTCGACCGGCCGTGGCTCGACCCCCGCCTCGATCCGATGATCGCCGCCCGGGCGAAGCTCGATGCGGCCTTCGAGTTCCTCGCCAAGCTCGGCGTCCCGTTCTACTGCTTCCACGATCGGGACATCGCGCCCGAGGGCCGGACCTTCGCCGAGACGCAGGCCAACCTCGACGCGATGATCGACCTGGCCGAGGCCCACATGGCCCGGACGGGCGTCAAGCTCCTCTGGGGGACGGCGAACCTGTTCAGCCATCCGCGCTACGCGGCCGGGGCGGCGACCAACCCCGACCCGGAAGTCTTCGCCTACGCCGCGGCCCAGGTCAAGTCGATGCTCGAGGCGACCCACCGGCTCGGTGGCTCCAACTACGTGCTGTGGGGTGGCCGGGAAGGCTACGAGACGCTGCTCAACACGGACCTCGCCCGGGAGGGCGACCAGCTGGCCCGCTTCCTGCACCTGGTAGCCGAGCACAAGCACAAGATCGGGTTCAAGGGAACGCTCCTCATCGAGCCCAAGCCGATGGAGCCGACGAAGCACCAGTACGACTTCGACTCCGCGACCGTTCACGGCTTCCTCGTCCGCAACGGGCTCGACGGCGAGTACTGCCTGAACATCGAGGCCAACCACGCGACGCTCGCCGGGCACAGCTTCCACCACGAGGTCGCCTACGCGTTCGCCACAGGGATGTTCGGGAGCATCGACGCCAACCGTGGCGATCCCCAGAACGGCTGGGACACGGACCAGTTCCCGAACTCGGTCGAGGACCTGGCGCTGCCGCTCTACGAGATCCTCAAGGGCGGCGGCTTCACGACGGGCGGCTTCAATTTCGACGCCAAGCTGCGCCGCCAGAGCCTGCACCGGACCGACCTCTTCCATGCCCACATCGGTGGGATCGACACCCTCGCGCGGGCGCTCCTGGTCGCGGCCGACATGATCGAGCGCGGCACGCTCAACCGGCTGGTCGAGCAACGCTACGCGGGCTGGAACGCCAGCGTGGGCGCATCGATCCTGTCGGGCGAGGCGTCGCTGGAAACGCTGGCCGTCCGGGTGGCCGCGAGCGAGATCGACCCGCACCCGATGTCGGGACACCAGGAGATGCTCGAGAACATCGTGAACCAGCACATCTGGGCGGTCGACCGGGGCGAGCGGATCGAGGCCAGCCGGGGCGGCTGACGCCATGGGCCACGTCCTGGGAATCGACGTCTCGACCACGGCCACCAAGGCCGTCCTGGTCGGCGAATCGGGGGCCGTGATCGCGGTCGGAGTGTCCGAGTACCCCTTCAGCGTGCCGCAGCCGCTCTGGAGCGAGCAGGAGCCGCGCCTCTGGTGGGACGGCGCGGTGGCTGCCATCCGGTCCGTCCTGCGGTCCACGGGGGTGACGGGTGGCGACATCGCGGCGATCGGCCTCACAGGCCAGATGCACGGCGCCGTCCTGCTCGATGAGAGCGGCGAGGTGCTGCGCCCGGCCATCCTGTGGAACGACCAGCGGACCGGCGCCGAGTGCGACGTGATCCGGCAGGTCGTCGGACCGGAGCAGCTCATCGCGATCACCGGCAACGACGCGCTGACGGGGTTCACCGCGCCGAAGCTCGTCTGGGTCCGCGATCACGAACCCGAGGTCTGGCGCCGGATCGCGCACGTGCTGCTCCCGAAGGACTACGTACGGTTCCGGCTGACCGGCGACTACGCGGTGGACAAGGCGGACGGCGCGGGCACGCTTCTGTTCGACCTCGCGGCTCGGGACTGGTCCGGCGAGGTCCTCGACGCGCTCGGGATCGACCCGGCGTGGATGCCGAGGACGTGGGAGGGCCCCGAGATCACCGGGCTCGTCTCGGGCGAGGCGGCCACACTGACCGGCCTCCGGCCCGGGACGCCCGTGGTGGCCGGGGGCGGCGACCAGGCGGCCAACGCCGTGGGCGTGGGTGCCGTGGTGGCCGGCAGGATGGCGCTGTCACTCGGGACGTCAGGCGTGATCTTCGCCACGACGGACCGCCCGATCTTCGAGCCTGCGGGCCGCGTGCACGCGTTCTGCCACGCGGTCCCCGGGCGCTGGCACATGATGTCCGTGATGCTGTCCGCGGCGGGCAGCCTGCGCTGGTTCCGTGACGCCCTGGCGCCCGGGGCGGAGTTCGGCGACCTCGTCGCCGAGGCGTCGGAAGTCCCCGCCGTGAGTCGGGGCCTGTGGTTCCTGCCGTATCTGAGCGGCGAGCGCAGCCCGCACCCGGATCCCCTCGCGCGCGGCGCGTTCGTGGGCCTCACCCTCGCCCACGACCGGCGCCACCTCACGCGCGCCGTGCTCGAGGGCGTCGCCTACGGCCTGCGCGACGGCCTGGACCTCATGGTGGCGGCCGGCATGCCCGCCCCGGACCAGATCCGCGCTTCCGGGGGCGGAACGGCGAGCGAGCTGTGGCGGCAGATCCTGGCCGACGTCCTCGACGCGGAGATCGCCACGGTGAACACGACCGAGGGGGCGGCGTACGGGGCGGGGCTTCTCGCGGCGGTCGGTGCCGGCTGGTACCGGAGCGTCGAGGACGCAGCAGCGGCGCTCGTCACGGCGACCCCCGTGGCGGCGCCCGGGCCGGACGCCTCGCGCTACGCCGAGGCACACGCGATCTACCGGGACCTCTACCCGGCGCTGGCGCCCATGTTCCGGCGGATGTGACCCGAAATCTCCGCCACGGGATCCGGGGCGACCAAGGGTCAGTGGCGGAGCGCGGCGAGTTCCGTCTGCGTGACCTCACCGCACAGCATGCCGATGATGATCATGGCGAGGACTTCGTCGGTCGTCACGACCGCCTTGTTGACGGTCCCGACCAGGCTTCCGTGCAGCATGACGTTGATGTGGTCCTACAGGTCCGAAGACGTCGTGGATGTCGTGGCTGATCAGGAAGATCTCGATCCCCTCGCTCTTCAGCTGCTTGATCAGCGACCGCACCTGGGTCGTCTCGGCCGGACCGGAGCGCGGCCGTCGGCTCGTCCATGATCAGGAT
>Ga0097691_1001495_pt1 | contig 17117 bp, 13 predicted proteins | sample NGESurdeep072012_8_FD_72858 | JGI IMG/M metagenome (GOLD analysis project Ga0097691, IMG submission 72858) | Arctic peat soil microbial communities from Barrow, Alaska - NGEE Surface sample 210-1 deep-072012 | ecosystem: Environmental > Terrestrial > Soil > Wetlands > Peat ... | reverse complement strand
GGCGCGGAATACAGGTGGTCTCGCTGGTCGGGCTGGTCGGGAATCCATCCGTAGCGGGCGATCTTGCGTGGCCTGGTCATATCTCAACTCCCTCCCGATGCCGGTTTTGACGCCACAACTAGCTAGAGATACGCCCAGCTCGCGACGCTCGGCGATGAGCCGACGTAGATCACGACCTGCGGGATGCGGTGCGCCTCGAGCATGATCGCGGTGGCGCGCGTGTGGCCCTCCATGATCACGAGGCGGCCATCCGGTTGCCGCAGGCAGATGATCTCCGGCAGCGCAGGAATCTGATGCGAGTCGGCGATCCGCAGCGCGAGCGCCAGAACCAGCATGTTCGTCTGTTCGCCGGTGAAGACGTGCCCGACGTTGGCCGCGCCCTCCGCAACTTTGCGCGTCACCGGAGCCAGCGCCGCCCACGCGGGATGGCCGCTCGCGTAGATCATCTCGCCGACCTCATGGCTCGTCACCCGCGCCCGCCGCCACTGCACGTCGTTGGCCAGGCCCTCGAAGCTCTTGATGCCGAGGCCGAACCCGTGCGTCTTCATGACGATCTTGCGCCGCAGCTCGTTCTGGTCAGCGTCGCGCAGGTTCGGCGAGCGAGCTGCCCGCAAAGCCGAGGCGAGGTAGACCGGGTTCGGCGGCTCTCCGGCGAGGTATTGCTGAAACGAAACCGACTCGATCTCGGCCTGCAGCCAAGCGAGGATGACCTGGTTTTCCGTGGCGGTACCAAGGTCGTCCATCGCGCAAAAAGAGTATCTCCCTCCCCCCTTCAGGGGGGAGGGTCGGCGAGAGGGTCAGGGAGAGGGGCGACCGAATCCATCAAACTATGTCCCACTGATGGCTGCTCACAAATGGGTCTACCAGTTCAGCGAGGGGTCGGCCAAGATGCGCGACCTGCTCGGTGGCAAGGGCGCCGGCGCCGCCGAGATGACCCGCGCTGGCATGCCCGTCCCGCCCGGCTTCACCATCACCACCGAGGCCTGTCGCGAGTACTATGCCCACGGCCGCAAGCTCCCCGCGGGCTTGTGGGAACAGGTCCTGACCAACCTCAAGACCCTCGAGCGGAAGGCCGGAAAACGATTCGGCGACCCCAAGGACCCGCTCCTCGTGAGCGTCCGCTCCGGCGCCAAGTTCTCGATGCCGGGAATGATGGATACGGTCCTGAACCTCGGCCTCAACGAGGAAACGGCGAAGGGACTTGCCGCGCTCACCAAAAACGAGCGGTTCGCGCTCGACGCCCGCCGCCGATTCATCCAGATGTTCGGCAAGACGGTGAAGGGGATCGACGGCGACAAGTTCGAGCACGCTCTGCAGCAGGTCAAGAAAGAAGCCAGGGTCAAGACCGACCCCGAGCTCACGGCGCCTTACCTGCGCAAGCTCGTCGCGGGCTACCTCGACATATATAAGGACGCGACCAAGCACAGCTTCCCCGACGACCCGGTCGTCCAGCTGCGCGAGGCGATCGAGGCCGTCTTCCGCTCGTGGAACACCGATCGCGCGAAGACCTATCGCCGCCTGGAGCGCATCCCTGACGACCTGGGCACGGCGGTGAACGTGCAGATGATGGTCTTCGGCAACATGGGCAGGACGTCCGGCACCGGCGTCGCCTTCACCCGCAACCCGATCACGGGCAAGAAGGAGCTGTACGGCGACTACCTTGTGAACGCGCAGGGCGAGGACGTGGTCGCGGGCGTGCGCGACACGGAGCCGATCAAGGCGCTGAAGCGCCACATGCCGAAGGTTTTCGCGGAGTTCGAGGGCTACGCTCGCAAGCTCGAGAAGCACTACCAGGACGTGCAGGACCTGGAGTTCACCATCGAGCGCGGCAAGCTCTACATGCTGCAAACGCGGTCGGCCAAGCGGACCGGCGAGGCGGCTGTGAACATCGCCGTCGACATGGTGGGCGAGCGTTTGATCACCAAGAAGGAAGCGGTCTCGCGTGTCGAACCCCGCCAGCTCGAGCAGCTGCTGTTTCCGCGGGTGGATCCGAATGCCAAGCTCACGCCGCTCGCGAAGGGCGTGCCCGCGTCACCAGGCGCGGCCTCCGGCGGCGCCGTGTTCGATGCCGACACCGCGGTCGAGTGGGGCAAGAAGGGCAAGGCCGTGATCCTGGTCCGCGTCGAAACGAACCCCAACGACGTGCACGGCATGGTCGAGGCGAAGGGCATCCTCACGCAGACCGGTGGCACCGCCAGTCACGCGGCGCTGGTCGCGCGCGGCATGGGCCGGCCGTGCGTGGTGGGCGCGAGCTCGATCGACGTCGACGTCCGCAAGCGCATGTTCTCAGCCGGCGGGAAGACGATCAAAGAGGGCGAGGAGATCACCATCGACGGCACCACCGGCGAGGTGTACCTGGGCACCGTGCCGACGATCGAGGCGCAATCCCTCAACAAGCACCGCGCAGCGAGCGCCATCCTGCGGTGGGCGGACGAATTTCGCCGGCTGCAGGTGTGGGCGAACGCCGACTATCCGCGCGACGCGATCAAAGCGCGCGAGAACGGCGCGCAGGGTGTTGGCCTGTGCCGCACGGAGCACATGTTCATGGAGCAGGAACGTCTGCCCATCGTCCAGAACATGATCATGGCGACCAAGACCGAAGACCGCGAGAAGTTTCTCGCGCAGCTGCTGCCCATCCAGCGCGGCGACTTCGAGGGAATCTTCGAGGCGATGGCGGGCCTGCCGGTGATCATCCGGCTCCTCGATCCGCCGCTGCACGAGTTCCTTCCGAGCCTGGAGGACCTGATCCGTGAAACCACCCAGCTGACCGACTCGGGCAAGAACCCGGCGCGTCTGAAGAAGCTTGAGAAGATCATGGCCCGCGTCGAAGAGCTGCACGAGATGAACCCGATGCTGGGCCTGCGCGGAGTCCGGTTGTCGATCCTCTACCCCGAGATACCGCGCATGCAGGTGCGCGCGATCATGGAGGCGGCCTGCAACCTCCGCAAGAAGAAGATCGATGCGCGGCCGGAGATCATGATCCCGCTCGCGGGCACGCTGGCCGAGATGAAGGCCATGCACGCCGCGCTCAAGCCGGTGGCCGACGCGGTTCAGAAGGAGAAGGGCGTGCGAGTGCCGTACAAGTTCGGCACCATGATCGAGATCCCGCGCGCCGCGCTCACGGCGGGTGAGATAGCGACGGTCGCGGAGTTCTTCTCCTTCGGCACCAACGACCTCACTCAGATGACATTCGGCTACTCGCGCGACGACGCCGAGCGCCACTTCATCGTGAGATATCTCGAAAACAAGATCCTGCCGCGCAACCCGTTCGAGACGATCGACGAGAACGGCGTCGGGCGGCTGATGGCAATGGCCGTCACCGAAGGCCGCAAGACCCGTCCCAAGATGGAGATCGGGATCTGCGGCGAGCATGGGGGAGACCCCGACTCGATCCACCTCTGCCACAAGCTGGGCCTGAACTACGTCTCCTGCAGCCCGTTCCGCGTCCCGGTAGCGCGCCTGGCCGCAGCCCAAGCCGCCATCGGAGATACCAGCAAAGACAAATAGATCCTCCCTCTCCCCGCAGGGGGGCAATCAGTAAGTCCCATCCTCATCGCCGCTTTGCGCGCAGAGTCGGGGTGGGGGCTTACTGAGGCTTGTGGCCTCGCATCGTCTTGAGATCCGGTTTGTTCTTCCCCAGGTATTCGCCCAGGCCGCCCTCGCGAGTCAGCACGTAGAAACCGCCCCGTTTTCCGCCCGTGAGATACAGGCCGCCCGCCACCTCGAAGATCAAGGCGCTCACCGCGTACGCCCAATGAAGATGCTCTGCTCTCACCGCCACCACGACCACGAATCCAAGCAGCATGATCACGGCGCCGATCACAAGCCTCTTGCGGTCGGTCACCTCGACGAGCGATGGCTTGCTTCCAGACAGCGGGACCCAGATGCGGCGCGCCCACAGGTCGGGCGGCACTTTGGTTTGGTCAAGCCTTGCGCTGCTCATCGTGCCCAGTCACATTAAGCCTTGATCAAAGCCGCAGAAAAGTAGTCCCCGTCTCCCGCGCCGGCGCGGGCAATCAATAAGTCCCATCCTGAACGCCGCTTTGCGCGCAGGGTCGGGGTGGGGGGCGAGGAAGAACACCACGAGCCCTAGTGCGGCCCCCGCGACTCCGCCTCTTTAGACCGCCGCCACCTCTCCTCCGCCTCTTGCGCATCGCCCCGCAGCTCGGCCACCTTGGCCATCGCCCGCCACGTCCATCCCGGCAGCTGCCGATCGCCCAGCTCCTCCGCGATCCGGATCGCATAGCGCAGGTCGTCCTCGGCCTCCTCGAGCCGCCCGAGCTCGCGCTTCGCGATGCCGCGCGCGGCGCGCGCGTCGGCCATCTCCCACCGAGCGCCCAGCTCGGAGAAGATGGCGATTCCGCGGTCGAACCATGGCAGCGCCTCCTCGTGGCGGCCCAGATCGTCCAGCACGCGACCCTTTTGCACCGATGTGTTCCCGACGATGAACTGATCGCCCGTCTCCTCCGCGAGCGCGCTCGCCTCATCGATCAGCTTCAGCGCTCCATCGCGATCCTTCATCTCGGTCCGGTTGATCGAAAGCGCTGTGAGCGCGCGCACCCGAGCCCAGTGATCTTTAGGACCGACCAGGGCGAGCGCCCGCTGCCAGATCACCTCTGCCTCGTCGTAGCGCTCGCGCGTCCAGGGCACCCAGCCCGCGAAAAGCAGAGTCCTCACGATCGCCATCGAATCCCCCATCGCCTCAGCCGCGCGCAGCGAACGATCCAGCAGCTTCTCCGCTTTGTCCACGTCGGCCTCGAAGTTGATCGCGATGTCCCCCAGGAAGCGGAGCGCCAGCGCCAGCGCGACCGAATCGTCGTGAGCCTCCGCGAGCGTCACGGCGCGGTCCAGGGCTTCAGTCGCCAGCCGGTACTCGCCCAGCCAGTAACGCGCCTCGCCCAGGCCCGCCAGCGACCGGGCCTCGCGCACACCCCAGCCGCGCTCAAGGCCCGACATGATGAGCGAGCGATCGTAACGATCGATCGCCGAGCGGATCTCCATGCGCCGCCTAGCCCGATCGCCGGCGACCAGCAGGGCGTCCGCGGCCCGCTCTGGAGCCTCCCGGTCGTTGGGGTCCAGGTCGAGCGAAGCTCGCGCCGCCAGCTCGTAATGGTCTGCGGCCAGGGAGCGGTGCCCCTTATCCACCAGGGACTCGGCGACGAGGTTGTGCAGGCGCAGCCGCTCTCGCTTGGGGAGGCTGGCGTAAGCGACGTCCTTGAGCGTCGCGTGGCGCATTCGCCACACAAGGTTGTCGTGCACGATGACCTCCGCCTCCTCGAGCTCCTGGAGCTCTTCGATGGTTGCCGCATCGTCGATGACAGCCAGCTCTTCGAGATCGAAGGCATACATGAAGACCGACGCGCGCCGGGCGAGGTCCCGCAGCCGCGCCGGCAGGGCGTCGAGGCGAGCGCTGACCACCGCCTGCACGGTCGGAGGAATCGACGTGTGCGCGCCCGAAGCGGCGCCGGCGCCGTTCGTCATGAGCATGCCCGTCGTCTCGATGATGAAGAACGGATTTCCGCCGGCGCGCTCCGCGATCTCGATCGCCTGCGAGTCGGCGATGTGGCCGGCCCCCGCGTGGCGGACCAGCTGGATCGAGTCCGCCGGCGACAGCGGATCGAGCCGGAGGAGCACCGCATTTCCGGTTGTCGATCCCCAGCTCGGCCGGAGCTCGAGCAGCTCGTTGCGGGCCAGCACGAGGATCAACGCGCGGCGATCGCCGCCTCGACCCGGTGTGGCGAGCCGCTCGACGAGGTCCAGCATGGGGGGCTGGAGGCTGTGCGCATCCTCGAAGACCATGATCACCGGGTGATCGCGAGCCATCGCGTCCACAAGCGCAACGAAGCCGGCCTGCACGTCACTGACGAAGGACGCCTCGTCGCGCCGTTCGGCCATACCGAACAGGAGGGCAAGCCGCTCGACGGTCCGATCCGCTTCTGACGGATCGCTCCACTTTTCGACCAACTCGCGCAGGAGGCGCCGGATCTTCTCGGGCGGGTCACCCGCTTCGATCCCGGCCAGGTCGCCGACGATCGCCGCCGCCGGCGAGAAGGTGGCGGTGTCGGTGTACGAGCGGGCCTGGCCGTTCAGGACGACGACCAGGGCGCCGACGCCGGCGGCAAGCTCGTCGGCGAGGCGCGATTTTCCGATGCCCGGCTCGCCGACGACGGTCACGAGGACCGGGCGCCCGGTCGAGGTCGCCAGGCCGAGGCTCTGATCGAGGACGGCCTGCTCGCTCGTGCGGCCGACGAAGGGGATGGTGCGCCGGGCCGACCGGGTCGACAGCTCGTCGACCGGAAAGGCATCGAGCTCAGCATCGAAGCCCTTCGCCTTGAAGCGCCGGCGCCGTCCATATCGGACCTGCGTATTCGTCAGGGCATGGGCTGTCGTGCCGGCCAGGATCTGACCGGGATGCGCGGCGGATTGAAGACGAGCCGCGGCGTTCACGACGTGCCCGGTCACCAGCATCTGTCCGCTGGGGTTGCGCCCCATCGCCGCTTCTCCCGATTCGATCCCGATCCGGACCTCGAGCGGCTCGGAGAGCCCAGCCGCCTCCCCGAGCCGGTGGGCGCGAGAGCGGATCGCAAGGCCGGCGCGGACTGCCCGCAGCGCGTCGTCCTCGTGCACGTGAGGCATCCCGAACACCGCCATCACCGCGTCGCCGATGAACTTCTCCGGGCGGCCCCTGAGCGCGAGGAGCTCTTCGGATGCGGCGCCGAAGAACTGTCCCAGCACCTCGCGCGCCCGCTCGGGGTCGAGCCGGTCGCCGAGGCCGGTCGAGTCGACGATGTCCGCAAAGAGGACCGTGACCATCTTCCGTTCCTCGGTGCCCACGAGCGGTCCAACCGACGCGCCGCAGTTCGGGCAGAACCGGGCCGCGTTCGGGAGCGGCCGGCCGCACACCGAGCAAGCAGCAATCACTGCTGCAGAATATGCTGCAATTCGATGACTTCCAAAACGGAAGCCCTCAGTCGAGTCCCGCTCTTCTCGCAGCTCACCAGGCGCGAGCTGGACTTCATCGCCACCAGGGCCGACGAAGTCGTGGCCCCGGCGGGCAAGAAGCTGACCACGCAGGGACGGCCTGGGGACTCGTTCTACGTCCTTCTCGACGGGGAAGCGCACGTAGACGTCGACGGCAAGCGCCGGCGCACCCTGAAGGCGGGGGATTTTTTCGGCGAGATCAGCATGCTGGATCGAGGCCTGGCCAGCGCGACCGTGACGACCAAGACCGATGCGCGCCTGCTGGTCATGAGCCACGCCCAGTTCCGCGACGCCATCAAGGCAAGCGACGGCTTGCTGATGAAGGTGCTGGCTGCGATGGGCGAGCGGCTGCGCGCCGACCTGTTCGCGAAAAGCAAGAAGAGTTAGGCCCGACCCTCGCTCAGCTGCTCGACTGTTTTTCCGATTCTCCGTTCTCGGGCCTCGGGCGACTTGATCGTTTCGATCGCCGTGACCAGGCGTCGCTTGTTGCTGTAGTTCAGGCCGTCGAAGAACTTCTTTGCGCCGGCGTTTCGTGCCAGCGCGGAGGCGAAGTCGGCAGGGATCGCGACCTCGCGAACCTCGGTGTCCAGCTCCAGATCGACGTCCACAGTGTCGCCGGCCGCCACGCCGGCACCCTCGCGGAACTCAGGCGGCACGCCGAGCATGAACCTGCCGCTCATGGAGGCGACGCTGGTGCGATAGGTGAAACCGTTGATCGTTGCGCGGACTGGTGGCCGCTTGCTCGAACCGAGGGCGGCCACTACCTTTTCCGGAACTTCGATCCCCGCCGCCGTTTTGCCGGATTGCAGGATCTTGGTCCGAAATCTCATCGCCGCTACGCCTTGGCCGCCTTCGGCGCATCCAGGGTCTTGGGCAGGCCGTTGTCGCGGGCGCCCAGCTGCACGACCCGGATGCTGAAGGTCCGGCTGAAAGTGCCGAGGCTGCCAAACCCGACGTCGAGGCAGATGTCGGTGACGCTTCGTTTGGTCTCCCTCAGCAGGAACATGGCTCGCTCGACGCGCCGGCGCTGAAGGTAGCGGTGCGGAGTCTCGCCGAAGGTCGCTTTGAAGGTCCGGATGAAATGCGCCTGAGAGACGTGAGCAACCTGTGAAAGATATGAGATGTCCAGCGCCAGCCCGTAGGTGCGGTCGATGGCGTCGCGAGCGCGGAGCAGCCGGCGATTCATGTCCTCCGCGGCCAGGGTCATGAGACTATTTTCGGCCACTCGGTCGGCGACCTGACCTGCACGCTGGTGGACGACATCGCCCTGATCCAATGACCGCTCAGGCCGCCCAGCGCATCCCCGGCCCGCGCGTCCGCCTCATCACGATCCGCTCTGGCGGCAGGAACGTGAACTCGCGTCCCGATTTGATCACCTGCCATCCGCCCTCATGCACCAGCCGATGGTGGAAGTAACAGAGCAGTACCAGGTTGGGCAGGTTGCCCGGCCCACCTCTCGCCCAGGCAATGATGTGGTGCGGACTCGACCAATCGACCTGGCGGTCGCAGCCGGGGAACCGGCAGCCCTTGTCTCTCACCCGCAGCGCCCTCATGGTCGGCGCCGAGACAACCCGCGTCGCCCGCCCGACGTCGATCACCATCGAGCCGGCCAGCACCACCCGCGACATCGTGCAGTCGCAGGCGATGCGCTCGGCGGTGCGGGTGGAGATGGGAAGCGAGAGCTCGAGGTCGGCCGGCGGCGCGCCGAGCTCGCCCTTGAGACCCTCCAGGGTCATGGTCAGGTTGATGTGCGGCTTGACGCTGTGACGCCGAGGCAGGGTGCCCTGCTCCATCGCGTGATGAACCAGCTCACCCAACCCATCCACCATCCGCTGCGAACGAGTCCGGTCATCCTCCGGACCCTTGCGCCTGGCCAATCCGTCCAGAGCCGTCTTGAAAGCCGCTCCGTTGACCGGGTCGAGCTGGCCATCGACCACGTGCATGCCGTTGGCCAGCTGGCTGATGTGGAGGTAGCGCCGGGAGAAGTCGGCCTCGGCCTCCTTGAAGAAGCCGTCCGGGTTGGCGCTGTGCCAGGCGACGCGGCAGAGCGTGCGCAGGCCGAACACCGAAAAGTCCCGCGCATACCCAAGCATCTCGTCTTCGTCGAAGAGATGCGCGTTCTCGCCCAGCCGCTCGCGTAGGTGACAGAGAGCGGAGGCGGATTGATAGGAGATCTCACCTGAGCTGAGCGCCGCCGCCACCTTGGGCAGCGACTCCAGCTGCTCGCCGACGCAGAGCCGGTCAGCCGCCGAGGTGACCGACATGCCGCAGGTCCGGGCGATCCAGGATCCAGCGGTGATGTTGCCGCCAACCAGGTGCTCGCCGGCCTTCTCGGCATCTCGAGCCACCACCGAGAAGTCGCCTTCGAGCGCTTCGATGACGACGCGAAAGTCCTTTAGATCGACAGCCCGCTCGTCACGTTGCAAGAAGCGTCGCGCCGCCGCCTGCAGCTCAGAGAGGGGTGTGCCCCCTTCCCCCAACATAAGAAAAGCTTACCAAACGCATGTTCGCATGTCAAGGCCCAATTTACACAATCCGCCCTCGCCACCCTCGCTTCCAGACCACCCAAACCCCGCCACCACACCCTCTTCCCGGTCCCCAACAGACGCGCCACCGCCCATCCCCACGTCCATGCAAACCACCCAAACCCACCGCCACACCCTTTTCCCAGTCCTCAACACACGCGACACCACCCACCTCCACGTCCATGAAGAACACCGCTGCCCGTTTCAGCACCCTGCGGAATTGGACAATAGACATCAGTGCCCACCCCTTCGTCCGATGACGCCTTCGCCGAGGTCAAAGCCAAGACCGACCTCGTCAAGGTCGTGCAGGAGCACGTCCGCCTGACCAAGCGCAACAAGGACCTCTGGGGCCTCTGTCCCTTCCACCAGGAGGACAGCCCCAGCTTCAAGGTCAACCCCCAGATGCAGTCCTGGTACTGCTTCGGCTGCGAGCGGTCCGGCGACGTCTTCACCTTCGTGGAGCTGATCGAGAAGACCGACAAGAGGGGCGCCCTCCAGCTCCTGGCCGAGCGAGCCGGCGTCGAGCTGAAAAAGCTCAGCCCCGAACAAAAGGAGCGCTCCGACTCCCGCCGCCGCCTCCTCGCCATGCTCAAGCTCGCCGCCCAGTTCTACGAGTACGTCCTCTGGTCGACCCCGGCCGGCGAAAAAGGAAGAAAGCTCCTCGAAGCGCGACTGGTCGGCGAGGAGACCGCCCGCCGCTTCCAGCTCGGCTACGCGCCCGCCGGAAGGGGATTCGCCGAATACCTCAGGGCGAAGAAGAAGTCTCTGCAGGACGCTCAGGACGCCGGCCTCATGCGGCGCGACGGCACCGATTTCTTCGCCGAGCGCCTGGTCATCCCCATCCGGGACGAGCGCGGCCAGCCCCTTGCGTTCACCGCCAGGACCGTGCGAGCGGACGAGCAGCGCAAGTACATCAACTCCCCCGAAACTCCCGCCTACATAAAAGGACGAGTGATCTTCGGCCTGGACCTGGCGCGCGACGAGATCACGAAAAGAGGCCACGCAGTCCTCATGGAGGGCCAGTTCGACGTGATCACGGCGCACCACCACGGTGTGACCAACGCCGTCGCCAGCTCCGGCACCGCGCTTACCGATGACCAGGTGCGACTGCTGAAGCGCTTCACCGACGAGCTGCTCCTGGTCTTCGACGCCGACCGCGCTGGACGAGCGGCCGCCTTCAAGGCGATCGAGCTTGCCGCCGCCCACCAGATACGGACCCGCGTCGCCACTGTCACCCCGCCGGCCAAGGACCCGGACGAGTTCCTCCGCGCGGCGGGCGCCGAGGCCCCCCAACGCTGGGAGGAGCTCGTGGCCGCCGCGCCTTCGGGCTGGGAGTTCTGGATCAAGGACGCCCTGACCGGGCTCAATCCCGGCAACCCGAACCAGCTCGAGCTGGCCGCCAGCCGGGCCCGCGAGGTGCTCGAGAAGATCCCGGATCCGGCCGTCCGCGAGACCTATCGCGAGCGGGCGGCAAGCTGGATCGGAGTTCAGCCCCACCTCCTCACCCCACAGGCTCCGTCCCCCTCCCCCCGTTCAGGGGGGAGGGTCGGGCAGAGGGGCATGGAAGCAGCCAACGGAAAAAGCGGTTTGGCGGCCCGGCTGGCGGGGAAGAAACTGACCGTAGGCAGGTATCTGCTGCAGTTGCTCGCGGTCCGCCCGGTCGCCTTCGAGCGGGTGCGAACAAAGCTCAACCCTGATGAGTTGGACGAAGGGGATCGCGGTATATACGTACGGATGTTGGAGACATACGAGCGCGGCGGTGCGTCCGGGCTCGAAACCGAGTTGGCGGAATATCCCGCAGAGGAACAGGACCTGATTCGAAGAGCGTGGGCGGCCCCCCCGCCGAGCGTGGATGACGAAGTGGCGGTGGAGCTGGCGGAACGGATCCGCCTCGACCACATGAAGGGCCTGCACAGTGGGATAATCCGCGAGCTTTCCGAGGCCGAAAGTGGGAAGGACTCGGAGCGGGTGGGGCGTCTCGAAGCCAAGGCACGGGAGCTCGCGCGCGCCATCAACGAGTTGGAAAGGAGAAGCTGACATCGCGCGTGTAGCGAAAGTGGCAACAACGACGCCGAAGGCGGCACCGAAGAGCCCTCGCGCCGGGAAGGCGGAGACCAAGCCCGAGCATAAGTTCGAGGACGAGCTCATGGCCATGGCCGAAGCTCTCATCGTCAAGGGCAAGGAGCAGGGCTACCTCACGCCCGACGACATCCTCCAGGGCTTCCCGGAGCTGGACGCCGAACCCGACCAGATCTTCCGCATCTTCGCGGCGTTCAAGGAGATCGGGGTCGAGGTCACCGACGGCGAGAAGGACTTCGAGGAGGTCGAGCAGATCGACGACGAGATGCTGCTCGACATCGAGATGATGGACTCGGTCTCGCTCGACGACCCGGTGCGCATGTACCTCAAGGAGATCGGGCGTGTCAGCCTGCTGACCGCCAACGACGAGGTCGAGCTCGCCCAGGCGATCGAGGCCAAGCCCCTGCACGATGCGCTGAAGGCGCTGAACGTGATCGAGGAGATGGACGGCCGCCAGCGCTCGGTCGAGGAGCTGCTCCCAGAGGTGGTCGAGCGCCTCGCCACGGTCAAGCGCAAGGGCCAGCAGGCGCACATCGCCCTGGAGCTGATCGGCCTCGCCGACGTATCCAAGCTCCAGAACCTCATCGACGCCGCCGCCGCCGAGCGCCGCCGCCAGGCGACGAACGGCGTCGCCCGCCCGCGGGTTCGCGCCGAGGCGCTCGAGGCATATCGCATCGCGCGTTACCGCCTCACCGAGCGCTACGAGCGCGCCTACGAGGCGAAGCAGCGGCTGACCGAGGCCAACCTTCGTTTGGTCGTGTCGATCGCCAAGAAGTACATCGGCCGCGGCATGTCGTTCCTGGACCTGATCCAGGAAGGGAACATGGGCCTCATTCGGGCGGTCGAAAAGTTCGACTACCACAAGGGTTACAAGTTCTCGACCTATGCCACGTGGTGGATCCGTCAGGCCATCACCCGCGCCATCGCCGACCAGGCGCGGACGATCCGCATCCCCGTGCACATGGTCGAGACGATCAACAAGCTGGTGCGCGTCTCGCGCCGCCTGCTCCAGGAGCTGGGCCGCGAACCGAGCGACGAGGAGATCGGCGAGGAGATGGGCATCACGCCCGAGAAGGTTCGCGAGATCGTGAAGGTCTCCCAGGACCCGGTTTCGCTCGAGACGCCGATCGGCGAGGAAGAGGACTCCCACCTCGGCGACTTCGTCGAGGACCGAGAGGCCGTCTCGCCTCAGGACGCTGCGTCCCTGACGATGCTGCACTCCGAGGTCGAGGACGTGCTCGACACTCTCACGCCCCGCGAGCGGCGCGTGCTGCAGCTGCGGTTCGGGCTGATCGACGGTCACCAGCGCACGCTGGAAGAGGTAGGGAAGCGGTTCGGAGTGACCCGCGAGCGAATCCGCCAGATCGAAGCGAAGGCGCTGCGCAAACTCCGCCACCCCTCGCGCTCAAAGAAGCTCCGCGACTACCTGGAATAGGTCCCCATCTCCACGCAGGGGAGAGGTACGTACGGCGCGCGAAGGGACCACCCGCCAAAAGGGCACAGTTGGCGGCACCGGCGGCCCTGGATTCAGCAAGCGGAGGGGGAATCACGCCGGGGCGAACGGGATCCGATCAAGAGACCGGAGCCGCTGCTCACCCTGGCGGAGGCGAAGCGGGCACGCGCGAATCGCGAGTCGTGACGAGGCGGGTCCACAGCACAGCGTCATGCTCATCTCGGACCTCGAACATAGATTTGCTCGCGGGCAGGTACTCGACGGTGCCACGGTTGAAACCAATCGGAATGAGCCGCAGCGGTAATGCGCCCTCGAGTCTGCAGCCACCCGCCTCCACCTCCAGTGCTTTGGAATAGCGCCCATCGCGGACCACCCGCGTTGTGAACGGTCCGGTCCAACGTACATAGACGCCCCCGCCGAGGTCACGGCTCACCAGGCTGGCAAACCGGAGCCCCAGGTACAACAACCCGCCGCCGAGCCCGGCGAAGACAACCCACATAACCGCTATGACAGGCCCTACGAGCCGGTGGTCAAATAACGACAAGAAGCTCAAGAACGCCGGGAGCGTGGAGCAGAAGATCAGCACAAATATGACCTGCCCGGCGACGTTGCCCTTTCGCAAGGAAATCGATTGGGCGTATTCGGTTATCGCCGGCGTGAGGGGCAGCTCTTGTTGCATCCCCGAGCCCGGCAGCACGGCACGATTATGAGATGCGTTTCAGGATCGTGAACTTCTCGTCTGTGCTCGTCTCGACCAGCCCGCCAAAGGAGACGCTCGCGGCGCCGTCGACGTTGAGCACGCTCTCGGGCACGCCCGGCATCTCGAACACGCGATCGACCGCGTACTGCGCCGCCACGTCCGGGAATTTCGCCCGCAGCGAATCGAGCTCCCACGGGCGCAGCACGATCCAGTCGGGCTGCAGCACCGCGATCAGGTCGGAGAGGTCGCGCCTGGCGGGCGGCAGCTTCTTGAGCGCGCGCACCGACGTGGGTGAGGTGAGGCCGGGGTAGTCGTAGAGCTTCACGTTGCCGTAGAACCCGATGTATCCCGCGGATTCCGACACGACCGACTGACCCGGCTGGACATTCGCTCTCAGGTACTCACCCGCCTGCGCGCGCACCTGGTTCTCGATCGACTGCACCTTCGACTCGACCGCGAAGCTGAAAGGCATGTGGATCGCGTAGGCGACCGCCAGCAATGTAGCGAGCACAACGGGGATTCGTGGCGTAACCGACGAAAGGCGCTGCATGCCAAACGCCGCGACGATCATCACGAGCGCGAGGAACGGTGGCATGTACCAGTCGCCGTAGAAGAGGACCGGCAGGAAGTACACGCGATACGCGAAGAACAGCGCGAGGAATGCCGTGACCGGCCAGAAACCCGGAACCTGGCGCAATCCGAACAGGCCGACCACGACCAGGTACGCGGCGACGACTGTGATGGCGATCAGCACCGCCGGGGGAATCGGCGTGGCGGCGGTGCTCCAGACCTCGCGGAACGGCTCCATGTAATAGAGCAGGAGAGCAGCATGCCCGCCGAGCTGAGCCCCCAACCACTGGATCCACGGCAGGACCGAGCCGCCCGAGATGATCGCGGGGGTGGGAAAGAGAGTCGCCTTCGCGACGATCGTATTTGGGATCGGCGACCCGTAATAGAGGAAGGTGAAGACGATCCAGGGGAGGACGATCGTGCCGGCGATGCCGGCCACCCGCGCGGCGAGCTTGGCGTTGCGCAGCCCGAGGTAGAGGAGCGCCGGCGCCACCCACAAGACGAACTCGGGCCGCGTGAGCGGAGCCAACCCGAGGAAGATCCCGGACCCAACGAGGTCGTTACGGAGGACGTGATAGACGCCGCCGAGGATGACCGCGACGGCGACCTGGGTCTCCATCCCGGACATCCCGTAGAAGATGTTGTTCTGGTCGAAAGACAGGTAGGCGAGGACGAAAGCCGTTGGAAACGCCCCCAGGCCGATGTCGCGACAGATCAGGCGGGCGTACAGCAGGGCCACGCACACCGCCACCAAAGACGCGAGGCGCATGGCGAGCAGCCCCGAGCCCTCGTGGATGAGCTCTCCCACCAGAGGGATGAGGACGCCGATCGCGGACGTGAAGCCGTGGACGTTGCCCTCGCCCGGGTGATGCACCAGCCCGAGGCCGAGCGGCACGTTCCGCGCATGCGTGATCGTGGTCAACCCGTCTTCGAAGGCGCGATTGGTAACGACCCAGAAAGCGATTCGCGCCGCCAGCGCGGCGCCCATGAACGCAACCAACATGGGCTCCCGCCGAAGTCTCGCCATAGGGCGTCTATCTTGAGTTTTCCCTCCCCCCATCGGGGGAGGGCTAGGGTCGGGGAGGGGGGCAAGCACTTCCGTTGAAACCAAACCCCTCCGTCCCGCGTCTCTATTGACGAGGGTGTTGTGCAAGAGCTGGCGATGAGTCACGTGCAGATCGAGTCGCGCTTCGACGCGGTGATCGGCCCTCACCTCGAATCCGGATACCGCACCGCCCTGGCCATCCTGCGCGACCCGGACGCGGCCCACGACGCCCTGCAGGAATCGGCCTTCAAGGCCTGGCGCAAGCTGAACCAGCTGCACGAGGGAAAACCGGCGCGTCCCTGGTTCCTCGCGATAGTCGCCAACCAGTGCCGAAGCGTGCGGCGCGGGCACTGGTGGTCGGTAATCCGCACGCCCGACGTTGAAAGCCATGCGACCCGCCTGGCGGAAGGTTCCGCCGAAAGCGTGGACATCAACCGCGAGCTCGCCAAGCTTGCGCGCGAGGACCGTCTCGCCCTGTTCCTCTACTTCTACCTCGACCTCCCCATGGAGGAAGTCGGCGCCGTGCTCGGCCTCAGCGCCGGCGGCGCGAAGACCCGCGTCTACCGGGCAGCCCGGAAGCTGCGCCCCGGACTGGAGTTGGACTGATGGAAGAGCTGCGCTCCGAGATTCGAGCGGCGTTCGAGAGGGAGCAGAGTGGCCACCCACCGGTGGCGGGCTTGCGCGACGACATCGTCGACGCGGTCAGCGCCCGGCCCCGGCGCGCGCCCAACCTCCAGTGGCTGGCGGCGGCCGCCGCGCTGATCCTGGCGGCGCTGGTCGTGATCGGCCTGATGTCCACGCGCTTCCATCCACGCGCCTCCGTGCCCGCCGCCACGCCGAACGCCTCGCCGGTCGCGGACTACGGACCTCCTCCGGCCGGCGTGCCTCTGCTGTACGTGAAAGACCCGAGCCACCCGTCGTGGCTCATCGGCTTCGACTGGACGGGCAAGCCGCGCGGCACCGTGAAGCTCGATCCCGCGATCGGCAGCGTGGGCATGGCGCCCGACGGCCAATCGTTCGCGGTGGGCTTTGGCGCGAAAGGCGGAACCGGAGAGATCCTCGACCGCCTCGGCCAGCCCATCCCGGGCGCGGGGGGTGCGATTCCCGGATCTTCGCTGCCGATCTGGGCCGACGACAACCAGCACACCTGCGGCGTTGCGTTCGACTCGCAGGGACTCAACGCGACCCTGGTCACACTTGCGCCCGGGCAGGCGGTTAAGGCGGTGGCCGTCCTCGGAAACAATCAGGGACAGCCGGGGAGCTACAGGGTCGCCTCGTGCAGCTTTCGCAACGACACGGCTCTCGTCGTAAGAAGCTCTCAATGGCCGGTCGAGCTGCTCTCGGTGGGCCTGTCGACCGGCAAGGTCACTTCGCTCTACACCTATGCGACCCCGGAGCTGCTCTCCAACCTCGTCGCGAGCCCGGACTCGACTCTCATCGCCGAGAACTCGAGCCAGTCGGTCGGCCAGCTGCAGGGGCAGAACGCGCCAACGACCGTCATCCGCCGCGTCTCAGACCGGGCGGTCCTGGTCAAGATGGACCCGAGCTTTGGAGTGCTCGCATTCAATAGCGACGACTCGCTCGCCCTCGTGACCACGACGCCCTGGGTCGGCGGAGCACCAACCGCGATGCAGGTCTGGGACTTGCGGTCTGGACAGCCGATCTGGACCTACAACGGCCCGGGAATGTTTGGCAACGCATTGGCGCAACCGGGTGGCAGCGACCTCGCGATCTACGTGAGGAAGCCGACCGTGGACGATCCTC
>Ga0097691_1001494_pt1 | contig 17119 bp, 21 predicted proteins | sample NGESurdeep072012_8_FD_72858 | JGI IMG/M metagenome (GOLD analysis project Ga0097691, IMG submission 72858) | Arctic peat soil microbial communities from Barrow, Alaska - NGEE Surface sample 210-1 deep-072012 | ecosystem: Environmental > Terrestrial > Soil > Wetlands > Peat ... | reverse complement strand
CATCACCGGCGCGTAAAACTTCGCGCACTGGCCTTCGACAAACCGATCGAAGTCCTCGGCGTCCAGCAGCGCATTCAGCCGCGTGTAGAACGGATGCCCCGGAGACTTCGGCAGCTCCGCGGTCGCGACCCACAACGACCCTTGCTCACTCTGTCGGGTTCCCATTGCCATGCGCCACAGTGTAGTAGAGCCAATCGATTCTGGCGATCCATCGAATCGTCACCGACTTTCACCACGGGCTGCTAGGCACAAAACACGCCTCATCACAGATCACGGCATCACAGGCGTAGCCACGAATCGTACTTCCTCCATCACCCCCCGGCGTGGAAATGATTTTTGATTTGTTGGAGAACGTAACAGAGAGCCGCGACTCGGCTTCGGGATCGTCAAGGCCAGTGAGCTTGTGGTAGCAATTCATCACGGAGGAAAAGAGCAAAGAACTTTGCCGGAGTGACGGGGCGACTAAAAGTACGGTGGAATTATTCTGGGTGAGCGCAACATGACAGGCTATCACACTCGCGGTCGCGCTCTTGCCGGTCATTCGGCCGCAAACCATCATGGTCTTACGCTTGAGTGGGTTAGGCCCGCAAGTAGAACGTAGGACGCGAGCCTGCCATAGGTCGGGCTCACCTATTGTCCTGCGGAACAAATCAACTGGGTCAGCCAACGAGAGGGCCATGGCTAGGTCGTGCGCAAGGCTGGTACTCATTGGGCTGGCCCCGCTATAGCAAGCGGCGCATCTTCTACGGGCGCGGTTTCAACCGCCAGCAACGCTTTGCCCACGGCAGCGCGCGCGGCGGAAAACTCGGGATTCGACAGGGCTTGGAGAAGTGCGGCCCTCAGTTTTAGGTAGTCGCTGCTGACGATAAGTTGATTCACCGTCGTAGTGGAGCCGCCGGTGGAAAGCTCGCCCAAGAGTCGGGCGGTCGTGACGAGGTTCGCGAGCGTCTGCTTTTCAGCCTGAGCCTCTCCTATAAAGTTGTTTTTCATTCTCGCGCGATCGGCTAGGTCTCCCAAGCGGGCGCGCTGGGCAACGAGCAGGCGTAGCAAGTTGTCCGATTCATCCCGCTTGAGGGCCGCGAGGTTTTTTTCAACGCCACCAAGGCGCCGGGCAGAAATTCTGTCCCTCAGTGCGGCCGGGACGTGCGATCTGTTGTGGCGCGATATGCTGCCGACGCCCAAGTGATACCTCCGGGCGAGGGTGCGGTAAGAAATCCCGCGAGATAGTGCCTGCTCAATGGCTCCGCGAGAACCGTGGGCGCAAGTTTTGCACTGGCTCATATCGCCTAGACCTCAATCACAACCGGCGCGACCATGTGTTCGAGCATGTGCTCGTAGACCGCAGCAACGGTCGCCCTATCCATTGACTCGATCCATTCGAGGCGATCGCCATAGGATTGCGACGACCAAAGGCTCAACACGCGCGCGATTTCGCCCGGCGGGCTGTCGGGCCGCTCGCTCGCGCCTCCGGGAAGCAATGCAGCTTTCAGCCGCTCGACGACGCAGCGACGCTGGTCCGCAATCTCGAAGCCGTCGTCGTGCTGCGCCATCTACTCTCTCCCCCGGTTTGAGATTGCCTGCGCCAGCAGCGCGAGGCGCAAGTCTTTTTCCACCCGTTCCAATAGCCCCGAGAGCAATTCCGCCGCGAGCTTGCGCGTCGCGCGAGGCAACCCTCTCACCAAAGACTTGCGATACGCGTTTAGGGCGTCGTTCGTCGGCGTGTCGTTTGGTTTGTGCGCCATGCCTACACCTTCCCCCGGTTTGAAATTTCCGCCGCTACGGCCGCGACGCGCGCCTTGGTCGCTAAGGTTTCGATCTGCCCCTCAGCAACGCCTCTGCAAAATCCATCGACCATTCCGATGTCGGCATTTAGGATCGCGCGGGCCTCTCGCTCGGTGGCGCGCTGCAAAAACCGGAGCTTGTCGTTATTGCCAAGCCGCCGAAAGCGGCAGACGATCGTGGCGTCCGGCTCGGCAGCCTTGTCGGATGCGGCAGGTAAGCCGCCGAATACTGCGTCGTCTGCGTAGCCGCAAAATACCGCGTCTATGTGATCGTCGTTCATCGTCCTCACCGTGCGTGTCCTTGCCCTTTCCCGGCGTAATCCGCCCCGCACGCCCGCCCATACGCCCCGGCGCGAGCACATCTTCCCGCAGCGCGATTAAAAGGCATGTTGGGGGTAATCTGCGGCATGTTTGGCCTTGAAGGGCACAAGGTGTGCGAGCTTGGCCGCCCGATCCTCCGGGGTCATGGCCGCCCACTTCGCCTTGGCCTTGGCTCGCCGGGCGTCTTTGGCAACCTCGTCTAGCGTCAAACCGTCGGCGGGAAGCCGCACGCTCGGGAACCGCGCCGCAACCTCAAGCCGCACCCTGCGCGTCGCCTTGCAGCGTTCCTCGCCCGGCCGCGACCCGCCGCGATCGAGCATCTGCGGGTCCAACGCGCAAACCGGAGCGCCGCAACGCTGGAATCTCGGGCACGAGTACATTGGCGATCGGTCGCGCGACAATTCCATCAGTTCTCGCAGTAAATGACGTACGTGACGCCATCGGACAGGAGGAAGCGCGTTGCTTTAGGTGGCTCTACCGGGGACTTCAGCGAAACGTAAACCAGAATATCGCTATCCTGACATCCTTGGGCCGCAAGGGCGGCTTTGAAGCTTGCGATCGTGTTCATGTTCATTGTTCGAGGTTCTCCTGAAACGTTCGGCGCCGATGTGGGCGCGGGTTAATCGGCCTTGTTCTTGGCGGCGAGTAGCCGCTCGCGGACGCCCGGCGCGCCGGGGCTCTCGGGCGCCGCGCCGATGCGCTCGCGGATACCGGCGACGCGGTTCCTTCCCACAAATCCCAAGCTCACCGAGAGCGCGTATGAAAGTCGGCGCAAATCCTCGGCTCGTTGCGTATGCGCCGCATAGCGGGCGCTGTCGTGGGCGATCAGTAGTCTTTCTTCCACGGCCTCGCGGTCGCGCTGAGAGAGCAGGTTCGTTAAGACCGGGGCGTGCATGAGTGCCAAAAGTGTCTCCCGATCCGTGTCCGCGTTATGAACTATCCCGTTGCGCTCCGATGCCGACCGCAGGGCAAACGCCGCCCGTATCTCTTGAGCGCGCCAACCTGCCGCGCTGTCCGCCGCTGCCGCGCTAATCCCGGCTGCCGCTTTCATTTCATGCCCCGACGACGCCACCACCGCCTGCTCGCGCTTCACCAAAGCGGCCGCCCTGTCTAGGAGGGGTTTGCGCTCGGCTTGCAGCCGCTCGATCGCCTTGGCCCGGCCAGCGTCTGACAAGTCCGGGTTTGCCCTGACGGCCTCGATGGCCTGAACCAGCCCGGATGTGGCGTCGTGGCAGAGCTTGAAACCCTCGCGGCTGTCGCCCTCGGTTTCGGGCTCGGCACCCAGCGGGGCATCCTCTCGGGCATTGAAAATCATAGTGGTCGCTCCTCTCTCGTTTGGGCGTATCGTATCCGTATGAAGAATATATTCAGGGCCGCGAGGGCGCTTATGACGCCGCCGATCTCGCCAAGATCGGGGCGATCAAGTGCGTCTCGCTAGGTGATACAGGAAAGCGGGCATTATCGAGGCTGGTTTTGGCCCCTAAATGGCAGGCGCCGCGCCGCTTAGTGTATATTAGCCGCCGCGCAAAAAGCCGCGCATCCGTCGATACTATTTCCGCGCCGGTGTGGTAGTCTGAGGGGCGAAACTGTCAGCGATCGAGGCAGTCGCGCCGGTTGGCCGGGCTGATCGCGGCTGGCAGGGGCGCCGCAACGCAAGCGGATCGGGCGAACGGCCGCGCTGGGTGGCCAAGAGGCAGCCTCGCCTCGAACACCTCAGTCCGTGGCTAAAAGTCAAGACACTAGGAGGACTCACGAAATGTTTTTAGCGACCCAACTCGCAGTGCTTGCTCTGTCAGTGGGGGTTGCAGAGGCCATCCGGCTACTTTTCAAAAGGCATCCGTCACCCCGCAATGACTCTTTCGTAATCATCATTGCGGCGCTGATTGCTCAAATCGGGATTCAGGTAACTTCCAAAATTGGTGAGCGTTGGAACAGGCCAAAGGTCGTTGTGAGCACCCTAAAAAAAACGGGGGAAATCGACATCGCTATCAGAGTAGATGGTAATATTCGACGGATCGCACTTTCCTATCCAGTCAAGGGTGCAATTACCAGCGTTGTGCCGCTGATAGAGGTCACTGACGCTCAAAAAGTGTTGACACGAGCCATCGGCGACTCAACACATGCCTATCTGAACAAGCTTGAGATTTTGGCCGACCCGATGAAGCCTGAAGTTAACCTCCAGTACAATGTTTTCTACGAAGCGGCTCCGACAGACGCCGAGATAGCCGGTACCGATAGCTATGAAGTTTCATACCAATGGGACTATGACAATAAAACGTTCTCTGAGTCACGCTGGCAATCGACGGACGGTGATCACGATGTCGCTCCACCTCCGGTGCAAATCGTGGCTGCCTCAATATATAAGCGCGCTCTCAGCCCAGATGAAGTAAAAGAGCTCTATGAGAAGGGGCCCGAGGCTGAGAAGAGAGATTTTTGATCTCCGGTCTTGCTAACGCCTCGTAGGGAACGTGACCGGTGCATGAAGGGCCCAGTTGGCCGAGGGTCATACCGGGAAATCGACGTTATAGGGGTTTTCTTTCTTGTTGCCTCCCCCCGCCCCGCCAAAAGCAGATCGCTGCCAAAGATCGCTGCCAAACTAGGCCGAATACAACCGATCAGCGTCGGCCCCGCGTCCAACAATGCCCCCATTTCCCGCGCGCTTTGGTTGATCCTGTTGTTTGCTGTTAGCCTCGGGAATTTTGAACCGTAGGAAACAATTCCGGCCATGACGGGCATTAAAGGCCGAGTCGGGCCACGCGGTCAACCGAAAGCGGCGGCGCATTCACGTTAGAGAGAGCTGTCGAGATGCCGGGGTGTCTTTAACGCGTTCGTAACAATAGCTGCAATCTTGGGCGACGTGATCGCGCTGCACGCAGTCGCTCGGCTGCTTTGCATTGGTGAACCGAGTCGAGCGGCGGATGCTTTGCAAATGGCGGAGGTTTCGCGACTCGCTGCTAACTTTTTGCGAATCGCAAAGAGTAAAGGCTGTGTCTGTCGAAAATAATCCAATGAAATGACCGCTTGGGTCATTGGCATCGGCCTTGCTCTACCTGCTGGCAAGGAACTTTGACGGGAGGTGGGAAAAATGGCTGCTACCACGATTAATCAGAGACTCGCAGGCTTTCAGCAGGTAAGGGAGCAGACCGAGACTGTCGCTGCCGATCGTATCGCGCAAAACAGTTTGCTCAGCGAATTGCCCGGTGTGACGTTCGCATTCCTGACGCTGGCGTACATCGTTCTCTCGTTGGTGGGCCTCTAAATCGACGCATCGCGCATACCACGCACGGGAAGGATCCGGTCGAGCGAATCGAGTTCGATCGGCTTCCCGAAGCGTTTTCGAGTTACTTCCTCGAAAGATGCGCGCGTCGCGGCACGAAAGCATGAGCGATTCGCACGTGCGGCTCGGCGAGGCAAAGGACAATCGACCTGAAATCGCGCGCTGGTGGATCGATCGCGAGATCCGCGCGCGCGAAAGTGAGTTAGGAACATGATCACGCTGATGGAAGCAGTATCTTTGCTGGCGGGAGTGGCTATTGCGATTGCGATAATCGCGGGCCCCGCCAAGCCCTACTATAAGAGACCAAGGTCCGATCGGTAACCCCGGTCGGCCATACCTGCATCCGGCGGTGACGCCGCAAGCGACTTCCCCCATCTGCGCGGCGGAGTGCGAATTGTTTTCGTGGGTTCGCCCCGCACTCGTTTTTGCTCGCGCCGCATTCTAGACTCGTACCTGGGCAGGGGAGGTACGAGATGAAGCGAATTACGCTCAACCTGATTGCGTTCCTGATTGCGTTCGCGTGCGCGATTGCGGCGCCGCATCTCGCGTGCGCGCAGGCGACTTGTCCTCACACCCTCGCCGTCGAACAGAAAACGTCGGCGCCGGGTCCGGACTGGACCGTTTCCTATTCCGGCTACAGTACCGCGATTGCGGGCGTCACTGTTTTCGAGGGTCCGCCCGCCGAGCAAGCATCGCTCGTGCCCGACCTCGAGCAAACGACCGATGACGCCGCCTTCCAAACCTGGAGATTGGCCAAAAGTGACCGCGGTTACTGGCTGCAGTGCGAGTATGCGAACACCACGGCGCAGATCTCCCAGCGCTTGCCGGTCAATGTCTCGCGCTGCGATGTAACCTACGAGCGCAACATTCGCTTCGGCGGCGAGGGCCGCCGTGTAATCAGGAGCGTGAACTGCAAATAGCCAATCGCCGATTGACTGGCGATCTTATTACTCTCTCGATAGTATATCGCGATGCATGCGTTAATGCCGCGCATGCTCCATTGAGTAGTCCTTACTATAGGTTCCCTCCGCCTACTGCCTAATCCTTGCTTCTCGAGCGCGGTCTTTCCCGCGGGTTTTTTTCATCCGCCGAATTTGCGCGATCGGTGACCAGCGCCGCCATCGCGGCGAAGCGCTCCTGCCCGACTGCGATGAACAGTCCCTCGGCTTCTGCCGTCAGCAGACCGTTCGCTGACAACGTTCCGTGGGTGAATATCTTGCGCCCCTCGACGCGATCGACGTACGCCTCAAAGGTAAGCTCGGTCAGCAACGGCGTCGGCCGCCGGTAACGAATCGTAAGCGTCCCCGTCATGCCGGGATTACCCGTCAGCGACTGCGCCATTCCGAGCACTTCGTCAAACGCGGCGGCGAGAAATCCTCCGTGGACGTGCCCCGGTGGACCTTCGTATGCGACGCCGAACGTCCCGCGGCCCTCGACCTTGTCGCCGAGCACGGCCAGCCGAATCGGCGGCGCGAGCGGATTTGCGATTCCAATCAGCGGGCTGTGATCGAAGAACGCACGCGGGTCGCCGGCGTTGGCGCTCTCGGCAAACCCCTCGTAGCTGCGCGAGATCGGATATTTTGACAACCGCCGGGCGTAGCGCTCCAACGCGTCGGCGGCGGCTGACAAGTCTTCCTCAGGCGCGGCGACCTGCACCAAATGGTCGATCACCCGCCGCATCGCGTTGGCCAATCGATGCGCCTGGGCGCGGCGTCCGGTCGCCGGCGCCTGGCTGATCGCCCACGCTGCTTCGAAATTCACATTTTGATCGCTCATCTTCCTCGGCCGGCGTTGATCGGAAACTGCTGCAAACTTTTCCCGATGGTAGCTGTCGCTTCGCGGTCAATCTACGGCGCAGTCGCCAAAAGCCGCGGCACTCGATATGCATTCGAGTATAGTAGAATAGTTGGTCGATGCGGACCCGTACCCTTATATTATGCGCGCTCGCCTGCGGACTGGCTTCGATTGGGATTCGATCCGCTCGCGCGCAGACAACGCTCGAGGTCCCCGGAGCCGCGCAGCAGAATCAGCCGTATGTTCCACCGCGTCCGGCGCCGCCGCCGACCACCTGGACACCCTCCGGGGCCGATAACGGTGACACGATTCAACTGCTGCCGCAGGAATTGTGGAGGCCTGCGCCCGCGCCGCTCCAACCCGTCCCATCTCCCCCGCCTGCTCCGGTGAAGGTCGCGCCGATGACGGCGCAAGCGCTTCCTGCTCTGCCGGCGGTGTTTCGCGGATGCTGGGATGGACGGGTGAACCAACTCGATTGGATCAGGCGGGAACCGGGTGCACACAAAATCGGTTTCTGGACTCCGAAGACCTACCGGCTGTGCTACAAACGCGTCGGCGATCAGCCGTTCACGCTCACGTTTACCGAGACCGGCGTCGCGCCGAGCGAGAAGATTATCAATCCGCATGGCAGCGTGGTGCCGATCATGACCGACGGTCGCGCCTACGCCGCGATGCGCTCGCGCTTGTATTTCGACGAATACAAAACTCGCGCCGACCGCTTGTCACCGACGGCAACGTTCGCGGTTGACGAAACCACCAACCTCGACTGCCGCATCGGCGGCGACGACATGATGGTCAACGCCGATGTGTACGGCACGCGCGACGGCGAGCCCTGGTTCCGCGCGCATTGGCGCGCGGACTTTCACCGCTTCGAGAATTAGCCCCGCGCGCCGGCGCTTGCCTATCAGCCCCGCGTAACTTAAGTATCTCGCTGAACTCTGGATCGTCGCCGGACACTGTCGATCACCCGCGCTCCGAGGAGATTTTGCATGGCAAGCACCCTGGATCCCCAGATGAAAATCATACTCGACGCGTTCAACGCGGCCGGCCCGATGTTCCTGCGCGCGGAAACTGCCGAGCAGGCGCGGGCCAAGCTGCGCGCGCTGATCGAGGCGAATCTGACCCCGCCGCCTGCCATCTATCGCGTCGAGGATCGCCACATTCCGGGCGCCGACGGTCAAATCGCGGCGCGGGTTTACACCCCCGAGGGCAGTCCGCCGATGGGCGTGCTGGTCTATTTCCACGGCGGCGGCTGGATGCTTGGCGATCTCGAGAGTCACGACTACCTCTGCCGCGCGCTCGCCAACGGTGCGGGATGCGTGGTCGTGTCGATCGATTACCGGCTCGCGCCCGAGCACGTTTTTCCGGCTGGAGCCGAGGATTGCTACGCGGCCACGAAGTGGGTAGCCGAAAACGCGGCCGCTCTTGGCGCGGATCCGGCACGCCTCGCGGTCGGCGGCGACAGCGCAGGCGGAAATCTGGCCGCGGTGGTCTCGATGATGGCGCGCGATCGCGGCGGCCCCGCGATCAGCTTCCAGTTGCTATTTTATCCCGTCACCGATTGCGCGCTCGACACGCCGTCGCAGAAGGAATTCGCCGCCGACGGCTACGCGCTGTCGCGCGCCGACATGGAATGGTTCTGGAAAAATTATCTCGACCCCAGCGCGGAAAAAAACAATCCCTACGCCTGCCCGCTGCGTGCGAAAAACTTGAAGGGCCTGCCGACCGCGCTCATCCTGACTGCCAGCCACGATCCACTGCGCGACGAAGGCGAGCGATTCGCCGAGCGCCTCATCGGCGCCGGCGTCAAAGTCACCTGTACGCGCTACGAAGGCGTAACCCACGCCTTCGTCAGCTTGGCCGACGCGCTCGACAAAGGCAAAGAGGGCCAGCGGCAAGCGTCTGACGCCTTGAGGGCGGCCTTCGCCCGCTAGCCGCCGCGCTCGCCTGGGTCAGTCCTTTGGTGGCTCCATCAGTCCGGGCCAGTCTGAGCAGGGGCGCTTTGCGAGCGCCGCATTCGCTCGCAAACCCTTCGTGCGATGGCTCTGCCTTCTCTCACCGCGTAGTTAGTTCCGCGGTCCTCGGGGTAGATTTGCGCCATCGTTGCGATATAAAAACCCTCCAGCGCCGTTTCCGCAGAGGGAATCAGATCGCGGTAGCCACGCAGCACTATCGGCTGCGCGAAGCGGGCGCGCCAGACGTGAGAAGCAAGTATCCAACTGCGTGCAAAATCCGGAAACATGCGTTGAAGGTGAGGAAGAGAATAGTCAAGCATTTGCGCGTCACTCATGGCATACAGCGGGTCGCTCTCAGCCAGATACTTTGACAGAGAGACTATGTGCCTGCCGCCGTAGGTTTCGGCCGGTTCGAAATTGGTGTGTTCGATTACGGCCACGAACGGAAAGCCGGGATCGTTGACGTTCAACCAATAGGTTTTGGACAGACTCCGATCGAGCTCGAGGACCACGCAGACATTGGCCAGGTACTGGATTTTGCATAACCGATCCACATAGTCAGCTGGAACGTGAGGCCGCAAGAGATCGGCAATGATTGGCAGCGCGGGCGTCGCAATCACGGCGTCGGCTTCAATTACTTCCCGCGCGGTTTTCACACCCGTGACGCGATTGCCGTCGACGAGCAAAGCACTGGCGGCAGCCCCGGTTCGAATCTCCCCACCTCGGGCGGTGATTTCCGCGGCCAGCCGCTGGGCCAGCGCCGCGAAGCCGCCCCGATAGTAAGCCAGCACCTCGTTGCCCCGGCGGTTTCGGCTTCCGCCTCTAAGCTTGAGCTTGTTCCAGAACCACACTGCGGAGATATCGGGCGCGTGGGATCCGAACTTACCGCGCAAAAGCGGCTCCCAAACGATTTTGTAGACGGCCTCGCCACCGAGCTGTGAGAGCCATTGCTCGGCGGTAAGCGACTCCAGCTGTTTCCAGTCCTTCACCGCCCGCGCGCGCAACACCAGCGCCGCCAGCCGGATCCGATCGGCATACCTCAGTGGCTTAAATCTCAGTACATCGAGCGGCGCGCTTAGGTTGAAGAGGTTCTTGGCAAAGTACATCCCGGTCCGCGTCGGCCGGTAAATGATATTGTGCTCGCCGCCCAATTCCCCGACTAGCTGCATAATGTGGGAATCGGTGGCAAACCAGTGATGATAGAACCGCTGCCGCGGCGCCTGATCTGTATTGCGCTTTCAGCCACTGACTTGTCGAGGATATATATCGAAACCGCTCAAATAAACTGTGAGGAGAACTGAGATCAGTCACTCGGCGGCGCGATCAGTCCCGCCATGAATTGCGGATAGCGCCAGTCGAAGATGCCGGGCAAATGCCCGGCGTAATCGCTCCGGCTCCAATTCAGCGCCTCATACGACCACGCACCACGCGCGTTCATCGCGACGCTCACCGCCAGCAGGAAAATCGCTGCCGCAATCTCCATCCGGTGACGCGCCGCATCCTGCGCGTGGCGCATCGCATCCAGCCCGAGGATCGCGAGCAGCACGAACCACGGGATTGCATCGGTGAAGTATCGCGGCCCGTAGCAGAATCCCGGCGACCAGTAGAAGTTGGATATGACGATCTCGAGCCCGGCGATCTGTGCCAATGCGAGAACTGCAAGCTGCCTGTGCGCCAGGTGCCTGCGATAGCGCACTACCAGGTACAGCACGAAGAGCGTGGTCGGCACGATTACAAACAGGCCGCGCGACGGACTGATCAGGTTGCCGGCCAGCCTCACGGCAAAGTTTTGAAATTGCATCCGCGCCGCCATGAAGTACGGCGGAAGTATCATGCCGAAGACTGACCACCAGTATCCGACGAAGGCCGCCAGCCATCCCGTGAGTATGGCGGCGTATGCGATGAACTCCGTGCGGTGAACCCACCACACGTAGACGCTGACGGCAAATATCGCGACCACTCCCGTCGGCCGCACGAAATAGATCCATGCCACCAGAGTCCCCAGCCAAACAGCGCGGATTCGCGCGCCGCGATGCTCCGCGCTCAGGATCGAGTGCGCGATCAATCCGTACAGAAAGATCTCCCAGTCGTGCGACCACAGGCCGCGCGACGCGGTGCTCAAAATCTGCGATCCCAGCGACGCGCCGAGCGCAACGACCACGCTCCACGACACCGGCAGCATCATCACCGCCATCGCGAAAAATACGCACGTCAGCCCTGCCATCAGCACTGACGCGACCGCGCGCCCGATTCGAATCTCACCCGCCAGGTTCAAGCGGCCGTCCGGCGTCGCCGCCGACACTCCCACCGCGTTCATCGCCGCGACCAGCGGTATCGACAGCATCGAGGTGGCATGCGGAAAGAAATACGTCACGTGGCCGCGAGCCTTGACAAGTTGGTACTTGTTCGCCTCATCGGGACGGCCGGCGTCTCCGCTGGGCCCTGGCACCGGCACCTTGTAGTACTCATCGAGCTCGGCCGTGCGATGACGCCAAAAGCACTCGCTCAGCAGCGCCGCGTATCGCGAATCGGAAACCTCGATGACTGGCGCGGCCAGGAACACCGCCAGCGAGAATAGGAACACAATTATTTGAGGCCTGAGGATTCTCCCGCCATCGTCGCGTTGTAACGACTCCGCCACCATCTGCCTCCCGCCACGCAAGTTAGCATTTCGCGCCCCGACGCCGCGAATCGTTTGACCGCCCAGGCGGGTTGAGCGTCTTCGCCGACTTCAGAAAGCCCAAGGAGGCAATCTGCCCTGACAATGGCAAGCGCGCTCAGGTCACGCTGGACGCCACTTACCCTGGGATGACGTCGGCGGTTGGGATGAACAGACTCCACCTGGACGGATGTTCTCGGCGGGGCTGACCGCGCTCGATCGCGCACATCGGGTTGAAAAAGAAGGAGGATCCGCTTAAGTAATTATGGAGCCGCCACTCGATTCCAACAACCGAAGAGACACCCCGGAGAATGCGCCAAGGCGAGGGAGGAAGATGAGCTGGAAGCTGCTTCAATATTTGGTTCTATTCGCTGGTCTAATGCTCATCAGTGCGGGGCAGGCGGCGCCCGCTTCGCCAGACCCTCCCTCAAACGATGATTGCCTGACGTGTCACGGCAAGCCGGATGCTTCGTCCAAGCTGGGTGATGGCGAGGCGCTGTCGCTATACGTCGATCGGCAGAGCTTCGCCCATTCGGTTCACGGCGGCAAGCTCGCTTGTACCAACTGTCACACCAACATTACCGCGGTGCCGCACGCGGCGCGGCAGTTCAAGGACCGGCGCGCGATGTCGCTGGCCTATTACGAGTCGTGCAAAGAATGCCACTTCGCCGAGTACACCAGGCTGCTTGACGGCGTTCATTACGCGGCTTTGGCCAAAGGCAAGGAGAAAGCGCCGACCTGCGTCGACTGCCACGGCTCGCACGCGATGGGACCGCCCGCGCGGCCGCGCAAGCAAATCTCCGCGACCTGCGCGCAGTGCCACGTGGCGGTCGGCGCCGCATACGCACGAAGCGCTCACAGCGACGCCCTGGCCAAGGGCAACGCCGACGTCCCGGTATGCACTGACTGTCACCGCGCGCACGACAACGCCAACCCGCTGACCACCGCCTCGCACCTGCGCATTTCCGAGCTTTGCGCGCACTGTCATACGAACGAGAAACTGATGGCGAAATATGGAATTTCCACTCAGGTGCTGACCACCTACCTGGCCGATTTTCATGGGATGACCGCGTCGCTGCATCGTTCCGAGGGCCTGAAGTCGGCCATGCTCACCGCCACCTGCACCGACTGCCATGGTGTGCACGACATCACCTGGGTTAAAGGTCCGGCGTCCGGCGTGATAAAGGCCAACCTGCTCATCAGATGCCAGCATTGTCATAAAGGCGCCGGTCCGAACTTTTCTTCGGCGTGGATGGGGCACTACGAGCCGAGCCTAAGGCATGCGCCGCTGGTCTACCTGGTCAAGCTTTTTTACATGGTTTTCATTCCATTCGTGGTCGGCGGGCTGGTCATTCAAATCCTGCTGCACCTCTGGCGGGTGGTGGTGAACATATGAACGAGTACATCCAACGCTTTTCGGTTCGGCAACGGATCGAGCATTTCAGTGTGATGCTGCTGTTTCTCGCGCTTGGACTGACCGGGTTTGCGCAGAAATTCGTCGACTCGCCCTGGGCAATATGGACAATCAACACGATCGGCGGAATCGACCGGGTGAGGTGGCTACACCGTGCGGCGGGGGGCATGTTCACAGTGTTCGCGATGGTTCACATTTCGATCGCGCTGTTTATGGTGCTTACCCGGCGGTCCAGACCCTCGATGATTGCGAGCCGCAAGGACTTCCAGGACGCCATCACTCAGTTGCGTTACTACCTCAGGATCTCCGACAAGCCGGCGAGGTTCGATCGCTTCGACTACCGGCAGAAGTTCGAGTACTGGGGGATGGTGCTCGGCGGGATGCTCATGATCGCAACCGGGTTCATGCTCCTTTATCCGGTAATCGTGACGCGGCTTTTACCCGGCGAGTTCATTCCGGTGGCAAGGGTCGCGCACAGCAACGAAGGATTGCTGGCCTTCCTGATCGTGATCATTTGGCATATTTTCAACGCCCACTTGTCGCCCGAAGTATTTCCATTCGACCCGAGCATTTTCACCGGAAAAGTGAGCCGCGAATACATGGAGAAGGAGCATCCGCTCGAGTATGCGCGCATAATGCGTGAGGACGAAGAAAAGCGGGAGGCAGAGACGGACGAAGCCCCTTGACCACAGCGGCGCGCCGACGCACCGCCCAACGCTCCGGGTGGCTTTTCGCGGGCAGGTAGCCAACCGTCTCGGAGGCCGGGGCCTACGGGCAACCGGCGCGGGCGATGGAATCCTCTCGATTTAGGCGGGGATGGGGAGGCCGCGGGCTAAAAGGCCGGATCGTGCTATTGACGCTGGTCGGCACGCTCGCGCCCAGCGCGGTCTTGGGCTGGCTCAGCTTTCAAAGTGTCCGCGATCTCCAGCGCCAAGTGCTGGCGGAACGCGAGTACGTGGCCAAAAGCGTCGCCACCTACGTCGACTCCCAGGTGAAGACGGAACTGCAGTTGCTCGATGAGGTTTCGGTGGCGCCCGGGGTCGTGCCGGAAAACCCGCCGCCCGCCGCCCGCTCTGTGCTGAGGGGTGCCTACCTGCGCTCGCGCTTCTTCGAGCGCGTCTTTCTCCTCAACCTCGAAGGGCAATTACTGATGGCCGAACCCGCTTCGAGCGGCGGCCTTGGCGCGTCATTTAAAGACCTGCCCTCGGTCCACAAGGCACTCGGCGATGGCGTACCCACAGTTTCGGACTTGAGCGCTGGACCCGCCGGCACGCGCCAGCTCTACCTTCTCGTGCCGGTGAGGAACTGGCAGGGCAGAATAATCGGTTTGGTCGGAGGCTCGATCGTGCCAGGAAGCGAGCGCTTTCGCTCCCTTTTGAGCTTCGTGCCGCTTGACCCTGGCGAGGCCGTGGACCTGGTCGACGAGCACGGGGTCGTTATCGCGAGCACCATGGCCGAGCGGTTGTTCCTGGAGAGCGACCATCGCCATTTTATCCAGGGGCTGATTCGCGACCAAAGCGAGACTGCGGGCACATGCCACGGATGCCACGGGAGCGGAGCGATTCAGAGCCGGGTGAACGAGGTAATGGCCTTTGTGCCGCTCTCGCCGCGGGTACCATGGGGCATCGACATCCGCCAGCCCGAGAAGCTCGCGTTTTCCACGGCGCTCGCTCTGCGCTGGAAGATCTTCGCGTGGGCAACCGCTCTGACGCTGCTCGCATTGCTTTTCGCGATCGGCGCCGCCGCCAGCATCACAGCGCCGCTTTCGGTGCTAACCAGGGTGGCCACGCTCATTACCGCGGGCGATCTCAAAACGCCGATTCCCGAACTCGGCAGCGACGAGGTCGGACAGCTTGCGGTAGGGTTGGAGAGCATGCGGGTTGCCCTCACACAGTCGCTCGACGAGGTGGCGCAGGCCCGCGAGAAACTGGAATTGAGGGTCCTGGAGCGAACCCGCGAAATCGAACAGCTTTACCGTCAGCTAAGCCTGCGTGACGAACTGAGGGCCAAACTGCTGCAGAAGCTGATCTCAGCCCAGGAAGAGGAGCGCAGACGAATCGCGCGCGAGTTGCACGACGAGACCAGCCAAGTCGTGATCGCGCTCGCGCTCGCGCTCGACGCGGCGATGGCCACGATGCCGCCAGGCGCTTCGCGCGAGCGCCTGACCGAGGCCAAGGCGCTCGCCCTAAGGATGCTCGACGGGATCCGCTCCCTGTGTTTCGACCTGCGTCCCTCGGTGCTCGATGACCTCGGGCTCTTCCCAGCGATCGGATGGTACGCAGAGCACACCCTCAAGCCGCTCGGGGTCGCCGTGCACTGCGAATTCGATGAGACGACCGAGTGCCGCCTGCCCGCGCAAATCAACACCGCCCTGTTCCGGGCCGCCCAAGAGGCGATCACCAACGTCGCTAAGCACGCCAGCGCCGAGACCATGCTGATCCAATGCACGGTCGAAGCGAAAGCGATTACAATAGAAATTGAGGACGACGGTCGGGGATTCGATCCGGCCGGCTTTTCCAGCGCCACTAGCGACGGCAGAGGACTTGGGCTCGCCGGAATCAAAGAGCGGGTCGAACTGCTGGGCGGCAGCGCACGGATCGAATCCGCCCCCGGTCAGGGTACCAGGGTCGTGCTGACCGTGCCCCTTGGGAGCGAACATGGCTAAGATTCGGGTAGTCATTGCCGACGATCACGCGCTTTTGCGCGACGGCATAAAGGCGCTGCTCAAACTCGCCGAAGACATCGAAGTCATCGGCGAAGCGGTCGACGGTCGCGACGCTGTCGAACAGTGCCGCCGGCTCAAGCCCGACGTGGTGCTGATGGACATCGCAATGCCGGGGCTCAGCGGACTCGAGGCGACGCTGGCGCTCAAACACGAGGCCCCGAAGACCAGGGTCTTGGTACTTACCCAGTATGAGGACCGGGAATACGTTCGGCGTTTCCTTAAGGCCGGAGTGGCAGGATACGTGCTCAAGCGCATGCTCGGCTCGGAACTCGCCGGCGCCATCCGTTCGGCCGCCCAGGGAGGTCTCTTCCTCGACCCGAGGGTGGCTATGGAGGCGATGCAGGACTTCGGCCCGGCGCAAACCGGAGCAGTGGACGAGGACCCCTACGAGACGTTGACCGACCGTGAAAAACAGGCACTGAGGCTGGTCGCTCTTGGGAACAGCAACAAGGAAGTCGCAGAAACCCTCGGGATCAGCGTCAAGACCGCGATGTCGCATCGCGAGCGGGTGATGGAGAAGCTCAATCTCCACAACCGCACCGACCTCATCAAGTTCGCGATTAAGAAGGGGGTAATTCGGGTTGAACCGTAAACGCGCAGGCGGCAGGGCTGATCTCCGCTCGCCCTGCCGCCGCTAACCGAATCCGCGCCGAGTTACTGCATCCGCGTTTATGACTCCGGGGCGGTCAGCGCCGCGAGCTTTCGCACCGACGAACGTGCGACATTGACCAAGCCTTTGCTGGCGAGGCTCTTGCGCACGAGAAGGATCGGCAGCATCGCAAACCCGATGAGGGGAAGGAAAATCACGAATAGGCCACCCAACACGAGCGCCAGCGGGATGAACAGCAATGTCGGCACCTTCACGTACCTCTGCGTCGGATCACCCGGCAGCGGTCCCTCCTTGCCGTCAACCGTCACAAACTCCCGTCCCGCGGTATTCCAATAGAAGCCACCTTTTACGATCGCGCCGCCCAAGTGCTTCGCACCTCCTTGGCGGGCCTTGCGCACGACCAGGCTCAGCACCATCGCGAACCCGATGAATGGAAGGAACATCACGTAGAGAGCACTGAACCCCATCGCAAGCGGGATCAACGCCAACGCCGGCACCTTCAGGTAATTCTGCGTCGGACCACCGGGCAGCGGTCCATTCTTCCCGTCAACCGTCACAACTTCCAATTCTGCGGTATTCCAAT